>Ga0335075_10011203_pt1 | contig 13568 bp, 8 predicted proteins | sample Lox_Sample_24_FD_206723 | JGI IMG/M metagenome (GOLD analysis project Ga0335075, IMG submission 206723) | Soil microbial communities from Loxahatchee National Wildlife Refuge, Florida, United States - Lox_Sample_2.4 | ecosystem: Environmental > Terrestrial > Soil > Wetlands | place: USA: Florida...
CGCGGAGGACTGCTGGCAGCGTGCCCGAGACTACGGCCTCGAGCGGATCCAGTTCGGCCGCCCGCTTGCGCAAACTCAGCTCTACCAGAAAAAGCTCGCCGACATGCAGACGGAGATCGCGCTCGGACTGCAGGCCGCGCTGCGCGTGGGACGGCTGCTCGACCAAGGCCGCATGGCCCCCGAGATGATCTCGCTCGTCAAGCGCAACAACTGCGGCAAGGCGCTCGAGATCGCCCGTCTCGCGCGCGACATGCACGGCGGCAACGGGATCCAGAGCGAGTATCACGTCATGCGCCATGCGCAGAACCTCGAGGCGGTCAATACCTACGAGGGCACTCACGATATTCATGCGCTCGTGCTCGGGCGGGCGCAGACGGGCCTGCCGGCCTTCGCCTGACGGCGCTAGACTGCGGCTCGATCGAGTCCGGCCGAGCCCGGCCGGCGGGAGACGCCCGTGCTGTCCGATGATGAATGCCGCCGCTGCGCGGAAGAGCTGCTGCGGGCACAGACTGAGCGGCGGCTCGTGACGGCGCCGAGCCGCGTCCATCCGAGCCTGACGATCGCGGACTCGTACCGGATCCAGGACCTGTGGTCCGCGCAGCGCGAGGTGGGGGGCGCGCGCGTCATCGGCCGCAAGATCGGTCTCACCTCGCGCGCCATGCAGACGGCGTATGCCATGACCGAGCCCGATTACGGTCGAATCTTCGATGACGCCGTCTACGGCGACGGTGCGCGGATTCGTGCGGCGTCGTTCTTCAAGCCGCGGGTGGAGGTGGAGCTCGCCTTCATCCTGGGATCCGCACTTGTCGGCCCCGGCGTGCAGATGTACGACGCCGTGCGAGCCACGGAGCTCGTCGTTCCCGCGCTCGAGGTCATCGACCATCGCACGGAGCCGACGCGAGCGGTCGTCGACATGATTGCGGACAACGCCGCTTTCGGCGCGATCATCGTCGGCGGGCGCGCCGTCCGCCCGATGGACGCGGACATCCGCTGGATCGGCGCGACGCTCTCGAAGAACGGGGTCATAGAGGAGTCGGGGGTGTCGGCCTCCGTCATGGGGCACCCGGCCGCCGCCGTCGCCTGGCTCGCCAACGCGCTCGCCGCTGTCGGCGCGCGACTCGAGCCGGGACACATCGTCCTCAGCGGCTCGTTCACGAGGCCCGTTGAAATCGGGGAGGGCGACGTGATCCACGCGGATTACGGGCCGCTCGGATCCCTGGGCGTGTCGTTCGTCTGATCGTTGACACACTCGAGTGCGCGCCGCTAGGCTCGTCGTTGCCGGGCTGAAAACGATTTCATCCCGAGCGGGGCCGCGGAGACTCGGGGGCGTGGGCGGTATGAGACTCGGCAGGCGATGGCTCGGCGTTCTGGCGCTCGCCTGCATCGGCGCGCGCGGTGCGACGCGCGTTGCGAGCTTTCCCGGCGCGCCGGACGCGCGTTGCGATCCGCCGGCCGGCTCATCGTTTCAATCTGGGGGGACGTGCCCATGGCTTTCATAGCAGACATCGCTCACGGAGCGGCCGGACTTGGCACTGGAGTCGCCTTCGCCTTGGCGCTCGCCGTGCCCATCGGTGCGCGGGCGGCTCCCGGCGCGCGGGTGCGGATCGACAGCGGAATCGTTGAGGGCGTGGTCGAGCGCGGCGTCGTCGCGTTCAAGGGAATTCCGTACGCCGCACCTCCCGTGCGCGAGCTGCGCTGGCGGCCGCCCCAGCCCGTGAAGCCCTGGTCGGGCATTCTCAAGGCCACGCACTACGGCCCGGACTGCATGCAAGTGCCGTTTCCGCACGACGCCGCGCCGCTGCGCGAGACACCCGCGGAGGGGTGTCTCTACATCAATGTTTGGCGGCCCGCGAAGCGCTCGGCGCGCAGGCTCCCCGTCATGGTCTGGATCTACGGCGGGGGCTTCGTGAACGGCGGCACCTCGCCGGCCGTGTACGACGGCAGCGCATTCGCTCGCGACGGGATCGTCCTCGTCAGCTTCAACTATCGGCTCGGCAACTTCGGGTTCTTCGCCCATCCGGCGCTCACGGCCGAGCAGCCTCGGGGACCGCTCGGCAACTACGCGTTCATGGATCAGATCGCCGCGCTCAAGTGGGTGCGGCGAAACATCGCGGCCTTCGGGGGAGACGCCCACAACGTCACGATCTTCGGCGAGTCCGCCGGCGGCATGTCGGTGAACACGCTGCTCATCACACCGCTCGCGCGGGGCCTGTTCCAGAAAGCCATCATCGAGTCCGGGGGCGGGCGCGCAGGGCTCGCTAACCGGCCCCTCTCCGGCGGTCCGAGCTCGGCCGAAGCGATGGGACTCGCGCTCGCTCGGCATTTCGGGATCGAAGGCACGGGGCCCGAGGCGTTGGCGAAGTTGCGCGCGATTCCGGCGAGCACGCTCGTCATGGGCCTCAACATGGCCACGATGGGCGCCAATCCCTACTACGTCGGCGGCCCCATCATCGACGACAGGCTGTTCTTCGGGCCACCAGTTCGGCAGTACGCCGAGGGCAAGGGCGCGAGAGTGCCCGTGATGATCGGCGCGAACAGTCTCGATCTCGGATTTCTGCCGGCGAAGACCCTGAGCGGGCTCTATGCGCAGTTCGGGCCCGACGCGGCGCGGGCGCGCGCGGTCTACGGCGCGAGCGGAATCAAGAACGTGGGCCTGCTCGCGCTCGAGGCCGGCGGGGATCAGACGATGGTCGAGCCGGCGCGCGAGATCGCGCGCCTCCTGTCGGCGCGCGGACAGCCGGTCTACGAATTCCGCTTCTCCTACGTCGCCTCGTCGCTGCGCAAGACCGTGCCGGGCGCGACGCACGCATCGGAGATTCCGTTCGTGTTCGATACGGTGACGGCGCATTACGGCAAGCGCACCACTGCGGCGGACAAGGCCATCGCGCGCGCGATGCACGCTTACTGGGTGGCCTTCGCCCGAACGGGCAAACCGGAAGTGCCGGGCGAGCCGGCGTGGCCGGCCTATCACACGGCGAGCGATGAGCTCATGAACTTCACGGAGCACGGTCCGGTCGGGGAGCCGGATCCACGCAAGGCGCGCCTCGATCTGGCCGAGCGTGCGAACGATCGTAAGGCGCGCGTTGCGCCGCCGCCCACGCCGGCTCCCGGACATTCGACCACACGCTCGCGGCCGGGCGAGCGCTGATGCGCCGTGCGCTCACTCGCGCGAGCACGATCGCGCTCGTGGTGGGGCTCGCTGGCCTCGGCATTCTGCGGGACGTCCACGCCTCGCCACAGGCTTCCGCGGAGGCTCCGCCCGCCGAGCAGTCGCGCGAGGCTCCTCTCTACGAGGATCCGCGGGCGCCGCTCGACGCTCGCGTCAAGGACCTTCTCGGCCGGCTGACGCTGGCCGAGAAGGTGGCCTTGATGGGCGGCGGGAGCCTGTTCACAACCGAGCCCATTACGAGACTCGGCATTCCTGCGCTTCGCGTGTCCGATGGCCCGAACGGTGTGCGCTCGAACGACGGTCAGGCGGCGACGGCGTTCCCGACCGGCTCGGCGCTCGCCGCAACTTGGGATCCGTCGGTTCTGTATGCCGTCGGGCGGGCGATCGGGCGCGAAGCGCTTGCGATGCACGTGCAAGTAATGCTCGGGCCGGACGTCAACATCCAACGTGTGCCGCTCGCCGGGCGCAACTTCGAGGACTACTCGGAGGATCCCTTTCTCGCCGGAACGCTCGGAGTCGCCTACGTGAAGGGGCTGCAGAGCGAGGGTGTCGGCGCGACGGTCAAGCACTTCGTCGCCAACAACCAGGAGCTCGACCGCATGCGCGCGAGCTCGGACATCGACGAGCGCACGCTCCACGAGATCTACCTGCTGCCCTTCGAGATGATCGTCGAGCAGGCGCATCCCTGGGCGGTGATGGTGTCCTACAACCGCTTGAACGGCACGTACATGTCCGAGAATCGGCGGCTCATCCGCGACGTGCTCGAGCGGGACTGGGGTTTCAAAGGCCTCGTGATGTCCGACTGGGGCGCAGTGCACTCCACCGTCGCCGCAGCGAATGCCGGGGTGGATCTCGAGATGCCGGGGCCGCCCACCTATTTCGGCAGCCGTCTGCTGCAGGCGGTCCGCAACTGGCAGGTCGCGCCGAGTGTCGTCGACGACGCGGCGAGTCGCGTGCTACGCACGATCATCCGGGCGGGGTTGCTCGATGGGACGGCGCGTCCCGCGGGGGAGCTGTCGAGCGCCCGCAATCACGCCGTCGCGCTCAGGGCGGCACGCGAAGCCGTGACGCTTCTGAAGAACGATGACGGCCTGCTGCCGCTCGATGCCTCGCGTATCCACACGCTCGCCGTCATCGGACCGAACGCCGATGTGCCGCTCTACGAGGGCGGCGGCAGCTCGAGCGTGATTCCCGCGACGATCGAGACACCGCTCGATGCGCTGACCCGGCTCGTGGGCCGCAAGGTCAAGATCCTCTATGCGCAAGGCGTCGACAATGATCCGGTCCCGCCGCCGGCCGATACGCGCCTGCTCAGCCCGGGTACCTCGCGCGCCGAGCGCGGCCTTGCGTTTCGCTACTACGACAACGCGGATTTTCACGGTCGCCCGGCACGCGCCGGCGTCGCGACCGACTTCGACGAGACGCTGCTCGATGCCGGCCCGGGGCAGATCTCGGCGCGCTGGCAGGGATATTTCTGGGCACCGAAGGATGGCGAGTACGCGTTCAGCCTGAGCGCGCTCGGCCGAGCGACGCTGCGCATCGACGGTCGGGTCGTCATCGGAGCAGGGCATGGGAGCGCGCTTGCGAAGCAGATCGACTTCGGCAGCGCCCTCGAGGTCGCGAAGGTCGCGCTGCGGGGCGGGAAGCGCTATCGAATCCGCATCGAATACGTGAGTCTGCCGATCAGCTACCATTCCATGCACTTCGGCATCCGAGTGCCAGCGGGCACGATCGAGCAGGCGGTCGAGGCGGCGCGCCACGCTGATGCTGCGGTCGTCTTCGTCGGATCGGCGCCGGACTCGGAAACCGAAGGCCGCGACCGCAGCAGCCTGCAACTGTGGGGGCGGCAGAACGAGCTCGTCGACGCGGTGCTCGCCGCGAACCCGCACACGATCGTGGTGCTCGATAACGGCTCACCGCTTGTGCTGCCGTGGGCGGATCGGGTCCCGGCCATCGTCGAGGGATGGCTCGACGGCGAGGCGGGGCCCCAGGCCGTGGCCGAGGTGCTGTTCGGCAAGGTCGATCCGTCGGGCCGCCTTCCGATCACCTTTCCGCGGCGAATCGAGGATACCGCGACGTACCTCTACTATCCGGCCGAGCGAGATGCGCTCTACGGCGAGGGGGTGTTCGTCGGCTATCGCTACTACGACCGGCGCGGGGTCGCGCCGCTCTTTCCCTTCGGCTTCGGACTGTCCTACACGACCTTCGCGTACAGTAACCTACGCGTGCCGGCGCGCGTGACCGCCGGGGAGCCCTTCGAGGTGTCCGTCAACGTGAAGAACACCGGCCATCGCTCGGGCACGGAGACCGTGGAGCTGTACGTCGGAGACGAAGCGACCACTGCGGTGATGCAGCCGGTAAAGGAGCTGAAAGGATTCCGCAAGGTGACCCTCGCGCCGGGTGAGACCGAGACCGTGGCGTTCACCGTCTCTGCACGCGATCTGTGCTACTACGACGTTCACCGGCCCGGCTGGGTCAGCACTCCCGGTCCGCATCGCATCTTCATCGGCAGCTCCTCGCGCGACATCCGGGAGCAGAGCGGTTTCGAGCTGCTCCCGGCCGTCTCGCCGTAGCGCTGCGCCGCTCGCGATGAGCACGCAGTCCCGCAAGCTCGTCGGCGCGCTCGCCGTCCTCACGTCCCTGTTCTTCATGTGGGGGCTGATCACTTCGCTCAACGACATCCTCGTGCCGCACCTGAAGGCGGCGTTCTCGCTCGACTACGTCGAGGCGATGCTCATCCAGTTCTGCTTCTTCGGCGCGTACTTCGTGATGTCGCTCCCCTCGGGATACCTCGTCGAGCGGGGCGGATATCGGCAGGGCATCATCGTCGGGCTCGCGACCGCCGGGGCGGGCTGTCTCATGTTCTATCCGGCGGCCGGGGAGCGCTCCTACCCGCTGTTTCTCGCCGCGCTGTTCGTGCTCGCCTCCGGCATCACGCTGCTGCAAGTCGCGGCGAACCCCTACGTCACGATCCTCGGACGGCCCGAGTCGGCCTCGAGCCGCCTGAACCTCACTCAGGCCTTCAACTCTCTCGGGACGACGGTCGGACCTTTGCTCGGCTCGCTGTTCATCCTGGCCCGCTCGCCGGTCCAGGCGTCGGGTGCCGCGGGAACCGTCCACGCGGATCCGCGCGTCGTGCAGGTCCCGTACCTGGTGCTCGCCGCGGTGCTCTTTCTCATTGCCGTCATCGTAGCCTGCAGCCCGCTGCCGGCCAAAGCGGATCTGCAGGAGCCGACGGGGCCGAGCGCGAGCGGCGGATCGCGCATCGCACAGAGCTCGCCGCGCCGCAGCCTATGGAGCCAGCGGCAGCTCGTGCTCGGGGCGATCGCGATCTTCGTCTACGTCGGTGCCGAGGTGGGGATCGGTAGCTTGCTCGTGAGCTTCATGGGTCAGAGGCAGATTGCGTCGCTCCCTGCCGCCGTCGCCGGCCGTTACCTCTCGCTTTACTGGGGCGGTGCGATGATCGGCCGGTTCGTCGGATCCGCGCTCATGCTGCGAGTGAAGCCCGCGAGCCTCCTTGCGATCAATGCGGTCGTCGGTGCCCTGCTGGTCGCAGTGGCGGTGGCGTCGGCCGGACACCTCGCGATGTGGGCGCTGCTGTGCGTTGGCCTGTTCAACTCGATCATGTTCCCGACCATCTTCTCGCTCGCACTCGATGGGCTCGGGGAGCGTACCGGCGAGGGCTCGGGCGTGTTGTGCATGGCAATCGTCGGGGGAGCGATCGTGCCGGAGCTTCAGGCTCGCGCGGCCGATTCCATCGGGCTCGTGTATTCGTTCGTGGTACCGATCGGCTGCTATCTGTACATCCTGTACTACGCGCTCAGGGGGCATCGGCACGAGCCGCTCGGCAGCCCCGCCGCGGATCCGAGCCGGCCGTGAATTGCGCGCCGTCATCGAGCGTCCCGAGCGCCTCACCGGCGCCCCGCCTCATCTGTGGCGAGTGGCTCGCGTCTGACGCCGGGCGGGGGGCGGACCTGCGCTCTCCCGGACAATGAGATGCGTGGGCAGGACCACCTCGTGAGCGACGCCGCGGCCTTCGAGCTGGTCGATCAGCTCCAAGGCCGCACACCGTCCGAGCTCGTATCGCGGAATGTGCACTGTGGTGAGCGGCGGATTGTAGACGGCGGCCATGTTCTGGTCGTCGAAGCCGACGATCGATACGTCGTGCGGAACGGTGAGGCCGAGCTGATGCAGAGCGCGAATGGCGCCAAAGGCCATCTCGTCGTTCCCGCAGAAGACGGCCGTCGGAGGCTCATCGAGGGCGAGCAGCTTCTCGATGCCCGTACGGCCCGACTGCGCCATGAAGTCTCCGGAGTAGATGAGCTCCGGCGCGTGCGGCAGTCCGGCCGCCGCGAGCGCGTCCCGGTAGCCCTGCAAGCGCCGCGCGCTGCTCGGTACGTTTCGCTTGCCGGCGATGTGCGCGATGCGCCGGTGCCCGAGCCCGATCAGATGCCGGGTCGCCACCGCAGCGCCTTCTCGGTGATCCGTGCGGATGACGGGAACGGAGGGCCGGCTCGGCAACCGCTCGAGCACCGTCACGATGGGTGGCAGGGCACGCTCGCCGCTCGTGTACCCTGCAGGGGCAACGCCGGTGAGCAGGATGATGCCGTCCGCCTGTCCGCTCAGCACCTGGTCGAAGCACGCCGCCTCGCGTTCCGGGTCGCCGTTACAGTTGCCGAGCAGCAGTGCGAAATCCGCCTGCCGCGCGACTTCCTCCGCTCCGGCGAAGATCTCGAGAAAGAAGGGGCTCAGCGCCGGCACGACGAGCAGGATGGCGCGTGTGCGACCTCTGCGAAGGCCGCGAGCGAGCAGGTTCGGACGGTACCCGAGCCGCTCGACGGCCGCGATCACCTTGCCGCGCGTGTCCTCGCGCAGCAGCTCCGGACGCGACAGCGCCCGCGAGACCGTCGCGACGGACACGCCGAGCTCGCGTGCCACGTCTTTGATGGTGGTGACCGTTCGACTCGCCGATGCCGAGCGCTTCGTCATCATTCAATTCAGACTTGCCGGTCCTTCTAGGGAGGGGCTCCATCTTGCAAACGATGTCAACGCTTGGCAATTCTCGCGCGCCCGCTGTCCGCGGGTTACTCGCTTCGGCGCTCGTCGCGAGCCTATCGGCGCTCGCTCCCGCTGCGGCACGAGCCGCTGTGCCTCGGGTGCCCGCGCAGCCGGCGGCCCCGATCCATGTGGATGCCGAGCGATGTCGCGCGCTCGCCAACCTCATGCGAGGTCGCTGGCCCGATGACTCGACGCGAGTCTTCGAGGCGCAGTGGCGTGCGGCCGGCTGGCAGGTGAAGGCTCCACCGGGGACGGTCTCGGTGCCGAGTCACTGCGACATCGAGGCCTCCATGCAGCAGCGCATCGGCCGCTTCGGCGAGCGCTACGCGATTCGGTTTCATCTTCGGCTGCCGCAACACTGGAACGGACGGTTCTTCTTTCAGGGCGGCGCCGGCTCCGACGGCGAGATCGGAAACGCCATCGGCCCGATCGCGGCCGGCGTGCCGCCGGCCATCGACCAAGGCTACGCGGTCGTCTCTCAGGACTCCGGCCACGACAATCGCATCGACAGCGATCCGCGCCTGGGCGGCGCGGTCTCGTTCGGCCTCGACCCGCAGGCTCGTGCGAACTATGGCGGGGACTCGCTCGAGCCCGTCGCTCGGGCGGCGAAGGCGGTCATCCGGCGCTTTTACGGCCGCCCGCCCGCCCGCTCGTACTTCGTCGGCTGCTCGAAGGGCGGCCAGGAGGGCATGGTCTTTGCCGAGCGCGATCCGGATGAGTTCGACGGCATCGTCGCAGCCGATCCAGGCATCTCGTTGCCGCGCGCGGCCGTTGCGGAAGCCTGGGACACACAGGCGTTCGCGAGCCTCATCGCGCCGAGCGCCGCACGTGATCCGGCGCAGCTACCGAGAGTCTTCACGGCCGCTCAATTCGGGTCGTTTCGCAAGGCGATACTCGCCGCTTGCGACGCCGCCGATGGCGTCGTGGACGGGATCACGGCCGATTTCACCGCGTGCACGTGGCCGCGGGTTCGCGCCGCGCTCGTGCGCTGGACCTGCCCGAAGGGCGGCGCCGATGCGTGCTTGAGCGCCGCGCAGATCGAGGCGCTGGCTCGCGTCTACGGCGGGCCGAAGGACACGGCCGGCCATCCCCTTTATGCCAGCTGGCCGCTCGACGGTGGGGCGGGAAGCGCCGCCTGGCGCATCTGGAAGATCGGGCCCGCGACGGGAGGCTTTCCAGGCATCAATGTGGCGCTCGGCGCGCCGGCGCTCGCGGAGATCTTCACCACGCCGCCCACGGTCATGCACGGCGGCGTCGAGGCCGATTTTCACTACGCGCTGCGATTCAACTTCGATCGCGACGCGCCGAAGATTTACGCGACGGGCGGACCTTTCCGCCGCTCGGCATGGGCGGATCTCGAGGCTCGCTCCCCGAGCCTTGCGGCGTTCAAGGCTCGGGGCGCCAAGCTGATCATTCCGCAGGGCGTCTCCGATCCGGTCTTCTCGCTCAACGACACGCTCGCGTGGTACCACCAGCTGAACGTATCGAGCGCGGGACATGCGGCGCGCTTCGTGCGCGTGTTCGCCGTGCCGGGCATGGCGCATTGCTCGGGCGGACCGGCAACGGACCAGTTCGATGCCTTCGCGGCCCTCGTGAGATGGGTGGAGCAGGGCAAGGCGCCCGATCGCATCCTCGCGAAGGCAGGGCCGGGAACCCCCTGGCCGGGCAGGACGAGGCCACTGTGCCCCTATCCCGAGTACGCCAGGTATTCGGGGCGCGGGAGCATCGAGAAGGCGAGCAGCTTCCGCTGCGTGCCGTTGAGCCCGCGAGCGCAGCCTGCCGTGGCCGGGCGCGCGGGGGCGCGAGCGCACGGCCCGGCGCGAAACGAACGCTCTACAGGGTGAACGGGTCGTTCAGCCTGCGGACCAGCTCTTCTTTCTGGTCGGTGAATTGCGGGGACACGATGAGCTCGCGCCCGAGCTTATCGGCCGGCTCGTCCACGGTGAATCCGATGGTGTGCGCCGCTTCGAACAGCGCCCCGGACGGTGTCCGCACATACACCGACTGGAAGTAGCCGCGGTGCTTACGGTCGGAGCAGTCCGTGAAGCCGAGACCCTCCACCTCGAATTTCACCCGGTCCTGCACTTCGAGGCTCGAGACGTTGAAAGCGCAGTGATGGACCATTCCCTCGCCATAGGACCAGTTTCCGGGCGCCTTTTCCGGCTCGATGAGCATGTCGACCATGTGCGCGGGGCCTCCCTGATCGACCTGATAGCGGATGAACGGGCCGTCCTTGTCGGCCTGACGGTAGTTCCAGCCCTCCTGCAGGAAATAGTCCATGTCGCCGAGCTCGCGCAGGGAGACCGTCCAGCTGTGAAAGCCGCGGATGGCGTACTGCTCCGGCACGTACGGTGACGCGAAGGGCTTGCGAGTGTCGCGGTCGTCCTCGATGAGCTCGAAGTCGATCGTGCAAGCCGGATGCTGCAGCCTCAGGATGCGCTGCCCGAAGCGCTCGTAGCGCTTGAGGATCGGGACGTCATGGCGGACGAGGTGCTCCTGCCAGAACTCGAGCGACTCCGACGGCACGGTGTAGCTCACAAGAGCGATCTGGCCGGTTCCGCGACGCGCCTTGCGGCCCGACCGGCGCCACGGGAACACGGTAGTGAGGTTCCCGGGCGATCCGTTCGCGTCCGAGAAATAGAGATGATAGAAGGGCTCGGCGCCGTCGTAGAGCAGCGTACGCTTCACGAGGTTCATCCCGAGCACCTTGACGAAGAAGTCCACGTCGGCCTGCGCGGTCGCCGTGCACAGCGTGATGTGATGCAAGCCCTGAACTCGGTCTGACATGACGGTTCTCCGCGGCTACGGGCACGCGACGCCGCAGGCTCGCCTCGAGGCAGGCTGGGGCTGGGGTCGCGACCGGGGCACAATAGGAGCGGCGCGGTGAACTGTCAAACCATCGCGCGGGCCCTCGCGTGCCGCGATCTTTATCCGGCCGCGGCCCGGTCTCGCTCGGCCGCGAGGTATGCTAGCCGGCTTTGGAGGAAACTTGAGCGAACTGCTGACACGCAGGCTCGGGATCGTCTGCGTGAGCCTTTGCGCCCTATTCGGTGCGAGCGCGGCCGGCACCTCGCCATCGTCGGCGGCGTCGCAGAGCGCGAGCCCTGCGGCGCTTGCCCCGTTGCCCGCGCCTCCGTCCATCCTCGCGGATCAAGTGATCGCTTACATCAAGCACACCCTCGAGTGGTATCGGGAGATGCAGAGTCTCGAGGCGCGGCCTCGATTCTCGCAGGACGTCGAGGCTCGCGCTCGGCTGCAAACGGCGGCACTCGCTGCGGTGCGGCTCGCCTTCGAGTTCGGGCACGGCGCGGCGACGGACCTATCGCCGCGATCTACGGCGGCTCAGGGCTCCCCAGCGGCAGCGCCGGAGGCCCGATTCGACCATGCGGTCTCGCGAATCGACGCGCGCATGTCGGCGCTGCAATCTCAAGTCGGCCAGATCGACGTGCAACTTGCTCGCGCCGCGCCGAGGGCGCGCAAGTCGCTGCTCGCGCAGCGTGCGGACCTGGTCAGCTCGCTCGAGCTCGAGCGGGAGGTGAAATCCCTCATCGAGACGCTGCAGAAGTTCGAGGATTCGACGCTGACGCCGCAGCCGACGGGAGCTCGCGGGCTCGACAGTCAGATCGAGGATCTCGAGCGCACCGTGCCCGAGGCGCTGGCCCCCGCACCCGCCGATCGAGAAGACAGCCTCGACGTCTCTGCGGGAACCGGTAGCGCCGCGTCCGCAGGGAGCCGCAACGGCTCGCCGGGGACACCGGCCGCTATCCCCTTCCAGCCGGAGTCCGCGGGCATCGTCACGCTCCTCGGCGAATGGATTGGACAGCACGGAGACAGTCGGCGCTTGAGCAACGCCTCGGCGGCGACGCGCGCCCTGAGGAAGAGGCTCGAGGATTTGCACGATCCCCTGCGGGCCGAGGCGCGCGAGCTCGTGCGGACCGAGGTGCCTGATCTCGACGCGCTCAATGTGACACAGCTCGATGGGGTGCGCCGCTCGCTCGCGGCAGCATCGGCCCGCTTCAGGCACCTCACCGTCTTGCTCGTGCCGCTTGCCGAGCAGAGCCTCGCGCTCGCGGATGCTCAGGGCGTGCTCACCCAGTGGACCGAGCTGCTCGATGCTCGAGAGGCGACGGTCGCGCGGTATCTGCTGACACGTGTGGCCATCCTGGTGTCGTGGATCGTCGCGGTGCTCGTCGTCTCGGAGATCTGGCGCCGAGCGCTGTTTCGGTATTTCCACGACCCGCAGCGGCGCAGCCACTTTCAGACGCTGCGCCGCGTGACGATCGGCCTCGGGCTCGTGCTGGTGCTCATCTTCGGACTGGTGTCCGAGATCGGGTCGCTCGCGACGTACGCCGGGTTCCTGACCGCGGGCCTCGCCGTGGCTCTGCAGAACGTGATTCTCGCGATCGTCGCGTACTTCCTGCTCATCGGGCGTTACGGAGTGCGCATGGGCGATCGCGTCACGCTCATGGGGGTGACCGGGCGCGTCGCGGACATCGGTCTCATCCGAATCTATCTGCTCGAGCTGTCGGGGCCGGAGCTGCGGCCGACGGGGCGGCTCGTGGTGTTCTCGAACGCGGTGCTGTTTCAGCCTCAGGCGATGTTCAAGCAGGTTTCCGGCGCCGATTACGTGTGGCACGTCATCTCGCTCATACTCGTGCAGAGCGCGGACGTGCGGGCGGCGGAGAAGCGGCTGCAAGCGGCCGTCGACGCGGTGTATGAACAGTATCGGCCGCGGATCGAAAAGCAGCACGCGGACGCGAAGCGGCTCGTCGAGCTCGAGACGAGCCTGCCGTGGCCGCAGCTGCGTACGCGGTACACCGCGGAGGGTGTGAAGTTCGAGGTTCATTATCCCGTGGAGGTCGAGCTGGGGGTGCTCGTGGACCGACAAATGCTCGATGCGCTCAACGGTGCGCTTGCCGCGGATCCGCCGCTACCGGTGGCGGACGCGGGGCAGCCCACGATCGACGCGTCTGCCGGATAGACCCTGCGGCCGAGTTCCGAGACCTGGAGCACGGCGCGGCTTCGCGCGGCATGCCGACAATCATGAGATCCTTCCGGGGATAGCGGGGACGGGTCTTGGGGTATGGAGCTGCTGGCGCGTCTATGGAAACGTCGCGGCCGCGCGTACGACGTGGCGGTGCGCCGCGCTGAAGCTCGACTGGATGATCCAGCAGCGGTCGATCGATTGCTCGCGCCGCTGCCGGACGCCGAGAGCCTCAAGCCGCGCCTGCGTGCCGTGTTCTTCGCGCGTGCCTGGGACGCACAGACGCAGCGCGACTATTGGGTCGCAAGCGATGCCGTGCGAGTCGTCTGCTTCACCGTCTGCGGGCTGACGCTCCAG
>Ga0335075_10011205_pt1 | contig 13566 bp, 13 predicted proteins | sample Lox_Sample_24_FD_206723 | JGI IMG/M metagenome (GOLD analysis project Ga0335075, IMG submission 206723) | Soil microbial communities from Loxahatchee National Wildlife Refuge, Florida, United States - Lox_Sample_2.4 | ecosystem: Environmental > Terrestrial > Soil > Wetlands | place: USA...
TTCTTTTGACCTTGGTTTCTTCAGCGTCGCTGATGTTGGCTCACCTCCTCTCCTTATAGAGGTGAGGTTATAGGGTTATGAGTAGCGGCCGCCAGTCCTATTCGGCCCAGGCGCCCTGACAGAGGAACACCGTCATGGCCATCTGTTCGAAGTCGATCTCGAGAGCGTCGGCCATGGGCCGCAGCCGCTCCGGATCGGCCGGTATATGACCGGCTTCGATCGCGGCCCACTCCGAGGACTCCATACCGGACAGGCGGGCGGCTTCCTCAACGGACCGGCCCCGGGCCTCGCGGCAGTCCTGGACCATGCTGCCGAACAGGCGACGCCAGGTCTGGACTTCGATCTTCTTCAGGTTGGCGGCGGCGGGCTGATGAGAACTGCGGTGCGTCATGCTCATATACTCACTACTCCTGTAGATGCACCCTGTCAAGTCATGGATGCGGGGATTTGGGTTCGATTGTGAGTATGGATTCAGCCGGCGGCTCTACCAAAGCTCCATCGGCGGAGTCCCATGGCACAGCTGACTGAACACTTCGAAGACCATGAACTCGGCGTCGAAGGCTGCGAAGGCCGTCTCATCGACAACGCCACCTTCCTCTGCTCGCAGATCCTCGAGCCCATCCGCGCGAAGTTCGGACCCGTCCACGTCCACGACGGATACCGCGACCCCGGCCACAACGCCGCCGTCGGAGGCAAGACCGCGTCATTCCACCTGTTCACCGACGGCCACGCCGCGGCCGACATCGATGCACTGCCGACGGTGAGCATTCCCGCCCTCTTCGACTGGCTGCGTCTGGAGTCCGGCCTGAAGTTCGACAAGGTGATCCTCGAGACCAACGCGAAGGACGTCCCGGCCTGCGTTCACATCCAGATCGATCGCCTCAACCCGCCGCGGCGCCAGGCCTTCATCGGCCACACCGGAGCAGCAACCCACTACGAAGACCAGGTCTCTCCGTCCTGTCCGAACCAACACGCCTCGCGCGCCCACGCGGCAAAAACGACGCCGTATCGGAAGCCATTTCGGAACCGGATGGATTTCATACGCGGGGGCGGCGAGTGGGACGCCTGCTCTCTGTTCTTCCCGGCCTCGAGGCGCTCAACACCCGCTGTGGAGCCAGCCTTCGTTCTGCCCGATCCCTCAAGCCTCGCACGCACCCGGGCAGGCCGGACTCAGGTTATCTTTTCGGCATCCCAGCAGGCCGATTCACAGGTGCGACTTCTGCCACAGGTTTTCGCCACCAAGAGCCGGGGGAATGCCTTTCCCCTACCTTCTCTTGCAGGATTACGCACTTTTCACCCGTTACGCACCCCAGCTTTTCCCGCTCTAGTATAGACATCTGCCTGCGTAACAGTGATTTTTCGTTAACCGAATCGCTATCAGAGAAGGCTCTTCCCGCCCTTCATCCTCTGTCCGGCAGGGAATCTCTCCTCTCTCCTTTACCCCGCCGCCGCCCCCTCCGCGCCCACGGCGCTCCAGCGCGGCTCCTACTCTTCCCTCCCGGAACCCAGGACGCCCCGCGTGCATGCGACAGCGCCGGATTCAGGTGATCCTTTCGTCATCGGAGCCGCCCGATTCCCAGGGTGCGACTTCTGCCACAGGTTTTCGCCACCAAGAGCCGGGGAAATGCCTTTCCCCAATGTTGTCTTGCAGGATTACGCACTTTTCTCCCGTTACGCACCCTCGCTTTTCCCGCTCTAGTATCATCTGCATCCTGCGTATCGGTGATTTCCTGTTGTCTGAATGGTTATCCAGAGAAGGCTCTTCCCGCCCTTCATCCTCTGTCCGGCAGGGAATCTCTCCTCTCTCCTTTACCCCGCCGCCGCCCCCTCCGCGCCCCCACGGCGCTCCACGGCGCGGCTTGACTCTGCCAGAACCCAGGAGGCCCCGCGTGCACGCGCGGCAGGAATGACTCACCCCGCGATGTCGCACCGGGGAATTTTCCAACCAGCTCCTCAATGGAGGGAAAGGTTTGCGACCCATACCCGCCCGGCATGTCTACCCCCAACTGATCTTCTTCGGCTCCCTCCGGCTTGAAACTTAGGGAGCAAGATCTGCCTCATTTTTGCGTGACAAAACCGGCGGGATGCCTTTCCCCAGCGTTGTCTTGCGAGATCACGCACTTTTTCACCCATTACGCATTCCATTTTTCCCGCTCCGGTATCGCCCCTTCCCGCGTAATGGTGATTCTTAAGGCCGCGCAATGGTGAGCCTCTCCGGTGGCGCTATGCTCGGCGCAGGAGCCAGCATGAGTTCGCCCGCCGCCCCACGCTCCTTCAGGTCTCTTCATTTTGCCGGAGCTCAAACATCCGGCGCGCGCGGGCCAAGGCTGGATGAACGTTCCCTTTACCGCCTTCAAGTTTGATTTTTGTCGCCAGACAGCTACCTTTTGATCCCAAGCTCTCCGGTTGCCGGCGAGGATGGCCCCGTTGCGGACGGGAACTTTTGAGTGACAGCACCGCTGCACATCTGCTTTCGCACGACCGAAGGACGTTCCCCTTCGTCGATCCAGCCGAGATTCATTCGGCCGTTTCGGACGGTGCAGTTATCGTACCGATTCTCCGGAAGGCCAGTGAATCAATATGAGGAGGACAAGACCACCCACGGCAGCAAACGCGACGAGGCCCAGTAGCCCCAGAAAGACCCAGCTGACCAGAATCATTCGCCGCTCCCTCGTTTTTCTAGTATAGAGACACATGCCCCGCATCGGGACTCTACCGTGTACCCGAAAGGTCAACAGAATCCGATTTCGAGTCAAAACCCGTAGACTGCTCCAGTCTCCTATGCTCTGACGTCGGGGGCTGACCACTCGAAATACTGTCGACCGGTCCCCTCAGCAGAGCGATCCCTCTTGCACCCATTCGAACCATTAGCCTTGGCCACCTCTCACCAAACCTTCGGCCAAACTTCACGTCTGGGCCAGACCTTTTATTTGGCTGGAATTGCCGCCTGATTGACTCGGACGCCTGTTGCAGCTTGCCTTGGAGATCGCGGGTCGAATTCGAGCACCTTGATGTGGTCATAGACGCCCACAGTGTGGACGTCATAGTTTTCGCCCGCGATTCGGGAGATCCAGTCGAGGATTGGATAGGAAGGTTCGTAAGCCATGGCCAGGAAGCGTTCGTGCCGCTGCGTCGCGATCTGGACGAACGCCGTTCCGCGACGCTTTGCCTGATCGTTCAAGCTCCTCGGCATTCCATAGACCGGCACAGTTAACTGGTAATAGCTCAGAGGCGCAAAATACCGGCTGGCCTTTGTTCCGTTGATGTCCGGAAGGATTGCATAATCCGCCTCGGGAAAATCACTACACATCAGCACCGGGGCCCCGTCCACGGATGCATTGCTTTCCACGACACCGATGGCAGATTTCCAGCTGAACATGTGTTGACGCAGATCCGGTGTAGCCACAAACGCATAGCTTGTCAGGCCCACGAGGCCGAGGCAGAATCCGAGGCGCAGAATGCGATGGGGAACCCGGCTAAGAATGCAGACCCAGCAGAGCGCGAGGCCGGGTACTGCAACAAGCCGGTGCCGCTCCACAAAAATGTGGATCGGTGTTGCCTCACTCACCCCGAACAGAATCAGAACCGGAACGAGCCCGAGACTCAAGCAGACAACGATTTGCCAAGAGCGAATCGGTATTCGTTGGTCAGGTTGAAGCCTCAGCGCGGCAAACAGGAGGGCGACTATCGCCATGATAATGAACGCCGGGCCGGCCCAGTAGAGGGCGAGGGTCCAGGAAAGTGCCTGCAGTGTAGGGGCCTGCTCGAAAACGTGGCTGCCGCTGGTATGGAAGAGATACTTCAGGCCAGGAACTACTGGCAGCATCATTCCACAAAACACCGTTGCGGCGACGGCGAACTGCATCCAGGATGACTTCCGGTCGGCCCGCTTGATCGACCAGTAAGCTACAACATATCCCGGAAGAATAACGGCGAACAGGTAATGGAACCAGATCACCAGCGCGGCAAGCGCCCCGAAGAGAGCGGCCACTCTTCCCGAATCGGTGTGCCGGAGACGCAGCAGAACCAGAGTTGCCGTGTTAACGGCGAGCACTGCAAAGGCATAAGGACGCACATCGACGGCCGCAAAGATAACGATAGGATTGACGCAAAAAAGAATGGTCGCGACCAGGGCCAGTTCGCGGTTGAACACCTCCCTCGCTACCCGGTACATTACCCCCGCAGCACCGAGCATGGCAACAACCGAAGGGATACGCAGCACTATCTCGCTGCTGCCCAGAAGCCTCGTCGAGAGCCAGAGAATGCAGGGATAAGCCGGGAACAACAGGTCATGCCGCTCCCACAGGCGGGAAACACCGCTGCTGATCAGCCACCAGGAGCCGGTTTCGTCCTCCCATAGCGGAGCATGGATGGCCGTGAACCAAAGGGAAATGCCTGCGATCAAAGCAAGAGCATATCCAACGTACAAACAAGCGCCATGGGTGTTCCTCCGGTCGCTGCTGGCGTCGGCGCTGGGTGTCGTTCCTGAGATCGCACTAGGCATGAATCCTTGAGTAGCCTCTCCTTGCTTCGATCGTGCGGTTTTCGACGCCTGGCATGACGCAGGGCTGATACTTCGGGAGGATGTTGTCCGCGCGATAGCTAAAATCACGCCTTTACGCAGATTCTTCCGGTCTCGTCGATCCTGTTGAGTAACGGACGAAAGCGTTGACCTGAGAAATATTCGTCGACTGCCTGCCTTGCACCGGCCCAATGCCCGTAATCATCAATTATCAGAACGCCGTTTTTGCAGAGCCGAGGGAACAGGTGAACCAGTTCGTGTTTCGTCGACGAGTACCAGTCCGTATCCAGCCGCAGCATTGAAATTTGCCGGCGCACACAACGGGATGGTGTCCTCGACCATACCCTTGACCAGATGAACCCGGTCTGCCGGATATCCGGTGGACAGGAGATTCCCGCGCACCTCGTCCTCCGATGCGCGCGCGCAGCCTTCGTCGCCTCCTCCGGCACTGTCCAACATTTCCCGAGCTGTCTTCCTGGTCGTTGCCCGATAATCCCCATGCCCAGGCGCTGGCATCCCAGCAAATGTATCGAAGAGGAAAAGGTCCACCTCTGTCACACCGTGTTCAAGGTAAGTCAGAGCCGCAGCCATACTGCTGCCGCCTTTCCACACCCCACATTCCACGAAGTCTCCGGGAATCGAATTCTCTATGGTGTATAGGATGGCCTGAACCAACGCAGCGATGCGCTGCAGACTCGTCATGGTGAACGGTCGCACGGTGTTCACGATCCGCCTTTCATCCGGCGATAAATCGGACACTTCAGTGTCGACCCGCGTGACTTCGATTCCGATGCTATTTGCAACCTTGCGAATTACCCGCTGCAGCACTTTGTTATCCCTCAGTCATTCCAGAATCGACATAATCCTGTGATCCGCATCGCTGCAGCACTACACAGCTCTGGCGAAAAGTGCGAAACAGCCACGGGGCGAAACTGGTGGTTCCCTTGATTCCGCCCCCTTCCTTGCGCGCAAGTAATCTGCGCGTCACATTCGAGAGCAGCCTTAGGGGGTTTCTGTCGACATAATCCCATCCCTGACCGCAATCCAGAATTTCTCCGCCGACCAAACGGCATCCCTGGAACAGATGCGCGATCTCTTCTGGCGAAGGGCGAAACATCGTGTCGATCGGATCGGCATGGAAGGGAAATTCCCGGGGTACGGTGATGATGAGATATCCGCCTGCGGGCACGAGACATTCCAGTCGCGCAGAGATGAGACTCCGATCGTGGACATGCTCGAGAAGGTTGCAGCACAGTAGAGAGCGGTAACCCCGTGTGCTGAGTCCGTTCACGAACGACCCGTCCATCAGATCGCCATGCAGATCGATGCCTTCGCCTTCCTTAACATCCAGATGATCGACTGCCACTCCGCGCTCCGCGAGCGGATTGAAGATCTCTTGAGCGATCCAGGGCTGAACCGTCCGCCGAAATTCTCCGGTGGAGCTGCCAACATTGAGAAGTGGAGAAATAGCATCGCTGGGCAATTGCCGCAGGGAACGCCCAACCCACTGTGCCTCGGCCTTCAGCATTCTTCAGCCCTCTTTCTTTCCCCGGCCTCGGCTGAAATACGTATCGTCACCTTCGTAAGCCGGTTGAGCGCAAACACCAGAGCGGCACATCCGGCGACCGTAAGGCAGGCACCCGTAATAAGAATGCGATTGATCAATGCCCACTGGGTAGCCGCGCTCAGCGGCATACCGAAGATGTGCAAAGCGCTAACCGAGGCTAATTCATTGACGCCGATCCCTCCCGGTGTAATTGCCAGAAGATTAGCCAGCGTGGCAAACGGCATCGCCGCGCAGAATTGCCAGAGCGAAACGTGAATCCTCACTGCCTGTGCGCTGCAAGAGGCCATTCCAACCAGGATGACAAATCTCGCCACAGAAAGCAGGAACATTCGCCTCGCGAGCCGGGGTTCGAAAAGGCCACTTTCCTGCACTTCTGTCAGGCGACGGCAGCACGAGGCAGCTGCTCTGGAGAACATATGACTATGGTTTGCAGGCTGCGTGCGACGTCCGAATCCCGGCATGACAGTACGAATGCCACGTAAAGTTGGAGCCACCGCGGCCACACCTGTCATCAGCAGGACCAGTGCCGAAAGGAACCATACGAGTGCATGCCCGTGCCAGAGCCATGTCAGTAGGGAGGCAGCCGCGAAAATGATGACGATGAGCAGATCGAACCCCTGTTCGACGAGTGTGCCCCCGGTTCCGCGGCGCAGCGCGCGGCCAAAGAAATGAGTCGATAGTGTTCTCGAGATGGTCATGCCGAGCTGCACCGGAAGAAGCAGGCCCAGAGCCATTCCCATACTGGTAACGAAAAATGCAGTAATCTTCGGAGGCTTGGAATCGCCGTGACGGCGCAGGACTGCGTCGACACTCAGCCACTTTTCAGTCGACAGATAGATCAGGACGCAGTTAAGAATCAGCAAACCTGCGAGCGCCGCTCCGTCGGCCTGTCGTAACGCAGAGACCGTCGAGGCCAGACTGATGTGGGCGAATCGAATAAGAACCACTACGAGGGCCGCCCCCGCCACGAGAGAGCCTAGGACCATGAAACTGCGGCGGAATTTCATCGGCAGATCCTCACATTCTTCGACACCGCCCCGACCGCCTGAGATGAGAGCTGTGGACACAGACGACGAAAGATTTCGAGATATCGTCTGCAAGCTCTTTGCCAGGAGTATTGCGTCTCGGCGAATCTACGAAGACGCTGCGCATCAGCACCGGCCGAAGCTAGGAGGCCGTCCAGTTCACCGATGAATCCGGCGGCTGTGCCACCGGGGTTCTCCGGATCCACCGGCGCGCTCCCTACAACCCCCTCCATGGCCGAGTCGGCACCCAGAGACTCGCCGCTGCACACCACCGGTAACCCTGATGCAAGGGCCTCCTGGATGACGAGAGGAAAGCCCTCGCCATAACTCGGCAGCACAAGAACATCGCAAGCTCGATAGAGAGCTGCCACAGAGGCACGTGGGAGATCGGTCAACACGCGGACATTCGGCGCGTTCCAGTCAGATGGATCCAGCGGTCCCCACCCTGCAAATACCCATATCCAGTTTCGCCGCACTTCGGACATGATCTTCAGGAACACGAGACCCTTCTTCTCGACAAAACGCCCTACGAACAGGACAATTTTCCGATCAGCGGGAAGCCCAAAGCTCCGGCGGATGTGGGATGGCTCCTCGCTATCGGCGGATGGCCGGAACAGATCGATGTCGACTCCGTTGAATATCATCTCCGGAGCAGATCGGAAGCGGAGGTTGCGGAATGAATCCCTGACGGCGCTGCTGATGAAGACCGTCTGATCGGCTTTTTTCAACATGGGCTTTGCGAGCCATGCGATTGCCAATCGCATCATCATGTTGAGGATGGGACTGCGATAGGGAATGAATCCAATGTGCTGGACGATCACCACCGGCTTCTGACATATTGCCGCCGACAGGAAGGCCACGAGACTGTGAAGATAGAGACAATCATGAATGAGGACAATGTCAGACTGTCGCACTTCCCTGAATATGGTCCGGATTGACCGAAAATTAGGGATCGGGAAGGGGATTCCTGTTCTTTTCTCCGCGAAATTGAAGGTTGCGAACGGCACCGCAGAACTTTTCCCGGATCGGCCAGGCGGCATTGAGCTGCTGCTCGCAAGCCAACGAACCTCCAGATCCTCTCGTGCAAAAGCAAGATACAGTTGCTCGGCTACGATCTCGATGCCTCCCCTGTGAGACGCGAAATAGTTGGACACCATGGCAATTTTCATAGCCGTTGTTTGGATATCAATGCGCGGATGCGACTATCCTCGGGTCGCTGGATTACGAGCGGCGCCTCAGACCAAGAATACTCAGGAAAAAGCTGCTGCAGACGATCTGGACTCCGAGAGTCAGCGAGAAGACAGACGGCATGACAATGCGGAGCATCCGTTCAGGATTGAGCGCTCCGAAGCTACTTCCCGCCCAGTGGGAGACAGCGGAAACGGAGCCGCCGATCCCGAGAACAATCAGTGCGCCCCCGCACAGCAGGCCGGTTTCGAGAGATACCCACTGAAATACCCGGTTCAGGCGCGGATCAGGAGGCAACAGGCCCTCCGTTATCGCGAAGACCTTGGTGAAGGTCGCAAAAGCGACCAACTGAAAGCCAAGGAGGATGGAGACAAAACCATAGAGCAGCGTGTGGACGTCCAGACCGATGCCGTGGATGACCCGCGGGCCGGGAAGAAGAAACCCGCACACGATCAATCCCAGCACAATCATCGCCATGCCCGGATACAGGAACAGCCAGCGCGGACTGTACATTAGCATGAATCGCAGGTGCCGCCATCCGTCGCGCCAGGTACGCAGATGCGGAGCCCGGCTGCGCCCGTCCGGAGCGAGCGTTGTCGGGACCTCTGCGATGTTCATCCGCAGCAGCGTCGCCTTGACGACCATTTCGCTGGCAAACTCCATGCCGCCGGCGCGAATGTCCATGCGGAGGGCACTGTCCCTGCGAAAGGCTCGCATACCGCAATGAAAATCCCCACATGGTGAGCCGAAGAACGTTCGGCCGATTCCGCTCAGGATTGGATTTCCCAGATAGCGATGCAGGAAGGGCATGGCACCGCGAGCAATGCCTCCGCGGAATCGATTTCCCATGACCAGGTCCGAACCGCTGCGCAAATTTTCGAGGAAACGGGAGATGTGGCTGAAATCGTAACTGCCATCGGAGTCGGCCATCACGATGTACCGTCCGCGCGCCGCCAAAATGCCCGCTCTCAGCGCGTGCCCATATCCCTTCTCGTTCACATGAATAACCAGGGCTCCTTCCGCCTCGGCGATTTCCTGGGAACCGTCGGTGGAGCCGTTGTCCGCGACAATGACTTCGCCGGAGATCCCGGATTGCAACAAAGAATCGATTGCGTTGCGCACGCAGGGACGAATGGTCTCGGCTTCGTTAAGGCAAGGCATAATGATCGAGAGCTCGACGCGCGGAACCTCAGCTTCAGCTCCGGGTGGCAGAGCGACGTTGGGAAGCGTGATTTCGATCAGATCTTCTGTCGCTAGCATGTTCCTTGCCCTGACTGATTTCTCCACTTCGAGGTTTTGTTCTGGCCCAGCAGCGCGACCGGATTTGCTCTGGCAGCCGCTCGATCGCGTTCAATGGCAAGCTCGGCACGAACGACCTGAGATCCACCGAATCGCATGGGCATGGACGAGCATTAGTGACCACGGTCATCGTGAGAGTTTTCCGGTGGTAATTCAATGGCTCAGAAGTGTTAGCGGACCTTAGGAGCAGCACCCTCGGTGCTCTGTATTCGTTGCGGAGGCATGCGCCGGTGGCCACTGCTCGTACGGCAATGGGCAGAAATATCGAAAATGGGGAAGTATGAACCTTACACCGGGGTGATCCAAGAGTCGCCGTAAACAGGAAAGACTGATCCCTATTCGGCCAGACTTCTTTTTGCCTTTTTCCGGACCGTCTTTTTGCTGAGATGCACGTCCGGTTTCGTTGTTTCAGTGGCGCTCCCTCTGCTTTGGTGGATCTGAAATAGGCTGAGATGATGTGCTACTGTGCCGGGTCTACTCAAAGAGAGGCGCGCAGGCGTGATATAAACCGTTGATTTTTAAAGTGATTACCTTGGTAGAGCGTTACTTTAGATTCAACTCGGCGCGGGCTCAGATACTGCTGCCGAAGTTTAGCGTTTGGTAGGGGACAGGCAATAACGGATAAAGAACATGATGACGGACGACCAGACACTTCTCGCGGATCCCGGGCGTAGCGCCATTCCCTTACCGGCGGGGATCGCAGGGCAACCTGCGATCCCCAATCCAACCGGCCCAGGGGAGCGCCATGCCTTCCTCATTGAACTACGTCCGTCCACAACGTCTGCCCAAATCCACCTACCCACCACCCGCTAACGCAGAACGAGCCCTCGCAGCAATCGCCAAACTCCGCGAGTCATGGCATCGCCTCCACGACCTTGATCGTGCAGTCGCGGTCCGCGACATCGTCAACCTCGGCGTCAGCCGTAGGGGGCTCGCACGTGAGCTCGGGTTCAGCGAAGGGCTGATGCGACACCTGCTGAAGTCTCTCGATGCCCCGACGGCCGATCAGGAACTTGCAAGGCGCAACGCGATTTCCACGAACGAAATGGTCCGCCGCGCTCTCGGACGGGGCAAGACGTCTACCACCGAACCGCCCGTGGCCGCGGAAACCCTTCCCACCAAGTGCTCCCCGCCACGGCGCCCCGCAGCCCTGGGAATCCCTCTCCTCCCGTTGCTGAAGAGAGCCCCCGAACCGATGAACCGGGTTGACGCTAAGTTGGCAAAGGCCAGGATCCGCGAACAGTTGCGATACCGATGGGGGTATTGAGCACGTAGCGCGCTGGTAAGCTGTCCGGCGCGCGGAATTACCAGCACCGATAGGTGTTTCCCCTTATAGCCACATTCAGGGCGGTATCGGACGATGGAAATGGGGCGTATGAACGTTTCGCCGCCAATAAAGACAAACCGCAAGCTTTAATACCTGTGCTTCGCAGTGCAGTATCGAACCAAGCCACGTTCTCCCCACCCGAGGAAGGCTTCACCATGATGTTCCAAAAGGCCATCAACAGCTTCAATGCACTGGGAACGGCTCGTCGCCCGTTCCCCCACACCAACCTCGCCCAACCGGCCGCGCACGCAAGTGCGTTGCCGTTACCTGCGCCGGCAAGAGCCGGCCAACGGGTGATGCGAGGCTCCTCTGAATTCCACGAAGTCGGCCATCTCTACGACCACTCATAGCTCTCAGCCCCCCCACAGGCAGATCCTCACCCCTGATGGCGCCGCCGAGTTCCTCGGCATCGAGGTCCGCACGGTCACCCGCTGGGCCCGCAAAGGCTACCTCCCCGCCCATCCCCTCGGCGAGGGCAAGCGCAAGTTCTGGCGCTTTTACCTGCACGAGCTGGATGCCTGGCTCGCCGCTCGGACCAATCAGCGGGAGGCGGCATGACCTCCCGCTCATTTCCTCAGTCGGCGGCAGTAGACTCGCCGCAGGCCATCAGTGCGCTTCCAAAGGAGAAACTCCGTATGGAAGTGCACCGCTATCAGGGAGGTTCCCTGAGTCTCAAGAAGCGCAAAAGCCTGCCCGATGTTTGGGTTTTCCGCTGGTACACCCAGGAAAAGGGTCGCCGTGTCTATAAAAAGCAGGTCGTCGGCACGGTGATCCAGTTCCCGAAGCGGAAGGATGCAGAGAAGGCCGTAACGCAGCTCAGGGTCGACGTTAACGAGGGGGCGGAATTCGCTCCCATGAACATCGGGCAGCTGGTTGCGCACTACAAGCGCGCCGAGCTGCCTCGATTGGCTCCTTCCACCCAGGAGGTCTATACGTACAACCTCGACAAGTTCATCGTGCCGCGTTGGGGCCAGGAGTCTCTTGCCTCAATCAAGCCGATTGAAGTCGAGAACTGGCTCCGCGACCTGAAAGGTCGTCGGGGCAAGGACGCCAGTCCCGGGGTGAAATCCAAAAACCGCAACCTGTTTCATGCCCTCTTCTCCCATGCGCTTCGGTATGACTTCGCAGCTCGCAATCCGATCACGCCGGTACGCACATCAGGTCAGAGGCTCCGAGATCCGGAATTCCTCGACGGCGAGGAGTTCAGGTTGCTGATCCAGACGCTTTCTCTGCGGGACCGGGTCATGGTCTTGCTGGCGGGAAGCACCGGTATGCGGCGCAGCGAGTTGATCGCCCTTCGTTGGAAGGACGTCGACTTCATTCTCCGCCAGGTGAACATCACTCGCTCGATCTACAGAAACAAAACCTGGATCTGTAAGACGAAGGCGAGTCGTCGTCCCGTTCCCCTGCACCCGGTCGTGATCGAGCAGTTGGCGGAATGGCGGAAGGCCAGCACATACAACGGCGATGAGAATTTTCTCTTTCCCTCGGTCAAGGACAATGGCGACCACCCGATCGCACCCGACATGGTGCTTCGCCAGCAGATCCGTCCTGCCCTGAAGGAACTTGGAATTCAAAAGCGCATCGGTTGGCATTCGTTTCGTCATGGTCTTGGCACGATGCTCCGTCAGCTGGGCGTCGATCTCAAGACGGCACAGGAACTGCTCCGTCATTCCAACGCACGCATCACGATGGAGCTATACCAGCAGGCCATCTCCGCGGAGAAACGCGCTGCAAACGCCATCGCCGTCCGGGGTCTGTTGGGCGATTCCGTCCTTCAGCACCCCACAGCACCCCAGGAGGGGGTATGACGGTAGAGGTCACGTCTGTAACTTGCTTTGTTTTGTGGGATTTTTGGTAGGCACGTGGGGACTCGAACCCCAGACCTCTACCGTGTCAAGGTAGCGCTCTAACCAACTGAGCTACGCGCCTACAGGCGAGACCAACTGCCCCTCATCATAACAGGTGGCGACGGCCCCCACCACCTCCCGCCGCCTCGCTCCGCCCGCTCCAAACCCTCATCCCACCAGCCACTTCGCCTGGGAATTCCCCGCCCGCTGCGATAGTATGAGGGCTCGTGATTCCGATGATCCGGCGATCGGCCCGCCCGGCTGCGGCGACCCTTCCATGAACGATCTACAGGCAACGCCCAATCTGCTCACGTTCCTGCGGCTCTGCATCGTGCCCTTTCTCGTCCTCGCGGTCCTCGATCAGCGATTCCCGCTCGCCTTTGGCCTCTTCATCCTCGCCGGCCTCACCGACGCTCTCGACGGCCTCCTCGCACGCCTCCTCCATCAGCGCACCCTCCTCGGTCAGTACCTCGACCCCGTCGTCGACAAGCTCCTGCTCAGCACCCTCTTCCTCGTCCTCCATCACGAAGCTCTCATCTCACGCCGCGTCACCGTTCTCGTTTTCGCCCGCGACCTCGGCATCCTCGTCGTTGCCGCGATCCTCTACGCCACCACCTCCATCCGCAACTTCAAACCCAGCGCTGTCGGCAAGGCCAATACCTTCGCGCAGATCCTGGCCGTCGCCGTCGTCATGCTCGGCCAGTTTTTCGCTCCGCCCTGGGTCCTCTTCGTCCGCCACTGGTCGCTCATGATCGTCGTCTTCCTCACCGTTCTCTCCGGATTCCACT
>Ga0335075_10011208_pt1 | contig 13566 bp, 9 predicted proteins | sample Lox_Sample_24_FD_206723 | JGI IMG/M metagenome (GOLD analysis project Ga0335075, IMG submission 206723) | Soil microbial communities from Loxahatchee National Wildlife Refuge, Florida, United States - Lox_Sample_2.4 | ecosystem: Environmental > Terrestrial > Soil > Wetlands | place: USA: Florida...
ACGTCCTGTTCTTGCCAGCACGGGATGAAGATCGCGACGCGCTGTTGATCCTTCTCGCGAAGTTGATCGAGCGTTAAGGGTTTGTAATGACGAGCGACGACCCAGCGGTACCAGCGATGGGTCCAATACGCGATGTCGAGGAAGGCGTCGTCGATACCCAGCGCGGCGAACAAGATGGCCGACACGACGATCAAGAGGCTGATCGCCGCCGCAAGGTGGGCCGTGATTACCGAGACTGCCAAACGCCGAAATCCGCCTTCTTCAAGGGCTGCCCCAGCGAAGCGAGAACCCCATAAAAGCCGTGAGAATGGTCGTTATTGCATCTTTTCTGTTGGTTAGCCTGCAGCGCATCGTCAACATTCTGCTAACGTTGCTGATCCTCGGTTCCCTCGCGCTCTTCGGCGTCGGTTACCTTCACGTCCCGGCGTTTCAGCGTTCGTGGCCGGTGGAGCTTCTGCGCCGTTACGGTGATCCGATCGCCGGTCATCTGGCGTCCCTGTTCCACCTTCCGGGTCTAACGGCCTATATGCCGTTGGCCATGGCCGTCATTCTCTATCTCGTCATTTTCGTCTCGGATCAGCTCTTCGGCATGCTGAACAACGGCCTTCGATCGATGCGCATGCAGCGCCCCCGCAAAGCCGCGCCCGCGGGAACGGTCCACGTCGACTCCGAGAAGGCGCGCGGGGAACTCTACAAAGAGTATCGCAAGATCGAGCAGACGCTCAAGGAAGCCCGGCGCAAACGCTGCACGTTCTTGTCCGTCGACGTCGTGGGATCGACGGTGATGAAGACCGGCGAAACCGAGATCGGCATCACCTCCACGTTCCGCGCGTACGAAGAATTGCTCAAGCGCACGTTCAAAGCCACGCGCGCGTGGAAGGAGTCGTGGACACCCGACGGCGTGATGATCTGCTACTTGAGCCGCGACGACGCGGTCGAGGCGGCGCAAACGATCCTCGAGAAGCTTTTGGTGTTCAACCAGCGCGACAACGCGCTGAAAACGAGATTCGAGGTGCGCTGCGGGATCAACGAAGGTGACGTCGTGGTCTTTGAAGATTCCGACGTCGAAAAGCTCGTCGAGCACGTCATCGACGTTGCGGGGCACATGCAAAAACATGCAAAGCCGGGAACGCTGCGCCTGAGCAACGAGGTCTACGAGGTGCTCGAAGACACCACCGGGTTCCGGGCGACGGGCGAAGAGGTGGACGGATATCAAACCTACGAGTGGTCTCCGAAGCCCCTCGAAGCGAGCCACGCGGAGGGGCACATGCAATGAGAATGCTCACTCGCCGCGAGGCCGCATGTGCGGTCTTCGCGTTTTTTCTCGGCATCGTCACGCCGGCGGTGCTTCAGGCGGCCGAACGAAATCCGTTTCTCGTGGTCGACGGCGACGGGTGGCTGACCAGCAACGCCGACTACGCCGATAACACATGGTCGGCGCCGAACGTCAACCGTCCCGCCTTCGGTCTGCAGCTCAGCAACCAAAACGATTTGCCGTTCGATCGCGGCACCGCCGGAGCGACGTTTTGGGTCCGCAACGCGGGCTGCGCGTACCGCTTCGAAAGCTTCGGTGATCCATGCGGGTGGCAGCTGGGGCTCGCCGTGACGCAGTTCCGCTCGATCGTCGTCGGCGGACAAGGCATGGAGGTCGACGGTCTGGGTGCGCCTCCGCCGTACGCGCGCGTTATCAACACCACCGATGACGGCGCGCGCATCGCCGGAATGGTCACGAATTCATTCGTCGATTTCTCGGGCGTCGACAGCAGCACGTCGCCCAGCTGGTTCGACGGTTTCGAGCTGGATCGCGACACCTTCGCCGTGCGTCGCGCGCCCGCGGGTTCGCAGCAGTTCTCCGATCTCTTCACGGTCGATCGCGACGGAAACGCGGCGGTAACCGGAAGTCTCGCGACATCGCAAGCGTTGCAGAGCGCGCACGATCAATGGGCCGCGCGAGCCCGGCTCGTCGGGGGCCGCTACACGTTTCACTACGCCAAGCCGTTCGCGCAAACGCCGGTCTGCGTCGCAACCTCGGAGGGTGGCACGCAATTGCGCGTAACGCCGTCGGCCGGCTCGTGCGCCGTCACCTCGCGCGATCCCCGTGATAGCTCGATGATCGACGTCGTCGTCGTTGGGAATCCGAGCTGATCCGATAATGCGCGTTGTCCGGACTGCGGTCGTGGCCATGCTCGTGATGCTCGCAACGCAGCAACCGGCGTTCGCATCCGAGGCCGACCTCTTCTACCACGACGTGCGGGCCGGAGACTACCCCCAGGCGATCGTACACGCAAACCATTATCTCGCCGAACATCCCCATGACGATGCGTTTGCCCTCGACGTCGCTTATGCGTACCTCAAACTCGGCGATCTGGACTCCGTGCGGTCGATCCTGGTCGTGCGCGAGCGCTATCTCTTATCGCATCCGGACGCGGCGTCGATCTGGTTGGAGTTGAGTTACCAGGACAGCGCAAAGGGCGCGTATCGCCAGGCAATCGCGGACGTGGACCGATATCTGCGCTTCCGCCCCGACGACGCTCAAGCGTGGCGGCAGCGCGACGACGCCGTCGCGGCGCTCACGCCGTCTCCAGCCGACGAGAGCGTCCTCTTCTATCGCGCCACGTCGGCAAAGGACTACGCCGGAGCTCTTCCTCACGGCGAGCGGTATCTCTCGGCCCATCCCGAGAACGCCGCCTTCGCGGTCGATCTTGCCTACGCGTACATTCAAGCGAAAGACGTCGGCGCCGCCGCGGCGTTGGCGCAGCGTTACGATGCGTTCGTCGGCAGCGACCCCAACGGGCGCAAACTCCTCGCCGCGCTCTTCTACACGTACGACGACGCCGGCGACACGAATCACGCGCTCACCTACGGGCGAAGGTATCTCGCGCTCGATCCGTCCGACGACCCCTTCGCCATGGACTTGGCGTACGCGGAGATCCGCGCCGGTGACGTAACGGGCGCGCGGGCGATCATCTCGACGCGCGCGGCGTACCTGCGAGCGCATCCCGACGCGGCGAAGCTTTGGCTCGAGCTTTCGTACCGCGCGTCGGATGCAAAGAAGTATCCGCAAGCCATCGCCGATGTGGACACGTATCTCACGTTCGCGCCCAACGATCTTTCCGCGCGGTCGCAGCGCGCCTCGTACGTCAACGACTACTGGGGTGGGCCGCGAGCGACGACGTTCGGCTACTCCTACTACGAAGGGCGCTTCAACGACGTCTTCTTCGGGTTCGATCAAACCTACGCGCTGCGGCCGGGCCAAAATCTGCAACCGTACCTCGTCGCGCACCTGACCGACGATCTTCGCTCCGGGGCGCCGGGCTCTCCGCAGATCTTCAACGATGACGCCCTGGTGACCGACGTCGGAATTCGCCAGCCGCTCGGACCCTACGCGAAAATGTTCGTCGAAGGCGGTTACGGCATCGGGTTGCGCGGACAAGGCAGCATTACCGATCTGCGCTACGGCGCGCTCTACAGCGAGCAGTGGGGAGTGATTTCACGCGAATATACGACGGCCGACGCAAGCGTCGGCTTTTACTCGCGTTACGCCGGCAATACCATCGCCTATTACGACGTGGTCCACGTCTTCGAAGCGCCGGGGCTGGTGCACTTGCTGGTCGGCGTCAATGGCGGCCTCGATTCGCACCGCGTCTTCGGCAACAGCTTCCTTGAGGGACTCTACGGTCTGGAACTCGGAAACGGCACGCTGCGATATCGCATTCTCGGCGTCGAAGGCACGTATCTCACACGCGGCGCCATTCCAACCCGGCCCGCGTACGCATCACTGCGGGCCATGCTGATCCTGGGCCTCGCGCGATGACGACCTCGCGAGCTCGCGAAACCGCCGTGTATATCGGCTGGCTCCTTCTCGTTGCGGCGGCCTATTTCGTTTCCGCCAAGATCGGCCTTTCGCTGGCGTTCTCCGTCCGCCAAGTCACCGCCGTCTGGCCGCCCACAGGCATTGCAATCGCCGCTTTGGTGCTGGGCGGCTATCGCATGTGGCCGGGAATCTTCGTCGGTGCGTTCCTCGTCAACGCAATCGGGCTCGACGAACCGCTCTATACGGCGCTGGCAATCGGCACCGGGAATACGCTCGGGCCGCTTCTCGGTGCCTACCTCATGCGCGCGTTCAGATTCGATCGTTCGTTCGCTCGCGTTCGCGACGTCATTGTCTTTCTCGCGTCCGGAGCCGTGCTTTCACTCGTCACCGCAACCAACGGCACGCTCCAGCTCGTGCTCGGGCACGAGATCGCTTGGGCAACGTATCCGACGACGTGGCGCCTTTGGTGGATCGGCGACGTGGCCGGCGTGCTATTGGTGGCGCCGTTCATTCTCACGTGGCGCGGCATGCTGAGCGGCATCGTCGAAGGCGAGGCCGGCCCGCTCGAAATCGTCGTCCTTATCGTCTCGGCGATCGCCTTTTCGTTCGTCGAGTTCTTCACCCGCTTGTCGATGGCGTTCCCTCTCTACCCCTTCGTGGTCTGGAGCGCGCTTCGGGTGGGCGCCCGGGTGACGACGGCGATGATGCTCTTCGTCTGTACGATTGCTTTGTGGGCGACGCTGCGCGACCTCGGACCGTTTACCGCGGTCGCCTCGGTCGACGGACGCATGACGGCCTTCGTCCTCTACACCGCGGTCCTGATGATCACCGGGCTCGTGTTGAGCGCGTTGACCGCCGAGCGGCGTCTGGCGCTCGTGCGGATGCAGGCCGCGGAACGTCGCTTTCAAGTGCTGGCCGAGACGCTGCCGCAAATCGTATGGACCGCGGACCCGTCGGGAAGGATCGATTGGATCAATCAGCGCTGGTATCAGTACGCGGGGCAAAAAGATCTCTCGTCGACGATACCCGACTGGCCGCGCCTAATTGCAGCGCGACGGCCGTTCGAGCGCGAGTTGCGGCTCGAAGGAGACGACGGCGTCTCGCGATGGTTCCTCGTTCGCGGCGAACCGATGCGCGACGAGCGCGGCAGAATCGTTCGCTGGTACGGAACGCACACCGACATCGACGACCAGCGCCGCGCCCTTGAACGTACCTCGCATATCGCGACCACGTTGCAGTCGGCCTTTCTCCCGCAATCGCTCCCGCAACATCCCCATCTGCGCTTCGACGCGCTCTATCTCACGGCGGGGCAAGAAGTTCTCATCGGCGGCGATTGGTACGACGCCTTCGCGATCCCGGGCGGTCGCATCGTGATCTCGATCGGCGACGTCACCGGTCACGGCCTCAACGCCGCGGTGAGCGCCGGCCGCATCCGGCAAAGCATCGTTGCAACGGCAATCGACGAACAGGATCCCGCGCAGATCCTTACCAAGGTCAACCGGCTCTTGCAGTTTCACGATACGACGGTGGCCACCGCATTGGTAGCGGTGATCGAACCCGAGATGTTGATACTGCGTTACGCGAGCGCCGGGCATCCGTCACCGATCATCGCCGGTCCAAGCGTGCAGGCGAAGTCGCTACCGCACGGCTCGCTTCCGCTCGGCGTCTCTCACACGCCGGATTATCGCACGCACACGACCGTTCTCACGCAAAACGACGTCGCCGTCTTCTATACCGACGGCATCACGGAATTCGCGCGCGATATCGAAACGGCGGAGCGAGCGCTTCGCCAGGCGGTGAACGCCGTAGCGGCGACGCCCGCGCCGAATCCGGCCGAACGGATCCGCCGCGCCGTGCTCGGCGATATCGCGCCGAGCGACGACGCCGTGATCGTGGTGCTTCGCGTCGCGCCGAATACCGAATCGGCTGCCGCCGACGACTTCGACCTACGGCGGTCGTGGAGTTTTCATTCCAGCCACGCCTATTCCGCGCACCACGCCCGGCACGAGGTGATGCAGTTCATTCAAAGCCTCGCGGGCAGCGGCGAGGAGTTGTTCACGGCAGAGCTGATCCTTGGGGAGATTCTCGCGAACACGGTCGAACACGCGCCCGGCCTCGTGACCATGGAGATCGACTGGTGCGGCACGTCGCCGGTCGTGACCGTCACCGATACCGGTCCCGGTCTCGAGCGTTTCAACGCGCTGCTTCCGCAGGACGCGCTTACCGAAGACGGACGCGGCCTCTACCTCGTCAAGACGCTTGCCCGGGACGTGTTCGTCGAAGCGGATCCGGGCTACGGAACGAAGATGACCGTCACGCTGCCGATCGCGCGCGCGTCACGTCGTGCCGTTGGAGCCTGACCTCACTGGACCCAATGGACGTCGGTTGGCGCCTGCGGCGGCGTCTTCAGCGAGACGAAGCGCAGTTTGCCGCCCGACGTGTCAACGAGTCCCGCATGCGTCGTGCCCATGGGGATGACGATCATCATTCCCGGCTTGAGCGTGACTTGTTTGTCTCCCAGCCACTCGGTTCCGGTGCCGTCGAGCACGAACTGGATCTCGTTTGAGTCGGCGTGGAAGTGTTTGGGCGCGGTGCCGATCTGCAGCGCTGCCGTCATGCCATCGGTGACCACGAGCGTCTTCGAGCGCAGATTCGGAAACGTGCTCGAGGGCGCGGGCATCTGGTCAGGCGTGATCGCCATCAGGTCGACCGCCTCCGCCTGCAGCGGTGCGGCCGCCGCCTTTGCCTGCGGCGCGTGCGCGACGATTGCCCCGAGGGTGAAGCTGAGCACCGCTACACCGCACGTGTACAACAATTGTTTCATGGTACCAACTCCTTCAAGTTCGCAATGGCCGTGTCGGCCTTTGCCTTGAGCTCTTGGTAGGTCGCCTGTTCGGCCGCGGTCGGTGCTTGGTAGGCACCGTCGAGGCCATTCATCAGGAACGCGAGGTAATCGCGCAGCCTGGTTTCGTGCAGTAGATCGCCTTCGTCGGAGTGGATGTCGAACTGCACGACGCTGTTGAGGATCGCGTCGACCTTCGCGCGTTTGTCCGGCGAAAGGCTGCCGCGCGCGGCCAGTGCAGCGTTGACCTCGCGGTTGAGCGCGTCGAGCGTATCGCTGATCTGCGTGGCAAGCGCGAGACGCGCATCGAGATCGCCCGCCGCGGGGTGCAGCCGCGGATCGAGCTTCACCTCGAAGGTCTGCTGCGTCTTCTTCCCGCCGTAGTCGAGCACGACGGTGTAGGTTCCGGGAACGATCGTCGGTCCGAGCGGTTCATCGCTGAAATCATCGGTTGATTCGAGCCGCAGGCCGTGAACCTCGGTGGCTCCCGGATACCGCAGATCCCAAAGGAACGCGTTCATACCCGGCCGGATGGCCGTGAGCTCCGAAAGCTCGTACGCGAGCTGATCTTCTTCGGGCTCGTTGGCGAGGCGGTAGTACGGAATATGTTTGGTTTTGGGATTCTTGAGGTGCAAGGTAAAGCTGCGGACAGTCTTGCCGTTTGCGTCGAGGAACGTCAGCGTGACCGGCGTCTTTCCTTTAAAATCCGCGGGAACGTTGAAAAATACCGTCGCGCCGTAGTCGGGATTCTCTCCGGTATCCGGTGGTGCGAATGGCCCGCTGCCGTAGGCGTGCGTAAGCCACGCCGTCTCCGGGGCGAACAAATTTTGCGACGGATTGTTCGCGATCTGCTCGATCAACGCGAGGTTGTCGAGAATCCAGAACGAGCGGCCGTGGGTTGCGACGGCAACCTGGCCCTGTTGCGCGCTGATCGCGATGTCGCGCACTTGCACGCCCGGAAGATTCAGCGTGAGCGGTTGCCACAGCGCACCGCCGTCCAAACTCACGTAGACCGTGCTGCGCGTGCCCGCGAAGAGCACCTTCGGCTCACGCGGATCTTCGCGCACGACGTAGACGTACTGATCGTTGGGCAATCCGGCGGTCAGCGTCGTCCAGTGCCCGCCGTAATCGGTGGTCTTGTAGATGTAGGGGTGAAAATCGTCCCACTGAAAACGCGAGGCGGTGACGAACGCCGTGCCTTTATCGGTGTGCGACGGCTCGATGCTCGTGATCTCCGCCCACTGCGGCAGCGCCGGCGGCGTGATGAGTTTCCATGTACCGCCGCCGTCGGTCGTCACGTGGACGAGGCCGTCGGCCGAACCGGCCCACATCACGTCGCCGTCGAGCGGCGAGATTGCTAGCGACGAAATGTCCGGAAAGATCTCGACGCCGGTCTGATCCAGGTCGATCGGACCGCCCGTCGGCCCTTCGGTCGATTGCTGATTGCGGGTGAGATCGGGACTGATTTGCGTCCACGTCTTCCCGAAATCATCGCTCTTGAAGACGACCTGCGCAGTCGTGAGGAGCTCGTCGGGCTTCGCAGGCGAGAACATGATCGGGTGTGTCCAACCGAAGCGGTACTTGGTCTCCGCCGACGTCGCGCCGCTCATGTACAGCGGCCATGGGCTCACGTTCTTCTCTTCGCCGGTCGAGGTTTGCAGTTGCGCGAGCGAGCTTACGTAGCCGGCGCCGAACGTGATGTCGGGGTTATGCGGATCGACCGCGATGTACGTGCTCTCGCCCAGCGCGACGCCGTGAACGACGTTCGTCCCGAGACCTTCGTTCGATGCGCTTGGAATCTCGAACGAGCCTTCGTCCTGCTGGGCGCCGTATACGTGGTACGGGAATTGATCGTCGATCGCGATGTGGTAGAACTGCCCCGTGGGCTGATTCCAATCCGTGCTGAACGTCTTGCCGCCGTCGGTCGAGACCGACGCACCGCCGTCGTCGCCCACGAGCAAGACTTTCGGATTGCGGGGATTGATCCAGATGATGTGATTGTCGCCGTGCGGCGGCAAGATCGGCTTCCACGTCTTCCCGCCGTCCTCGGTTTTCCAGAAGGCGTCGACGTTGGGCGCGTAGGCGACTTTCCAGTTCGTTGGGTCGACGGTGATCGCCATGTAGTAGAAGGCGCGCTGGCGCAGCATCCACTGCGCGTTGACGCGCGTCCACGTCGCGCCGCCGTCATCCGAACGAAAAACGCCGCCCTCTTTCGCCTGCACCATGCAGTAGACGACGTTGGGAGAGCTCGGCGCGACCGCGACACCCATTTTTCCGAGCACGCCCTTCGCGAAACCCGGATTGTTCGAAATCTTGGTCCAATGGGCTCCTGCGTCGGTGGTCTTGTAGAGTCCGCTACCGGGGCCGCCGCTCACCATGATCCACGGTTTGCGATAGGCTTGCCACATCGTCGCATAGAGCACGCTCGAGTTGCGCGGGTCCATGACGATGTTGTTCGCGCCGGTATTGTCGTCGATGTAGAGAATCTTCTTCCACGTTTTGCCGCCGTCGGTCGTCTTGAAGACACCGCGTTCGCTGTTCGGCGCAAAAACGTGGCCCATCGACGTTGCGTAGACCACGTTGGGATCGCGCGGATCGATCACGAGCGAGCTGATCTGATGCGTATCGGTGAGACCGGCGTAGTGCCACGTCTGGCCCGCGTCCGTACTCTTGAAGATTCCGACGCCGGTATCGAAGTCGCCGCGAATGTCACTCTCGCCCGTCCCGAAGTAGATGATCTTCGGGTTCGATGGTGCCACGGCAATGGCACCGATACTGGTGGCGGTGCCGGGAATCTTCCCGTCGGTGATGTTCTGCCAGTGGATACCGTAGTCGGTGCTGCGCCAGACGCCGCCCTCGACGCCGCCGAAATAAAAGAGATTCGGCTCGCTCGGCACCCCGGCGACGGCAACGACTCGCCCGCCGATGTACGGGCCGATACTACGCCACTGCAATTTGCTCAACAACTTCTGCGTGGGCGGCGCAGCGGCGGATGCGTGGACCGCGAACGGTCCAAAGACGAAAAATACCGCGAGTACGGCAACGATGACACGCTTCATGCGCGACGTATCATCCTTAATATGTGCAAACTCCTTTCGCAGGCGAGCGAACGCTGGAGCTTGCTTCGCGTTGCAAGTGGTTGGCCCTCAGCCACCCGGGTACAATGCGCGCATGAACACTTTGGGGAAACTTCTCTCGGGAATCATCGTCACGATAGCGCTGCTGCTGCCGGCACAAGGCGCGGGCGCTACCTCGGCGGCAAACGGAGCGGATCTCGGTCTGGCCTCGTCGTTGATCGCAACCGGCGGAGGCGCAGGTAGCTTTTCGACGATTCGTGCGTTCGACCGCATGGTCGGACCCGACACCACGCTTTCGCTCGAGAATAGACTTGCGACGGCGGAGGGTCAAGGCAACGCCAACCAATTCGTTAGCATGTTCGATTACGCCATCAACGACGCATGGCGGCTTGCCGGAGTCAACAACGTCTCGATGCCCTCCGCGACGGAGAATGGCGGCGTCGGGCTCGCGCAACAACTCGTACAGGCGGGCACGGTCAATAACGGAACGTTTTCCGGAAGCATCTTCTTCCAGAATCTCTTCGGATCGACGATCGCCTCGGAGATCATGGCGGATCTGAACCAACACTTTGGACCTGGTTCGTCAGCGCAATTCGATCGCATGAGCGGTCAGTTCTTCCACGACCTCACGAGTTCGAGCTCGTAACGAACTAGCGAGGAGCATCATCCGGGCCGGCGAACGTGCGCGGCATGCGCCGCGTGCAGCTTCCCGGCCCCATGGCGATTGCCGCGCTCGGCGTCGTCTTCGGCGACATCGGCACGAGCCCGCTCTACACGCTCAACACCTGCTACACCACGGCTCACGCCGCACCGACGCTCGAGAACACCCTCGGATTGATCTCACTGATCACCTGGGCGCTCGTCGTCGTGGTTTGCATCAAGTACGTAACCGTGTTGATGCGTATCGACCACGAAGGCGAAGGCGGAATTCTCGCCTTGCTCGCACTTGCTTCGCCGCCGAAACTGCTCGGGAGGGTGCACGGCGTGAGATGGCTGATCCCGGTTGTGGTCGTCGGCGCGGCGATGCTCATCGGCGACGGGATGATCACGCCCGCGATCTCCGTCATCTCCGCCGTCGAAGGGCTCAACGTCGCAACCACCGCCGCGCAGCCGTACGTCGTGATGATCGCAGCCGCGGTGCTGTTGGGGTTGTTTCTCATTCAGTCGCGCGGCACGCAGCGCGTCGGTAACGCCTTCGGCCCGATCATGCTGCTCTGGTTTATCGCAATCGCGGTCGCCGGCGCGCAAGCGATCGCGGCTCATCCGGCGATCATCGCGGCAATCAATCCCGCGCACGGGCTCTGGTTCGTCGCGCATCACGGCGTCTACGGCTTCTTGATCTTCGGCGCGGTGATCCTCGCGCTCACCGGCGCGGAAGCGCTCTATGCGGATCTCTCTCATTTCGGACGCGTCCCGATCACGTGGGCCTGGTACGGCGTCGTCTTTCCGGCCCTAATTCTCAACTACTTCGGCCAGGGCGCCGTCATCTTGGGCGATCCCAAAGCGCTCGACTCGCCGTTTTACGCGCTTACCGGCGGATGGACGCTCTGGCCGATGGTGGCGCTTGCAACGGCGGCCACGGTCATTGCGTCGCAGGCGCTGATCTCGGGCGCATTCACGCTTACCGAGCAGGCGATCGCGATGAACCTCTGTCCGCGCATGAAAGTCGTGCACACCTCGCAACAGGAGCGCGGACAGGTTTACATCCCGTTTGTGAACAGCATGCTCGCCGCCGTCTGTTTGCTGCTGGTTTTCACGTTCCGCAGCAGCGCGCGCCTGGCAGCGATGTACGGTCTGGCCGTCGCCTGCACGATGCTTGCGACGACGCTCGCGTTCTGCGTGGTGGCGATCGCGGTGCTCAAATGGAGGAAGCGCTACGCAATCCCGCTCGTCGGGCTCTTCGCCGTTGTCGACGCGCTCTTCGTTACCTCCGGGCTCCCAAAATTCATCGACGGCGCTTGGGTACCGCTCGCGATCAGCGCGATCATCGCTTTTGTCTCGCTCACCTGGCTCAAAGGCCGTCGCGCGCTGGCCGCTGCCCTGGCGAACGACGAGATGCCGATCGCCGAATATCTCGCCGCGCGTCCGGCGGTGAAAGAGCCGGCCAGCGTGACGGTGTTACTCACGAGCGACCCGGGTGGCGTACCCTTCGTTCGCAACCATCACTGGGTGCCGAACTTCTTGTGCGACAAGACGGTCGTATTGCTCACGTTGAACCCCGCCTCCCGGCCGTACGTCGAGCAGACGAAACGCGTCGACGTTGCCGAGCTCGCTCCATCGCTCTACCTGCTCACGGCAAACTTCGGATATATGGAGCAACCCGCGTTTCGCTACGTAACGCGCGCCTGCAAGAAGCTCGAGTTTCCGCTCGACGACGAGCAAACGACCTACTTCCACTCGATACCGATCTTGGTAGGACGCGATAGCGGCGGCATGCGCCGCTGGCAACGTGCGGTCTTCGCCTGGCTCGCGCGCGTCTCGCGCTCGATCGTCGACGACTTGGAGTTGCCGCCGGACCGCCGCGTCGGCCTAGGAATCGAGATCCAGATCTAGCGAAGCCCTGGCGATGCGTGAGATCTACGCGACCGCTGCCTCGTGGCTCGACGAAGGGCGGCCGTTCGCGCTCGCAACGCTCGTCGAGCTACAAGCCGCGAGGACGGCACCGATCGGCACCAGCATCGCGGTCAGTGTGAACGGCGACATCGCGGGGAACATCGGCGCCGGATGTTACGAGAGCGAGATCGTCGAGACGGCGATGCGCACGCTCGACGACGGCATCGTACGTACCCTCGACGTCGATCTCGATACCGAGGACGCGTTCTCCGGCGGTACCGCATGCGGCGCGGTTATGCGGCTGCTGGTCTGGCGTCCGCAGCGCGCATTTCTCGACGACGCGCGCGCCATTGCCGCCGGAGAGCGCGACGTCACGCTACGCATCGGCAGCTTCGAGCATCGGTTTCCGTCGAAGGAGACGCTGATTTTGATCGGCGCCACCGCGCTTGCAGCCCAGCTTGCGGCGATCGGACGCAGGATCGAGTTGCGCGTGATCGTAGTCGATCCGCGCCCGGCGTTTGCTACGCGCGAACGTATACCGGAGGCCGATGCGATCGTGCGCGAGTGGCCCGACGCCTATCTGCCGCGCGCGCTTTCGGCACGCACGGCGGTCGTCGTCCTCTCGCATGACCCGAAGTTCGATCTGCCGGCACTGCGCTGCGCGCTGCGCTCGGATGCGCCGTATATCGGACTGCTCGGAAGCCGCCGGGCGCAAAGCGCGCGCCGCGCGGCGCTGGCGGCCGAGGGCTTCAGCAGCTTCGACCTCGACCGCATTCATGGCCCCGTCGGTCTCGATATCGGTGGTACAACGGCCGCCGAAACCGCGATTTCGATTCTCGCCGAGATCATCGCGCATCGCAGCGGTCGCACCGGAACGCCGCTCTTGACGCAAGCGAGCAGCATCCATTGATCGTCGTTCGCGCCGACATCACGACGCTCGAAGTCGACGCGATCGTCAACGCGGCGAACGAGCACCTGGCGCGCGGCGGCGGCGTCTGCGGCGCGATCTTCGCCGCTGCCGGCCCCGGTTTGCTCGAAGCCGCGTGCCGCGCCGTTGCGCCGTGCCCCACCGGAGAGGCGCGGATCACGGCCGGATTCGCGCTCCCCGCGCAGTTCATCATTCATGCCGTCGGACCGGTGTGGAAAGGCGGCACGAAGGGCGAAGCGCAGCTCCTCGCGTCGGCATATCGTTCGTCGTTGCGGCTCGCCGCGGAAGCCGGCGCGCGATCGATCGCGTTCCCCGCGATCTCGACCGGCATCTACGGTTATCCGCGCGAAGC
>Ga0335075_10011209_pt1 | contig 13564 bp, 16 predicted proteins | sample Lox_Sample_24_FD_206723 | JGI IMG/M metagenome (GOLD analysis project Ga0335075, IMG submission 206723) | Soil microbial communities from Loxahatchee National Wildlife Refuge, Florida, United States - Lox_Sample_2.4 | ecosystem: Environmental > Terrestrial > Soil > Wetlands | place: USA...
ATGGAGCTGCCGCTGTTCGCGCCCAACCGCGAGCATCGCTGCCGGGCGACCGACGCGCTCGCCGCGGCGCGGCGGCAGGCGGCGCTCGAGGAGCACAACCGGCTGCTCTACGTGGCGCTGACGCGCGCCGAGGACCGGGTGGTGGTGGCCGGCTGGGAGATGCGGAGCGCGCTCTCGGACGCCTGCTGGTATCGCCTGGTGGAGCGCGGTTTTTCCCGCCTCGCGTCCGAGCGCGCCCCCTTCGCGGGCGAGTGGGAGGGGGAATGCCTGCGCTTCGCCCTGCCGCAGCGTGCGAGGCCGCAGAAAGAGGAAGCGCCGGACGTCGCGGCCACCGCGCCGCTCCCCGCCTGGGCCGGCCGGGCGCCGGAGTGGCGGAAGCTCCCGCCGCCTGCCGAGCCGGCGCGGCCGACACCGCTCGCCCCGAGCCGGCCGGAGGGGGTCGATCTCGGCCCGCTGCCGGCCTCCGCCTCGCCGTTAGCACTTCGCGATGCGGCGGGCCGGAGGTTCCGCCGCGGCGAGCTGGCCCATGCCGCGCTCCAGCACCTGCCTTCGGTGCCGGCGGAGCGGCGCGCGGAAGCGGCACGTGCGTTCTTCGCCCGCCCGGGCCAGGGGCTCGCGCCGGACGAGGGTGCGGCACTCGCGCAATCCGTGCTGGGCGTGCTCGCCCATCCGGACCTCGCCCCCCTCTTCGGGCCGGCCGGCCGGGCCGAAGTGCCGCTCACCGGGCTGATCGGCGGCAAGGTGGTGGGCGGCCTCGTCGACCGGCTCGCCGTGCTGCCGGACCGCGTCCTCTTCGTCGATTTCAAGACCAACCGCCGCCCGCCGGCGAGCCCGGCCGAGACCCCGACCCTCTATCTCCGCCAGCTCGCGGCGTACCGCGCCGTGCTCCGCGCGGTCTTCCCCGACCGCCCGGTGGTGGCGGCCTTGGTGTGGACGGAGGCGCTGCGCGTGGATTTGCTGCCCGACGCGCTCCTCGATCCGCACAACCCAGGCAATGGTGAAGCGAAGCCTTCCCCGCCTTGACCGCGTCCCGGCCCTGCCCAATTGCTGATCCCTCTTTTCCCGCAGGACCCCCCATGAGCGACAACACCAAGCCCGTCACCGATCAGAGCTTCGCCACCGACGTTCTCGCGGCCAAAGGGCCGGTGCTCGTCGATTTCTGGGCGGAATGGTGCGGGCCGTGCCGGACGATCGGCCCGGCGCTCGAGGAGCTGGCGGGCGAGTTCGCCGGCCGCATCACGGTCGCCAAGGTGAACATCGACGAGAACCCGCTGACCCCGAACACTTACGCGGTGCGCGGCATCCCGACGCTCATCATCTTCAAGGACGGCAAGCCGGCGGCGACCCAGATCGGCGCCGCGCCGAAGAGCCGCCTCAAGGCCTGGATCGAGAGCAGCCTCTCCGCTTCCGCCTGAAGGTTGACATCCCGGCGGCCGCTTCCGACGTGTTAATATTCGTGGGAAGCGGAGGAGACCGACGATGGTCGACATGAGCATGAACGAAACGATGGCGGATCCGGGCGTGATCCGCGCCGAGTTCGAGAAGCTCCGCGAGGAGCTGGCGGGCATCCGCAAGATGCTCGCCTCCGAGGCGACGGAGCATCTCTCGGGCGTGAAGGAAGCGGCCGAGACACGTTTCGCCGCGCTGCAGGCCGAGATCGAGAAGCTCGCGGGCGAGATGAAGGGCCAGAGCAAGGAGGTCCTTCACGAGATCGACCGCCGGGTGCAGGAACGGCCCTTGACCAGCCTTGCCGTCGCGTTCGGGGTCGGGCTGCTCGCCTCGCAGCTTCTGCGCCGCTAGCTCCCGGCCTCGCCCGCATCCATGAAGCTGCGGCGCCTCGGGCTGGCGCTTGCCGTGGGCGCGGTGGCTTTGGCCGTGGCACTGATCGGGGCGGCGTTCCTGGTCGCGGCCGCCTATCTCTGGCTCGCGAGCGTCCTGCCGCGCGACGCGGCGGCCGCAATCCTCGGCGCGGCTTTGGTCGTCGTCGCACTGCTGCTTCTGCTGCTCGCCCTTCGGCGCCGGCGCCGTGAGCCCCTCGCGCCCGAGGAGGTGGTATTCGCCGCACTCCGCCTGGTCGCCGGCTCCGTCCAGAGCGCGCCGGAGAAGGCGCTGATCGCGGCGCTGATCGCCGGCGTGCTCTCCGAATGGTTCGGCGAACGAAAGGAAAAATCCGGCCGGGATTGAAGCCAAGCCCTCTCTGCACGATGTCCCAAAATCGGAAGGAGAGGAGTCATGAACCGCATTCTCAGCTTGGCGATGGCCGCGGGCTTCCTGCTGGCCGGAGCGCCGCTCGCGCTCGCCGCGCCGACGCAATCCTCGATCTACGGCCATCGCGGCGTTGCCCAGTCCAACGAGACGCCGCCCCCGCCTTTGTTCTCCGTCCTCGGGACCGGGGTGATCGTCGACGCTCCGGTGGCCGCGCCGTACTGCAACTGCGCGACGCAAAACTTCGCGGGCCAGCCGATGCGGGGACGCGAAGCGCCGATCGCGCCGGGGACCGGGTTCTTCGGACGGTAGGCGCCTTCAGCGGATGGGACGGCTTGGCGCTCGCCCGACCCCGCCCTTGAGGGTGCTATGAATCCAACTCAGCGCTGCGGTCACGGGCGGGCCTGATACCCGACCCGACGGGTTTCCCGGCGATCCGCGTCTCGCCGGCCCCTCAGGATAATCGGACTTTCGGCCGGCTTCCTCCGGCCGAGAGCGAACCGGCAGCCCTCGGGCGAGGGACAGAGCGAAGCGGACATCGATGCCGAGGCAGCGGACCGCTGCCGCCAGCGCGAGCCGGGCGTAGGTCGGCCTATCGGGCTATCGGCCAGGCGCGATCCGATAGCGGCGGATGGCTTCAATCCGTGCTTTGGCGACTGTTGCCAAAGCCGTTATCGATCGGGGAAGACCGCACCGACATCAGGCCGACGCCGACCCGTAATATGAGCCTGACTCCGGAGCAGAACGCCTTCATCGATGAGATGCTCGAGGTCGGCGAATACCGCGACGCCAGCGAAGCCGTGCGCGATGCCATCCGCGCGCTGCAACGACGCCGCGCGGAGGAAGCGCTGAAGCTCGAAAATCTGCGCGTGGCGATTCAGAGAGGCGTCGCGGCGCTCGATCGCGGCGCGTTCACGGAGGTCGAGGACTAGGGGGAATACCGATGCCGGCGCGGTTGGGGATCCGAGCGCGCAACGACCGAACTGTTCAGCTCCTATGCGAATGCGCGCAGAACATCGGCCCTCTCATGAAGCCTCCTGGCATTTTGAAATAACAAGGAAACTCAAAACGGAGTGGGGTCATCTTCCGCGCGAAACGGGGCCCCTTCTGGAAATTCATTCACACGCGCAATCAAGGGCATGCGGCCCTTTCGGGCGGGGTCACCCCTGGACGCAATTTCACACGCAGGTGAAGCCACGGATCTTTGAGCGGCGTCCGGTATCGGATGATACGCCATTTTCGTTCCGCAGGATTACCCAACGGTCCGCTCTGCCGTATGCAGAAGGGGCCATTCGATCAGCCATCCCTTTACTCGGAGACGCTCTTCGTAGGTTCGGCGCTTATCGAGCGCAAAGCGCGGAGCGGGCCGAAGAGTTAAGTCGAAGAGATCGTCGAGACCGAACGGTGCCGCAACCTCGCAGTAATCCCGGTCATTCCTCCTGACGGCCACTGCCGTTGCGGTCTCAGGCCAATACTGCATGGCTTCCGTGGCGGAAGCGTACGGAGCGTCGCCGTTGCGTACGTGCATCCTGGCTTGGTTCTTCACGGACCAGTGGACCGACGGGTCCAATGCCTTCAGGATCGCTTCGATTTTCCGATCTTCGGATGGATCGGCCCGCTCGGGGTCGAACCAAGGAACATCAACGTCGCCGGACGGAGGAGACGGTGGTCGCCCATGCAGGTGATCCCAAACGGAGTTCCTGACAAAACCCGCACCCACCCAGCAATCGGGCAGTCGTATGAACCGAACCATATTGAGAAGGCGCCATCGAAGGGAATCGCCCGATATGATGGTCCGGCCTCTCGATGCGTGATCCATCTCTCCGCGCCCTGGGGTTTCTCCTGTTCCATGCTGCTCCCGGCCATGGCAGCTTCGCCTGCCCGAGCACCGCAGGGTAGCACTTGAATCGTCTCAATCGGACAAATTGTCTGCCGACCCCCACAAGAGCGGGATGAGATCGCTCGCGCTCACCCATCCTGCTCCCGGTCATTGTCTTATCGCGTGATTCAGACCTACGGCGCCCGTGTCCCCGCGAACGAGTTCGCGGGGATCCCGGAGCGAAGCGATCCTGGGGTGCCTTGAATCCGCTCGGGAAAACGACTTGGAGCGTGCTCAGCGAGGGTGAACACGCCCTAAGCGGAAAGTGGCGATCGCCCGCCAGCACCCTCCCCGCGCTGCGCTACCCGCTGAGCGAGACCGAGGCGACGGGGAAAGAGGGCGGCTCCAGCCTTGTATTTTCGCGCGCGGTCGAACGCCTCCGGTTCATCCACCTCCGGCGATCGTGCTTTCGGGGATCAATAGATCGTCTGGCGCAGCCGCTCCGGATAGGCGGCGTCATAGGCCGCGCCGCCCACCGCGCCGTCGGTCAAGGCCGCCAGAACCGCGCCCGCGCTCGGCAACGCCGAGCGCGGCAGACGCTTCGCCGGATTCCAGAGATCCGAGCGCACCACAGCCTTCTGGCATTGGAAATAGACCCGATCGACGGAAACGATGATGACCGAGCGCGGCAGCTTGCCCTGGGCCGGGAAGCGCGCGAGCAGTTCGGGCGCCACCGAGATCGCGCCGCGCCCGTTCACCCGCAAGGTTTCGCCCACGCCCGGAATCAGGAACAGGAGCGCGAGCCGCGGGTCATGGACCAGGTTGCGGAGCGAGTCGACGCGGTTGTTGCCGCGCCGGTCCGGGATCAGCAGGGTGCGCTCATCGCTGACCACGACGAACCCCGGCGGATCGCCGCGCGGCGAGACATCGAGTCCGCCCGGTCCCGCCGTTGCCAGTGCCACGAACGGCGCGGCCTCGATGAAGGCACGATAAATCGGCGGAACGTGATCCACCTCCTTGCGCAGCGATGGCTCCGACGGGGCGCCGTACAGCGCCGCCAGCGTGCTTTCGTCGGTGATCAGGTGCGGGTCCCGGTCGGCCGCATTCATGGGCGAAATTCTCCGCGAGCGAGCTCGGCACTCTAGGGATCGCGCGCCGATCTGTGAATACGCGCGAAACGGCATGCGGTCCTTTCCGGCGGGGTCGCTTTTGGAGGCAATTTCACGGAATACGCGGGCAACGCTGCCCCCGCTCTTGAAGTATCCTGGCATCAGAAGCCGCTTCGCTTCAGGTCCACGATGCGCACGACCATGCCGCGCCTCGGGTCGAACGGCAGCGCCTCGAACCCGACCCGGCTGTAGAAAGCCCGGACCTGGTCATCGAGCGGATGCGTCAGCACGCCAAAGCACCCGATCTCGTCCGAAAAGCGCACGGCCGTCGTGAGCGCAAACAGCATCAGCGAGCGCGCGCACCCGCTTCCCTGGTACTGCCGGTCAACCGCAAGCTGGCCCAGCAGCAGGGCCGGGATCGGGTCGGGCCGGTCGCGCTGGGCCGATTTCGGAAGATGCGCACGCTCGATTTGGCCGGCGCTCAGTGCCACAAAGCCCGCTATCGCCGAGCTCGCCGCGTCGCAGATGACGCTGGTACGGGTCACATTGGCTTCCTGATTGTGCCAGGCGTGCCGGCGGAACCACTGGTTCAGGGAGTCCCGACCGCAATCGAATGTATTCCTCTCGTCGGCGACGGCGAGCGGCCGCGGCTTGGTCAGTCCTGCCATACGGGGCGGCTGGCGGCGAGCTCACCGAGCGCGGGAACCTCCTTGGCCGGCGAACCGACCCATGCCTCGAATTTCTTCCAGTGCTCGGCTGGGATCGTCACGATCCGACGCTCGAGTACCTCGATTTCCGCCGCCTCTATGGCCCTGCGCCGGACGAAATCGCTCAGACTGGTGCGCGCCTGTTCCGCCGCGACCTCCAAGAGCTCCCGCTCATTGGGGCTGACACGGACGCTCACGACCGGCGAAACATTGGACATCCGGGAACCTCACCTTCTGTATGACAATAGCATACAGTGGGCGCCACCCTCAATGTCGCAAATGCTCTACCCCGCGTCGGCCAAAGCGCCCCGGCGCTCGCGGGCGGGCGCGGGCAGCGTCTGGCCGTCGATCTCCAGCCGCTGGCGCGGCAGCCCGTGCGGATACTCCGTCTGGAGGAATTCGATCAGCTTCTCGCGCACATAACAGCGCAGGTCCCAGGCCTGCCCGGAATCGCGGGCCGAGACGAGCGCGCGCAGCTGGATCGTCGTCGGCAGCGCCTCCACCACCTGGAGCACCACCACCTTCCCGCTCCAGAGCGGCGAGGAACGCACGATCTCGTCGAGCTTCTTGCGCAAAGATTCGACCGGGACGGTGTAATCGACATTGAGGTGCACGGTCCCGATCAGCTCCGAGCTGTCGCGCGTCCAGTTCTGGAACGGCTGCTCGAGCAGCCAGGCGAGCGGGACGACCATCCGCTGCCAGTTCCAGATCCGCACGACGACATAGGTCGCGGTGATCTCCTCGACCCAGCCCCATTCGCCGTTGATCACGACCGCGTCCTCGATGCGGAGCGGCTGGGTGATCGCGATCTGGATGCCGGCGATCAGGTTCGAGAGCACCGGCCGCGCCGCGAAGCCGAGCACGAGGCCGGCCGCGCCGGCGGAGGCGAGGAGGCTCACGCCGTAGTCCCGGACTGCCGGAAAGACCATGAGCGCCGCCGCCAGCGTGAGCAGCACGACGACGACATGCGACACTCGGCGCAGCACTTGCCATTGCGTCGCATGCTTGCGCGCCATCGCATCGCTCTGGATGTTCTCGCGATGGCGCGAGACCTGGTGCTCGCTCAGCACGTCGACCGCCATGATGGCGGCCCAGCCCAGCACCACGATGAAGGCGGCGCTCAACGCATGCAGCGCGGCCGAGCGCTCGTCCGCCGCGAGCGGAGCCGCGGGCACCACGCTGCTCAGCAGAACGATCGCGAGTGCTGCGAAGAGGATGGCCCGGGTTCGCTTGACGAAGGCGTCGAGCGCCGCGCGGCGGGGCATGGCGCGGACGAGGATCGCATGCAGCACCGCGGCCGCCGCGACCGCGCCGGCCACGAGAATGATGGTCCTGAGAAAAGGCAGATTGCTCAACCCCGCGATCGTGCTTCCTCCCCTTCGCGGTCAAGAGACCAAGGTTAACGTGGGAGCGCATCCGCCCCATGCAACCCGGGACCGGGCTCAGGCGGCGTCCTGCTTCAGGACCTCGCCGGCGAGGTAGAGGCTGCCGCAGATCAAGATTCGGGCGGGTGGGGCGTGGTTGCGGATGATCGCGGCGAGGGACGGGGCGACGGTGGGGCCGGGGCGCGCGCGGCCGGCGGAGGCGGCGATGATCTCGGCGATCGGGGCGGCGAGATATTGGCCGGGTTCGGCCACGGCGAAGACCTGATCGGCGAGTGGCAGGAGCGGAGCGAGGAAGCCCGCGATGTCCTTGCTCGATTTCATCCCGACGATCAGGTGCAATGGCTGATCGCGCCAGGCCGCGAGATGCTGCGCAAGCGCCAAGCCGGCGCCTGGATTGTGCCCGCCGTCGAGCCAGAGCGAGAAGCCGGCGGGGAGGCTCGCGGCGAGTTTGCCGGTGAGGCGCTGGAGGCGCGCCGGCCATTCCGCGCGCGCGAGACCGGCGGCGAGCGCCGCCTCGGGGATGCCGAGGCCGGCGGCGTCGAGGGCGGCGAGCGCGATGCCGGCATTGTCGAGCTGGAACGGGCCGGGCAGCGCCGGCGGCGGCAGCGTGCGAAGGCGCGTCGCGTCGCGGTAGCGGAAGCCCTCCGCGAGCGGTGCCACGTCCCAAGCCTCGCCGCGCGCGAGAAGCGGCGCGTGCAGGCGCGCGGCCTCCTCGCGGATGACGGCGAGCGCCTCGGGCGCCTGCGCGCCGGTCGCGACCGGCACGCCCGCCTTGATGATGCCCGCTTTCTCGAAGGCGATGGCGGCGAGCGTGTCTCCCAGGAATTCCTGGTGGTCGAGCGAGATCGAGGTGATGGCGGAGGCGGCCGGCGGGGGGATGACGTTGGTCGCGTCGAACCGCCCGCCGAGGCCGACCTCGAGCAGGCAGAGATCGGCGGGATGGGCGGCGAAGAGAAAGAAAGCGACCGCGGTCACCATCTCGAAGACGGTGATCGGCGCGCCGGCGTTGATGCGCTCGAGCTCCTCGAGCGCGCGGGCGAGGGCCTCGTCGGTGACGAGCGCGCCCGCGATGCGGATCCGCTCGCTGAAGCGCACGAGGTGCGGCGAGGTATAGACGTGCACGCGTTGCCCGGCCGCCTCCGCGATCGCGCGGAGGAACGCAGTGGTGCTGCCTTTGCCGTTGGTGCCGGCGATGTGGATGACGGGCGGAAGGCGCCGCTCGGGATGGCCGAGGCGGGCGAGCAACGCTTGCAGGCGCTCGAGGCTGAGGTCGATGAGGCGGGGATGAAGCGCGTGCAGCCGCGCGATCAGGGGATCGATGCGGCCTTCGGTGGTGGTGACGCTCAAGCGGCTTCCTTGACGGTCAGCAGGGAGATGATGCGCGCGAGCGTGGCGGCGAGCTCGCCGCGCGGCACCACCTGATCGACGATGCCGTGCGCGTGGAGATATTCCGCGCGCTGGAATCCCTCGGGCAGCTTCTCGCGCACCGTCTGCTCGATGACTCGCTGGCCGGCGAAGCCGATCAGCGCGCCGGGCTCGGCGATCGCGATGTCGCCCAGCATGGCGAAGCTCGCGGTGACGCCGCCGGTGGTGGGGTCGGTCAGCACGACGATGTAGGGAAGGCCCGCATCCTTGACCATGCGCACCGCGAGCACGGTGCGCGGCATCTGCATCAGGCTGATCGTGCCTTCCTGCATGCGCGCCCCGCCCGAGGCGGTGAAGACGACGAGGGACGCCTGCTGGAGCGTGGCAAGTCGCGCCGCGGCGACGATCCCCTCGCCGACCGCGGCCCCCATCGAGCCGCCCATGAAGGAGAACTCCATCGCGGCGACGACGGATTTGTGCCCGCCGATCGTGCCGTGCGCGACGATGAGCGCGTCATCGAGGCCGGTCTTCTCGCGCGCCTCCCGCAGACGCTCGGAATAGCGCTTCTGGTCGCGGAAGCGGAGCGGATCGGCGGGGACTTTCGGCAGCTCGATCCTCGTGAACTCGCCCGCATCGAACGTCCAGCCGAGGCGCTCGGCGGCGGTGGCGCGCAGATGATGCGCGCAATGCGGGCAGACCTTGAGGCTCTTCTCGAGGTCGCGATGGAAGATCATCTGCTGGCAGGCGGGGCATTGGTGCCAGAGATTCTCCGGCACCTCGCGCCTGCCGAGCAGCGTGCGGATCTTCGGCCGCACATATTCCGAGAGCCAGCTCATGCAGCAAGCCGCGCGCCGCGCACGCCTGAAGAAAGCGCGCGCACATCGGCGAGCACGCGCGCGGCCGTGTCGGGGCCGGCGCGGCTCTTCGCGTCGAGCGAGGCGGCCAGCGTCGCGATCAGCGAGGAGGCGACCACGGCGGCGTCGGCGATCTGCACGACTTCGGCGGCCTGGGCCGGCGTCTTGACGCCGAAGCCGACCGCGATGGGGAGATCTGTGACGCGGCGGAGGCGCGGGATGTTCGCCGCGAGCTCCGCGCCCGTCGCACTCCGCGTGCCGGTGATGCCGGTGATGCTGACGTAATAGACGAAGCCCGAGCTTCCCTCGAGCACCTTCGGAAGCCGCGCATCGTCGGTGGTGGGGGCGACGAGGCGGATCACGTCGAGCCCGTGCGCCTTGGCGTGCGGCAGAAGCAGGCCCGCTTCCTCGGCCGGGAGATCGACGACGATCAGCCCGTCCACGCCCGATGCAGCGGCGTCGCGGGCGAAGGGCTCGGTTCCGTAGGCGAGGATCGGGTTGAGATAGCCCATGAGGACGATCGGCGTGTCCGCGTCATTCGCGCGGAAATTGCGGACCATGGCGAGCGTGCCGCGGAGCGTCGCCCCCGCGTCGAGCGCGCGGCGGCCGGCGGCCTGGATGATCGGCCCGTCCGCCATCGGATCGGTGAACGGCACGCCGATCTCGATGAGGTCCGCGCCCGCCGCCGGCAGGCCGGCGAGCATGGCCGCACTCGTCTGCCCGTCCGGGTCGAACGCTTCGAGGAAGGGGATGAGCCCGCCGCGGCCGGCGCGGCGGAGGCTTGCGAAACGTTGGGCGATGCGGCTCAAAGCCGGACCCCGAGGCGATCGGCCACCGAGAAGATGTCCTTATCGCCGCGGCCGCAGAGATTCATGAGGATGATCTCATCGGCGCCCATCGCGGGCGCGATCTTCATGACATGGGCGAGCGCGTGCGCGGGCTCGAGGGCGGGAATGATGCCCTCGGTCGTCGCGCAGAGCTGGAAGGCGCCGAGCGCCTCCTCGTCGGTCGCGGCGACGTACTCGGCGCGGTGGATGTCGTGCAGCCAGGAATGCTCCGGGCCGATGCCGGGGTAGTCGAGCCCCGCCGAGATGGAATGGGCCTCGAGGATCTGCCCGTCCTCGTCCTGCAGGAGATAGGTGCAGTTGCCGTGCAGCACGCCGGGGCGGCCACGCAGCAGGCTCGCGGCCTGGCGGCCGGAATCGAGCCCCTCGCCCGCCGCCTCGACGCCGATCAGCCGGACCGAGGGATCGTCGAGGAAGGGATGGAAGAGGCCCATCGCGTTCGAGCCGCCGCCGATGCAGGCGATCGCGACGTCCGGCAGCCGGCCCTCGGCCGCGCGGAGCTGCGCCTTCGCCTCTTCGCCGATCACGCTTTGGAAGTCGCGCACCATCATCGGATAGGGATGGGGGCCGGCGACCGTCCCGATCAGGTAATAAGTATCGCGGACATTGGCGACCCAGTCGCGCAGCGCCTCGTTCATCGCGTCCTTGAGCGTGCCGGCGCCGGAGGAGACGGGACGGACTTCGGCGCCCAAGAGCTTCATGCGGAAGACGTTGGGCTTCTGCCGCTCGACATCGGTGGTGCCCATATAGACCGTGCAGGGCAGGCCGAAGAGCGCGCAGACGGTCGCGGTCGCAACGCCATGCTGGCCGGCGCCGGTCTCGGCGATGATCCGCGTCTTGCCCATGCGCCGGGCGAGCAGAATCTGGCCCAGGCAGTTGTTGATCTTGTGCGCGCCGGTGTGGTTGAGCTCGTCGCGCTTGAAGTAGATGCGGGCGCCGCCGAGGGCGCGCGAGAGGCGGGCGGCGTGCCAGAGCGGGCTCGGCCGGCCGACATAATGCTCGAGATGGTAATCGAGCTCGGTGCGGAATTCGGGGTCGCGCTTGGCTTCCTCGTACGCGCGCTCGAGGTCGAGGACGAGCGGCATCAGCGTCTCGGCGACGAAGCGGCCGCCATAGGCGCCGAAGCGCCCGCGCGTGTCCGGGCCGGTGCGCAGGCTGTTCGAACGTTGGGCCAGGGGGGTCTCGTTCACCGCTCGGTCTCTCTTGCCGGAAGGCTGATAGCCGAAGCGAAGAGCCGGGTCATCAGTCTGGGACCAACCCGCCGCGCGGCCATCGCGCCGGCGATGGCGAGTCCGGCGAGCGCCACCCATTGGGCGGGGCGGATGCCCGCTTCGAGGGAGAGATTTGCGCCGAGGATGCGCGGCCACGGGAGGCCGGTGGCGAGCGCGTACCAGCCCGCCTCGAGCCCGGCAGTGCCGGCGGCGGCGACGCATGCCAGCCCGAGCAGGGCGAGCGGCTGGCGGCGCGCGCCCTTGGGCAGGAACCGCCAGAGGAGCAGCCAGAGATAGAGGCCGGCGCAGGTGGCGGAGAGCGTGACGTTCGCCGGCGCCTCCATGAAGCTGTGGAGGAGGGCCAGGACGATGGCGGGATGGACGAGGAGATGGAGCCGCTTCCAGACGCGGCCGAGGCGGCGCACCCAACCGTCGGTGGAGGTGAGGGCGAGCGCGGCAAGGCCGAGGAGGGACGCGAGGCCGACGGTGAGCACCGGATGGCTCACCATCTGGACGGCGATGAAGCCCCAGGCGAAGCCCTGCTGGAAGGCATAGACGACGAGGTGCGCCGCGGCGTAGGCGGCCGCCGCGACGCCCAGCATCCGCCGCACCAGGGTGAGGCGCGGGAGGGCGAAGAGCGCGGCGAGCGGCGTTACCGCGAGTGTCGCCACCAGGAGCCGGTCCGACCAGAAGCCGGTGAGCAGGAGGACCGTCTGCGAGGGATGGCCGGCGACGCCGTAGACGGCCCAGGCGACGAGCTGGGCGAGGGCCGGCAGGGGCAGAAGGACGAATACGACAGTCTTGAGGGCCGAGAGGCGGCCGCTGCGGTCGCGCCAAGGGGCGCGTCCGCGGACCCCGGTCATGACCTTCCGGCGGTAGGCGGGGCCAGGTTCACGGCTTCGCGGGCGCGGCGCCGCCGGGCGGCAGGTTCGGCTGGACGCGCTGATAGCCCGCGGGCGCCACGAAGAGCGACGCCGGCTGCGGACCGTAGGAGACGGAGGTCGCGACGATCCCCGTGTCCGAAGTCGGGGCGTTGGCGGGCCGGCCGCTCAGCACCACGCCATCGGCGGTGATGCAGGCGTCGCCGCGGACCTGGCCGGCCTCGGACATCTCCCAGACGGTGCAGGACTGGCCCGCCACCGTTTGCGTGCCGTGGGGAACGAGGTGCAGATCGGGGCTGCGGAACATCAGCTCGCCCATCGCCGGCGGCGCTTGCAACTGCATGTAGCTGTGGGTGGCGTCGTTCACCATCGTCACCAGGTCGGCCTTGTGGTCGATCACCAGGAAGCCCGGCTGGCTCGACATATCGATATGCACGCGCTGGTCGGCGGCGTCGAAATACATGTGCACGACGCGGGTGGCCCCTTGGGGGTCCTGCACATTGGGGGGGGCCTGCACACGATAGGTCACGGCGACGTCACGCGTGGGAACGAGCGGCGGCTGATCACCGGCCTGAGCCGACGCCGCCCCAAGCACGAGTGCAAGCGCGCCGAGACCGAAAACGAGGCGTGGCGCCATCAGATCCTCCTGTGAAGACGGGGCGAAGCTGGGACCGGCCGCGGCGCGGGTCAAGCGGCCAGTGGGAGGTTCGGGGCGCAACCTGCGGTTTAGACAAGGGGCTCTGCCCCTGCCCGGCGGGACGCGGCAAGCCGCTCCTCCGCGTCCGCGCGTGGCATGGCGAGCGCCTGCTTTGCGACCGGGGCCGGGAAGCCGGCGCGCGCCAGGATCGCGAGCTCGCGCCGTGCCGTGTCCGGGTCGGGGCGGGGTGCTGCGCGGAAGGGTCCGATGTGGCGGCGCCGTGCGAGCGTCAGCGCGGCCAGCAGCTCGGCCGTGCGGTCCGAGGGGAGGGCGGCGGCAAGCGTGGTGCCGGTTATGCCGTGCCGGGCGAGGTGGGCCGCGATCCTGAGCCGGGAGTTGCCGGTGCGGGCGAGGCGTCTGGCGCGGGCGGCGGCGAAGGCGGCGTCGTCCACCGCGCCTGCCGCGACCAGCCGCGCGACCACGGATTTGGCGGCGGCGCGCGCCGCGGCGGGCTCGGATTGGATCGCGTCGGGCTCGCGCGCCCAG
>Ga0335075_10011210_pt1 | contig 13564 bp, 6 predicted proteins | sample Lox_Sample_24_FD_206723 | JGI IMG/M metagenome (GOLD analysis project Ga0335075, IMG submission 206723) | Soil microbial communities from Loxahatchee National Wildlife Refuge, Florida, United States - Lox_Sample_2.4 | ecosystem: Environmental > Terrestrial > Soil > Wetlands | place: USA: Florida...
CATGCTGTCCAGGGCGTTGACAACCAGGTTGAGTACCACCGACTTGATCTCCTCGCTGTTGACCCAGGCGGCGATCGATGCACCGGCGGTCAGGCGCTCGGCGCTCATCTCGAACTGGATCTCCTTACCGCGATGGTTGGGCAAATGTTGCGTCACGTCGAGCACCAGCTGCACCAGCTCGCGCAGGTCGGTCTTCTCGCGGCGGCGCTCGCCGGGACGGCTGAAGGCCAGCAAGCGCTCCGTGATGTTCTTGCAACGGAACGCTTCCTCCTGAATCATCTTCAAATACTTACTGAAAAGCTCCTCTTCCTCCTCGTAATGGCCGGTGGCGCGAAGATGGCGGAGCAGATCGTTCAGCCGGGCTTCCAGCGCCTCGCTGCAAAAGGCGATGCTGGCCAGCGGATTGTTGATCTCGTGGGCGACGCCGGCCGCCAAAAAGCCGACGCTGGCCAGACGTTCCGAGCGAACCAGCTGCCGGCTGCGCTCGTTGACCTGCCGCGCCAGGTCGCTGTACAGATCTTGCAAGCGCTGCATCATGTCGTTGAAGGCGGCGCCGAGATCCTCCATCTCGTCGCCGCTGCGCACCTCGATGCGATGATCGAGATCGCCCTTGGCAATGCGAATAACGCCGCCTTCAAGATCGCGAATGGGGTGAAAAACCCAGGCGTAGAAGGAGCCGAGTAGGCCGATCACCAGCAGCAGACCGACGATGCTGGCCGGGACGGCGATCCACAGCGTGATCTGATAATTGCGCCGCGAGCGGTCGATGCGATCGTGAATGTCCTTGTCAATGTAGGCGCAGAGGTCGCGGGAATCGCGGGCGATCTTGGCTAACAGACCGGCCGATTTCTCGCGCTGCTCCTCCTCGATATTCTGATCGGGAAGATTGAACCCTATGCCGGCATCCAAGCGGGGCGGCTTTGTCGAACGGCTCCATTGCTGGTTCAGGGTTTGTAAATCGGCGCGCATTTCCTTAATGAGGTCCAGCAATGCCTTGGCGTTCGGGGGAAATTCCTGATTGGCCGTCTCGAGCAGGGTGCTTTCGTACTCCGCCAGCTTTTTGTCGGCCCTGTCGATCGCCTCCTCCGGCGTCTGCGGAGGGATCTCCTTGGCGTGTGCCGGATCGCTGTTTTTTTCTTCGGGCAAGAGCGGCGGCTTGCTTTCGTCCACAGCCTCACTTTCCTTGCGGGATGGGACAGGGACCAGCCACGGCTGTTTTTTCTGGCCCCATTGCATCTCGATCAGGGGCTTGATGTTGCTGACGGACGTCTTGCACTCCTCGGCCTGATGCAGCAGAGCGGTCATGTCGCGGAGACTTTTCATGTCGAGATAGTACGACCACACTCCGAAGATGGTGCCGCCCAGCAGCAGGACCATGGTCGTCACGACCAGGCCCAGACCAAGCATCAGCTTGTGGCGAATCCGCCATCGCGAGGCCACGCCCGCACCCTCCCCCGGATCCTCGCCTCACCGGAACACCGTCACCGGAACGTCCCTGTCTTCGGACCTCCCCGGCACCCACGGCTGGCACTGTCCGGCATGTGAAGCCACGGGACTGTACCAAAAGCCGCTTCACAAATGGAGGCCAACTTTCGCCGCGCGGCACACCCGTCCTCGTTCCCAAGCGGCGTTTCAAAGCGTCCGGGAATTCGGCGAGCGAATTCCCTGATTTTCCGCCATTTTGGCAGGCGTCGAAAGTTCGGCGCACCTGAACGTTTACCTGAACAGCCTGATTTTCAGGCTCCGAATTCCCGGACGCGTTGAAACGCCGCTTGGGAACAAGGAAGATAGGACGAGGATGCCGGGCAGCATCAAGCTCCGCTGGCGGCGGGTTTGGCGGGGAAGACGCGGTTATATGACTCCAGAGCGATGCCACCCAGCCGCGTCGCCATGCCGTGATACGCCTCGGGCCGATAGTCCCACTGCTGCGAGCGCGGCACCTGCTCCAGCCAATCGTACAGGTGGATTTTGCACAGATCCGTGAAATCGTCCTCGGACAGCTCCACCTCCTCGCCCGTGATGCGATCGCGGAAGCGATACGGCCCTTCCTTGCCGTGGAGTGCGCGGTCGAAGGTGGCTCGGTCCATGGCGCAGTTGAGATAGGCCAGGCGCTCGGCTCGCTCGCCGATGAGTGTGCGGACCTCGGGGCGGCGCTCCAGCGGCAGCGCGAAGCGCTGGAACTTCTCGGTGCCGTAGATCGAGTGGAACAGGCCGGCCCGGCACAGCTCCTCGTTGCAGCCTCGCGCTTTCATGTAGTTGTAGACGCCAATGTTGTGAGCCAGGTACGACTTTTCGGTGTGGCTGACCTGTTCAGTGCCCAGCTCCAACATGAAATCGGTCAGCTGCTTAAAGCTCGGTTGCATCACGGCCTCCGGGTTGGGGGTAGCGGACAAACAACGATCCACGGAAAGCGAGACGGTGGACAGACGGGCCGCTGCCGCTATAACCTTGCAGCATTCGCTGAGAGCGGATACTCAGCAATAAGCCCGTTCCTGAAGGAGTATTGTATGCGCCGATTGCTCTTTGCCGCACTCTTGCTCTGCTGGGCTTCCCCGATTGTGCGGGCCGAAGATGCGGCCGCGTCCGTGCTGCTCAGGCCGGCGCGGGTGTTCGACGGGGTCACGCCCCGGCCGCACGAGGGCTGGGTGGTACTCGTTCGCGGCAAGCGCATCGTCAGTGCCGGACCCGCCGACGAGGTGCGCGCGAAGGGAGCACGCACGATCGAGCTGCCCAATACCACCTTGTTGCCGGGCTTGATCGAGGCGCATTCGCATCTGTTCCTTCATCCCTACAACGAGGCGTCGTGGGAAGACCAGGTGCTCAAGGAATCGCTGGCTTTGCGCGTGTGCCGGGCGACCAATCATGCGCGGAAAAATTTGCTGGCGGGCTTCACGACGCTGCGCGATCTGGGCACCGAGGGGGCCGGCTACGCCGACGTGGGACTGAAACAGGCCATTGACGAGGGCATCGTTTCCGGGCCGCGTCTGCTGGTGGTGACGCGCGCCATCGTGGCCACGGGCAGCTACGCGCCGAAGGGCTTCGCGGCGAGCTTCCGCGTGCCGCAGGGAGCAGAGGAGGCCGACGGCGACACGCTGCGCCGCGTGGTGCGCGACCAGATTGGCCACGGCGCGGATTGGATCAAAGTCTACGCCGATTATTACTGGGGCCGCGATAAAACGGCGAAACCGACGTTTTCCATCGCGGAGCTGAAAGTGATTGTCGAGACGGCGAGGGCGGCGGGCTGTCCGGTGGCCGCGCATGCGACCTCGAAGGAGGGCATGCGGCGAGCGGCGCTGGCCGGGGTCGAGACCATCGAGCACGGCGACGGCGGCGACACGGAGGTGTATCGTTTGATGGTCAATCACAAGGTCGCGCTGTGTCCGACACTGGCGGCCGGCGAGGCCATGAGCCGTTATCGCGGCTGGCGCGTCGGCGACCAGCCGGAGCCGGCCCTTCTCAAAAGCAAGCGGGCCAGCTTCAAGGAAGCACTGGAGGCCGGCGTCACCATTGTCAACGGCAGCGATGTCGGCGTCTTCGCCCACGGCGACGAGGCGCGCGAGCTGGAGCTGATGGTCGAATACGGCATGAAACCGGCACAGGCGCTGCGCTCGGCGACCTCGGTCGCCGCCAGGGTGCTGCATCTCGACGATCGGCTCGGCGCGATCAAGGCGGGTCTTCTCGCCGACCTGGTTGCCGTCGAGGGCGATCCGACGCGCGACATCAAGGCGCTGCGCAAGGTGCGGTTCGTGATGAAGGATGGGGTTATCTATCGGCAGCCAGGGGGTGGGGAGAGCAAGCGGTGAGCGTGTAATGGTGACGGATCGGGCGCTACCGTTTGGTTCGCGCTTGCTTGAGAGCTTGAGCGGCATCGCGCGCATTGGCAAACGCCTCTTCCAGGGTCTCGGCTTCCGTAATTAGCTCCGGGTCGAATGGCGAAGTCACAATGTAACCGCCTTCTTCCGCTGCTTCGAGGCTTAAGACCAGCTTTCCGTCGATCACCGTGTAGCGCTTGGGCATGGGTAACTCCTGATTGCAGTCAATTCGTTCCCCTATTCTATCCAGACGCCGAACATTATTCCCAGGGTGCGGGCAACGGCGGCAAATCATCCTGACCATCTTCCTGTGCTTTTCCCTCCGGACGAAGGCTCCGCGCCCATCGGTCCTCCTCCTCAACTGTTTTCCGCTCATTCGGTTGGTCGATCTGCTCAGCTTCTTCCAGAACGATGCGAACTTCGTCACCGATCTGTAATTGCCGGAAGCACCACTTGACGTGATGGTTTTGGCTACCGTCGAATCCGCTGACAGATACCCATCCCGCGTCATCCCCATTCCCAATCAATGTCGCGTCGGCAGAAACATGGCCTTCGTCGCCAAGGCTTGCCGTGCATATGCGCTCGCCGTTGATGTACACCTTGAGAGCTTTCATGCAATCCCTCCGCAAATCTGCTGCGCAAAATACAATACAGTTTTCAGCCCTATATCATCGACCTTCGACAAGATGCCGTCAAGCGAGCTCGCTGATGGTCAGACAACGAGAAAACGCAAGACCCTACATCTTGTCGAGCGGCGTGGGGCCGGGAAGCGGCCCTACCCTCCAATAGTCGAGATCCAACACGAAACGCTTGACGGATTCCGGCAGCTCCTGGCCGGGTAGCAGCCAGTAACTGATGCGGTCGCCATCGGCATAGACGCGGACGGAACGGATGGACAGCTCCTGCTTGGCGCGCTCCAGCGTTCGCTCGGTCAGGCCCAGGGGAAGGGCGGCGTGCCAGATTTGTCGCGAGGTGCGCGGGCCGTCGCGCAGAAAACCCTCCAGAAAGTCGCGGGCTTGTTCGCGCGGCGTCAAGCGTTGCGGTGGATTGCGCGGGACACCCGCCAGGAGCTGAGCGGCGGTCCAGTCGGTCGGGCCGAGCCACGACAGCGACAAGACTTTCGATTTAGCTGACTCGACCTGATACGCCAGGCTCGGCTGAGGCGGAGCGAGGTTGTTTTTGACCTGGGCCAACGCGCAATGAGACGGCTGCTCGGGGTCGCGGGCGATCAGCCAGCCCGAACGGCACGCGGCGAGAAAGCCGATCGAGCCGCCGCCGCGGTAGATCGGCGAACGGCCGGGCGATTTGTTGAGATGACGGACCAGAAGCACGGCCGTGCCATGACGGTCGGCGAGCTGGGCCAGGGGAGCCAGGGCGCGGCGCACGCTGGCATCATTGCCGCTCTGGATATGCACACCGAGAAAGGACACGATCGGATCGATCACCAGCAGGCGAGCGTGCGTCTGCTTCAGAGCGTCGTCGAGAACGGCCGTGTGCTCCGGCAGCTGTAGCGGCTCCGCACCCGGCCCATCTCCCGCATGCAAGACGAAAACGCGCTCCAGGTCGGCGCCCAGCGCTTGCAGGCGCGGACGGATGGTGTCCTCGGCGCTATCCTCGCCGTTGAGGACGAGCGAGGCCGCAGGACCGGAGCGAGCCGGGCCGTCAGGAAAGGGCTGGCCTCGACTGAGGCGCGCGCACAGATCGAGCGTCACCAACGATTTGCCCAGGCCGGGATCGCCGTCGAGCATCGCCAGCTTGCCCCGCGCCAGCCGGCCCGGCCAGAGCCAGGAAACCGGCCGCGACTTCAAATCACCAACTGCGGAAAGCTCCATCGCAGGAATGGACAATCCGAAGAGGACAAAAGAGGATGGCCAAAGTCCAGAAGACACTCTCGCATTGATTATCCTCGAAAGGTAAGGGTTGTTCCTAGACGAGAAACCGAAGGGTGCGGAGCCGAGACGGCAGACCTACCTGTGGCGGTGTGGCGGTGTGGCGGTGTGGCGGCATAATGGGACACCGAATGGCACATGTTGGCACGACATGACACGAGGACAGGTGAGGGGGAGATTTGCAAGCAGGGCGTTGCCAGACCGAGCCGGGTCCGCTTTGGCGCCTTCGGTCGCCGCGTGTCGAGGGTATGGAGAACGGCGGGCGGCAGGGCGATTATTCCTGAAGCTGCTGCAAAGCACGCTTCAATACCCCGACGACGCGACGGCGTTCCTCCTCGTCTTCGGGAACGTGTCGCAGGCTCTCCAACGCGATTTCGACACGCTTGACCGAATCGATGTCTGGCCCGTTCGCGGCGAGGACCACTGGGACGGCGTCCGCCGCGAGGGCGACCGGCTTGTGGGCAATTACCTGGCCGCCCAGCCCCTGGATGACATAGTAGAACACCGGCGTCAGGAAGATGCCGAACAGCGTAACGCCAAGCATGCCGGCGAACACGGCGACGCCCAGCGAGCGGCGCATCTCGGCGCCGGCGCCCTCGGCGATCACCAGCGGCACCACGCCGAGGATGAACGCGAACGATGTCATGATGATCGGCCGTAGACGCAGCCGGCACGCCTCGACGGTCGCTTGCCACGCCGGCACGCCGGCCTCGCGCTGCTGCTTGGCGAACTCGACAATAAGGATCGCGTTCTTGCTGGCCAAACCGACCAGCACCACGAAGCCGATCTGCGTGAAGATGGTCACTTCCATGCCGGCGATCTGCACGCCGAGCAGCGAGCAGAACAGGCACATGGGCACGACCAGGATGACGGCGATCGGCAGTTTCCAGCTCTCGTACTGGGCGGCCAGCACCAAAAAGACGAACACCACGGCCAAGAAGAAGAAGAACATAGCCACGTCGCCGGCCTGCAATTGCAAGTAGGCCAGCTCCGTCCATTCCGGGACCATCGAGCGCGGCAGCTCCTCCTCGGCGATCTGTCGCATGTGGGCGACGGCCTGGCCCGAGCTGACGCCGGGAGCGGCGTCGCCGGTGATGGCGATGGACGAATACATGTTGTAGCGGCTGACCACGACCGGCGCGCTGATGTCGCGGATCTCCAGCAGAGTGCCCAGGCGGATCATCTGTCCGCGATTGTTGCGCACTTGCAGGCGGCGGATGTCGGAGACGTCGCTGCGGAAGCCGGGGGCCGCCTGGAGGTTGACCTGCCAGGTCCGGCCGAACTGATTGAAATTGTTGACGTAATACGATCCGAAATAGACCTGCAAGGTGTTGAACAGGTCGCTGACTTGCACGCCCAGGGCCATGCACTTGGTCCGGTCGATGTCGAGGTACACCGCCGGCGTGTCGGTGCCGGCGCTGTTGAACAAGCCCTGGACCTCCGCGGATTCCGCGCCGCGGTCGATGATTTTCATGCCGGCCTGGCGCAGCTGCTCCGAGCCGAGATTGCCGCGATCTTCGACGATCAGCTTGAAGCCGCCGGTATTGCCCAGGCCGTCGATGGGGGGTGCGCCGAACACGGATACGTTGGCGGCGCGGACGGAGCGGCAGCGCTCTTGCAGCGCCGCGGTGATGGCATCGGCGCTCAGCTCGCGGCCGTGGCGGCGATCGAAGGGATCCAGCAAGACGTAAAACGAGCCGAGGTTGGGAGCGTTGGCGCTCAGGATGAACGATTGCCCGGAGACGCCGACGGTGTGAGCGACGCCGGGCGTCTGGCGGACCAGGTCGTCGATGCGGGCCATGATTTTTTGCGTCCGTCCGACGGCGGCGGAGTCCGGCAGCGACACGTTGAGGATCAAATAGCCCTTGTCCTGCTGGGGAATGAAGCCGCTGGGCGCGCGGGTGAATTGCCACCACGTCATGGCCAGCAAGCCGCCGTAAATCAGGAGCACGACAAAGCTCAGACGCAGCACTCGGCCGACCGTCCAGCCATACAAGCCGGTGATGCGATCGAAGACGCGATTGAAGGCGCGGAACAGCCAACCGAGGACGGCGTTGATCGGATCGATCGCGAACCAGCCGAACAGCAAGCCGATGAGGGCGCCGGGCAGGAAATAGATGGTGCCCACCAGCCAGGGCACCCAGGAGGGAGCTTCTTCATGGTCAGCTGCACCGAGCAAAGCGTACAGATCGAATCGGCCATGCAGTAGGTCCGGCGCCAGCCAGGCGGTGGCGATGCCGCCGGCCACGCCGAAGATCCACCACGGCAGCGCCTCGCGGTGATGCGAATGGCCATGCGTTTCCACATCGCCCTTGAAGATCATGACCGCCCGCGACGGCGTCATGGTCAGGGCGTTGACGGCCGAAATGACCGTCGAAACCGCGATGGTGACGGCGAACTGGCGAAAGAACTGGCCGCTGACGCCGCCGAGAAAGCAGCACGGCAGAAACACCGAGCTTAAGACCAGCGTGATGGCCAGCACCGGGCCGGTGATTTCCTCCATCGCTTTGATGGTGGCGGCGCGCGGCTCCAAGCCGGTCGCCATCAGCCGTTCGATGTTTTCCAGCACGACGATGGCGTCATCGACGACGATGCCGATGGCCAGCACCAGGCCGAACAAGGTCAGGTTGTTGAGCGTGAAGCCCATCGCCGCCATCACCGCGAAGGTGCCGATCAGCGACACCGGCACGTCGATCATCGGCAGGATCATGGCTCGCCAATCTTGCAAGAACAGCAGCACGACGATGGCGACCAGAATGACGGCGTCGCGCAGTGTCGCGAAAACCTCATGCACCGATTGGCGGATGAACGGCGTGGTGTCGTAAACGATCTTGTAATCCAGTCCTTCGGGGAAACGCGCTTTCAGCTCCTTCATTTTGTCGCGAACGCCGGCAGCGGTTTCGAGGGCGTTGCTGCCGGGCAGCTGGTAGATGTTCAGGGCCACGGAGGGTTTGCCGTCCAGAGTGCAGGACTGATCGTACTGCTGCGACCCCAGCTCGACGCGCGGACGTTTGTCCGGCGTCAGCGTCACAACGTCGCGCAAGCGGACAATGCCGTTGGACGGCAACACGGTGCTGCTCAGATCGCTGGAGCTGCTGGCCGACGCGCTTTGCCCGCCCGAGCTGTCCGTGCTCGCCGAGCTGCCCTGGTCCGACGAGGACGACGAGGAGCTGGTGCCGGCGGAAGAGGCGGCCGTCGTGCGCGCCGGGGCGGCCTTGAGGATAATGTTGGCGAACTCTTCCGGCCGGGTGAGCCGGCCTCGCGTGTTGATGGTCAGCTGGAACTGCTGGCCGGGCGGCGCCGGCTCCTGACCGATTTGTCCGGCGGCAACCTGGAGGTTCTGTTGCGCGATGGCCGTCACCACGTCCATGGCGCTGAGGTTGAGCGCCGCCAATTTGTCCGGGTCGAGCCAGGCGCGCAGGCTGTAGTCGCGCTGGCCGAGGTAGGTGATGCCGGCCACGCCGGGCAGCCGGCCCAGCTCGTCCTTGACGTTGATGGTGGCGTAGTTGCTCAGGCCGATGTTGTCGAAGCTGCCGTCCGGCGAGATCAAATTGACGATCATCAGCGTATTGGGCAGCATCTTCTTGACGTTGATGCCCTCGCTCTGCACCAGGGCCGGGATGACCGGCAAGGCCAGCGACACGCGGTTCTGCACCAGCACCTGCGCCATGTCCGAATCGGTGCCCAGCTTGAAGGTGACGGTCAGCTTGTAAGCGCCGTCGTTGGTGCATTGCGACGCCATGTACATCATGCCTTCGACGCCGCTGACCTGCTCCTCGATGGGGGCCGCAACCGTATCGCGCACCGTCTGCGCGCTGGCCCCCGGATAGAGGGCCGTCACCTGCACGGTCGGCGGCGTCACTTCCGGGTACTGCGCCACCGGCAGCGTGAACACGGCCACGCCCCCCGCGAGCACGAAGACCACGGAGATGACGGTGGCGAAGATCGGACGATCGATGAAGAAACGCGAAATCACGGGGTATCGTCTCCATCGGGAAGAGAGGAACGCCGGCGCGACGACCAATAATGGTTCAGCACGTGATAGACGCCCGCTGGGCCAAGCAATTGCTGCGCCTTGATTTTCTTGTGAAAGGTGAGGACGGCCAGCACGGCAATGGCGCCGACGCAGGCGCCGACCGGCACCGGCCACCACAGCGGAAGCTCTTCCAGCTTGCCCACGAGGAAACCGCTGACAGCGCCCAGAAAGGCGCCGAACGTGACGGAGCCGACCCACACCACGGCGGTCTTGCGGAACACGGGGGCCTCGCTGGTTCGCTGGATCACGTAGTAGAACACCGGCGTCACGAAGATGCCGAACAGCGTCACGCCGAGCATGCCGCTGAAGACGGCGATGCCCAGCGAGCGGCGCATCTCCGCTCCGGCACCCACGGCGAGAGCCAACGGCACCACGCCGAGAATGAAAGCGGCCGAGGTCATGATGATCGGCCGCAGACGCAGCTTCGACGCCGTCAACGTCGCCTCCAGGCACGGCATGCCTTCCTGGTGCAGCTGCCGCGCGTACTCGACGACGAGGATGGCATTCTTGCACGCCAGGCCGACCAGCACCACCAGGCCGATTTGCACGAAGATATTGATGTCGCGCACCCCCGACGTATCCAGGCCGAGCCGGATTAACAGCTTGTCCAAATGCAGCTCGGCGGCGATCTGCGGCCAGCGCACGCCGATCACCGCGCTTAACAGGCACAACGGCACCACCAGGATGACGGCCAAAGGCAGCGCCCAGCTCTCGTACAACGCTGACAGGGCCAGAAAGACCGCGACCACCGAAAGCAGGAAAATGTACGTGGCGCTGTTGCCGATGCGCTTTTGCAGGAACATCAGCTCGGTCCAGTCCAGCTTCATCGAGATCGGCAGCGTTTCCAGGGCCATGCGTTCGATTTCCTGAATGCCCTCGGCGTCGCTGAAGCCGGTGCGCACGATGCCGCGCGCTTCCGAGGCGCCGTAGAGGTTGTAGCGCATCACGGCGATGGGTCCGCCGATCTCGCGGACATTGACGAGCGTGCCCAGCGGCACCATCTCACCGGCATTGTTGCGGACCTTGAAGCGGTTGAGTCCGCCAATCTCGTTGCGAAAGGGGCCGTCCGCCTGGATGGTGACCTGCCAATGACGGCCGAAGTTGCTGTAGCTGTTGACGTACAGCGAGCCCATGAACATGTCGAGCGTTTGATTCAGATCGTTGAGCGACACACCCAGCGAGGCGGCCTTGGCCCGGTCGATGTCGAGGAACAGCTGCGGCGTCTTGGCGCGGATCTGAGTGCTGACGCCGGTGAAGGCCGGATGCTCTTTCATCTTTTCGACCAGCGCCTCGGTCTGCTCGGCCAGGGCGGCGACGCCGAGATCGCCGCGGTCCTCGATCTCCAGCTTGAAGCCGCCGGCGGTGCCCAGGCCGGGTATCGGCGATCCGCCGTACACGGCCACCTGAGCGTCCGGAACTTGCCGCTTCCATTCGCGCCGCAGCCGGGCCATGATGGCCGTGTCGCGCAGCTCGGGGCTGCGCCGCTCGTCGAACGGCTTGAGAATGATGAACATCGAGGCGAAGTTGGAGCTGTTGGTGCGTAGAAGGAAGGACAGGCCGGCGATGGCGACGGAGTGATCGATGCCGGGCGTCTCGTGCGCGACGCGCACCACCTCCGCCAACACTTCCTTGGTGCGTTCCAGCGAAGTGGAATCGGCGGTCTGGATGTTGACGATGAGCCGGCCCTGGTCCTGCTGCGGGAAGAAGCCGGTGGGTGCCTGGCGAAATTCCCAGTAGGTCAGCGCGACCAGGCCGGCGTAGCCCACCAGCACGATCGCGCTGGAGCGCAACATGCGGGCGACCGTCCAGCCGTACATTTCCGTCATGCCGTCGAAGAGGCGGTTGAACGCGCGGAAGAGCGCGCCCAGCACGGCGTTGACCGGGCGGATCACCACCCAGCCGAGCAGGCCGCCGGCCAGGGCGCCCGGCAGGAAGTAAAGGCCCATCACCGTCCACCACAGCCAGCTCGGCGCCTCAGCCGCGGTCAGCGGCGTCGCGTCGCCGCGCCAGACGCCGTACCAGGCATAGACATCGAACCGGCTGTGCAGGGCATCGGGGAGCAGCCAGGCGGCGGCGATGCCGGCGGCCACGCCGAAGCCCCACCACGGCAGTGCCTCGCGATGATGATGTTTTCGGGGCGCTGCCGCATCCCCGCTGGCCGAATCGTTCTTGAACAGGAACACGGCCCGCGACGGCGTCATGGTGATGGCGTTGATGGCCGAGATCACCGTGGAAACCGAGATGGTCAGGGCGAACTGGCGGAAGAACTGGCCGGTGATGCCGCTGATGAAGGCGCACGGCACGAATACGGCGCACAGCACCAGGCCGACGGCGATGATAGGCCCCGTCACTTCTTCCATGGCCTTGATGGCGGCGGTGCGCGGGTCGTAGCCGCGGGCGATCATGCGCTCGATGTTTTCCAGCACGACGATGGCGTCATCGACGACGATGCCGATGGCCAGCACCAGGCCGAACAGCGAGATGTTGTTGAGGCTGAAATCCAACAGGGCCATGATGGCGAAGGTGCCGATGATGGACACCGGTACGTCAATCATCGGCAGGATCATGGCTCGCCAATCTTGCAGGAAAAACAGCACCACCAGGCCGACCAGGGCGACGGCTTCCAGCAGCGTGAAGAACACGCCGCGTATCGAGTCGCGGATATACGGAGTCGTATCGTAGCCGATGGCGTAGTCCACGCCGTCGGGGAAGCGCGTCTTCAGCTCGTCCATTTTCTTGCGGACTCTTTCGGCGACTTCCAGGGCGTTGGTGCCGGGCAGCTGATAGAGTCCGAGTCCGACGGCCATCTTGCCGTCGAACAGACAAGCCTGATTGTAATTCTGAGCGCCCAGCTCGATGCGGGCAACATCGCGCAAGCGGACGATGGCGGCGTCCGGCCGGCCGGGACCACGGCCCATCGTCTCGCTGCTGAGCATGCCGGCGGGGGACAGGCTGCTGTCGATAGACAGGCCGGGGATGGTGCCGCCGCTGGTGAGACTGCTGCCGGACATGGCGCCGCCGCCGGTGGCGGCACCGCCGGCGCTGCTGGCGCCGATGTCGCTCATGGTCGCTGCGGCAGCGGTCGTTCCGCCGCCGACCAGGGGCGCGGTGCTCGTTGTCGTGCCGCTGGCGATGGCGATTTGCGACATCGCATCCGTCGGCGTCGTGTCTTGGGCCGTCGTGGGAGCACCGGAGCTGCTCCTCCGCGCAGGGCTGATTGAGGCGAGCGGGTTGGCGGTAGCGCCCCGAGGGCGTCTCGGGGCGCTGACGCGACCCCGTTCGCGAGCTGAAGGCGTCTGGCCGACCTTGACAATGATGTCGCCGAACTGCTCGGCGGTGCGGAGCCGGCCGAGAGTGAGGATCGGCAGCTGCGTCGATTGTCCTTCCGGCGCCGGCGGCCGGCCAACCTGTCCGGACGGCGCGTCCAGGTTTTGATTGCGGATGGCCTGGGCCACGTCGGGAGCGGTCAGGTTGAGCGCCGCCATTTTGTCGGCGTCCAGCCAGGCGCGGATGCTGTAGTCGCGCTGGCCCTGGTAGGTGATGTCCGACACGCCCGGCACGCGCAGCAGCTCGTCCTTGAGGTTGATGGTGGCGTAGTTGCTCAGGTAGATGTCGTTATAGCGGCCGTCTGGCGAGAACAAGTTGACGATCATCAGCAGGTCGGGCGTGCGTTTGCGGATGGTGATGCCCTGGTTTTGCACTTCGATCGGCAGCAGCGGCATGGCCAGGGTGACGCGGTTCTGCACCATGACCAGGGCCGTTTTCACGTCGGTGCCGATGTCGAAGGTGACGGTCAGCGTGTAGGAGCCGTCGTTGCCGCACTGCGA
>Ga0335075_10011211_pt1 | contig 13563 bp, 11 predicted proteins | sample Lox_Sample_24_FD_206723 | JGI IMG/M metagenome (GOLD analysis project Ga0335075, IMG submission 206723) | Soil microbial communities from Loxahatchee National Wildlife Refuge, Florida, United States - Lox_Sample_2.4 | ecosystem: Environmental > Terrestrial > Soil > Wetlands | place: USA...
CGAGCCGTTGCGCTGGCTGGCCGTGAACGCGGGCCTGCGAGTGATGAGCCTGGCCGACTGGGAGGAGGCCCGCAGCGGCCGGCCGTCGAAGGCGGCGGCGTTCATGGGCAGGTTCCTCGGCGAGTGAGCCCGGCGTCCGCGGCGCTGCTAGGCCCGGGTGCCCTGTGCGGGCTGAGTCAGCGGCTCGACGCAGGAGAAACCGACCGGATCGCATAGTCTTACATGCGGAAATGGTGACGGGCGGGCCGCCCGCATCTTGCCGGCGGGTGCGGTTCGCACCGGTTAGTAAGTTGCGCTACGATCGCCAAGTCTCATGCGCCGCTAGCTCAATTGGCAGAGCAGCGGACTCTTAATCCGCGGGTTCGGGGTTCAAGTCCCTGGCGGCGCACCCGTACTGACCTGGTGTTTTTGTCTTACCTTTAACTTACTCGCCCGCCTCTGGTTGAAGTTTTGTCCGCGTCCGGCCATAGCGCCCTCCCGATCAGCCCGGCGGCTTTCGCGGGTCAGCGGGTCGGTGGGCTCGGTGTAGATCCGGGTCGTGGTCATCTGCGCATGGCCGAGGATGCGCTGGATCACGTGGATCTCGACGTGCTGCTCCCCGAGCAGGGTCCCGGCGGTGTGCCGGGCATCGTGCAGCCTTGCGTCCTTGGCGATGCCTGCCTCGGCGAGCAGGGCCTTCCATTCCTCCCAGTCGTCGTGCGGGTCGGTCGGCTGGCCTTGCCGTCCGCACCAGACCAGATCCTGATCTTCCCAGCCGTCTCCCGCGGCGTACCGTTCGGCGTCCTGGCTGGCGAAGTGTTCTTGGAGCGGCTCGAGCAGCTCGGGCGGGATCGGGACGGCGCGCTTGCGCCCGCCCTTAGGCCGCACGAACATCCAGCCGCCCTGGCGTTGCGGGCAGGAGGCCGCGTGGCCGGTGCAGTCGCTGGGGCAGAACTGCGGGCACTTCTCGCCGTGGGCAGTGCACTCCGGCGGGCACGGCCGGCGGTGAAGAGCTTCGCCGCACGCGTGCGGGTCGGCGCAGCCGTGCTGATATCGCTGGCGCTTGAGCTGCCAGTGCACGTAGATGACGGCCCTGTCGATGTCGGCGTAGGAACGGCGTAGCCCAAGGGCCTCGCTCTGCCGCAGCCCGAGCGCCAGCGCGACAGACCATCTGGTGCCGTTGCGCCGCTGTGCAGCCAGCGCGAGCAGCTTGCGCGCCTCGGGAGCGGTGTGAGGGTTTCGGTGTCGGCTTCCCCGGGCTGCGGCGCGTCGATAAACGTGCACGGGTTTCTGGCGATCCGTTCCTGGCGGACAGTCAACGTCAATGCGCGCAACAGGATGCGGTGGATCTTCACGATCGTGTTCGGCGCCAGGCCCTCGGTTCGCAGCGACGCGTAGAACGCGTAGAGATGCTCGGGATAGAGGCGGTCGAGCCGGTGCTTGCCAGGCCTCGGGATGATCCACCGCTCGACCTTGGGGCGGTAGGCGCTGTCGAGTGTGCGCTGGTCGACGCGTAACGGGGCGATGTCGCTGAGGTAGGTCCGCATCCACTGCGCGACGGTCGGGACTGTCTGTTGACTATTGCTCGCATAGCTGGTGCGCGGGCACCTCGTTGATCAAGACCCCCAGTAGCTTGGGCCGGTCCCCCGAAGGAAACCGACCCAGGTGCTAGTCGACGGGCTAGCAGTTGAGTTCTAGGTCGCGCTGCCTCTCACCCCAAAGGTGGCGAGGTCGGCGAGGTCCGCGCGCATATGCGAGCTGCTCGGCGAGCGTGTAATGGCGAACTTCCACGCCCAGTGCCTTGGCTTCCTTGGTGCAGTTCGTGCACAGGCGAGTTTCGGGCATCGAGTTGCCGGTGCAGTCCCTGCCCAACCCCGTGCTGATGGCCCGCGCAGTGGCCTAGTCCGATTGACATTCAGTCCCCAATTCGTGATGGAAATCCCGGATCGGGATGACGCTGGCCACCATGTCTGGGACGTCGCTTGAAACCGCCGCGCGAGCCCTACCGTCTTCCTGGCCATGTGCCGGAACACGCCTCGGTAGCAGCGGATGAACGCTTAAATGCGGTCGGCGGCGCCCGATAATGAGAAGGACCGAGCGGGCCGCACGCGCAAGCTCCGCCGCGACCAGTGAAGGCATCTTCGGCAACCAGCCCATCCTGCGACATCCCGCCGCTGACGGCACGCGCGGAGCGATCCCACGACGCGGCAGCCTACGCGTATCCAGAAACCGGGGAAAGCGCAGCCCTGGCCAACACCAATACTCCGCGCGGACGCGCAGCTTCGCGCGGCCACGCTAGAACCCGCCGCCAGCCACCCTTCCCCCAGCAGAGCAGGCAGCGCGGGCCGGCACCCAGCCAGAAACCCTGCTACGCATCGGAAGACGCGCCAGTGCTGTGACCGGAGAAGTTCACCTCGAGCTTGCCCCGGACCTGACGTTCGTGCAAGGCCGATTTAACGGTCGGCGCTTCTCTCAGAATGGGATCTCGGATCGCTGGGGAAGCCTTACCTGCTTGGGCGTCAGATCAGAGATGCGGGTCGCACCTAGGAGGCCCATCGTTCGCGCGACCTCACGCGAGAGGATTTCCGCAGCCCGGTCCACTCCCCGCTCGCCGCCAGCCATGAGTCCGAATAGGTAGGCGCGTCCCACTAGGACGAAGTCAGCGCCGAGCGCGATGCCTGCGACGATGTCGGCGCCGTTCGTCACGCCCGTGTCGAGCCAGATCTCTGCTCGGTCCCCGACCTCGGCGACGACCTCCGGAAGGAGCCGTAGCGGCACTGGCGCACGGTCGAGTTGACGTCCGCCATGGTTAGACAGCAAAACCACGTCGGCGCCCGCCTCGATGACGAGTCGGGCATCGTCGACGGACTGGATTCCCTTGACGATGAGCGGGCCAGCCCACATAGACCTGACCCAGGCGAGGTCATCGATCGTCATGGATGGGTCGAACAGCGAATCGATTAGTTCGGCGACGGTCCCGTCCCAGGCGCCGAGGGAGGCGAAAGTCAGCGGGGGAGTGGTAAGCAGATTTCCCCACCAGCGTGGATGCAACGCCATATCGCCCAAGGTGCGAAGCGACAGTGCTGGCGGCAACGTAAAGCCGTTGCGGACATCGCGAAGCCGGTTGCCCCCGACCGGGGTGTCGACCGTGAGCATGAGGGCCTCGTATCCGGCCGCGGCGACACGGGCCACGAGATCGGCGGCCGGAGCGCGGTCGCGCCACACGTACAGCTGGAACCAGAGTCGCCCGGGCACGGCGGCCGCCAGGTCCTCGATCGACGTGGTCCCCATCGTGGAAAGGGCGTAAGGGATCTTCCGTCTTGCAGCGACGGCACCGACGGCAGCTTCACCTGCATGGTGCATGAGTCGCGTGAAACCGGTCGGGCCGAAGCCGAACGGCTGGGCGCTCTCCCGGCCCAGCGGATGTGTGACTGTGTCCAGGTCGCTGACGTCCCGCAGAACACTCGGAACGAACTCGATGTCATGAAACAGCTGTCGCGCACGCCTCAGGCTCACCTCGCCATCGGCCGCACCGTCCGTGTAATCGAAGACAGCACGCGGGGTGTGCCGGCGAGCAATGCTGCGCAGATCTCCGATCGTCGCTGCTTTGCCAAGACGACGCTCAACGGGATCGACGACTGGCGGGCGAAGTCTCAGCAGAGGCTTTATCTCGTGGGGCCGCATCAGTCGACGTGTCATCGTGCACCGCAGTCACTGTCGGGCTGGCAATTGCTGCGGTTCATCGTGTTCCTTCCCGACCGGGTCCCGTGTCACCGTGACTACGAACGCGTCCGCCAAGAATGGACTGGGCTCAGCCACAGCGACGCCGTCTTGACACGGTCCATCGACGAGCCGTTCCGGGCCTGTCGAGCCGACGGGCGCCTGACTCATCGGCTGGTGAGACTTAAACATCGGGTGTTTCCAAATTGTAACATCCCGACTTCCGATACTCATCGGATCTTTGCTCGGTCTCTATAGCCATCTGTAGTGCGACGACGGTCCCAGCCCCGCGCCTGGAAGCCTTGGCAGCCTTGTCAGGGCGCCGAAATTCTCGGCGGCCAGCGTCTTGCCCTTGATTGACGGCGGTAGTAGACATCCGATCAATAGATCGGATGTCTACCAGCTGTCAAGGGGAGCGCTCGTGACGCAGGTCCAGCCAGAAGACTCCGCGACGATACCGGCGCCGCGGGCTGGTTCCGGTCGCACTGGCGCCCGGATCGTTGCGCTCGACTGCTTCGACGTGCGCTTCCCTACGTCCATCGAGCACGACGGCTCGGACGCGATGAATCCCGATCCGGATTACTCGGCCGCCTACGCCGTGCTGCGCACCGACAGCGCCGGGCTGGAAGGTCACGCGCTCTGCTTCACGATCGGGCGCGGGAATGACGTCGTCGTCGCGGCGGTCGAGGCGTTGCGGGGGCACGTCGTTGGCCGGTACGCCGAAGAGATCGCGGCTGACCTGGGTGGCTTCAGCGCCGCGCTGATCAGTGACAGCCAGCTGCGCTGGCTGGGCCCGGAGAAGGGCGTCATGCACATGGCGATCGGCGCGGTGGTGAACGCTGCCTGGGATCTGGCCGCGAAGCTCGCGGGCAAGCCGGTGTGGCGCCTGCTAGCCGATATGACGCCTGAGCAGATCGTTGACCTTGTCGACTTTCGCTACATCGACGACGCGCTTAGCCCCGACGACGCCCTCGCCATCCTCCATTCCGCGCAAGCTGGCCGCGCTGAGCGCGTCGCGGAGCTGGAACGCACCGGCTACCCGGCGTACGCCACGAGTCCCGGCTGGATCGGGTATTCCGACGAAAAGCTCGTCCAGCTGTCGCGGCGGGCCGTGGCCGACGGATTCACTCAGATCAAGCTGAAGGTGGGCGGCGACATCACCGAGGACGCCAGGCGTCTTGCGCTGGCCAGGGACGCGGTCGGTCCGGATGTCCGGGTCGCGGTGGACGCGAACCAGCGCTGGGGCGTGGCACAAGCCGTTGCCGCCATCGAGGCGCTGGCGCCCTGGCAGCCGTACTGGGTTGAAGAGCCGACCAGCCCGGACGAGATCCTAGGGCTCGCCGCGATCCGGGCAGCTGTCTCGCCTGTGCTGGTCGCGGCCGGGGAGCACGTCGCCAACCGAGTGATCTTCAAGCAGCTGCTCCAGGCAGGCGCGCTCGACATCGTCACTATCGACGCGGCCAGGGTGGCCGGGGTGAACGAGAACGTGGCCATCTTGTTGCTGGCCGCCAAGTTTGGTGTGCCGGTGTGCCCGCACGCCGGCGGCGTCGGGCTGTGCGAGATGGTCCAGCACCTGGCGATGTTCGACTTCGTCGCGGTCTCGGCGACGATGACCAACCGCGTCCTGGAGTACGTCGACCACCTGCACGAGCACTTCACTGACCCGGTGCGTGTCACGGGCGGCCGGTACCTCACGCCGGCAGCACCCGGCTTCTCCGCCACGTTCCGGCCCGCGTCCCTGCGCGACTACGAGTTCCCGCACGGCTCCATCTGGCAGCAGCTAGGAGGCGGATAAGAGATCGGAAAAGCGACTAATCCTACTGCCTGTCCCATAAGATTCGAAATCACGTTAGGAGCGCCATGAGAGTTAAGCGCCGCCTGTTCGGCACCGCGGCCGTTGCCGCCGCCGGCATTCTAGTGGCCGCTTGCGGATCCAGCGGGACCTCCGGGTCCACTACATCGAAGTCGTCCGGCCCAGTCGAAATCGGCATTGATCTGACGTACAACAACACCGCGTTCTGGGCCGCGTACATCAACTACGAGCAGCAGTACGCCAAGCAGCTGCACATCAAGATGCTCGGCCCGCTGCTGGCGGGCGCGAACGCTAGCCTGCAGAACCAGCAGATCGAGAACCTCGTCAACGAGGGCGCCAAAGCCATCGTCGTGAACCCGGAGACGGCCACGAGCCTCGGCCCTGCGATCACGTATGCCGCCGCGCACCACGTCCAGCTCGTCTCGGTCGACACCATCGTGGGCGTCGGCAAGGTCTACATGGTCGTGCGCGCCTCGAACACGCTCTATGGCCAGGATGCGTGCGCCTACATCTCGAGCCGAGTGAAGTCCGGCTACGTGCTCGATCTGGAAGGCGACCTCACCTCGTCCAACGGCGCCGACCGGACGAACGCGTTCAACGCGTGCATGGCGGCCAACGACCCCGGCGTCAAGCTACTGAAAGACCCGACCGTCTGGACCGACGCCACAGCCGTCACGGATGCGCAGAACGCCATCAACGCGTACGGCAGCCAGCTCAAGGCCATCTACTCGCAGTGGTCGAGCCCGGACACCGGCATCATCCCGCTGCTCAAGGCCAAGGGCCTCGGCCCAGGGTCCAAGAGCCCTGTCATCCTCGTCAGCGATGACGGCGTGCCATTCGAGATGTGCGACATCAGTAACGGCACGGTATCGGCATCGCAGTCACAGCCAGCCAACCTCTACGCGCAGTACGCGCTGACCTACGCCGTGGACGCGGCCAAGGGCATCAAGCTCGCCGTCGGCCAGCCTGGTGGTGGTGCACCGACGCTGCAGAACGTGGCCTATCAGGGTGACACCAACCTGGCCGACCCGATCGTCGCGCCGTTCGTGACCAAGGCCCGGGCCACGCTGACGGTCGGTTCGCCCGTCGACGGCCTGCCCGGCAGCGTGACGACCACGCCTGTCACCGATTCGTCCCTATGGGGCAACGTCTACGGTGCCGCCCACGGCGGCGTCTGCTCGTCTTCGTAGCCAACAGTGGCCGGCACCCGGGCGGTGCCGGCCACTCCGCTTCCGCTGGAACGGATGTGCGATGACCTCACCTGAGGCGGCGCTCGTCGACATGACGGGCGTCGATAAGCGGTTCGGAAGCACCCTCGCGCTCAGCGGCGTGGACCTTTCCATCAGCGCCGGGCAGTGCCTTGGGCTGGTCGGCCGCAATGGCGCCGGCAAGTCAACCATTGTGTCGATTCTCTCCGGGCTGGAGGCACCGGACGCCGGCACCGTGCGGTTCGCCGGCGGACCAGCCCCGCGGGTTGGTGACGTGAGCCGATGGCGCGAGTGGATCGCCACGGTGTTCCAGCACTCGATGGTGGTGCCGGACCTATCCGTCGCTGAGAACGTATTCCTCGGCGGGGCCGACCGATTCCTGCACTGGCGCGATATGCGTGCCAGGACACGGGAGGTCATGCGGGACTGGGGCTACGACATCAAGGCAGAGACGCGGTGCCGCGAGCTCACCGTCGAGCAGCTCCAGATCGTGGAGATCGCCCGGGCGCTCGCTCGGGGGGCGAGATGCGTGGTGCTGGACGAACCCACCGCGGCGCTGGAACGTGAGGCCGTCCGACGTCTGTTCACGCGCGTGCGGCAGCTCACGAGCAGCGGGGTCGCGGTTCTCTACATCTCTCACCACCTCGAGGAAGTCTTCGAGATCTGTGATGACGTCTGCGTGCTGCGAGACGGGAAGCGAGTACTGACCGCCCCGGTTGCGGACCTGAGCAAGGACAACCTGATCGTCGCCATGGTGGGAGCCGTGCCCGCCGCCGCAGGGGCAGCTAGCGCCGCTTGCAAGGCTACGGAGAGCTCCGTCCGCGCCACCGAGGAACCCGTGCTCGTCGTCGAGAACCTCACCGCCAGCTCGACCGCGGGCAAGCTGGCGGGCGTATCGCTCCGGGTCGGACCCGGCGAGGTCGTGGGCGTGACCGGACTGCTGAGCGCCGGAGTCGCGACACTCGGCCGGGCGATCGCGGGCGCCGAAGGCCATGACGGCGGGCAGGTCCGGGTGCGCGGCCAGATCATCCCGGCCGGTCAGCGCGCAGCCGCCCAGCGCGCAGGGATCGGATACATCCCAGAGGATCGCCGCGCCGACGGGTTCGTCGCGCATCTGGGCGTGGCAGAGAACGCCACCATGACCATCACCGGCCGGCTAGCCGACCGGCTTGGCCTGCTGCGGCCGCGTAGTCGCGCGGCCGCAGCGGCGCCTGTGACCGCGGCGCTCTCGCTGGTGTCGGCCGGCCCTGGCCAGCCGGTCAGGGAACTGTCCGGGGGGAACCAGCAGAAGGTCACCGTCGCGCGGACGCTCGTCCACGACCCTGGCCTCATCGTCGCGATCACCCCGACGCGCGGAGTGGATGTGGCATCCAAGGCACTGCTGCTCGAGTCGCTCGCAAGTGCCGCCCGGCGCGATGGCGCCGGCGTCCTGCTCTGCACCGACGAGCTATCCGACCTCGTCATCTGCGACCGGGTGATCGTACTGGTCCGTGGCGAGGTCTTCACTGAGTTCACTGAGCCGGCCTTCGACCGCGATCAGCTTATTGTCGCGACCGAGGGCATCACGGTTGATGGCACGGCCGAGGAGGCAGCGCAATGATCTCGAACCAGGCTCCGGACGGGTCGGCCACGACGGCCAGTACGCCGGGAACCGGGGCGGCAATGCTGCCGCGCGGCACGTTGCTGGCCGGCCGACTGCGCACGACGAACATCGGCGTCCTCCGGGAAGTGGCCCTGTTGCCGGTCCTGGTCCTGCTGATTGTCGTCGGCGCGGTAGTGAGCCCGGTGTTCCTGACCGTCACGAACATCGCCGGAATCGGCCAGCAGATCTCCGCCCTCGGCGTCGTCGTGGTCGGTGAGAGCCTGATCCTGCTGATCGGCGGCATGGACCTGTCGCTCGAGTCGACCTTCGGCCTCGCGCCTATGATCGCGGCGTGGCTGATCCTGCCGGTCAGCGCCTTCGGCAGCGGGGCGCAGATCAGCCCCTATCTCGGCCTGCTCGTGCTGCTCGCCGTTGGCGCCGCCGTCGGGCTCGTGAACGGTGTGCTGATCGTCAAGGGGCGGCTGAATGGCTTCATCGTCACCCTCGGCATGACCATCGTCCTCGCGGGACTCCAGAACGGCATCGTCAAAGCGCAGACGCTGTTCAACCTGCCTAAGGCGTTCGGCTATCTCGGATCGGCCTACTTCGGCCAGGTGCCGGTGTCCCTCGTGGTGACCGCGATCATCTTCGTGCTTGTCGGCCTGTTCCTCCGCTATCACCGGACCGGACGTGCCATCTACGCGGTCGGCGGCAACGCGGCCGCGGCGCGCGCGGCAGGCATCAAGGTCGAGCGCGTCAAGATCGGCGTCTACATCGCCGGAAGCATGCTCGCCGCCGTCGGCGGGCTGATGGAGGCAGGCCGCGTATCGGCGGTCACCGGTCAGCAAGGTTACGGCGAGGGCATCATCTTCTCGGTGTTCGCCGCCGCCGTGATCGGCGGTGTCAGCCTCAAGGGCGGCCGCGGGAATATGGTCGGTGCCGCTTCCGGCGTGATCCTGCTCGGCGTCGTCCAGAACATCCTCGACCTGGCTAACGTGTCGAGCTACTGGATCGAGGCGATTGACGGAGCCGTGATCCTGTTTGCACTGTTCCTGGCCCGCATCGTCGGTGGCGAGTCCAGCGCGGAGGAGAAGTAGTGGCCGGCCTCAGCGGCCTCGCCGCGATCGTGACCGGCGGCGGGTCCGGCATTGGTCAGGCCACGGCCAGGCTGCTGTCAGCCGGGGGGGCTCGGGTCGCCGTCCTCGACCTGTCACCCGGCGCTGAACACCTCGGACTGGAAGCGGACATCACCGATGACGCGAGCGTTCGCGCGGCTGTCGACACCGCTGCTGAGCGGCTCGGCGGCATCGACGTGCTGGTGAACAACGCAGGTGTCGGCGCGGCCGGCACCGTTGCCGACAACCCCGACGACGAGTGGCACCGCGTTTTTGACGTGAACGTCGTCGGCATCGTCCGGGTGACTCGGGCCGCGCTGCCGTACCTGCGCCAGTCGCGGCATGCTGCGATCGTGAACACATGCTCGATCGCAGCGACGGCAGGTCTGCCGCAGCGGGCGCTGTACTCGGCGACCAAGGGCGCGGTCCTGGCGCTGACGCTCGCGATGGCGGCCGATCACCTCGCTGAGGGCATCCGCGTGAACTGCGTCAACCCCGGCACCGCTGACACGCCATGGATCGGTCGACTACTCGACCAGGCCGCCGACCCGGCGGCCGAGCGCGAGGCACTGACGGCGCGGCAGCCGATGGGACGGCTCGTCAGCGCGGACGAAGTTGCGGCTGGAATCGCCTACCTGGCGAGTCCAGCTGCGGGCGCCGTGACCGGCGCTGCGCTCGCGATCGACGGCGGCATGGCCGGGCTCAGGATCCGGCAGCAGACGTGATCGCCGTGCCAGGCGCACCGCGCCAGCTCGGCGCGTCGCAGGTGCCCGTCACCGAGCTCGCCTTCGGCGGCGCGCCCATCGGCAACCTCTTCACGCCGGTAGACGATGACGCAGCCGCCGCTGCCGTTGACGCCGCCTGGGCGGGTGGCATACGGACGTTCGACACCGCGCCGCACTACGGGCTCGGCCTCTCCGAGCGTCGGCTCGGTGCCGCACTCGCGCACCGGCCGCGAGCCGAGTACGTGATCTCCACCAAGGTCGGACGGCTGCTGACGGACGCCGTGGCCGCGCCAGGGCCGGATGCCGAAGGCTTCGCGGTCGAGTCGCGTTGCCAGCGAGTCTTCGACTTCAGTGCCGACGGCGTCCGGCGCAGCCTCGAGGACAGCCTGACCCGGCTCGGCCTAGATCGAGTGGACATCGCCCTCATCCACGATCCCGACGATCATGGGGAGCAGGCCATCCGGGATGCCTACCCCGCGCTCGAGCGGCTCCGCGCGGAAGGCTGCGTGCGGGCCATCGGCGTCGGGATGAATCAAGCGCCGATGCTCACTCGGTTCGTCACCGACACCGACATCGATGTGGTGCTCGTGGCGGGCCGCTATACATTGCTTGATCAGTCCGCGGCGGACAGCCTACTGCCCGCGGCCCTGGACCGCGGCGTCGGCGTGATCGTCGGCGGCGTCTTCAACTCAGGCCTGCTCGCCGGGCCAGCGGCCGGCGCGACCTTTGACTACAAGGTCGCCCCGCATGCGCTTATCGCCAGAGCGCAGGACCTGGCGGCGGTGTGCGCCAGGTTCGGCGTGCCGCTGCGCGCAGCCGCCGCGCGATTCCCGCTTCGCCACCCAGCCGTCGCGAGCGTGCTGATCGGCGCCCGCAGCGCGGCCGAGATCACCGATGCAATCCGGCTCCGGGCGACCGACATTCCCGCCGGGCTCTGGACGGCGCTCGCACAGACCTCAGATCTGACCGCTACGGGAGGCACGGCATGAGGATCGCACTGCACACCAAGGTGCGCGCTGACCGGATCGAGGAATACGAGCAGGCGCACGCGGCAGTACCGCCGGAACTGACCGACGCGATCCGGGCGGCCGGCGTGGTCAGCTGGACGATCTGGCGCAGCGGCACCGACCTGTTCCACGTCATCGACTGCGCCGACTACGCGGCGATGCTCGCCGCGCTGGCCGAGCACCCGGTGAACGTCGCGTGGCAGGCGCGGATGGCGGAGCTGCTTGCTACGGTGCACGACTACTCCGGCGGCGCTGCGGACGCGGCGCTGCCCGTCGTGTGGCAGCTGCCCGTGGCGCCGCAACCGTGAGCATCATCGACGCCCACCACCACGTCTGGGACCTGCGCGTGCGGGATCAGGACTGGCTTGCCGGGTCCGACATGGCCGCGATCCGACGGAACTTCTCGGTGGACGACGTGCGCGTCAGCGCACATGCGGCCGGTGTCGGCGCCACCGTGCTGGTGCAGACCGTGACGGTGGCGGCCGAAACGCCCGAGCTCCTCGCCGTCGCCGCTGCGGATCCGCTGGTGGCGGCCGTCGTGGGCTGGGCAGACCTGACCTCGCCGGGCGTTGCCGACACCCTGGATCGGCTTGCGTCAGGGCCGGGTGGCGGCTACCTGGCCGGCATCCGGCACCAGGTGCAGTCCGAGCCTGATGCCAACTGGCTCCGCAGGCCCGACGTGCTCCGTGGCCTGCGCGCAGTCGCCGCCGCTGGCCTGGCCTACGACCTGGTCGTGCGTCCGCACCAGCTTGCGGCTGCTGCCTACGCGGCGGCGGCGGTGCCGGACCTGACGTTCGTCCTGGATCACGCGGGCAAGCCGCCGATCGCGACCGGAGACCTGGCGCCATGGGCGGCTGCGATTGGCGAGCTGGCGTTGCGGCCGAACACCGCTTGCAAGCTGTCCGGGCTGGTCACAGAGGCAGGACCGGGGGCAGCGCCGCTGGACTTCGCGCCAGTCGCCGATGTCATACTGGGCGCGTTCGGACCGGACCGAGTCATGTTCGGCTCGGATTGGCCGGTGTGCTTGCTGGTGAGCGACTACGGCGGCGTGGTCGCGCTGGCGCACGCGCTGGTCAATGGCTTGTCGGACGCCGAACGCGCGGCGGTGTTCGCGACGACCGCGGCCCGGGTCTATCGCCTTGCGATGCCTGCCCCTGTCGCTGCCGAAGGCCAAGGATCTGGAGGCGGGTCGTGGCGCTTACCGACGAGGCGATCGACAAGATCAAGCAGATGATCATCTCCGGGCGCGTGCGGCCGGGAGAGAAGCTGCCGCGCGAGGCCGATCTGGCTGCCGAGCTCGGCCTGTCGCGCAACTCGCTGCGCGAAGCAGTGAAGGCGCTGAGCCTCATCAATGTCCTCGACGTCCGGCAGGGCGACGGCACGTACGCGACCAGCCTGGCGCCGTCGCTCCTGCTCGAGGCGCTCAGCTTCATCGTGGATTTTCATCGCGACGACACAGTCCTTGAATTCCTCGAGATCCGCCGCATCCTCGAGCCAGCCGCAACGGCGCTGGCTGCCGTGCGGATGCCGGACGAGGACCGGATCGAGCTCGGCAAGGTGCTTGACGCGGCCGACGCGAACGCGCCGGTCGAGGAGTTTGTCGAGGCCGACATGGAATTCCACCGGCTCATCGCCGTCGGCTCCTGCAATTCAGTGCTGGCGTCGCTGGTGGACAACATGTCGGTGCCAACGGCCAGGGCCCGGGTGTGGCGCGGCATGACCGAGCCGCAAGCGCAGGAACGCACCCTGGCCGAGCACCGCGCCATTTACAAGGCGATCATCAGCAGGGACGCAGACCTGGCCAGGTCGTCGGCGACCGTGCACATCGCTGGCATTGAGTCTTGGCTGCGCACTGCGCTAGCTGACTGACGCTCGGCAGGCCAGGAGCCGCGCAAGTTCAGCGACGAACTTGGCCGCGTTCCACTGAGGCCTGTCTCGGTCCCGCACACGCAAGCCAACAGTGGGAGATCCTGGCGCCATAGAGTCCGCTCGCTCTGCAGCCGATCCGGCTACATGACCTGCGGCACGGCGCCGCCACGCTTGCGCTGGCCGCGCATACCGACCTGAAGGTCATCCAGCAGATGCTGATGATCAGTGGACGACTGGAGTACGGCAGGATTACCGGCATGGGGCAGCACGCCGATGAGGCCGAGATGGTCATCACTGCCAAGATTGATGAGGACTTCGCCAGTGCGGTCACCGACCCCAGTCTCGCTGCGGCGAACGCATGCTTCGGGCATACCACCGCCACCCGGCTCGCTGCCCTGCCCGGACATCCCGCCTACAACAAGGCGGTCCTACGCTGGTTCGAGATCATCGGCGAGGCCTCACGCGGGCCCACTGACCAGTTCCGCCACGAGCACCAGCAGGTCCCGTGGCGAGAAATCAGCGACATGCGCAACGGCGTCACGCAC
>Ga0335075_10011212_pt1 | contig 13563 bp, 12 predicted proteins | sample Lox_Sample_24_FD_206723 | JGI IMG/M metagenome (GOLD analysis project Ga0335075, IMG submission 206723) | Soil microbial communities from Loxahatchee National Wildlife Refuge, Florida, United States - Lox_Sample_2.4 | ecosystem: Environmental > Terrestrial > Soil > Wetlands | place: USA...
ATCGGCTCGGTGCCCGGATCGGCATCCTCGAGCACAAACTCCAGTAGCCGCGCCGAGGGCAGCCGCAGCGACACGTCCCGCCGGAGCTCGCCCATCTGTTCCCGGTGGACCTCCGCCCACGCGGCCAGGACGTCAGCACCGCCGGGCCCGGGAACCAGCACCCGGATCATCAGCTGGCTCGGCCCGATCACCGGGTCGTCGCCGGGCCGCAGCAACTCGGCGCGCAGCACCGCACCCGGCGGGAAATGGTCCTTTACTGCCCGGTCGATGACCGGTGCCATTTCTTCCATGTTCAGGCAACGTCAGCCAGCAATCAGCCGTTCCCGCACCCGGCCTGCCGGTCTCAGCCGGGCACGCGCGCTGCCATCAGGCGCTCGGCCGTGGACGGCCGAAGGCCATCGGGCCGGCCGGAGAAGTAGCGCTCGTACAGGTCATCCGGCGTCAGGTGCTCGGCGACCGCCAGCCCGCAGCGCGTGACCAGCGTCTCGGCTTCGGCCGGGGAGAACGTGAGACGGTAGGGCTCACCGGCCGCGGCGACCATCTCGGACTCGGTCTTCACCATCTCGCGGGCGGTCTCATCGAGGAAGGGCGCACTGGCGTCGTAGCTCAGCACGGCTTCTGATCCTGGCGCGCATGCGGCAATGGTGCGCAGGGTCGCCTCCACTGCCCCGGTGGTCAGGTAGATGATCACGCCCAGCCAGGAAAAGAAGACCGGCTGGGACCAGTCGAGCCGAGCCTGGTTCAGAGCCGCCTCAAGCGGCTCGGCCTCGAAGTCAACCGGAACGAAGATGTGCCCTTCCCCGATCGGCAAGCCGAGGTCATCGGCCCGGGCGCGCTTCCAGGCCTGCGTGGCCGGGTGATCGACCTCGAAGACCCGCATCGGGCCGAGGAGGCCGGGACGGCGCCACGCGAACGAATCAAGGCCAGCGCCCAGGATGACGTACTGGCGGTGGCACCCGGCCAGCAGACGGTCCTCGGCATAGCGGGACCGGACGACGATGCTGGATCGGCTCTGCCGTCGCACCGGCTCGGCAAAGACAGCCTCATCCGAGGCGCGGATATCGGGCCAGGCTGGCCCGGCCAGCATCAGCGCGTAAGGATCATCAAGGACCCACGGGGGCTCGTCATCGGCCCGGTGGGAGCCCCGGGAGACGGCCACCGCCATCGCCGTCGCGCTCGGCCGCCCAGCGTCCATGAACTCTCCTCTGCTCACATCCAGCTTCGTAAGACCGTAGCCCGCCTCCATCCAGAGGAGCCGGACGCGGATGTCAAGACGCGGATGTCAAGACATTGCCAGGCCGCCGTTGACGGACAGGGCCTGGCCGGTCAGCGCCCTCGACCTGGTGGGCTGAGATCCGGTTCTGAACCGGCCTGACCGCGGGTGTTGCATCTCCAGTTGCTGGAGGATCCACACTTTCAGGCATGGACGACGATGGCCGCCCGCTGCTGACGATCGGGCAGCTCGCCAGCCGAACCGGCCTTCCGGTCCGGACCATCCGGTACTGGTCGGACATCGGTGCGGTGCCGCCCGCCGGGCGCAGCCCCGGCGGCCGCCGGTCGTATGACGCCGAGTCCGTCGCGCGGCTGGAGCTAGTCCGCACCCTGCGTCAGCTGGGCCTGGGGCTGGCGGAAGTGCGCCGGATACTGGCGCGGGAGACCGCCGTCGCCGATGTGGCGGCCGCGCACGTCGCGGCGCTGGACGCGCAGATCCGCTCACTGCGGCTGACCCGGGCGGTGCTCAGCGCCGTGGCCAGGCAGCACCCCGGCACCGAGGAGATGACCCTGATGAACAAGCTGGCCCGGCTGTCCGCTGCCGAACGCGGGCAGATCATCGACGACTTCATCACCGAAGTCTTCGGCGGCCTGGACGCCGACCCGAAGCTGACGCGCAAGCTCCAGCTCACCGCCCCCGAGCTGCCGGACGAGCCGACCCCGGAGCAGCTCAGCGCCTGGGTGGAGCTGGCCGAGCTGGTCCAGGACCCGGGCTTCCGGCAGCGGATGCGGAAGATGGCCGAATACCACGCCGGGCAGAGCAGCGCGGGCCGCCCGGCTCCCGGGCCGGGCGTGCCCCTGGGGTTCGCCCGGCAGAGGCCGGCGCTGATCGGCCCGGCCCGCCAGCGCGGCGTGTCCCCGGAGTCGCCGGAGGCGGCGCAGGTCGTGGATGCGCTGCTGGCCGGGCTGGACCCGGCCCGGCGCGCCTATGTCCGGGAGCGGCTGGAAGCCGGCCTGGACAGCCAGTCTGATCGCTATCACGAGCTGCTCGCCGTGATCAACGGGCAACCGGCCCGCCCCTCCCGCGCTGCGGACCTGGAGTGGCTGCTCGCGGCCATCGACACGCATCCTTCATGACGCGCGGCAGCGATGCGGGCACTGCCGACGGCATCCCGCGGCCCGCGCTGGCCGAGCGCAGGAAGATCCTTGATGAGCACCTCGCCACGCTGGCCGCGCTGCTGGATGAGGCGACGTTCGGTTACCTGGACCGGCTGGGTGTCGGCCCCGGCTGGCGTTGCTGGGAGGCCGGCGCGGGTGCTGCCTCCGTCCCGCGGTGGCTGGCGGCCCGCGTCGGCGAAACCGGTCAGGTCCTGGCCACCGACATCGACATCAGCCGCCTGACCGCCGCGCACCAGGCCGCCTTCGAGGTCCGGCGGCACAACCTGGTCACCGAACCCGCGCCGGGCAGCGGATTCGACCTCGTCCACGTCCGCCTGGTGCTGGAGCATCTGCCCGACCCGGCCACGGCCGTGACCGCGATGGCCCGGGCCCTCCGCCCGGGCGGCTGGCTGCTCGCCGAGAGTGCGGATCCAATGCTGCAGCCCCTGGCCTGTCCCGATGAGAACGGGGACGCGCAGATCCTGGCCAACAAGGTGCGCGATGCCGTGTGGGCCGCCGATCCACGACGTGGCCAGCTCCGGTTCGGCCGCACGCTGCCCCGGCTGCTGCGCGACGCGGCGCTGACCGGTGTCACGGCGGCGGCCCGCATGCCGCTGACCGGCCCGGACACTGCACGGCTCCAGCGCACCCTGGTCCTGCGCCGCCGGGATCGGCTGCTGGCCGCTGGCCTGCTCACCGGCGCCGAGATTCACCAGCACCTGGCCGACATCGCGAACGGCGGGCTGGACCTGGCCGCGTTCCCGGTGGTCTCCGCGTGGGGCCGCAAGGCCGGCCAGTCCCGGCAGTACGCCACGGGGCCCGGCTAGCGCGCTGACAGGCCCGGCGAGCTCTGCAGCACCCCGCGGATCTTGCGGGCGACGCCGAAGGTGTTGTAGACGAGGTCCCAGGTGACCCCGCCGGGGCTGATCCGCAGCTCGGTCTGCCCACCGCGCGGGGTGACCGTGACCTGCGCCTTGACGATCACGTTCTCGCCGATGCCGACCACGATCGTGTTCGGCCGGCCTTTGCGCGGCCGCTGGAGAATCGTCCGGCCCATGATCATTCCGGGCAGCACGTTGTACTCGGCCCCCAGGCCGTCGCGCAGCACCGTGGCCACCTCCTCGGTGGTCAGATCGGCACGGGGAACAGTGACGGTAGGCATGACTGGATCACTCCCATCGGAAGAAGCGCTTGGCCAGGAAGCCGAACACCAGCGTGTACGCCGCGAGCACCAGCAGCCCCAACGCCGGCGGGAACTCGCCGAACATCGGGTAGACGGTCGCCTGCACGACCGCGCCGAGCGGCGTGAAGTGGCTGATGTCGAGCATCACGCTCGGCATCAGCTGCACCGGGTAGTACAAGCCGGAAAAGAACAGCAGCGGGTAGAGGACCAAAGCCGTGATGCCGCGGACGGCACCCGAGGTCGGGGCCACCGCGGCGATGCACAGGCCGATCGAGAACAGCGCGGCGATAGACAGCACCAGGGCCAGCAGGAAGCCGCCCGGGTTTCCCGGGGCGTGCTGACCGAAGAACGCGACGCTCGTCACCATGATGATCAGCACGGCGATCAACATCAGGCACGCCTGCACGACGAGCTGCGCGGCCAGCACCCAGGAGGCAGGCACCGGGGTGACCGACAGGCGGCGCAGGATGCCCTGCTCCCGGTAGGAGACCAGCGGGCCGGGAAGGTACGTCAGCGCGAGCAGCCCGATCGAGAACGAGATCAGGATCGGGATGTAAATCTGGAACGGGGTCAGGCCATCAAGGCGTGAGCTGGGCTGCTGGAAGACGTGCAGCTCGCCGAAGATGACCAGGATCAGCAGCGAGATCCCGATGGCGGCGATCGCCCCGGCTGGCTGACGCCAGACGAGCCGCGCCTCGTTGAGGACGATCCGGCCGAACGCGGCCCGCGGCGCCCTCGGCCGCGCGAGCATGGACACGCTCATGCCCGTTCTCCCTCCTGGTGCAGGTGCGTTCCGGTCAGCCGGACGAAGGCGTCCTCCAGGCTCGACGCGTCGAGCTGCACGTCCCGTGCTTCCAGCCCGGCCGCGCTCAGGGCCAGGATGATCGCGTTGACGAGTTGCCCGGTCCCGGTCACGACGACGTGCTGACCCTCGTGTTCGATCCGCGTCACCTCGGGAAGTTTCGCCAGCAGGCCGTCATCGAACGGGGCCGAGGGCAGGAACCGCACGCTCTTCCCGCCCTGGGCCCGCGCGGTCAGGCCCGCCGGGGAGTCCAGCGCCACGATGCGTCCCTGGTCGATCAGGGCCACCCGGTCGCACAGCCGCTCGGCCTCCTCCATGAAGTGCGTCACCAGCAAGATCGTCACGCCACGGTCGCGGATGCCCTCGATCAGGCCCCAGGCGTCACGGCGGGCTTGCGGATCCAGCCCGGTGGTCATCTCGTCGAGAACCGCGATCTTCGGCCCGCCGACGAGGGCCAGCGCGACCGACAGGCGCTGCTGCTGGCCGCCGGATAGCGACCGGTAGTAGGAACGGCGCTTGTCGGCGAGCCCGAAGGCCTCCATCAGCTCGGCCGAGTCGGCTGGCTGGCGATAGAACGACCGGAATTCGTCGAAGATCTCCCCGACCCTGAGCTTGGCCGGGAAGGCGCTCTCCTGGAGCTGCACCCCGACTATCTCGCGGACGCGGTCCCGGTCGGCCTGCGGATCGAGGCCCATCAGCCGGATCGTCCCAGAGTCCGGTGACCGCAAACCGACGGCGCACTCGACGGTGGTGGTCTTCCCGGCTCCGTTCGGGCCGAGGATGCCGAAGATCTCACCCTCGGCCACCGTGAACGAGATGTCGTCCACCGCGACAAAAGCCCCGTAGGTCTTGCGGAGGTGCGTGATCTCCACTGCTGGCCTGCCCGCCGCCTCCCCCGGCTCGCGGGTGCGTGTCATGGTCTGAGTCCTCATCCCATCCTCCGCAGCCGGCCTTGTTCCGGCCGTCAGCTCCAGGCTGGACCGCCCGGCCCGTCCGCGGCAGGGGTGGAACCACCCACACGGCCCGCGGCCGGCGGCAGCGTCAGACCAGGCCTGCGCGGAGGGCCAGCCGGGTGAGATCGGCGCGGCGGCGGCAGCCGGTCTTGTCCCGGACCCGGTCCAGGTGGGAGCTGACCGTCCGCACGGTGATGTACAGCTCGGCCGCGATCTGCGCGTCGGTGCGGCCCCGCGCGACCAGGGTGACCAGTTCACGTTCCCGCGGGCTGAGCCGGGACAGTCCCGCCGTCCCGTCCGGCGCCGCACCCTCCCGCGCGGTCCCGTCCGGTGCCGGACCGTCGAGCGCCGCACCGTCCAGCGCCGCACCGTCCAGCGCTGGACCGTCGAGCACTGCCGCCGACTCGTGCCCAGCCGGGATATCGGCAGCCGGCGGCTGCGGCTCGGCCGCGAGCAGCAGGGCGTATTCGGCCGCCGTGGCCAGGCTCATGGCCGCGCCCCGTTCTTCGGCGACCCGGGCCCAGGCCGGGCCGAGCCGCTCCCGGACCTGCTGCCGCAGCACGTCCCGGCGGTCCGGATTCAGGCCCGTGTGCCGGGGCGGCCAGGGGCTGGCGTGGGCGGACATCGCCGCCCACACGGTGATCGCCTCGGCCGGGCGTCCGGTCGCCGCGCACAAGTGGCCGCAGCAGTCCAGGCCTGCCTGCATGATCGCCCGCACCCCGGTCTGGGTGGCGATGTGCAGCAGCTCACGCAGACGCGTCGCCGCGTTGCCCGTGCGGCCGGCCCGCAGGTCCAAGATCGTAAGGTGCCACAGCACGCTGCACAGGTTTCCCTGGTCGCCCACAACCCGGCACGAGGCCAGCGCGGCCATGCAGACCTGTTCGGCGGCGGCCAGGTCGCCGCCTTCGATCAGGACACCCGTCACGATCTGGCTGAGGCCGCGCTGCAGCGCTCCGGCATACTCAGCCTCGATCCGCTGCGCCTGGCGCGCGAGCTGCAGTGCGCCGTCCAGGTCGCCGTCGTGCCACCTGGCCAGGCTGAGGGAGGCCAGCGCCATCGCCTCCAGGCCTCCGAGGCCGGTCTGGCGGGCCAGGTCCAGCCCGCGGCGGCTATCCTCAAGGGCCTCGGCGACCCGGTTCATCCGGGCCAGCGCCGCCGAACGGCCGCCCAGGCACATCGACAGCAGCACCGGCCCGGCTGGCGTGGCGGGCCGATGCGGATCCTCCAGGGCGTCCCGTACCGCGGTGAAATGCTGCAGCATGGCCGACGGATCCTCGGCTTGGCCGGTCACCTCGCCCTGCAGCAGGCGCGCCGCGCACCAGTCGTCGCTTCCCGGATCGGCATACTCGGCCGCCGCGACCAGCAGCGGCGCCTGACCGGACAGCCGCCCCCGGAGCTGCCACCATCGCGCCTGGGCCAGCGTGAGCCGCATCGCCATCGCTGGATCGTGGTCCGCGGCCCAGGCCAGCGCATAGCGCAAGGTGGCATCCTCGGCGTCCAGGTGCCGCAGGCCGTCCGCTTCCCGGCTGCGCGTGTGCAGGTCGACAGCCGCCTGGCCGGCCATCCCGGCCGCGTACCCGGCCAGGGCCGCGGTGACCTGGTCCCCTTCGCCGGCTTCGGCCAGCATCGCGGTGCCGTAGGCCCGCAGTGTCTCCAGCATCCCGTACCGCGACCTCCCGTCCGGCCCGGTCCGCGGCGGCAGCAGCATTGAGCAATCGACCAGCCGCGGCACGGCCCAGCCAGCCCTGGCGCCGGCTACCGCCTCGGCGCCATCCAGCGTGAACGGCCCGGGGAACGCCGATACCGCGCGGAACACCCATTGCTCGGCGTCATCCAGCAGCTGGTAGCTCCACCGCACCGCCGCGGCCAGCGACCGCTGCCGCTCCTGCGCCAGCCGGTCACCGTCGGCCAGCAGCGCGAACCGGTCATCGATCCGGTCCAGCAGCTGGGCTACGCCGAGCGCATCCACTCGCGCGGCCGCCAGCTCGATGGCCAGCGGCATCCCGTCCAGCCGGGCCACCAGCCGCGCTACCGGGGCCGCGGTCGCCTGGTCGAGGGCGAACCCGGGCTGCACGCGCTGGGCCCGGTCCGCGAACAGCCGCACCGCCTCACACTGCGTGGCGGCCAGGTCACCGGGGCCGGGCAAGGCCAGCGGGCCGAGCCGGTACCGCGCCTCCCCGGCGATCCGAAGCGGCTCCCGGCTGGTGGCCAGCACGCGCACGTCATCGGCGCGGAGCAGGAGCCTGCCGCACAGCTCGGCCGCCGCGCCGATCAGGTGCTCGCAGTTATCGAGCACCAGCAGCAGCTGCCGCCGGGCCAGCGCCTCGGCCAGCGCATCGGCGGCCGCCACCGAGGGCAAGTCACGGATCCCCAGCGCCGTGCCCACCACGGCGGCCACGTGGGCCGGATCGGTTACCGCCGACAGCTCCGCCAGCCAGACCCCGTCGGCGAACTGGCCGGCCACCACCCTGGCCACCTCGCCGGCCAGCCGGGTCTTCCCGGCGCCTCCGGGCCCGGTCACTGTCACGAGCCGGCAGCGACCCAGCCAGCCGGCCACCTCGTCCACCACCTGGGCCCGCCCCACGAAGCTGGTCAGCGTGGCGGGAAAGCCGTGCAGGCTTTGGGCCGCGCCGGGTACCGCAGACCGCTCCACGCGGTCACCATAGCCGTGCCCGGGGCCCCAACGGCACAGTCAGATATCAGAAATGTCCGGATGCCTTCTCCCCAGCGGGCGCGGGCCGGGCGATCGGCGTTCAGTGGGCGTGATCGCCAGGAGCACCGGGTCCCCGGGCGGCCAGGGATAGCCAGGGTCACGGCACGGGCACGCGACGCAGCATCGGGCGACAAAAGCGAAGCCCTCGCCTGGTCATCAGACGAGGGCTAGCTGGTGCGGCCGGGCCGGCTAATCAGAGATGAAGCTCGCCGCGTTTGATCCCCTGGATGAACTGGGACCAGGCCTGGCCGCTGACGGTTAGCTCGGGCCCGGGGACATTTTTGCTGTCACGCACGGCCACGATGCCGGGAAGGTTGCGGGCAACCTCGACGCAGCCGCCGCCGTTCCCTCCGCTGTAGCTGCTCTTGCGCCAGATAGCGCTGCTCAGGTCCATTGTTGCTCAGCCACTCTCCTGATCAAGTCCCGTGATGTCGCGCGGGGAAGTGCCTCGGCTCTGAGTATGTCGAAGGTAGCGCTTACCTTCGCGACCACCGAAGGCGTGTTGGTCGTATGGCCCTGGTCGGGTGACTCCATGTACACGATACCCGCACCATCGACGCTGGCTATGGCAAAGGCACCGAGCAGGCCAACGTGAGCGCCGACCTCAGCGGGGACCACCTGAATGGTGGTATTTGGCCGGTCCGCCCATTCGGCCAGGCACGTAAGCTGGTCATACATGATCTTTCCGCCGCCGATGCAGCGACGCAGCACGCCTTCGTCAATGATTACCCACAGCGACGGCGCCTGCGGGCGGTCGAAGATCGACTGCCGTTCCACGCGCCCGCTGACCAGCCGGTCCAGTTCGTCTCCGCCGGCCAGGCGCCACGCCTCGAACAGCGCCCGCGCGTAGTCGGCCGTCTGCACCAGGCCGGGGACCAGCAGCGGCTCCCACCAGCACAGGGACTCCGCGCGCCGCTCGGCCTCGATCCACTCGGCGAACCACGACGGGTAGCCTCCCTCCCATCGCTGGGTGAGGGCAAAGATCCTGGTGAACAGGCCTCCCGCGCCGGGCAGCGCCTGGTCACAGTTCCGCGCGAAATCCTGCGACGGCGCCCGCTCCCCCGTCTCAACCTTGCCGACCTGGGCGGCGGAGTAACCGATCCGCTGGCCTAACTGCTCCTGGCTGATCCCGGCCGCGGTCCGCGCCAGCCGAAGCTCGGAGCCGAAGAACGCCAGTGGGCTTGCGCCCGGATCAAGCACACGGGTCAGCGGCATCGGGCGCACCCCTCTTACCTATCCCTACAGTCCCTACAGCCAGGCCGGCCGTCCGTACAGATCCTGACGGCGGCCTGTCTCCGGTAGAGATCGTAGATCAGGCTGGGGGAAAATGACACTACTGATGCGTTCGTAAATGCCCGGAAGATCTGCTATGACCCCTGCGCCAGCGCCCACGGTGGAATCCGAGAAGGCCAGCACAACATCATCCTTACCTGTTCAAACTGATCTGGAGCTGGCCGCGATTTCGACGGCACCGTCGTGCGCACGAGGACTTGTCCGGGTGGTCGCTCACGAGTGGGGCCTGTTAGGGCTGGCCGACACGGCCGAATTAGTCATGAGTGAGCTGGTCACCAACGCGGTGCAGGTATCGGGCCGATTAAAGATCAGGGCCGGCTCGCCAATAGTTCCTGTCGTCAGGCTCTGGCTGGCCTCTGACCGGATATCTATCGTCATTCACGTGTGGGACGGCAGCGAGGAAATGCCGGTCCGGCAAGATGGCGCCCCAGATCAGGAAAGCGGCCGAGGGCTGATGCTGGTCGAGAACCTGGCCGAAGACTGGGGTGCATACCGGAAAGCAGCCGGCAAAGTGGTCTGGGCGCTGATCTCCCCGGACAGCCGCCGCGAGCCAGCGGGCCGATGAGTCCGGCCGGGCCGGATCGTCTACCGATGAGTCCGGCGGGGCCGGATCGTCTGCCGGTAACCGTGAGACGACGAAGAGGAGCACACCGTGCGGAAGGTGATCTATTCGATGGGAGTGTCGCTGGACGGCTTCATCGCCGACCGCGACGGTCAGATCGACTGGGGGATACCGGACGAGGAGCTGATGCGGTTCCACAACGAGCAGACGCGCGAGATCGGCGCGCTGGCGTGGGGCCGGCTGCTGTACGAGGCCATGCTGTACTGGGAGACGCCTGAGCAGGCCGGGTGGGATCCCCTCGAGCGCGAGTTCGCGCGGACGTTGCAGGCCATCCCCAAGGTCGTGTTCTCGACCACGCTGGCCGACGTGCAGGGCAACGCCCGGCTGGCCGGGAGCGATGTCGCCGGCGAGATCGCCAAGCTCAAGGCCGGGCCGGACGAGAACGTGGTGTCGGCCGGCGGTGCCCGCTTGGCCGCCACACTGGCCGAACTGGACCTCATCGACGAGTACCGGCTGTTCGTCAGCCCGGTGGCGCTCGGCGGTGGCGCTGCGTTCTTCCCGCCGCTGCGGAAGCGGATCGCCCTTGAGCTGATCGAGACGCGGACGTTCGGCTCCGGCGTCGTCTACTCCCGCTACCAGCGCGTGCGGTGACGATGACCGGCTGCCTCATTCGGCGCGCAGCGCGAACGCGGTGCGGGTGCCGGCCGCCCAGCCGGCCGGGCCGAGCGCGCCGGCCACCGCGATGACCAGGCCAGCCAAGGCGAGCAGGGCGAGCTGCCAGGTGGCGTAGACCGAAATCAGCGAGGCCGGGTAGCCGGAGTTCGCAGCGTGCGCCATGACCGGCACCACACCGTGATGCAGGAACACCCCGGCCGGGATCGCGACGATCCCGGCGGCCAGGCCGATGAACGCGACCGAGCACACGATCATCGCCAGGGTCTGCCGAGGGGTCATCCCGATCGACTTGAACACCCCGATCTCGTGGGCCCGTTCCCGGATCTGCAGCGCGACCGTATTCAGCACGCCAAGCCCGGCGACCACCGCGATCAGGATGGTCAGCATCGCGATCAGGGCCAGCACCGCGGTCAGCGTCTTGCTCTGGCCGGTGGACGCGTAGGCCTGGTAGGAGCGGCCCAGCGCCGCGGACACGGCGTTGGCGTAGGCCGCCGGGCTGACGCCGGGACGGACGGCAACGTCGTACTGGCTCGGCTGAGTGGTCCCCGGGTCGATCGCGGGCAGCGTGGCCGGGCTCAGGTACATCGCCAGGTTCTTGCCCGGATCGAAGACCTCGCCGACGATCCGCACGGTGACCCGGTGACCGCCGGTGCCGAGGATGTACGCCGAGCCGACCGAGGTGCCGGTGTCGGTGAGAAACAGCGTGTTCACGTCGGCCTCGGCCACCGGGGACGACCCCGCGGTGCTAGCCCGGTGGGACGACCCCCCGGAACCCCTCGAGTACCAGCGGCCGGAGATCAGCGCGTAGCCGCTCCAGGCCGGGTTGCCGCCGCCGTAGGCGGTGACCGACGCCGAATCGCTGAGCCCGGGCAGGCTTACCTGGCCGTCGGTTTCCGTGAGGTAGCGCAGCGTGCCCCGCTGCGCGGCCAGCACCGAGACCACGGAGCGCTGCTGCGCCGCGGTCATCGCGGGCTGCGCCGGCCCGGCCTGGCTGAGCGACACCGACACCGGCAGGGCCGTGCCCGGATTGTCCGCCACCACCCGGTCCAGCGAGAGCGCCAGCCCGGCGCCGAACGTCACCGCGGCCGCACCGAACAGGATGGCCACCACGGTCGTCATGGTCCGGGCCGGGCGGGCGAACGGGGCCGCCAGCCCGAGGGTGACCGTCCGGGGCAGCGAACTGACCCGCGCCAGCATCCGGTGGGCCAGATATCCGTGCGACGGCCGCGGCGCCCGTCCGCTGGCGATGGCGTCGATCGCGCTCATCCGCCCGGCGCGCAAGGCCGGCGGCACGGCACCGATCACGGTCAGCGCGACCGCGGCCAGCGGCACCGCGACATCGATCCAGAACGGGACGGTCAGTGCTCCCACCTGGTAGACATGCGCGTTCACGGTGAGCAGGGGTATCGCCAGCAGGTTCCCGAGCCCGTCGCCGGCCAGGCAGCCGGCCAGCGCGGGCAGCGCGACCAGCAGCACGTACGACGCCACCACCTGCGCCGGGGTGAAGCCGATGGACTTCAGCACGCCGATCCTGGTCGTGCCGGCCGTCACCGCGCCACTGACCACGTTGACCACGATCAGCACCGACATCACCAGCGCGATCACCCCGAACGCGATGATGAACGGCACCCAGGGCGCGATGTTGCTCTGCTCGGACTGGCGCGCGCCCAGGTAGGACACGGGGTTGTTCAGCAGGGCCCCCCGGGGCAGCGCGGCGTGCAGTTCCGCGATGTCCGCTGTGATCGCCGAGGTGCTCCCGGCGCCGGCGAAGCGGTACAGCATCTGCGCCGCTGCCGGATTCGCCCGCCCGGCCAGCGCGCTGATCTCCGAGGGCAGCACCCATGCGTCCGCGGTGCCGGTGACCGAATCGGCCACGCCGACCACGGTCAGCTTGTGTGACCCGGCCGTGACGGCCGACCCGGGGAACACCCCGGTGCCGCGGTCCATCACGATCTGGTTGGCGGAGTCCGGCCAGTGGCCTTCGTCCAGCGTGAGGTCATCCACCCGGCCGCCCGGCGAGGAACGGCCCACCAGCCGCAGCGAATCCCGCGACGAGCCCGGCACCCCGGGCACCGTGACCTGCGCGGTGACCAGGACGCCCGGGTACGGTCCGGCGGCGGCGGTCACGCCGGCCAGCCGGGCCGTCGCCGCGATCTGCGAACCGGTGGCGGCCGACGGATTCACGGCCGCGGTGAGGTCGGCGCCGTTCTGCCGGGCGAACGCGCGGTCGAACGGGCCGTTCGCGTTGGCCAGCAAGCCGAGCGCGACCACGGAGGTGGCGGTGGCGGCGAGCAGCACGACGCCGATGATCACGGCCTGCAGTCTGCGGCGCCCCACCCACCTCCCCTGCCCTCTTCCCATGCCGCGCGCCGCCCGGAGGGCCGCGGTCACCGCAGCGCCCCGGTGTCGGAGGCGATACGCCCGTCGGCGATCGCGATGACCCGGCGGGAGTACCGGGCGGCCAGGTCCGGGTTGTGGGTGACCAGGATCAGCGTCTGCCCGGCGGCGTTCAGTTCCAGCAGCAGCGCGCCGATCTCCTCCCCCGTTGCGGTGTCGACCGCCCCGGTCGGCTCGTCGGCCAGCAGCACCGCGGGCCGGTTGACCAGCGCCCGGGCGATCGCCACTCTCTGCCGTTCCCCTCCCGACAGCCGGGCCGGGTAGGCATCACGCCGGTGCGCGATCCGCAGCGTGGCCAGCAGTTCCCCGGCCCGTTGCCGCGCGGCGGCGGCCGGTGCTGCGGCCAGTTGAGCCGGCAGCAGCACGTTCTCGATCACGGTCATGTCGTCGAGGAGATTGAAGAACTGGAAGATCGTTCCGACCTGCCGGCGCCGGAACCGGGCGGCCGCGGTCTCGGACAGCGTGTCCACCCGCTGCTCGCCGACCCGGACCAGGCCGCTGGTCGGCCGGTCCATGCCCGCGATGAGGTTGAGCAGCGTCGACTTGCCGCTGCCGGACGGCCCCATGATCGCGACCGCCTCGCCGGCCGCGACCGTCAGGCTGACGTCCGCGATC
>Ga0335075_10011214_pt1 | contig 13561 bp, 10 predicted proteins | sample Lox_Sample_24_FD_206723 | JGI IMG/M metagenome (GOLD analysis project Ga0335075, IMG submission 206723) | Soil microbial communities from Loxahatchee National Wildlife Refuge, Florida, United States - Lox_Sample_2.4 | ecosystem: Environmental > Terrestrial > Soil > Wetlands | place: USA...
CGCTTCTCCAGCCCCAGGGCCCAGCTCGTCCGGCTTTCACGTGTCATCCCACTCAGCCGTTCGAGCGCCTCAGCGGCGAGATCGGCTCTTCCCACCCGCATCGCCGCTTCAATAAGCTCCACCACTGGCCATATCAGCGAGCCGATGTCGGGTTCGTACGCGGTTCCTCGCTGAGCTGCCGCGAGAGCCTCCTCATAGTTGCCCAGCCCGTTCTGGAGTACCGCGTTCGCCCACTCCCCGATGGCGAAGCTAGAGCCCTCGCCCCTGCGGGTCGCATCCTTGAACGTCGTCTCGATCAAATCGACCGCCCTCTCCGCGTCGCCGCGGAGCGCGGCGAGCGCGAACGCCCCGTAAGGCGCAAGCGTGCTTCCGATCGCCTCCATCACTGCACTCGCCTCTTGGGCCGAGGCGTCCGCTTCGCTGAACCGGCCCGCGTAGAGCAGAGCGAACGTGCGCGAGGTCAGCGCGAGGGGGAGCTCGCTCAGCGACCCCGATTCCCTAGCCAGAGCCACGTGCCGATCGGAGAAGGTGTCCCACAGTTCGTCGTTCCACAGCCGCATTGCCGTGATGGACGCCAACCACATCCAGTGCATCTCCCCGGGCACGGGCGGCCCGCTGTTGAACATGGCGAGCGACTTGCGGAGAGCAGGGACTCCGGCGCTGTACCCCTTGTTGTAGCTCGCAGCCAAGCCTTCCAATAGGAGATCCGGCGCGGTGGGCGGCCCATCAGGCGGGGGTGCATTCGCGGCCGCGAGCGCAACGTCCAGCACCCCACCCCCTGGACTCGCGAGCCGCCCGGCGAAAATGGCCGCTGCGAGAGCATCGAGATAGGTCGAACGCGCCAGCGCCGGATCACCCCGTTCAAGTTTCTGGGCGGCCTTGACTAAAAGCCCGGGCGCGTTGCTGCCGCGGTTGGTCACATACGAGAGCTGGGCTTTCGCGAGGTCTACGTGAGCCTGCTCGATCTCGCTCAGCGGCCCGTACTCCGCGACCGCCAAAAGTTCAGCCGCCTGGTCCAAGGCACCCGCCCGGATCGAACCCTCGGCGGCCACCACCGCACGGGTGGCCCGAAGATGAGGGTCACTAGAAAGGGTGACGGCTCGCCTCAGATAGACGCCGGCCGTCGCCAGACAGCCCCGCGCAATGGCGTATTCGGCAGATCGTTCAAGCTCACCGGCTACGTCCTCATCGGGGCCGACTGCGGCTTGCGCTCGATGCCAGGCACGTCGCTCGAGATCAGTTTCCGGGTCGATCGCTCCGGCCAAGGCCTCGTGAACTCGCCGTCGGTCTTCGTCGTTCGCGGAGCCGTAGACAGCCGACCGTACGAGAGGGTGCCGGAACCGTATGCGAGTTTCGAAAGTGGCCAGCTCTGCCCTCGACGCCGGCTGGGACGCTGTTGGTTCAATCCCCAACTGTCCGGCGGCTCGCCAAATCACCACCGGGTCACCTGTCGGTTCAGCAGCCGCGAGCAGCAGCAGCGCTCGACTGTCCTCCGGCAGTGTCGCAATTCGCCGGACGAAACTGTCCTCGATGGTTCCAGACAGCGGCACAGCTCCCGGAAGCTCAAATCCGACTGTCATCTCGAGCGGCGTGAGTCCTTTCGGAAGCTCCAACAAGGCAAGTGGATTACCCCCGGTCTCTGCCACGATCTGATCCCGAATCCGTGCGTCAAGCAAGTTTGGCAATACCGAGTCCAGCAAGGCCTTGGCGTCTATTGGGCCAAGTCCCTCAACAAGAAGGGAGGGCAGCCCACGCACCATGTCGTTGAGTTCCCGAGTCGCGAAGACGATTCCAAGCGACTCAGATCCGATCCTTCGAGCGACAAAGCTCAAAATCAGGACGGTGGCGTAGTCCACCCACTGGAAGTCGTCGATCATGCACAGGAGTGGTCGGTCCTGTGCCGCTTCGGACAACAGACTCAGGACGGCGAGGCCAACCAGGAAGGCATCTGGCGGACTGCCCTCGCGCATGCCGAACACGGTCTCGAGCGCTCGGCGTTGCGGACCCGGAACCGCTTCGAACCGTTGAAGCAGCGGACCACAGAGCTGATGCAAGCCCGCAAACGCGAGCTCCATCTCCGACTGCACTCCTGACGTACGAAGGACGGCAAATCCCTCCGCTCTGGCGACGGTGTATTCGAGCAGCGCGGTTTTCCCGATCCCTGGCTCGCCATGAAGGACCAGCGCGCGACTCCCACCCGCTCGAACTGCCGACACCATCTCGTCGAGGGTTCTTCGCTCGGTGTGCCGGTCAATCAACCCAGCTGGACCAACTCCGATCGATGAGGAGTCAGAAGCAACCACTGAAGAACGCTACCCGAGCCGATCGTCTACGCGCCGGGGTAACTACCGGGCTCGCTACCCGGTCGGGGATTGCCCGTGGGGTGACGCACGGCGCACTCTGAAGCGTGCGAAGTCCGCCACTGCCCGCTTACGGGTCGGAGACTCAATGAGGCAGGCATGCGTCTCAGTTTCCCCAGAGCCTTCGGGTGAGCGGTTCTGCTCGGGACCAAGCGCTCCTAGCTTTCATCCGACGCGACGCGGGGTCCTCGAACACGACAGCTTCCCAGTCCTGTGTCCTCATTTCGATCACCCGACTCTCATGAGGGCCCTGTCTTTTCGTACCGAGACTTGTGGTCTCGGTATCACCATAGCCGCCGTCACGTTTCCTGGGAAGGGCCTGAGTCGGTCTTGGGAACTAGATCCTGACCAGGGACGGCGAAAGATCGCAACAAAGACGATCACTGCCTTTCGTCACGCGAAAAGCCCGAACGCCTAGGGAGGAACAGTTCCATTGAGCAGCGAGCGTGACTACTTCACAAAGTACGAGAACCTGCACCTCGAGCGAACGCCGTCAGGGGTGCTGACGCTTCGCTTCCACACGAACGGCGGCCCGATCACCTTCACCGGAAATACCCACCATCAGATGCCCAGGGCACTGGCGGATATCGGGGATGACCGTGACAACAAGGTGCTGATCATCACCGGCACCGGTGACACCTTCATGGACGAGATCGACGGACCTTCTCTGGGGGAAATCTTCAAGCCCGCAGAATGGGACAAGCTCTATTGGGAAGGCCGCAAGGTCCTTCAGCGTTTGCTCGAGCTCGACATGCCGACGATCGCTGCTGTCAACGGTCCGGCGACTGTTCACTCTGAGTACGTCCTCCTTACGGACATCGTTATCGCATCGGACGACGCCGTGTTCATGGACAAGCCACACCTCGGCTTCAACATCGTCCCCGGGGACGGAGTACAGGTCATCTATGAGGCGATCATGGGCGTCAACCGAGCTCGCTACTTCGCGCTCACACAGCAGCAATTGAGCGTGGCGGATGCGGAGCGCTTCGGACTGGTCAACGAGGTCGTTCCCAAGGCAACCGTCTGCAGCAGGGCCATGGAGTTGGCTGAACAACTGGCGATGCGGCCTCAACTGTTCCTCCGGTACACACCCATCGCTCTTCGGCAAACTCTTCTTGCGCGCATGAGAGACGGGACTGCGCTTGGGATGGCGCTGGAGGGCCTTACCGCCGCGGATCTGGCGTACCAGGGTGGTTGAACGAATCGGAGGCGGCTGAGCGACATGACGGCTGCCGGGTGCGTCTACACGCAGACCAACGAGGACGAAAACCGGATCATCCACTACTTCCGCTCCGAAGCCGGGATCCTCAATGAGTTGCACCGCTATGCGACGGGAGGGGCCGGTTCCGGCGCATTCAATTATCGTGCAGACCCACGGGCGATCATTCTTGAGGGCGCACACCGCCTCGTCGTTTCGCCGGACCGACGATTCCTCTTCGCCGTCAACAACCGGGAAAATTCGGTCTCGAGCTTTGCCATTGGCGAGGAAGGCACGCTCGCTCTGGTGGACGTCAAACCGACGGGCAACCCTGTCACCGGTCTCTCCGGGACTGCCAAGTCTTTGGCCTTCGCATCGTCGAGCCGCACTCTTTACGCCCTCCACACCAACGGTCCTCATCACATCAGGCTGTTGTCCGTCGACAATGACGGGATCCTGACCACTCGGCCCGAGGGTTACACCGCAGTCCCACAAGACAAACCCGCACGTATCACGACCATGGTGACGCTCGCACCAGACGAGCGGTACCTCTTGGTCGGTTCCTCGATTGACGAGTCGCCTGGGATGGACTCGGACGGCAGCCCCGTCCTGATGGTCGAACGCAACGGCGTGCCCCACTCGATATTTTCGAATGCCCCCGATCCCGACGGCCTTGCGGTCTATCCGGTTGGCCGAGGCGGCACGTTGGGTAAGCCGACGTTTCAGGATGCGGGGGGAAGTTCACCGTGGTGTCCGCTGTTTCTCACCCACCAACCGGACGCTTTCGTCCTGGCATTGGCGACCGCGAACGCTGTCTTGCTCGCGAGGACTGGGAAGGACGGAACCGTGACACCCGGACCGGTCGTCCGAGCGGATGGAAGCGCCGGACCCGGTTTCCCGTGTTGGATGTCAATGACTCCCGACGATCGACTGGTCTTCGCCACCATGACTGGTCATAGCGACATCACCAGCTGGCGGCTTGCTGACAACTCCTTGTCGGTCGCGAAAGACCCGGCGTGCCCAAAGGTCCCCGGAGATGGCACCTTCTCGGATCTCGGAGGTGTCGTCGGGTCCGGGCCGACCGACATGTGGATGACGCCCGACGGCTCGTACCTCTACCAGATCTACCCCAATGCGTCGAAGCTCGTCGGCTACGCAGTGCAGGCGGATGGCGGACTTTCCGAGATCACGAGCGCGGACATCCCCCGCAACACCTCCCACAGCGTCACCGGGTTCTGAGATGGCCGTTCGAGACGACACGGAAGGATTCTGATGGCGTCAAGCGGCCACCTTTACATGCAGACGAACGAAGCCAAGAACCAGGTCATTCACTACCGACGCGACGAGAACGGCACGCTGCATGAAGAACGTCGCTATCCAACAGGCGGGTCCGGCTCCGGTGCTTTTAACTACCTCAGTGACCCCCAAGGCCTGCTTGTCGAAGGAGCCCACAGCACGCTGCTCACCCCCGACAACCAATTCCTTTTCGCCGTCAATGCTGCGGACAACTCGGTCTCAAGTTTCGGAGTCGACACCGCGGGCGAGCTCAGCTTGGTGGACGCTAAGCGAACGGGAAACCCTGTGACCGGGAGATCCGGTACCGCTAAGTCCTTGGCCTATTCCGCGTCACGCAGGATCCTCTACGTTCTGCACTCACTCGGTCCCTCTCACATTCGTCTTCTCTCCATCGATAGCAACGGGAGCCTCGATGCCAGGCCAGACGGATACTCGGCGACCCCTGCGGACAAGCCGGGCCGCGTCCCGACGATGCTGACCATCTCTCCGGACGACCAGGTTGTTCTCGTGGGTTCGGCGGTGGACGAGCTACCCGCCCGCAATCCAGACGGAAGCGCCATCGTGTGGGTCCAACGAAACGGTAACCCCCATTCCATCGCCGCCAACGCGCCCGACCCGGACGGCCTTGGCGTCTTCCCGATAGGAGCGCACGGGGAGCTCGGGTCACCCACATTCCACGATGCCGGAGCGACCTCGCCCTGGTGCCAGGTATTCCTGCACCACCGTCCCGATCAGTTCATCATCGGCTACGCGACCTCCGACGGTCTCGCGCTCGCAACATTGCACCCTGATGGCGCGGTGACCACGGGCCCGGTTGTCAGGGCCGACACCAGCATGGGAAGGCCGTCCGAACTCTGCTGGATGACGATCAGCCCGGACGACCGACTGATATTCGCCAACATGACTGGTTATGGGTATGTGACGAGCTGGCGTCTGGACGGAAACGTGTTGTCCGTCGCACGTGATCCCGCTTGCCCCAGAGTCCCCGGAGACGGCACTTTCAGAGGATTCGCAGGCATCGTCGGATCGGGACCCAACGACATGTGGATGACCGAAGACGGCGAATACCTGTACCAGATCTACGGGAACGCGTCGCGGCTCATCGGCTACGCGGTGCACCCCAACGGTGACCTCACAGAAGTCACGAGCGCCGAGATTCCGCACAACAGCCCTCAAGGCTTGACGGGGTTCTGATGTCGGCGACGGATGGCCTCTGTAAATCGACATACGCGACGGCGCGAGTGATTGCGCGCACTGGTCTGTCGGTCGCACGATCAGCGGCCGTCTTGCCGATCGTGGCCATCGCGTGGGCCATCAACAAGGCGATCGACCGACCTCTGCCCGACGAAGCCGACATCGAAGAAGCAAAGCCCGCGGAAAGCCTCGATTCTCTCTGAAGCCCGAGACAACCTGAGCTACGCCGTCGCTGGCAGCACTCGTCGATCTGCTCAAAAGGATGTACTGATGTCGTATCAGCCCATAGAGAGCTACGGACTCATCGGTGACATGCAAACGGCTGCATTGGTCGGGCTCAGTGGATCCATCGACTGGCTGTGCTTTCCCCACTTTGACTCTCCAAGTGTCTTTGCCGCCATCTTGGACGACGAAAAGGGCGGTCGGTTCTCCATCGCCCCGCGCATGGAGCAATTTCAGTCGAAGCAGCTCTACCGGCCTGACACCAACGTCCTCGTCACCAGGTTTTCTGCTGACTCCGGAGTCGTTGAGGTCGTCGACTACATGCCGGCGGGACGCGTCGCTTTGGAGCATGGCAGGCGCTGCGTGATCCGACACGTACGCGGTATACGAGGGACAGTCTCGCTCGAAATGCGATGCGATCCAGCGTTCGACTACGGACGCACGGATCACCGCGTAGAGGAGGCGATCGGAGGAGTCTGGTTCCGATCTCCCTCCCTCGAGCTTGCCCTCGGGAGCGACGTTCCCCTTACCGTCAGAGACGGCGAGGCCGTCGCGAATTTCAACGTGAGCGAGAGCGACTCAGTTTCGTTCGTGCTGGGGATGCCAAATGCCGAGTCGGTTGACTTACGTTGCGGCCCAGATATCCAAGAGGAACTTCTCGCCGCAACCACCCGCTATTGGCAGACATGGCTGTCCGGGTGCACCTACCGCGGCCGTTGGCGCGAAGCAGTGAACAGATCGGCCTTGGCTCTCAAGCTGCTGACCTTCGAACCGTCCGGGGCGATCTTGGCTGCCCCTACGTGTTCCCTGCCGGAAAACGTGGGCGGAACCCGAAACTGGGACTACCGCTACACCTGGATCCGAGACTCCGCATTCACCGTGTACGCGTTTTTGCGGATCGGCTTCACGGAAGAAGCTGCTGCCTTCATGCGATTCTTGGAGTCGCAGCACGACATGCGCAATGCCGACGGATCTCTGCCCATCATGTTCCGCATCGATGGCCAGTCAGAACTGGTCGAAGAAACGCTCGATCATTTGAACGGATACAGAGGTTCGCGTCCTGTCAGAATTGGCAACAACGCTGTGGGCCAACTTCAACTCGACATCTACGGCGAACTCATGGATGCCATCTATCTCTACAACAAACATGGGTCGCCCATCTCGTTCGAACTGTGGAGCACTGTTCGCCATCTCGTCGATTGGGTCTGCGAAAACTGGAACCGTGCGGATATGAGCATTTGGGAGTCGCGCGGTGGTCAGCAGCAATGGGTGTACTCGAAACTCATGTGCTGGGTCGCCATCGACCGCGCACTTCGCCTGGCTGAAAAGCGTTCCTTCCCTGCCGACCGAGAACGTTGGCTGACAGTTCGAGACGACATATACGAACAGATCATGGACCGAGGATGGAGTGAGGAACACCGGGCCTTTGTCCAGGCGTATGACAGCGACACTTTGGACGCCAGTGTCCTTGTCATGCCCTTGATGCTCTTCATGGCACCGTCCGACCCCAGAATGATTGCGACCATCGACGCCATCAACCGGCCGCCCGAGGATGGCGGCTTGGTCGCGAACAGTCTCGTCTATCGCTACAACATCTTGACCAGCCCTGACGGGCTGCCCGGCGAAGAGGGCACGTTCAACATGTGCACGTTCTGGCTCGTCGAGGCTCTGACACGCGCCGGGGCGATCGATGCATCCCGTCTCGACGAAGCGAGGTTCATCTTCGAAAGCATGCTTGGCTACGCGAACCATCTCGGGCTTTTTGCTGAGGAGACATCTATGAGCGGACAGGCCATGGGGAACTTTCCGCAGGCATTCACCCACCTCGCGCTCATCAGCGCGGCCTTCAATCTCGATCGCGCGCTGGATGGCGCGTCATGAGCTCGCGGATCCACCTTGGGATGCAGCAGGTTTGGCGATAGCAGTCCAAAGCCGATGCGAGCCCTGATGCCGAGTCAGATCGAAGACCTCGACATGATTGCCGCGTATGCCCCTCCAATGAAGCTGGATCCCGAGAGTGGCTTCGTCCGCTGCAACATGATCTCGAGCTATGACGGCGCCGTCGCCCTCGATGGTCGCTCTGGCACCCTCGGGGGTCCAGCCGACCGTCGCGTCTTTCAGACCTTGCGCTCCTGGGCCGATGTGATTCTCGTAGGAGCGGGCACAGTACGCGCCGAAGGGTATGGTCCCGCTCGTCTGAACGACTCCTTGCAGGTGCTCCGCCGTGAGCGAGGACAGCGGCCGCTGCCGCAGATTGCCATCGTCACGCGCTCTGGGAACCTGGACTGGGGCTCACCCTTGTTCACGGACGAGCAGTCCTTTCCGCTGATCGTTACGACCAGAAGATTCGAGACGAAGGAGGTTCCGCCACACGCGCACGTGGACGATGTCATCCAAACTGGCCACGATCGCGTCGACCTGCAGGCCGCGTTTCGTCAGCTCAGGCGCATGGGGCGCGGATGGATCCTCCTCGAGGGTGGTCCTGCGTTAAACCGGGACGTGCTGGATGCGGGACTGCTTGACGAACTGTGTCTCACGCTCTCACCATGCCTGGCGGGCGGGAGTGGGCCGCGCCTGTTCGGCGCGATGACTATTGAACCCCCGGTCGATCTTCGGGTTGTCCACGTTCTCGAGGAGGACGGGTACCTGTTCTATCGCTTGGTTTTCGGCGCCGCCGCCGGCGCCGGCGCCTCAGCTGCCCACACGGCACAGTCACCTCCCGTCGACCATTCGACCCACCCCGGTAATCCGTCTGCTTAGGGGAAGTTCCAACCCGGACCATGGAATCAGCGCGGAAGTATTGCCGGCCAAGGCCGCGGCGAAGCCGCCGACTGCGGGCCCCGCTTCTACTGCACGCTGGCTCGTTGGCAGGCGCCTCCGACGACGCGCCGTTTCCAGATCTCGTGGACGACACGGTTGCAACGCTTCGCAGCTGACTTGCACCGAAAGCCTTCGGAGCCATGGTCGTTTACCAGATGAAGGCGATTCAGGCGGTAGCGAACGGTCTCGCGCCGGCGGCACCGTTGCGCGCGGCATGGGATATGTGCCGATTCCCGCACGGTAACAAGTTCTGCTTACGTCTGGGTAACCAGGATATAGGGGTACTCACACGGCTATGGAGGCAGTCAATCTCTCCTACTCCCTCCGGGAGCGATCCCGGCTCCGTGGTCTCTCTGCCTGGCATGCAGTGAACGAGGGCGACGGCAGAACAGCGTGCGGCTTGGAGGTCTCCGATGACCAAGTCAGGCGGGCATGGGACGCAAGTACTCCCCCGCCGCGATGCAGACAGTGCGTCAATCGGGCCCCGCTCCTTGACTGACGAGGTTGATGCAAACTCGCCGAGCCGAGTTCGAGAAAACAACCGAAACCAGCTTTGGGGCATGCTTCAATCTCAACAAGAGGTGCTCAGTTGACTGGGTCGCAACATCGCAACAACCAGCCTCTTCCGAACGCCACAAAGTCAAGCTCGCAAATCTGGTACGGGACTTCAATGGGCAGCCCACCAACGACAGACGATTTGGACCGTGGCACAGCTCGCACGCCACGAGTATCCTTCTGTGGAAGCTACTTTCTCGGAACTTAGTCGAGGAACCGCCCGTGGAAACTGTGTTGAGGCTCGTCGACCGGATTGAGGCTCACGGGCGGTGCCGCAACCGGGTAGACCCCTACGACATGCACGAAACCACACCGTGAAGAGCATGAGGGCGGTTGTCCTGGACGGACCCGGTCCGCCGTCAGCGTTGCAGATCCGAGAGGTTCCGGTCCCTGTCGCGGGCCCGGGTTGGGTCCTGATCGCGGTCAAGGCGTTCGGCCTTAATCGTTCCGAGCTGCACTCCCGCCTCGGTCTGGCCGAAGGGATGACCTGGCCGCGCGTTCTCGGAATCGAGGCGGCCGGCGTAGTGGAGTCAGCCCCGGGGGGCGAGTTCCAGCCAGGTCAACAAGTGGCCGCGCTCATGGGCGGAATGGGGCGCGTCTTTGACGGCGGGTACGCAGAGCACACCTGCGTCCCGGCCACTCAAGTCGTCCCTTTCGAGAGCACGCTTGACTGGCCGACACTCGGGGCAATCCCCGAGATGCTCCAGACTGCGCACGGAACCCTCGTGGTTGGTCTGGACGCCAGGGCGGGTCAGACCATCCTGGTCCGCGGCGGTACCTCATCTGTAGGAATGGCGACCGCGGTGTTAGCCAAGCAGATCGGTATGACGGTTTTCTCGACCACTCGGAATCCAAAGAAGGCCAAGGCTCTCGATGAGGTAGGGGTCGACCACGTCGTCGTCGATACGGGGGATGTAGCGACGCTGGTCCGAGAGATCATCCCGGACGGCATCGATGCTGCTGTGGAGCTGATCGGTACGCCTACGCTCCCCGACACGCTTAGATCCACGAGGGTGCATGGGGTGGTCTGCTTCACCGGGATGCTCTCCAACGAATGGACGGTGAAGGACTTCTATCCGATCGATTACATCCCCCGCGGGGTTCGACTTACTGCTTACGGAGGCGAGGCGGCCGATTTGCCCGCATCCGTCCTCCAAGGGTTCATCGACATGGTCCAAGCCGGCCGGGTAAGCGTTCCAATCGGCCACATCTACCGCTTGGATGAAATTGCGGAGGCTCACGCCGCTATGGAAGCCGGGACCATGGCTGGGAAGCTCGTGGTCACGACCGGGCTTTGAAACGGAGCGCCGTCGGAGATCCTCAGACTCGTGGAGCAAGCGAAGGGGGCAATCCACGCCGTCGTCTCCCAGGTCTTTGACGTAGCACGCCGCATGAACCACTCGAACGACGGTTATGCGACGGACAAGATGGAGGTACTAAGCAGATCCGCTTCATCTTCATCCGACTTGGGCGATTCCACCGAGGGTGATCAGGTAGGCGGCGGCGTCGTAGTCGTCGTCGGTTACGAGGTCGGCGACGGCACGGCTGACCTCGTCCGCACCGAGAGAGCCGCCAGCTCGCTCAAGGTACTGCGCAACGGAGAGTCCTTCAGCGCTGGCGTAGGTCTCGGTGTACTTCCGCCCTAACTCGGTCGCTGGCGTCAGCTGCGGTAGGACCGCGAGGAAACGAATACCCGCACCGGTCCGAGCTCCGTCCCAAGCGGCGTAGGAACTGATGAAGCGGATGGTCGCCTTAGCGCCCGCGTATCCGCCGCTGAGCGGCGAGCCCCGAAGCGCGGCACCGCTCGAGAAGCTCACGACCACGGAGCCGGGGTCGAGTGGGAGGGTCAGCGCCTCTCTGGTGAAGTGAAAAACGTGTTGCACGTCCGTCTCCCAGTTGGTGGAGAAGTTCTCCCACGTCTGCTCGCGTAAGGCCGCCGGCTCCGGCGTGGCACCCGCGTTGAGGACGACGGTACGGGGGCGGTAGCGGGAAAGGAGCCTGGTCGCGATCGAGGGCTCGGTGATGTCGGCCACCTCGGGCGTAAACCGGGCGCCGAGGTCATTCGACACCTCCTTCAGCAGTACCTCATCGCGGGCAACGCCGACGACGTGAGCGCCTCGTGCTGCCAACGCGACCGCGATGGCTCGGCCGAAGCCACGACTGGCCCCGGTCACGACGGCCGTAGTGCCGGAAAGATTTTGGACGGACATGGGCTTGTCTCCTCAGTGGTAGTGGTTTGCAGTCGGTGCAGTGTGCGCGAACTCGCGCTCGTTTCGGTCAGTCGGCGGTAACCGGCGGAACGACGGGATAGGGGTGGTCGAGCCGTTGGGTGCGCGCGACGGCCTTGGCCATCTCGGAGGGCCGGATGAGCAAGAACGTGACGGGGATGGCTGCAAGGCCCGTGATGCCGCATACCCACAGGGCTCTCTGGAAGCCCCCGGTGAGAGCAGCCGCGGCACTTGCTCCGTGGTGGACGAGCATGCTGGTGCGCGACGCAGCGATGGACGAGGCGACTGCCACGCCGATCGCACCGCCGAGCTGCTGCGAGGTGTTGAGCAGCCCGGAAGCCACCCCGGCGTCGCGCTCAGTGATCCCAGCCAGCGCGCCGATCGACACCGGAATGAAGGCGAACGCCGTTCCCACGCCCGTAACGAAAAACGGTCCAGCCAGGTCGTGAAGGAAGTTCCCGTCCGCCGGTATTTGGGTCGCCCAGAGGATCCCAGAGCCGATGAGGGTCATGCCGAAAGCCATCATCAGCTTGGCTGAGGTTTTCGTCACCAGCCATTGAGACAGTCCTGCGAAGGCCACGGAGGTCACCGAGGTTGTCAACCAAGCCAAACCCGTCTTGAGTGCCGAATAGCCGAGCACCTGCTGCATGTACAGCGTGCCCAGGAATACGAACGTGAAGAAGCTCGCCCCGAGCAAGAAGGACACAGCGTTCGATCCCGCAACAGTGCTCACGCGGAAGAGACGGAGCGGCAAGAGTGGCGATGCGACCCGCACCTCGGTGACGAAGAACGCGACAAGAAGTGCCACGGCCCCGCCAAGAAGCGCCACGGTCTGGGCAGAGTCCCAGCCTGCCTGTGGCGCTTGGGAGAGCGCGTAAACGAAGAGCACCAATGAACCGGTGATGGAAACCGCGCCGAACGGGTCGAAGCGGCGCGGCCCACCGCGGAGCCTGCTCTCGGGAACGACTCGAGGGGCCAGCGCCAATGCGGCCAGCCCGATGGGCACGTTGAAGAAGAAAATGTATTGCCACCCGACGTAACGAGTGAGCAACCCGCCCGCCAGCAAGCCCATGGTCGCGCCCATAGCGCCGACGCCACCCCAGATGCCAAGGGCCTTGTTGCGTTCTGCACCCTCCGGGAACATGTTCATGACAATGGAGAGCGCAGCGGGCAACACGAGTGCGGCCCCGAGCCCCTGTACCCCGCGCATGACCACGAGGAAGGTGTCGGAAGTCGCGAGTCCGCAAGCCAGAGAGGCCGCGGTGAACAAGCCGAGGCCTACCGTGAGGAGACGGCGGCGACCGAGGAGGTCGGCGGAACGTCCACCGAGCAGCAAGAACCCGCCGAACGTCAGCCCATACGCGGTGACGACCCACTGAAGGTCTGATTCAGGAAAGTGCAGCTTCACACCGATGGTGGGCAGCGCGACGTTGACGATAGTCAGATCAACGATGGTCATGAAGTACGCAACCACCAGGAGCGCGAAGGCGCGCCAACGGTGGACCTGTCGTCCGCCGAAGCGGGGGGACTGCGGAAACGGCCCGTCCGTGGCCGTTCCGTCCTGCGTATTGAGCAGCGCCATGACGCTCCTCCTGGGGTCGTGGGTTGGATGTTCCGAGAGTTCGAACCCCGTCCGCTCCGTAGATTGAGCGATTAATTCGAGACGCTCACGGTGTTGCAATCTCTAG
>Ga0335075_10011215_pt1 | contig 13560 bp, 10 predicted proteins | sample Lox_Sample_24_FD_206723 | JGI IMG/M metagenome (GOLD analysis project Ga0335075, IMG submission 206723) | Soil microbial communities from Loxahatchee National Wildlife Refuge, Florida, United States - Lox_Sample_2.4 | ecosystem: Environmental > Terrestrial > Soil > Wetlands | place: USA...
GCGCAGCGCATTCTCATAGCGGTCCTGGAATTTGTCGGGATCGAACGGGCCTTCCTGCTGGTCGATGATCTTGGTTGCGATCTCGATCATCTGTTTGTTCGGATGGCCCTCGGGAATATCCCGGAAAGCATTCTTGGGCTCTGCCACCTCGTTCCGCATGCGCAGCGTATAGGTCACGATTCCCTTGTCGCGCGGCTCCAATGCCACCAGCCGCTCACGCGTATGCATGACGACGCGGCCGAGCGCGATCCGTCCCGTCTCGCGCAACGCATCGCGGATGACGACATAGGCATCCACGCCACTGTCCTCGTTCGGCACCAGATAATAGGGCTGGTTCCAGAACAGGCGGTCAATGTCATCGGCGTCGACAAACCGCTCGATTTCCATCGTGTGCGTGGTTTCGAGCTTGACCGCCTCCAGCTCCTTCGGCGTCACCACGACGTAGTTGTTCTTCGAGACCTCATAACCCTTCACCAGATCGCTGCGCTCGACCGGCCCAGTATCCGGATCGGTGGGGACCATGCGGATGCGGTTGTTGGTTTCCGGGTTGAGCAGATGGAATGAGATATCGCCTGAGCGCGACGTCGCGGTGAAGAGCGCAACCGGACACGACACCAGCGACAGGCGCAGATGCCCCTGCCAGATCGGCCGCGTGCTGAGCTTGGCCGCACCCTCGTCGCGTGCGGCGCGATGCGCCGGCGCCTTTTTCTTCCTTTTGGGAGCAGCTTTTTTCTTCTTCGCGGCGGCCATGGCGTTCCCTCGGGCGGACTTAAGGAAACGATCTTACGGGAAGAAGTTTCCTCACCACCAGCCACGGTATTTGAACCAGGCCACCGGCAGGATCGTGCTCAGCGCGATGATCCCGAGCCCGATCCAATACCCATAATGCCAGCTGAGCTCCGGCATGTTGTGGAAATTCATGCCCCACATGCTGGCGAAGAACGTCGGCGGAATGCCGACCACCGACACGATGGTCAGCACCTTGAAGATGTCGTTCTGCTCGGTATTTATGAAGCCGAGATTGGCGTCGAGCAGGAATTGCGCCTTGTCCGACAGGTGTGTCTCATGCTCGATCAGCGATTGCAGATCGCGCCGCGCGGTTTCAAGCCGCGCAAGGAACGCCTTGTCGCGCCAATGTGCGCAGCTTTCCATCGTGTAGGTGATGATACGCTGCAAGCCGAGCAGCGTCTCCCGGATCTGCGACAGGTGCTCGCCTTCATAGCCGATGCGCGTGAGCATCTGGCGGAGGAGCTTCGTCATCCGCTTAATATTCTGCATCTCCGGCGCTTCGGTGCGGCGGAAGACGCGCTGCGAAATCTGCATCAGCTCCGCCGCGATCTTCTCGAGCTGGTCGGCGCTGAAATCAACCATCGCCTCCATCATCATCGCAAAGACATCGGCGCTCGTGGACGGATTGGGATCGCCTTTGAGGCGGTCCAGCACCGCGCCCGTCGTATGCAGATGGACGTAGTGGATCGTGACGAGAACCTTCTCCGAGAGAATGAACCCCATGGGCGTCGGCGTCAGGACGCCGTCGCCGTCCGCAGTCGTCACCGGCAGATTCATGTGCAACACATCGCCGTCTCGCGACAGACGGCTGGAGGATTCGATTTCTTCCAGCTCCGCGCGCGGCGGCACACGCAGGCTGTGCTCTTTCCTGACCTGGTCCACCTCATCCGGTGTGGGGTCAAGCAGGTCGATCCAGAGCCCGCGCTCCGATTTGTGTTCTGTCAGCATAAGGAAGAGATACCCCGCAATGTGGGCAGAGGAAACGCGGGAATGATGGGAAAGTGGCGCGCCCTAGGGGAATCGAACCCCTCTTGCAGGAATGAAAATCCTGAGTCCTAACCGATAGACGAAGGGCGCAGAGCGGGCGGGTTTAGCGGGCCTCGCCGGGAATGGCAAGCGGCGGGTTAAACCCCTGCGGGCGCTGCATCTTCGAGCTGTAACTGGACCCGAATCCGGCCCTGCCATTCGTCGATCTTGAGGCGTCCGGCAGCATGGATTGCCTTGCCGCGGGAGGCCATCAGCCCCTTCCCCAGATCAGTGTCCGCGGCCCGGAACGCGATGGCGTCCAGCCGTGTGCCGTCTCCGCCCGCGAGCCGCAGACGAACATGGTCCTTGCCGACCAGATCCGCGAACACCACGCGCGCATCGGCGATGGCGACCAGCGGCTCCGGATTTCCCGCGCCGTAGGGACCAGCCTGCGCAACTTCACGCACCATCTCCTCGGTCGCCCCCGATGGCGAGACCAGCGTGTCGATATGAAGATCGAGCGCACCGGCAAGCGTTTCGTTGCCTTCCGCGAACCGCTGCGCGAGGAATGCGTGGAACGGTGCTTCCTGTTCCGTGGTGAGCGAGAATCCCGCCGCCATCGCGTGGCCGCCGCCGGACGCGATGACGCCGGCCTCTTTCGCAGCGCGGACAATGGCGCCGATGTCGATGCCGGGAATGGAGCGCGCAGAGCCGCGCGCCAGTCCGCCTTCAAACCCTGCAACGAAAGACGGCTTGCCGAAGCGATCTTTAAGGCGTCCCGCGACGATGCCGACGACGCCGGCATGCCAGCCTTCCTTGGCTGCGAACAGGAATGGCGAATTGTCCTGCGTATGCGCCATGGCGATGGCTTCTTCCAGGATCAGTTTCTCGATCGCCTGACGCTCCTTGTTGTGATTGTCGAGCGCGAGGGCGAATTCCTCCGCCTCGCTGCCATCGTGTGCGGTGAGCAGGTCGGCGCCGAGCGTACAGCGCCCGACCCGCCCACCGGCATTGATCCGCGGGCCGAACACATAACCCATGTGATACGGCGTGAACGGCGCCGTTACTTTGGCGATGTTCGCGAGCGCCATCAGGCCGATACGCTTCGCGCCGAACAGCGCCAGGCAGGAGCGAACGAACGCACGATTGACGCCGACCAGCGGAACGACATCGCAGATCGTCGCCAGCCCCACGAGGTCGAGAAGATCGCGCAGATCAGGCTCAGGGATATTCTTCCCGGCGTAATAGCCCGCATCGCGTAACGCACGGTTCAGCGCCACCACGAACATGAACGTCACGCCGGCGGCGCAGAGATAGGTCAGCCCTGAGGTGTCGCCCGGCTGGTTGGGATTTACCTGGGCCAGTGCCGGCGGCGCATCCTCAACGGCATGGTGGTCGAGCACCACGACGTCGAGACCGATATTGCGCGCGGCGCTCAGTGCATCCTTCGCCGTGGCGCCGCAATCGACGGTGATGACCAGGCTCGCGCCTTCGTCTTTCAGCGTGCGCATCGCGTTGGCAGAAGGCCCGTAACCTTCTGTCATGCGATCGGGGATGTAGATGCGCGGCTTGATGTCAAGAGCCGCGAGGAAGTCGTGCAGCAACGCGGACGAGCACGATCCATCGACATCGTAGTCGCCGAAGATTGCGATGTATTCGCCGGTTTCGACGGCCGCTTTCACACGCGCGACGGCCTTGTCCATGTTCAGCAGGACGAGCGGGTCGGGCATCAGACGCTTCAGCGTCGGATTGAGTGCGTCCTGAAGCTCATCCGGTTTGACGCCACGCCCGACGAGCAGCCGCGCCAATGCGAAGGAGATACCGGAACTACGCGCCATCTCGCGCGCAGCCTCTTCATCGGCGCGGTGCAGAATCCATTTCCGGCCCGAGAAGGAGCGCGCGACGCCGAACGCCGCTTCAGACTCCAGGGCGCGGGCGCTAGCCGACATCCTTACGGCGATGGCGGGCGCGGATCCAGCGGACCGTGCCGGTGGCGGAGCGCATGACGATGCTCTCGGTGAAGATATGCTCGCGCGTGACCTTCACGCCCTTGAGCATCGAACCGTCGGTCACGCCGGTCGCGGAGAACACGACGTCCCCGGACGCGAGGTCCATCAGCGTGTACTTCCTGTTGAAGTCGGTGATGCCGAGCTTTTCGGCGCGGCGTTTCTCATCTTCCTTTTTGAAGACGAGACGCGTCTGGATTTGCCCGCCGACGCAGCGCAACGCGGCCGCCGCCAACACACCTTCCGGCGCACCGCCCTGGCCGATGTAGATGTCGATGCCCGTCGATGGATCGCTGGTCGCGATCACGCCGGCGACATCGCCATCGGTGATCAGTTGGACGGAGGCGCCCGTCGAGCGCACCGCCTCGATGATCTTCTCGTGACGCGGCCGATCGAGGATCAACGCGGTGATCTCATGCGGCTTCACGCCTTTCGCTTTTGCAAGCGAGCGAACGTTCTCCGCCGGGTCGGCATCGAGATCGATCGTGCCTTCCGGATAGCCGCCGCCTATGGCGATCTTGTCCATATAGGTGTCGGGCGCGTTGAGCAGCGTGCCGGGCTCGGCCATCGCCATCACCGCCAGCGCATTCGGCAGGGCTTTCGCCGTCAGCGTCGTGCCTTCGAGGGGATCGAGCGCAATATCGACTTTGATGCCGCCGCTGCCGACCTTCTCGCCGATATAGAGCATCGGCGCTTCGTCGCGCTCACCCTCGCCGATCACCACGGTGCCGTCGATCGGCAGGATGTTGAACGCAGCGCGCATCGCCTCCACGGCGGCAGCGTCGGCAGCCTTCTCATCGCCGCGGCCGATCTGGCGCGCGGCGTTGATGGCGGCGGCTTCCGTGACGCGCACGGCTTCCAGCGAAAACGAACGATCGAGATGACCAGTCATAAAATGCTCCGAAAAATACGGCTCAGCCCGCTTCCATGGGAATCATGACGGGCGGGGCCAAGACCTTGTCCGAGGCGCCGATGGCCTTCAAGGCGCGCGCGACGGCTAGCTGTGGAGTGTCATGGGTGATCATGACAAGCGATACCGGCTCTCCCGGGTTGCGGGAGCGCTGCAGCATGCTTTCGATGGAAACCTTGAAGTCGGCAAGGCAGCCCGCGATCTCGGCCAGAACGCCGTGGATATCGAGCACCTCGAACCGCAGATAATAGGCCGATGACGTCGCTTCCGGCGTCGCGGGAACCAGCGGTATCAGCGTGTTCGCGGGCTTGCCGAAGGCGGGCTCGAAGGAACCCAGCGCGATATCGACGAGATCGGCGATGACGGCCGAGGCTGTCGGCCCCTCGCCCGCGCCGCGGCCTTCGAAGAAAAAAGGCCCTGCCTCGCCGGCGTTGACCGAAACCGCGTTGAATGCCGCGTCAACATCCGCAAGCGGGGTTTCCGCGCGCACCATGGCCGGCTGAACCCGCTGATCGATACCGCCATCGATGCGGCGCGCGATGCCGAGCAGCTTGATGCGGTAGCCGAATTCGCGCGCATACTGAATGTCGTCCAGCGTGATGTGTTCAATGCCTTCGACGTACATATTCTTGAGATCGGGCGCGGTGCCAAAGGCCAGACACGCAAGGATCGCGAGCTTGTGTGCCGTGTCGCCGCCGCCGACATCCAGCGTCGGATCGGCTTCGGCGTAGCCGAGCGCCTGCGCTTCCTTCAGCACGTCTGCGAAAGAGCGCTCCGTCTTTTCCATGTTGGTGAGGATGTAGTTGCAGGTGCCGTTCAGGATTCCGCGCACCGATCCGACGCCATGCGCAATCAGGCTTTCGCGAAGCGCTTTCACGATGGGAATGCCGCCTGCTGCGGCAGCTTCAAATTTCAGCGCGAGGCCGCGATCTTCCGCGAGTTTCGCGAGAGACGCACCATGATGCGCCAGGAGCGCCTTGTTCGCAGTGACCACATGCTTGCCGGCAAGCAGCGACGCTTCGACCAGTTCGCGCGCCGTGCCCTCCTCGCCACCGATCAGTTCAACAACGACGTCAGCATCCGTGCGCGCGAGTGCGACAGGATCGTCGACCCATCTGAATCCGGAGACATCGGCGGCGCGAGCCTTGTTCTTGTCGCGCGCCGACACGGCGACGATATCCAGTCTGCGTTCCGCGCGCTCCGCCAACTCGTTGCCGCGTGCGTGCAACGCCTTCAGCACACCGCCGCCGACGGTGCCGAGGCCGGCGATTGCGATGCGCAGAGGGATTTTCATCAGTGTCGGCGGACGTGTCCCTGCTCAGCTCTGCAGGAAAATCTCGGCGCGGCGATTGCCGTCTTCGCCTTGCGGCATGGACTCGTAATAGACGGGCTGGCTGTCTCCCACCGCCTCCACGAGCACGCGGCTCGCCGGGACGCCTTCTTTGATAATCTCCTTCGCCACCGCGTTGGCGCGGTCCTGGCTCTTGTTGAAGATCACCTCCAGATGCTTTTCGAGCGGCATGTTCGACGTGCGGCTGGAAGCGTGTCCGACGATGCGGAGGTAACCCTGCCCGCCAGCGGCCTTGAAAGCTTCGACGGCCGCGCGAACTTGCGCGCGCGCGGATGCGTTCAGCAGCGTGCCGTCACCGGGGAAGAGAACGACCGATGTCGGCTGCACGCCTTGCATCGCGGTGTAGGTGCTCGCCTGCGCGGGCGCTTGCAGCGCCTCGAGGTTGGCGACGACGGCACCACTCATCTTCTCGGGACCGCCCATCGCCTTGCCGGATTTTGGCGGGGTGGCATAAGCCATGCGCGGCGGTGTCGTGCCGGACTGGCCCACTGTCTGGTTATAGCGCGCGACGAGCGGCGGCGGCACGAACTGACCGACGCTTGCATCCAGCGGCGGCGCGGAAGAAGGCTTGAATCCGAGCGCTGCATCCGACGGCGATACGGTTGCCATAGCGGTGGGCGCGGGCGCCGGAGGCGGCGTATAGGAGGCAGCCGGCGGGGATGTTGATGCAGACACGGTATTGGCCGGAGAAGGTTGCGCGGGCGGCAAATCGTTCGCAGCCGGCGCGGGCGGCGGCACGGTGACCTCACCACTAGCGTCCTGCGCAGGAGTCGGTGGCGGAGCGCTCGGCTGATCGTTGCTCGCGACCTGCGTGCTCGGCGCTGGCGCGGCCGCTGCCGTGGTTGCCGTCGATGAAGCCGGCGCCGGGGCTGTATCGTTGGCGGCCTCTTCAGTTGCAGGTGGAGGCGGCGCAGCGGCCGCTTCCGTGCCACCCCGGAGCGCGTCTGAACTGTATTTGGCGCGCGCGCGGTCCGCGGCAAGCGAGTCCGCGACCTGCTTCTGCTCGTCCGAAGTCGATGCCGGAACAGGACGGTCCGGGATCGATGCCAGATCGGGCGTTTCGCCAGGCGTTGCTTCGGTATCCGAAGGGCCGCCACCGAACCAGTTCGTGGGATCGACCCAATCCGGCGCGCTCGAACAGGCGGTCGCACCGAAGGCGACCATTCCGATCACCACCATGCGCGCACAAATCGTCTTCACGCCGCCGAACTCAACCGTCATTGAAAAAGCCTCCGTCGCCCGCGGCGAACCGCAGGACCAGCGGGAATCCATATACAGGGCCACCGCCCGCCTTCCAAGCGGATCGGGGGCCAAATCCATGAAATCTTGTAATAACTTGGCTTTGTGGCCACTGAAATCGTGCCGTCTTGCGGCAGTGCAGCATGAAGGGGTATCAAAAGGTGAATTTCCCCCGACGGTACTCATGAACAAGAAGACCCAGGACGCCGAAGCGACCAAAAGCGACTATTCCATCGCCGACCCGGCCCAGTTCGCACGGAACATGGTGCAGGTGGGTCAACAGTCGCAACGCCTGCTCACCGACTTCATGAAGCGTCAGGCGAACAACAAGAGCAATTCCGGCCCGGCCGACCCGCTCAATCTGATGGGCACGTTCTCGTCTCTGCTGAAGAGCATGGCGGCGCATCCGACCGTCATCATGGAAGCGCAGTTCCAGCTGTGGCGCGATTACATGAACCTCTGGGAGAACACGGCGACGCGCATGCTGGGCGGTGCGAGCAAGCCGGTCGTCGCCCCCGCTTCCGGCGACAAGCGCTTCAAGGACAAGGACTGGGAAGAGAACCAGGTCTTCGATTTCATCAAGCAGAGCTATCTGCTGACCGCGAACTGGATGCAGGACACCGTCGCGAAGGTGAATGGCGATCTGGATGAGAAAACGCAGAAGCGCATCGCCTTCTACACAAAGCAGTTCGCCGATGCGATCGCGCCGACGAATTTCGTGCTGACCAATCCGGAAGTTCTGCGCACCACGATGCAGAGCAATGGCGAGAACCTGGTCAAAGGCCTGAACAACCTGCTCGAGGACATGGACCCCGAGAGCGGCCAGGTGATGATCCGCCAGTCCGCGGATGCGTTCAAAATCGGCGAGAACATCGCGACCGCACCGGGCAAGGTCGTGTTCCGCAACGATCTGATCGAACTTCTGCAGTTCGATCCGACGACCGACGAGGTTTACGAGAAACCGCTGCTGATCTTCCCGCCGTGGATCAACAAGTTCTACATCCTCGATCTGAAGCCCGAGAATTCCTTCATCCGCTGGGCCGTGAGCAAGGGCTACACCGTGTTCATCGCCTCGTGGGTGAACCCGGACCGCAAGCTCGCGCAGAAGACTTTCCAGGACTACATGCGCGAAGGTATTTTCGCGGCGCTGGATGCCGTCGAAGCCGCGACCGGCGTGAACAAGATCAACACCATCGGCTATTGCATCGGCGGCACGCTTCTTTCCGCCACCCTCGCCTACATGGCCGCGACGAACGATGACCGCGTAAACTCCGCGACCTTCTTCGCGGCGCAGGCCGATTTCAGCGAGGCCGGCGATCTTCAGGTCTTCATCGACGATGAACAATTGGAGTCGATGCGCCAGCAGATGGAACAGGCCGGCGGCGTGCTCGAAGGCAAGAAGATGGGCACGACGTTCAACATGCTTCGCGCCAACGATCTGATCTGGTCGTTCGTGGTGAGCAATTATCTGCTCGGCAAGGAGCCGGCGCCGTTCGATCTGCTCTACTGGAATTCCGACACGACGCGGATGCCGGAGGCGACGCATCTGTTCTATCTGCGCGAGTTCTACAAGAACAATGCGCTCAGCCAGGGCAAGATGAGCTTCGACAATGTGAAACTCGACCTGTCGAAGGTGAAGACGCCGATCTATCTCCAGAGCGCGAAGGAAGATCACATCGCGCCGTTCCGCTCGGTCTACAAGTCCACGCACCTGTTCGGCGGACCGATCCGCTTCATCATCGCGGGAAGCGGACACATCGCCGGCGTGATCAATCCGCCGAGCGCGAAGAAGTACCAGTTCTGGACGAACGACAAGGTCGGCGCGCAGCCGGACGGCAAGGTCAAAGGCGCCTACCCCGCGACTGTCGAGGAATGGCAGTCCAACACAAGCGAGCACCCCGGGTCATGGTGGGGCGATTGGGATGCGTGGCTGTCGAAACTTTCCGGCAAGAAAGTCCCCGCCCGCAAACCGGGCGACGGCAAGCTCAAAGTTCTGGGCAATGCGCCGGGTACATATGTGAAGATCAAGGCGTAACGGCGCTACGGCGTTTCGATTTTAAAGACCGTGCCAACGCCGTTCGCGCCGCCAAGTTCGGCTTCGCCATAGAGCGTGCCGTTCCCGTCGATGACCAGATCACGGGCGCGATATCCATCGGCGCCACCGGTGAAAGCGTAGATGACCGAGTAATCCCAGTCTTTGCCGTCTTGCGTGAGCTTGAACACGACGCCGCAGCCATATTTCTTGTCCGCGTCACATCCAGGGCCGCCGATCGTTGTCGTTCCGTAGAGCACGGTCTTCGCCTGGTTCCAGATCAACCCGCCTTCCGATTGACCTGAATTGGCGCCGATCAGTTTCGAGATGACTTTGGCCTTGGTATCGCTCTCGGGCAGCATCGTGAAGACGGTGCCGCATGTGGTGTGATTTTTTAGCTTGCACTTATCCAGCGGGAAGGCGCCGCCTTGGCTGAGACCAAAAATGTTGGAATTGTCGTCGAGCAACAGCTCGCCGTAGGAGAAGTAGACCGGCTGCTTGGTCGTGAAGGAGGGTAGCAGCAGGAAGTTCGCCTCTCCGGTTGCAACATTCACGGAAAATACTGTCCCACACCCGGGAATGAATCCTCCGACACCGTTCGTGAAACAGCTGTCGTCCTGCGCGCCGCCGCCGAGAGTCGTGCCGTAGAGCAAGCCGCCGCTGCCAAGCACCAAACCCGCTTCGGGGAACGCGCCGTTCCCCTCCATGGCGGTGAAATTGTAGTGAAGCGTTTCCGACCAGTTCTTGTGTTGAATGTCCGGCGTGTAGCCGAACACTGTGCCGAAATCGCCGGAGCCCGAATTGCCGTAAGCCGTTCCGTAGATCGCGCCGGTTGCGGGATCCTGCACGAGTCCGTCATACGGAAAACCGCTGTCCGTACCGCCCTTAAAGCGGTGAAGAATTTGTTCGGTCCACGGGTTGCCGTCGTGCTTTGGCGGCGCGAGGCGGAAGATCGTGCCGATGTCCCCGTGACCGTCATCACCCGCCGTGGTGCCGAGCAATGCAGCGGTGTTGCCATCGAAGATCAGCCGCGTCCACGGATACGCGCCGTCCTTGCGGCCTTGAAAGGCATACAGGTTCGTCTTCGTCCAGGAAGCGCCGTCATGGACCGGTGGAGAGAGTTTGAACACCGTGCCGAATGTGCTCTTCACATCGCCGCCTTCGGTGGTGCCGTACAGCGAACCATCCGCGCCGCGCAAAAGACCGATCGTCGGATATGCGCCGTCGGTGCCGCCGGTGAAGGTATGAATAACGGAGAATTGCGGAGCCGCCGAAGCGGCCACTGCCGCCGCGACACATGGCGCGATCAGACACGTGATGCCGAGAAGCCAGCGCATGCATTATCTCCCGCCGCAACATCACAACCATAACCTGCGCGTCACGGAACGACAATCGGCCGGCTTAATGCAGGCTGGCTTCTAACAGCCGCACAAACTCCGCCTTCTGCGCGTCATCAATCCAGCGGACAACCGCCACGACATCGTGCTCGTAGTCGATGAAGACGATGTTGTCGCCGTTGCCGATGAACATCACGCTGTCTTCGCGCGCGGCCGGCGCAAGTTTGCGGTCGGTGTTGAGGAACCAGTTCATGTAGCCGTAACCCGGGTTCGGGCCGGTTGGTGTTTTTGATAGTTTGATCCAAGCTTCGGACAGGATCTGCTTGTCGCCCCACTTGCCGTTGTTCAGAGCGAGCAATCCCATCCGCGCAAGATCGCGGGCAGAGATGAACATGCCACCGCCCCAGTGGCCGCCGCCCGGCACGACATGGATACGCTTGCCGTCAATCTCGATCCATGAATTGTCGTAACCCTCCCAATGCCAATCGTGCGATGCCCCGATGGGATCCATCACATAGTCCTTGAGCACATCCGGCAGCGGCCGCTTCCATAGATGCGTCAGCGCAAGCGCAAACGCATTCACGCGCACATCGGAATATTTCCATTCCTTGCCGACCGGCGGAGGACCGGCCGCGAGTTCGTCCCACGGGTTCTTGCCGGGACGATCCGCCCACCACGGCTTGCCCCACATCGTGCCGATCCAGCCTGAGGTCTGACGCAGCATTTCATCCCAAGTGATCGGTTGATTGTGCGGCAGTTCGAAATCCGGCGATGGATGAACATAGCCGAGCACACGGTCGTTCACGTCGCGGATCATGTGCTTGTCAAAGGCGACACCCGCAGTCGCCGACAGAAACGTCTTCGTCACCGAATGCGCCATGTCGACTTTGTGGGTGTCGCCCCACTCCGCAACGATGTAGCCATGCCGGATGATGATGCCGTTCGCCGGCGCATGCGGCGCGAGCGGGCCGATGGGATCGGAAAACGGTCCAGCGAATTGGATCGGAATCGTGATGCGCAGATCGCGCTGATCGATCACACCGTCGAGCGACGATGATACTTTCGTTTCATGGGCAACGGCAAAATCGATCGCGGCCTTGAGTTTGGAAGCGTCGAAGCCTTCCCGTGCAGGCTTGTGCGTTGCCCACGCATCGCCCGGTGGCGGGAGATAATCCGCGCCCTGTGCGGAGGAAGCGGCAAGCAATGCGAAGGCAGCCAACCACGCCTTCATGTCCGCGTCCTTCGCATCGCTCTGGCAACAGCGCGGCTCGCGGGGTCGCCGTGCGCGATCATGCCGCGCATCACGCCTTCGGCGTCCTCACGCGTGACATTCTGCGAAAGCTTGAACTTGCCTTCGAGTGTTTCGAAGCGGACGGAGAATCCGACGATGGCCTTCATCAATCCGCCCAACTTTTCCTCTGGCACCTTGTCGATAGTCCAAGGTTTTTTCGGCAACAGCTTGTCCTCTTCTTCGGCGGAAAGATCGATGAGCAGTTGTTTGAGTTGTTCTTCATTCAGGCGCTGCGTGGCGCCTCGGCCCTCAACCGCGATATAATTCCACGTCGGCACGCGACCTTTGGTGTCGTACCAATCCGGCGACACATACGCATCCGATGCCAGGAACGACAGCACGGCCGGGGTTCCGTCTGGAATACTTGCGACAGGATTGTTGCCGGCGAGATGAAAACGGACACCGCCCCGAGCACCTTCTCCCGCGTCGAGGACGACCGGGGCATAAGCAAACTCGATTGCGCCGCCGACGACACATGCGACCGAGGCGAACACGCGCGCGCGGATCGTTTTGTGAAGCGCCGCGAGATCGTCCGTTGCGAAAGCGGGCGGCCGGTACATCACACCAGTCCCGCCGTCTCCGGAAGGCCGCACATGATATTGAGGTTCTGAACCGCGGCGCCGCTCGCCCCCTTGCCGAGATTGTCGAGCACCGCGATCAGACGCGCCTGCTGTGTCTTGTCGTTGCCGAACAGGAACAGCTTCATGCCATTAGTGAGTTTGAGCATCTCGGCATCAATGCTTTGCGGCAGCGCACTGAACGGCGGCACCTGCCCCGTTTGCACGGCACCTTTCATCAGAATATCCATCTGGTCGAGGCCAGAGACCTCTATGAGCTTCTCGCCCCGATAGGCGTCTGCAATCTCCCGATAGAGGTCGAACACATTCGGCTTCGAAGGTAGCGCCCAAAGCTGCAGCGGCACTTCGACAATCATGCCGCGATAGAAGCGCCCGACGTTCGGCGAGAACACCGGCGGATGCGCGAGGCCAGCATGCACGCGCATCTCCGGCAGATGCTTGTGCGAAAGCGTCAGCGCATATGTTCGCGACACGGTCTCCACATAACGCGGCGACTCCTTCGCTTCGAATTCCTCGATCATCGATTTGCCGCCGCCCGAGTAGCCGGACACGCCGGTCACGGTCAGCGGAAAATCGGCCGGCACGATCCCGGCGCGCACCAGCGGTCGCACCAGCGCGAGAAAACCGGTCGGCCAACAACCCGGATTGCTGACGCGCTTTGCCGACGCAATCTTCGCGCGTTGATCTTTCTCCAGTTCTGGAAAGCCGTAGGCCCACTCAGGATTAGCACGATGCGCGCTCGATGCATCGATCACACGCACCGCCGGATTGTCGATCAATGCCACCGCGTCGCGTGCCGCTTCGTCCGGCAGGCAGAGGATCACGACGTCCGCATCGTTGAGCGCCACGCGGCGCGCGGCAGTGTCTTTCCGGTCTGCGTCGCTCAACTGCATCACCGAAAACTCGCTGCGCCCCGCCAGCCGCTCGCGGATTTCGAGGCCCGTCGTGCCCACGGCCCCGTCGATAAAGACTTTCGCTACCATAAACCTGTTTGTTCCCGGGCGGTTCGCCTGCACGACATTGACAGAAGATTACGTGGCCTTTTAGCTCAATGTGAGTGC
>Ga0335075_10011216_pt1 | contig 13560 bp, 11 predicted proteins | sample Lox_Sample_24_FD_206723 | JGI IMG/M metagenome (GOLD analysis project Ga0335075, IMG submission 206723) | Soil microbial communities from Loxahatchee National Wildlife Refuge, Florida, United States - Lox_Sample_2.4 | ecosystem: Environmental > Terrestrial > Soil > Wetlands | place: USA...
TCCTGCAGGCCTTCGGCGGCCCGGGGCGCACCGCGGTCGGCTTCGAGCCGTCGTACTCGATGCACCCCATCGTCGCGCAGACCACCGGCACCCGCTGGGTCCCCGGGGCCAGGGACGCCGGGTTCGGACTCGATGCGGACCGCGCCGTGGCCCTCGTCCGCGAGGTGCAGCCCGACGTGGTCTTCCTCACCTCGCCGAACAACCCGACCGGGACGGTCCTTCCGCCGGCCACGATCGAGGAGGTCTGCAAGACGGCACCTGGAATGGTGGTGGTCGACGAGGCCTACGCCGAGTTCGCCCGCGACCGGAGCCACAGCGCGCTCGACCTGCTGCCTGCCTATGAGCGCCTGGTCGTCATCAGGACGATGTCCAAGGCGTTCGCGCTGGCCGGAGCCAGGCTCGGCTACCTGGCCGCCGCTCCAGCGGTGGTGCAGGCGGTGCAGATCGTGCGGCTGCCCTACCACCTGTCCGCGGTCACCCAGGCGGTGGCCCGGGTGGCGCTCGCCCACGCGGATGAGTTGCTGGCCACGGTCGGCGTCCTTTGCCTTGAACGGGACGCCCTCGTGGAATGGGTGCGGCGCCGCGGCCTGGTCGCGGCCGACTCCGACGCCAACTTCGTGCTGTTCGGCACGTTCCCAGATCGCCACGCGATATGGCAGGGGCTGCTGGACCGCGGGGTGCTGATCCGCGAGGTCGGACCGCCGGACTGGCTCCGGGTGAGCATCGGCACGGCGGCGGAGATGGCCACGTTCCGCACGGCGCTCGACGAGGTACTCGCGGATGGGTAGCCGTTCCGCCCGAGTCGAGCGCATAACCACGGAGACCCAAGTGGTCGTGGAACTTGACCTCGACGGCACCGGCGCGGCTGAAGTGGAAACGGGAGTACCGTTCTTCGACCACATGCTCGCCCAGCTCGGCAAGCACGGCTGTATCGATCTCAGCGTCCGCACTCGCGGCGACATCGAGATCGACGCGCACCACACCGTGGAAGACACCGCGCTCGCGCTCGGCCAGGCGCTGCGTGAGGCACTCGGCGACAAGGCCGGGATCAGCCGGTTCGGCGACGCCCTGGTGCCGCTGGACGAAACCCTGGCCCAGGCCGCCGTGGACCTGTCCGGCCGGCCGTACGTGGTACACGTGGAACCCGACCGCATGCCACCCACGATCGGCAGCTACGACACCACGCTGACCAGGCACTTCTTCGAGTCGCTGGCCATCTCGGCGGGAATCTGCGTGCACCTCACCGTGCTAACCGGCCGCAACCCGCACCACATCGTCGAGGCCCAGTTCAAGGCTTTCGCCCGCGCCCTCCGTTCTGCCGCCACCCGCGACCCCCGCGCCCCCGGCGTCCCCAGCACCAAAGGCACTCTTTCTCCATGATCCCGGAGGATTTTTGCCAAATACTGGACAAAATCCTCCGGGATCATGAACGGCCCAAGCAGCAGGCGGGGCCACATGGCATGGGTTGGCCGGGCCAGCCGCGAAGGCGGAGCACGTCTGCGATCTGAGCGGCAGTCTGGCATGGGCGCTGAGTAACGTCCGCCCAGCCGTACCGCAGTGTGGTGAGCCCATCGGCGGCCGAGGCGTTGTCCCGCGCGATGTCACGCCAGCGGTCGGCCACCGGGTGCGCGGCATTGCCGTCCAGCTCGATGCAGGTCCGGTAGCGGTCGACCAGGTTGTCCAGGTAAATGCGGCCAGAACTTCTGGTCATCTTGGCCTGGCGTCGGGCATGGGGCAGTCCGTGCGGCCGCTCGACATCGCGGACGTAGCGGATTTCGAGCACGGAGCGCGCGCCGTCACCGATATCGCCCAGCGCGCTGAGCAGGATGGCTCGCCAGCGGACCTTGCGGCGCTTGTACAAGGCAGTGAGCAGCAAGTCCGGGGTGGTGAGCCGGGATCCGCACCCCTGGCAAAGCCAGCCGAAGGCACCGTCTATGGTCTTCGCGGTCTGGGTCAGGTCTAGGACGGTCTCCTCGATCCTGGTGCGCGGCGGCGTGCGCGAGGGATGCCGTGCCTCGGCCAGCCGCTCCGATCGGTGCAGACGCAGCCCCGGGATCGGGTCGACTCGTGCGCTGCCCGGAACCGTTACGTGGATGACCTCGCTTCGTGTGCTGGTCAGCCCGTCCAGCTCAGCCGCGGTCTGATGACTCAGGACCGCGAGCGGGCCGGCCCGCAGCACGGCGGCCCACAACTCGGCCTCCCGGCTCGGTTCGCCGGTGAAGGTCGCGTAGATACCCCACTGCAGGGGCCTCCAGCGGCCACTCCGCAGCTGCGACCTTATCGTCGGCCACTCCAGGTCCACGGCAGACGCCTGCCAGCGGGCTAGGACGCCGCGCTGCAGCTCGATCAGCTGGCGGCAGTCCTCCGGCAGGTCCGCGGTCATGCCACCAGGCTTGCCCGTGTCACCCGGTCGTCGCGAGGGGGATGCTGCGGCCTGTGGATAAGGGGCCGACCGGGCCCTGTCTGTGGATAACGGGCTAGGTCTGGTCGCGGGCGATCGCGGTGAACGCCTCGAGCGCTTCGGTGTCGGAATAGTGATTCAGCACGTACTCGGCCGCCCACTGCTGGGCGCCGGCATGCCGGCTGGCGCCGATGATCCTGGCGGCTGCCTCGGCGTCGTAGCTGGTCCGGCGCAGCATGACGTCGGGGCCGAGCAGCGCCCAGCCGGCCCCCGGGTGGCCATAGGGCATGCCGACGCTGCTGGGATTGACGACCCGGCGTCCGCCCACCAGCCGGTCGAACGGCATGTGGGTGTGGCCGCAGACCACGATCCCGGCATCGACGCCACCGAGCGCGTCGGACCAGCGGCCCGGCGGGCTGTCGACCAGCAGCATCTCGTCGTCGCGGCGGGGGGAGGCGTGGCAGAACAGGGTTGGCCCGAGCCCGTCGATGTCCAGGGTGACGGTCAGCGGCAGCTGATCCAGCCGGTCCCGGTGAGCCCGGCCGATCAGGCCCGCGCTGGCCGAGGCGTCGGCCGCGTTCGGCCCGGGAACCTCGCCGCCGTCGAATGCGGTGACCATCTCCCGCTCGCAGTTGCCGTGCACCCACACCGCCCGGTCACCGAGCGCGGCCAGCCGGTCCAGCGTCTCGGCCGGCATAGGACCGAGCGCGATGTCGCCTAGCAGCACCACGGCGTCGGCGGCCAGCACGTCGGGCTCATCGAGCACGGCGTCCAGGGCGGGCAGGTTCGCGTGAATATCGGCCAGCACGGCAACTCTCATGCGTACCGATTATGCCCGCCGGCACCGGCGCCGGCCGCGCGCTAATGCCCGTAATCGGTGGAATCTGCTCCTAGCGAAGAAAGCGGCGATCGCTCCCAGGGGCCAGCACAGGGCTGCGGAATCTCGGGCCGGCGGGTGGGGCGCGGGGTCCGGGTTGGCGGGGTTGGGGTTGGGGGCGGGAGCCGGGCCGGTGGGCCGGGTGTCGGGCTGGGGACGGGAGCCGGGGCCGGTGGGCCGGGTGTCGGGCTGGGGACGGGAGCCGGGGCCGGTGGGCGGCGCGCGGGGGTTGGGTTGGTGGGTGGGGAATATCGCGCCGGCTGGGCGGTTGGCGGCAGGTGTGAAAGCCATTGGTGTGACCGAGTTCGGCGGGCCTGACGCGCTGCACGTCGTGGAGCTTCCAGATCCCGAGGCTGGGCCGGGGGAGGTCCGCATCCGCGTGCACGCGGCCACGGTCAACCCGACCGACACCGGGCTGCGGAGCGGCGCCAGGGCGGTGGATGTCCCGCCGCCCTACGTCCCCGGCATGGATGTCGCGGGCGTGCTCGAGCAGATCGGCCCCGGCACGTCCACGGACCTGCAGGTCGGCGAGCATGTCATGGCCATCGTGGTGCCCCACGGCCAAACCGGGGGTTACGCCGAGCGCGTGGTGGTCCCGGCCGAGTCCGCCGTCCGGGTGCCCGCGGGGGCGACGTACGCCGAGGCGTCGACGCTGCCGATGAACGGGCTGACCACGGTGCAGGCGCTGGACCGGCTGGGCCTCGAGCCGGGCCAGACTCTGGCGGTCACCGGCGCGGCCGGCGCGGTCGGCGGTTACGCGGTGCAGCTGGGTAAGGCCGGCGGGCTGCGGGTCGTCGCCGACGCCGCACCAGCGGACGAGCAGCTGGTCAAGGACCTGGGAGCCGACGTCGTCGTCCGGCGGGGCCCGGAGTTCGCCGCGCGGGTCCGGGAGGTTGCCCCAGAGGGAGCCGACGGCCTGATCGACGCCGCCCCGCTGAATGAGCTGGCCGTCCCGGCGGTGCGCGACGGCGGCCGGATCGCCACCGTGCGCGGGTTCAAGGGGGACGCGGAGCGGGGCGTCACCTTTCACCCGGTCACGGTGCGTAGGTACGCCCGGGAGCAGGGCAAGCTCGACCGCCTGCGTCAGCTGGCCGAGACCGGCCAGGTGACGCTCCGGGTGGCCCGCATCCTCCCGGCCGAGCATGCCGCCGAGGCCCATCGTCTCCTGGAGGCCGGTGGGATCAGGGGGCGGCTGGTGCTGGAATTCTGATCCCATGAGCGACGAGAACGACCAGGATCTGCTGCCGATCATCCAGTGCGGTGACCCGGTGCTGCGCCGTGCCGCCGAACCGGTCGACCCAGCCGACCTGCACACCCCCGCGCTGCGGCGCCTGATAGCGCAGATGCGGGCGACCATGGAGGCCGCCCCCGGCGTCGGTCTGGCCGCGCCTCAGGTCGGGGTGTCCCTGCAGCTCGCGGTCCTGCAGGACAGCCCGGAGCGCTGGGGCCACCTGGACGAGGAGGAGCTGGCGGCCCGTGAGCGGGAGGCGCTGCCGTTCACCGTCCTGGTCAATCCGGCGGTCACCCCGGTCGACCGGGACGGGCTGGCGGGTTTCTACGAGGGATGCCTGAGCGTTCCCGGGCTCGCCGCCCTGGTGGCCCGCCACCGCGCCGTACGGGTCACGGCGCTCGACTCCCGCGGCGAGCCCGTTGACCGGGTGTACTCGGGGTGGCCGGCCCGGATCGTCCAGCACGAAGCCGACCACCTCGGTGGCCGCCTCTACCTGGACCGGGCCGAATCCAGGTCGCTGACCACGGCCGGCAACTATGCCCGGCTGTGGGCCGGGCGGCCGCCAGCCGAGGCGGCCGCGGCTCTCGGGTTCACGCTGCGTTAACGGGCCCGGTTACCCTGGGCGGATGCGGAACAGGGTGGTCGTGCTCGACTACGGCTTCGGCAATATCCGCTCGGCGCAGCGGGCGCTGCAGCGGGCCGGGGCCGATGTCGAGGTGACCCCCGACCACGACGCGGCGCTGAACGCCGACGGGCTCGTGGTGCCGGGCGTGGGCGCGTTCGCCGCCTGCATGGCCGGGTTGCGCCAGGTCCGCGGCGACATGATCATCGGCAGGCGCCTGGCGGGCGGCCGGCCCGTCCTCGGCATCTGCGTCGGCATGCAGGTGCTGTTCGAAGAGGGAGTGGAGCATGGCGAGCGGACCGAGGGCTGCGGCGAGTGGCCCGGGGTGGTGCGGCGCCTGGACGCCCCGGTACTGCCGCACATGGGCTGGAACACCGTCGACCCGGCGCCCGGGTCGCGGCTGTTCGCCGGGATCGGCGGCGGCACCAGGTTCTACTTCGTGCACTCCTACGCGGCTACGGCGCTGCCGCTGCCGGAGAGCCCGCTGATGACCGCGCCGCTGATCACCTGGTCGACGCACGGGGAGCCGTTCATCGCCGCGGTCGAGAACGGGCCGCTGTGGGCCACCCAGTTCCACCCGGAGAAGTCCGGCGACGCCGGAGCGGCGCTGCTGGCCAACTGGCTAGAGTCGGTCCGGTGAATTCTCAGCTCATCCTGCTGCCAGCCGTGGACGTGGCCGACGGCCAGGCCGTCCGGCTGGTCCAGGGCGCAGCCGGCAGCGAGACCAGCTACGGTGATCCGCTGGCCGCCGCGCTCGCCTGGCAGGAGGCCGGAGCGAGCTGGATCCACCTGGTCGACCTCGACGCCGCGTTCGGCCGCGGATCCAACGCCGCCGTGCTGGGTTCGATTGTCGGGAAGCTCGATGTCGCAGTCGAGCTGTCCGGGGGGATCCGAGACGACGCGTCGCTGGCCGCCGCGCTGGCCACCGGGTGTGCTCGCGTGGTCATCGGTACCGCGGCGCTCGAGAACCCGGACTGGGTGCGGTCGGTGATCGCCCAGCACGGTGAACGGGTCGTCGTCGGCCTGGACGTGCGCGGCACCCGCCTCTCCGCCCGAGGCTGGACCCGCGACGGCGGTGACCTGGACGAGGTGCTTGAACGGCTCGAGTCCGCGGGCTGCCCGCGTTACGTGGTTACCGACATCCTGAAGGACGGCATGCTGCGCGGGCCCAACCTGGACCTGCTGCGCCGGGTCTGTGCGCGCACGGCCCGGCCGGTGATCGCCAGTGGCGGGGTGTCCAGCCTGGCCGACCTGCAGGCCATCGCCGGGCTGCGGTCGCTGGGCGTGGAAGGTGCGATCGTCGGCAAAGCACTGTACGCGGGTGCGTTCACGCTGCAGCAGGCGCTGGCCGCGGTGGCTGGGGTGGTGGCTTGACCGATGGCGGGGTCCTGATGCCGGTCGCCGTGCGGGTGATCCCGTGCCTGGACGTCGACGGCGGCCGGGTGGTCAAGGGGGTGAACTTCCGCAACCTGCGCGATGCGGGCGACCCGGTGCAGCTGGCCGCCGCCTATGACGGCGAGGGCGCCGACGAGCTCGTGTTCCTGGACATAACCGCGTCGGCTCACGGCCGGGACACGATGGTCGACGTGGTGGCGAGGACCGCGGACCAGGTCTTTATCCCGCTCACCGTCGGCGGGGGAGTGCGCAGCGTGGCCGACGTGGACCTGCTGCTGCGGGCCGGGGCCGACAAGGTGTCGCTGAACACCGCGGCGATCGCCCGGCCGCAGCTGCTCACCGAGGTGGCTGGCCGGTTCGGCGCGCAGTGCGTGGTGGTGTCGGTGGACGCCCGCCGCGGGGGAGGGGAACTCCCCAGCGGGTTCGAGGTGACCACGCACGGCGGGCGGCGCGGCACCGGTCTGGATGCGGTCGCCTGGGCCTGCCAGGCGGCGGAACTCGGCGCGGGCGAGATCCTGCTGAACTCGATGGACGCCGATGGCACCCAGGGCGGGTTCGACCTGGAGCTGATCGGCGCGGTGCGAGCCGCGGTGGACGTGCCGGTGATCGCCAGTGGCGGGGCTGGCCAGGTCGCCGATTTCGCCCCGGCGGTCACGGCCGGCGCGGACGCGGTGCTCGCCGCCAGCGTGTTCCATTTCGGCGAGGTCAGGATCGGCGAGGTAAAGGAGTCGCTGCGAGCGGCCGGCCACCCGGTCCGCTGATCGCGACGTTGCTGACATGCGAGGCTTGGACCATGGGCACGGATGACGGAGCTGGCCGGGTCGGCGTGGGCGAGTCCCGGCTCGACCCCAAGATCGCCGCGCGGCTGAAGCGGAACGCCGACGGGCTGATCGCGGCCATCGCGCAGCAGTACGACACCGGTGAGGTGCTGATGCTGGGCTGGATGGACGACGAGGCACTGCACCGCACGCTGACCACGGGCCGGTGCACGTACTGGTCGCGCAGCCGGCAGGAGTACTGGGTGAAGGGGGAGAGCTCCGGTCATGCCCAGTGGGTGAAGTCGGTGGCGCTCGACTGCGACGCCGACGTGGTGCTGGTCAAGGTGGACCAGGTCGGCGCTGCGTGCCACACCGGCGACCGGACCTGTTTCGACGCCGACGTGCTCCAGGCCGCCACCGGCTAAACCGCACGGGCCTACGGGCTGGGGTGGTCGATGTTTACCGGCGGCAGATCCTGCACCTGCTCTTTGGTGACATTGAGATGGATGCCGTCGTCGGGATCGACCGTGGCCACGGCGCGGATCGGGATGGCCACTTCCTTCTTGCCCCACAGGTGGCCTTCCTCCAGCAGCACGTGGGTCACGTGGTGACTCTGCGGCTCGATGACCAGGCCCTGGACGCGCCCGATGCTGCCGTCGGTGGCGTGGACATGCTCGCCGCGGCGCACCTCCACCTCGCCCAGCGGGATCGTGTCGTAGGTCACGTTCATCGGCACCATTTCCGGGCCGACGCCCGCCATGCCCGGGCCGAGGCCGTAATACGGCAGGCTGAGCATCTGCTCCCGGCTATAGCCGCTCATGATGCCGCCCGGGATGAACTGCGACTCCTCGGCCAGGTCCAGGCGCCCGAACTCCTCCAGGGTGCAGCGGAGCCTGATCTGGTCGGCCGTGGCGTCGACCAGGTCGAGCGGGACCAGCTTGGCCAGCTCCAGGTGGTCAGTCGGCTGGATCACCAGGTGGGTGACCGTGCGGGCGACCGGGTCGACGACCACGCGGGCCAGGTCGCCGCACACGCCGTCGGTGCAGCTCGCCTCCGTCCCGATCGTGAACGGCGTCGTCTCTGCCACTGTGTTCTCCTCGGGCTGTCCGGCGGTCCGGCCGCCTGACGCGTCGCAAGCTCCGAGCCGAAGCTACTACATTCGGTGACGTGACGGCCGGGAGTGCACCGCCAGGACGCCGCCGCCGTCCGGCCGCGCCGCCCCCGGGGTTAGTGCCGTCCCGGCGGGCGGTCCTGCGCACCGGTGCGATCGGTGGCGTGCTCGCCTCTGTGGCCGGCTGCGCCGCAGCCCGGCCGGCCCCGCCGACCGGCGCCCAGGCCACCCACGACTTCAACCAGGGGTGGCTGTTCGGCGGCCCCTACGTGCCCGGCTGCACCGACCCCGGTTACGACGACCGCGGCTTCGACCAGGTCACGCTGCCGCACACGGTCACGCCACTGTCCTGGGGGAGCTGGGATCCGGCGAGCTGGCAAGCGGTCTGGATCTACCGCAAGCACTTCGGCCTGCCGCGGGGCAGTCGCGGGCGGATCTTCGTCGACTTTGACGGCGTGATGGTGAACGCCACGGTGCTGATCAACGGCACCGTCGCCAGCACGCACCAGGGCGGGTACCTCCCCTGGTCGACCGAGCTGACTGGCCACCTGACGGGCGAGGATAACGTTCTGGCTCTGATCGTGGATTCGCGGTGGCTGCCGGTGCCTCCCGGTGGGGCGCCGGCTGGCGCATCGGCAGTGGATTATCTCCAGCCGGGCGGCATCTACCGTGACGCAACACTGCGCGTGGTGCCCGAGGTGTTCCTGTCCGACGTGTTCGTCAGCCCGGTCAGCGTGCTCAGCCACGACCGGAGCGTGCAGGTCCAGGCAACGATCGACGCGGCGGCCGTGCCGAGCGGCCCGGTCCAGGTCAGCGCCCAGCTCCAGGACGGATCCGACGTGCTGGCCACCGCCTCGGCCACGGTGCCGATCACCGGAACAGCAGCCACGCTCGTGGTGCTGAGCATCACCGGGATCCGGGACGTAACGCTGTGGTCGCCGGGCACTCCGAAGCTGTACACGGTCCTGGTGACGCTGGCCCCGGCGGGCGGGCAGCCGCACACGGTCGCGGTCAGGACCGGGTTCCGGGAGGCGGTGTTCGAGCCGGACGGCTTCTACCTCAACGGCGAGCGGTTGCAGATCTTCGGCCTGAACCGGCACCAGCTCTTCCCCTACACCGGGATGGCGGCCCCGGCGCGGCTGCAGCGCCGGGACGCCGAGATCCTGAAGCAGGAGCTGAACTGCAACATGGTTCGCTGCTCGCACTATCCGCAGTCCCCGCATTTCCTTGACGCCTGCGATGAGCTCGGCCTGATGGTCTGGCAGGAGCCGCCCGGCTGGCAGTACGTCGGCGGCGCCGAATGGCAGGCCATCATGCTGCAGAACACCAGCGACATGGTGATCCGCGACCGCAGCCGGCCATCGGTCATCGTCTGGGGCACCCGCCTGGACGAGACGGCGAATTACGCCAGCCTGTACTCCCGCGCCCGCAGCCTCGCCTACCAGCTCGACGGCAGCAGGCAGACGACCGGCGCCATGGACATCCACTCGGCGGCCGGCTGGGCCGAGGACGTGTTCGGGTACGACGACTACCACTCCCGCGACGGCCGCGCCGAGCTCTTGCCGCCGCTGCCGGGTGTGCCCTACCTGGTCAGCGAGGCCGTGGGCGCGCTGGACGGGTCGCCGACCTACCGCTGGTTCGACACCGGGGCGGTGCTGGCCGAGCAGGCGGTGATGCACGCCCAGGTGCACAGCATCGCCCGGTCCAGCCCCGGCTACGCCGGGGTGCTCGGCTGGGCGGGCATCGACTACGCCTCGCTCAACGGCGGCGGCCGCATCTGGGAGGCGCTGAAGACGCCGGGCGTCATCGACACGTTCCGGGTGCCCAAGCCCGGTGCCGCGTTCTACCGCTCGCAGCAGGACCCGTCCGTGAGCCCGGTGATCCTGCCGGTCTTCTTCTGGGACTTTGGCCCGGGCTCACCGCCGCACGGCCCGGGTGCGCACGCCATGATCGCTACCAACTGCGACCGGCTGGAGATCTATGTAGGCGGGGCCCACGTCGTCACCGGTACGCCGGATACCCGGCAATTCGGCGGCCTGGCCTACCCCCCGGTGTTCGCGGACCTGACCGTCGACGCGGCCACCCGGCCCGAGCTGCGCATCGACGGCTACCTGGGCACCAGGCTGGCCGCCTCGGTCCGCATGTCGGCCGACACCACGCGGGACCAGCTCGCGCTGACCGCCGACGACACCTCGATCCGGGCCGATGGCAGCGACACCACCCGGCTGACCTTCCGCGCCCTGGACGCCTATGGCAACCAGCGCCCCCACGTCACTGGCCAGGTCAGCTTGTCGCTAACCGGCCCGGCGACGCTCATCGGCGACAACCCGTTCGAGTTTGGCGTGTACGGCGGGGTCGGCGGCGCCTTCGTCCGCTCCGAACCCGGCCGGCCGGGTCTGGTCAGCGTGACGGCCAGTCATCCGCTGCTGGGTCAGGCCAGGGTCCGGGTGACGGTGACGCGGCCGTAGCGCCTTAACGACCATTCCGCCAGGTGATCGAGCCCGGGGGCAGCGGCTGCTCGCCCAGCGTTAGTTAGTTTATTGCGCAATAATTGCTACATAGTGATAAGGACGGATCTCCTGGTCAGTTCAGGTTATCCGGCGTAATCTTGGACCTCACGGTTCCAAAAAAGCTGTGGGGGGTAAGGAGCCATGCCGCGTGCGGTTTGGCGCATATCGGTAATTGCGCCCGTTTTGATCCTTGGCCTGTCCATTGGGCTTGCTCCGGCGGCTCTGGCCGGGCGGACCAGCCTGGCGGCCTCGGTCGCGCCATTAGCGACGACGGCCGCCGCGTCGTCAGGGTCGGGAACTGAGTCCATTGTCACGACGCTGTACGCTAACCCGACGCTCTCCAGCTGGAATCAGGTCGAGTCAGCGGCACCGACCGTCAGCGCGTCCATCGTGGACATCTGCGCGCCGGACGGATCGGGATCAGGATGCAACGGCCAGCCCGCCGATGCGAAGAACACGGTCTGGCCGCCGACCATCCAGGCACTGCAGACAGCGGGTATTACACCGCTTTACTACATATGGACGGACTACGGCGCAATCCCGCTGGCCACCGTTGAAAACGAATTGCTTAATGCCAGCACCTGGTATGGCGTCAGCAGTCCCATGTTCGACGGGACCTCTACCTCGGCCAGTGAGGTCAGCTACTACCAGGCGCTATACACATTCGCCATGGCCAACGGGGCCAAGACCGTGATGTTCAACCCGGGAACGGTCGCGCCGCAGAGCTACATGTTCGGGCCGGACGAGATCCTGCAGCAGTTCGAGGGATCAGAAGCGCAATTCGACGCGACGTCATTCCCGGGCTGGATGGCTGCATACCCGCCTTCGGATTTCTCGGCGGCGATCAGCGCGGGCACTGCGGCTGGCGTCGCAACCGACGTGAGCGACGCCGCGGACGACGGCATCGGCAATATCTACGTCGACGATGAGGCCGAACCACCGAGCTACAGCACCTTGCCGGCCTTCTGGTCGGCCGAAGTGCAGGACGTGGCTGACGCCGTTACCCCGGGCTCGCAGGCCATCACGTTCCCGGCGCCCAGCCCTGGCACCGTGGGCCAGCCGGCGACGCTGGCGGCGGCCGGCGGGGCGTCGGGGAACCCGGTGGTCTTCACGGTTGACGCCAGTAGTGGTGCGGGTGTGTGCACGGTGTCGGGTACCAACGGCACGGCGGTGAACTATCAGGCTCCGGGTAGTTGCGTGATCGATGCCAACCAGGCGGCTGGCAACGGGTACACGGCGGCGCCGCAGGTCCAGCAGACCATCACGGTCAGCCCCGGCTCGCAGGCCATCACGTTCCCGGCGCCCAGCCCCGGCACCGTGGGCCAGCCGGCGACGCTGACCGCCACCGGCGGGGCGTCGGGGAACCCGGTGGTCTTCAGCGTCGACGCGAGCAGCGGTGCGGGTGTGTGCACGGTGTCGGGTACCAACGGCACGGCGGTGAACTATCTGGCTCCGGGTAGTTGCGTGATCGATGCCAACCAGGCGGCCGGCAATGGATATGCGGCTGCGCCGCAGGTTCAGCAGACCATCACCGTCAGCTCCGAAGGCACCCAGGCCATCACGTTCCCGGCGCCCAGCCCTGGCGCCGTGGGCCAGTCGGCGACGCTGACCGCGACTGGCGGGGGGTCGGGGAACCCGGTGGTCTTTACCGTTGACGCGAGCAGTGGTTCGGGTGTGTGCACGGTGTCGGGTACGAACGGCGCGACGGTGAACTATCTGGCTCCGGGTAGCTGTGTGATCGATGCCAACCAGGCGGCTGGCAACGGGTACGCGGCGGCGCCGCAGGTTCAGCAGACCATCACGGTCAGCTCCGGCTCGCAGGCCATCACCTTCTCCGCGCCCAAGTCCGGCGCCGCCGGCCAGTCGGCGACGCTGACCGCGACTGGCGGGGGGTCGGGGAACCCGGTGGTCTTTACCGTTGACGCCAGCAGTGGTTCGGGTGTGTGCATCGTGTCAGGCGCCAACGGCAGCACGGTGAACTATCTGGCTCCGGGTAGCTGTGTGATCGATGCCAACCAGGCGGCTGGCAACGGGTACGCGGCGGCGCCGCAGGTTCAGCAGACCATCACGGTCAGCGCGGGCCCGGCAGCCCAGGTCGCGTTCACCACCCAGCCGGCCGGCGGTGCTAACGGGGCGGTCTGGCCGATCCAGCCCAAAGTCTCCGTCGAGGACGCCTACGGCAACGTCGTGACCAGCAACTCCAGCGCGGTGACGTTGGCGATTGCCAGCCAGCCGGGTAGTGGTGCGGCGCTGAGTTGCACGAAGATCACGGTGGCGGCGTCGGCGGGGGTTGCTGCGTTTGCTGGCTGCAAGATTGTTGGCGAGGCGGGCAGTTACACGATCACGGCTACTGATGGGAGCCTGACGTCGGCTACCAGCAGCAGCTTCGGTGTGACGGTGGGGACGGCGGCGAAGGTGGTGTTCACCACCCAGCCCGGTGGTGGTGCTGATGGTGCGGTGTGGTCGACGCAGCCGAAGGTGTCGGTGGAGGATTCCGGCGGCAATGTGGTGACCGGCAACTCGAGTGGGGTGACGTTGGCGATTGCCAGCCAGCCGGGTAGTGGTGCGGCGCTGAGTTGCACGAAGATCACGGTGGCGGCGTCGGCGGGGGTTGCTGCGTTTGCTGGCTGCAAGATTGTTGGCGAGGCGGGCAGT
>Ga0335075_10011217_pt1 | contig 13558 bp, 18 predicted proteins | sample Lox_Sample_24_FD_206723 | JGI IMG/M metagenome (GOLD analysis project Ga0335075, IMG submission 206723) | Soil microbial communities from Loxahatchee National Wildlife Refuge, Florida, United States - Lox_Sample_2.4 | ecosystem: Environmental > Terrestrial > Soil > Wetlands | place: USA...
AGGTACTGCGGCACGAATGAAGCGATCCGGGCACGACCTGCTAGGTATCTACCTTAATGATCATCTGGCGGGTGCGACCGGCGGGCTTGAGCTGGCGCGCCGGGTGGCGGGATCACACCGGGACAGCGCCCTGCAGCGGCTAGCTGCTGAAGTCGCGCAGGATCGCGCCGCGCTGCAGGACATCATGGGCGCACTCAGCATCCCGGTCCGCAGCTACAAGGTCTACGCCGCGTGGATCGGCGAGAAAGCCGCACGGCTGAAGCTCAACGGCCACCTGCTCGCCAGGTCGCCCCTCAGCGGCCTTGAAGAGCTGGAGATGCTGCGGCTGGGTGTGGAGGGTAAGGCTGCGGGCTGGCGCACGCTGCGGGTTCTGGCGGAAACAGACAAGCGGCTCGACCCGGCCCGGCTGGACGAGCTCATCGCCAGGGCCCGGCGTCAGGCCGATCTTCTGGAGGAACTCCGGGTGCGGGCCGCAGACCAGGTCATCGGCCTTGAGGCGACAGCCGGCGGCTCATGAGTGACATCGCCGGGGCGTTATCTTCGGCGCGTGGACGGCGGCCCTCCGTCTTGCAGGCTGAAAGTGCCGTGCTGGGCGCGAAGCATTCCGCGCATGGCATTGAGGGTGTACCGCCGGTCAGGGGATGATGGCGTCGGCCGCCTTTTTCAGTGCACTCGGCTGGGCCGGCGACCGAGGCGCCTTCTTTCGGGCCCGCTCCAGCTTGGCCCCAATTTCCTGGAGCTGTTTACGGCCGAGGCCGGCTCGCACTTTGGGGAACCAGTCCTGTTCTTCTTCCTCGATGTGATGGGAGACGTTCTCGATCAGTACCGAGACCTTGGCATCGAAGCGCTCCGCCCCGGCCGGCATGCCAGCCAGCTCCATACACAAGACGTCGGCCACGTGATGTTCTTCGTAGGACTCCAGCACATCGTCCTTGAGGTCGGGTAGCAGCGCGCAGACCTCGGGATACATCACCTCGTTCTCGATGTAGGTGTGCACCGTGAGCAGTTCGATGATCTGCCCAACGATCTTGGCCTTCTTCTTGACCGCCTGATCACCAGCGGCTTGGAACTTCCGGAATAGGTTGCGTATTTCCTTGTGATCAGCCTTCAGCACAACGATGGCATCAGACGACATCCTGCTCCTCCCGGCTCGCTTAGCACCCAGCGGCGGCTACCCGCCAGCCGCGCCACCAAACCCGGCGGCCGGCCCATGCCAGGGCCTCTCATCAGTTGCTGGCGTGCGGACGCTGAATGCCGGCGATGTGGGTTCGTCTCAGCGGCGGCATAGATTTGGGAAGAAGCGGAAGGTAGCGCCCGACTGCTGAGGTGCGTATTCACCGGGTGGGCGCGGCGGGCGGCACACGTGATGACGTTGGCGGCAGACGCAGAGACCTGATCACCATCCTGCCCAGACGCCGGGAACTGCACGATGTCATGCCTATCCCGCAGCGCGCGGGGATCAGCCGGTCCGGCGTAGTGATTAGTGTGCCGCGCTGCGGGTAGCGCGGCGAAGAGACGGGGGACATGTCCGGCTGTTCGCCAACCTGGCCGTTGGCTTGGCGACTGATACCCAGCTCAGTGCCGTATGAAGTCCCGCACATCAACGCCAGGCGGCCGGGGGACAGCCTCCAGGCGGGAAGAAGAAGGGACGCTGAGCATGTGGGTTTTTCTGTCTGCCCGGCTGCGGACCTGGCTGCTGCTGGCCATCGCACTACCGCTGGCGCGGCTGCTTGTCCATCGCCTCGCTAACGCCGCCGAACGCCATGACCCATCCACTCGTAGGGCGAAAATGCTCCGCCGGGCCGACTCGGCGGTGACCGCGGTGTCCGGGCGATCCTCGCGCAGGGCCAGGCGCTGAGATCGTGGGGGGGACCGTCAGATGAGTGCATCGTCCTCCGCAACGCCGTGCTGGCCCGGGCCAGCGCCGTTGCGATGCCTTGTCACCGGGGCATCTGGCTACATCGGCGGGCGGCTGGTGCCGGAGCTGCTCGCTGCGGGGCATGCTGTCCGGTGCATGGCACGTGACCCGGGGAAGCTGAGTGACCGGCCCTGGTCCGGCGATGTTGAGATCGTGGCGGCCGACGCGCTGGAGGGGACCGGGGTGCGGCGCGCTCTGGAGGGTGTGGATGTGGCCTATTACCTGATCCATTCCCTGGGCACCGGCGCGTCGTTTGAGCAGCGGGACCGCGAGGCGGCGGCGATCTTCGCGGATGCTGCCAAGTCCGCCGGGGTCAGGCGCATCGTGTATCTGGGCGGTATCGTCCCCAGCGATGGCAGCGGTCTGTCGCCGCACCTGCGCTCGCGCGCTGAGGTTGGGGACATCCTGCTGGGCGGTGACGTGCCGGTGGCCGCGCTGCAGGCTGCCGTGATCATCGGCAGCGGGTCGGCGTCGTTCGAGATGCTGCGATATCTCACCGAACGGCTGCCGGTCATGGTCACCCCGAAATGGGTGGAAACCCGCATTCAGCCAATCGCCGTCCATGATGTACTGCGATATCTTGTCGGCAGCGCGGCGCTGCCTGCCGATGTCAGCCGCCGCTTCGACATCGGCGGTCCAGACGTCTTGACGTATGCGGAGATGATGCACCGGTACTCCGAAGCGGCCGGGCTGCAGCCGCGGGTCCTGGTTCCAGTGCCGCTGCTGACGCCGCGGCTGTCGTCGCTGTGGGTTGGGCTGGTGACGCCGGTACCGGCCGCCCTCGCGATGCCGCTGGTCGAATCGCTCAGGAACGAGGTCGTGTGCTCCGAGCACGACATCGCCTCGTACGTGCCGGACCCGCCCGATGGGCTTGTGCCCCTCGACCGTGCCATCGCTTTGGCGCTGCGGCACACCCGCGAGGGCGCGGTCTCCACCCGCTGGTCATCGGCCGCTACGCCCGGGGCACCCAGCGATCCGCTTCCCAGCGACCCGTCGTGGGCCGGCGGCTCGCTGTATGTGGACGCGCGGATCAGTGCCGTCCGTGCTTCGCCCGAGGCTCTGTGGCGGGTTATCGAGGGCATCGGCGGTGAGACCGGATGGTATTCCTTCCCGGCCGCATGGGCCGTACGCGGGCTGCTCGACCGGCTGGCCGGCGGCGTCGGGCTGCGGCGCGGACGACGTGATCCGCGCCATCTGCTCGTCGGCGACGCGCTGGATTTCTGGCGGGTAGAGGCCATCACGCCAGGGTCGCTGCTCCGGCTGCGGGCGGAGATGAAGCTGCCTGGCCTGGCCTGGCTCGAAATGGCGGTCGGCCAGGACCATGATGGCATGACAACCTACAGTCAGCGAGCTATCTTCCAGCCGCGCGGGCTCGCCGGACACGCGTACTGGCGGTCCATCTCACCGTTCCACGGCGTGGTATTCGGCGGGATGCTCCGCAACATCACCGCGGCCGCGGAGCGGGCGGGCCGCGCGGCGGACAAGCCCGCATTAGCCGGGCACTGACATCGCCAGGCGACAACCGTGGTCTAGGTGATGACGTCGTCGATGGTGACGTTGACGGTGACGTCGCGGAGCCCGGCTTTGGCGCGTAGATCGGCGATGGCCCGTCGCTGGACTTCGCGGGCGATCGCTTCGAGTTGGCTGCCGTATTCGGCGGCGATAGCGAGGTCCACCACGGCCGTGCGGCCGAGGACACCGGCCGCGGCGTGGGGGTGGTGCTGCCGGAGGGCTGCTCCTTCCGCTGGGTCTGCGGTTGTGTTGTGGGCGCTCCGGCCGAAAGCGGCCCGGACTCCGGGGACGGTGCGGGCGGCTTCGCGTGCGATCGTGGCCACCACACGGGCGGCGATGCTGATGGCTCCGGCGTCGCTGAGGTGGAAGGTGTACCAGACGTCGGCGATGAGTTTGCGGATCTGGCTGGCTACTGCGGTTTTCAGGGTCGCCGGAACGGCGACGTGTTCGGCGGCGAGGAGGCGCACGGGTTCCCAGACGCGGCTGAACTCCTGGAATGCGGCTTGGCAGTGGGCGCAGTGACTCTGGTGTTCGGTGAGCTGGCCTGCGTGCCCGTCGGCGGCCTGTTCGAGCAGTTCATCGATGTCGGCGCCACAGGCGAGGTGGCGGGTTGAGCCGTTGAGCAACTGGCGGATGTCGTCGACCGGCTGGCCGGGATCCGTCATTCCCGCTCACCTCCACTGTTCCAGCGTCTGACTTAGTGTGCGCCTCCCGCGGAACAGGTGGCTACGGACGGCCGGGATAGTACCTCCGGTGATGCGGGCGATCTCGGCGTTGGACAGCCCCTCGAAGTGGCGCAAGACGATCGCTATGCGTTGCGGCGGCGGCAGGGCAGCGACGGCGTCTGTTACCGCATCGATGGTCAGATTGCGTTCCGTCTGCTGGCCGGGCTCCTCGCCCGCCTTAGAGACGTCGCCCAGCAGGTCGAGGGACTCGGTGGGTCGCGACCGGGTGATCCGGTTCAGCGTCTTGCGGGTGACGATCTGGTACAGCCAGGTGGAGAAGCTGGACCGGGCTTTGAACCGGGGTAGTTGCTGCCATGCCGTGACCAGCGCTTCCTGGGCGACGTCTTCAGCGTCCTGATGGTTGCCGAGTAGCCGCAGCGCCACACGGTAGGCCAGCTGGCCGTGGCGATCGACGAGTTCAGCGTAGGCATCGACATAGCCTTCCTGGGCGCGCCGGACGAGGTAGCCGTCATCGACGTCTGTGCCCACCGCACCCCCGGTGTCTGAACGACGTGCCTGTCAGGGCGTGGCCGGATGACCTGTCCGATGCTGGATGCCCTGGGACCGGGGCCCGGTCCCGTGAGCGGCACTTCCCGTCGTGCTGACGTCTACTTCCCGGGGATCGCCAGATGATGTGCGACGTTTTCCGCTGGGGGGTGTCTAACAGTGCAGGGCTGGCCCGAGGGCTGTGCTGGCCCGGCGTAACCGGTGTATAGCCGCTCGCCACATCTCGACAGAAAGAGCGCTTCCTGATGACCCAGACAACTTCGACGCCGCCGGCCAAGCCGGTGTCAAGGATTAGCGACACCAGCCCGGCCACCGCCGAGCGTATGTCAACTGATGATGGCAAGATCACCGTGGCGCAGGGCGTGGTGCAGAAGATCGCCGGAATCGCGTGCCGTGAGATCAGTGGCGTGCACGCCATGGGGGTTTCGACCAGCCGGGCGTTCGGCGCCGTCCGTGAGCGGATCCCAGGAAGCTCAGGCCCGAACGTCGCCCAGGGTGTGGGGGTGGAGGTCGGGGAGACCCAGGCCGCCATCGATCTGGACATCGTCGTGGAATACGGCGTCAGCATCGCTGACCTGGGCCGGAGCATCCAGCGTAACGTCAAGCAAGCTGTGGAGCGGATGACTGGCCTGGATGTGGTGGAGGTCAACGTCAACGTCGATGACCTCTACATGCCCGGCAGCGACGATCAGGATGACGCGACTTCGCGCGTGTCATGACCGGGCCCGCCCCCGCCCGGGGAAACCCTGCTGGGCCGGCAGTGGTCGACGGAGTCGATCTCGACGCTGTCGTGACGGCGGCCCGCAGCTGCGCGGCTGTCGATGACCTGTGTCCAGGCCCGTGGGGTGGCGTGGTCACCTACCTGCCGGGGCTGCAGGTGCCCGGGGTGCGGGTGGCCTCAGATCACGTGGTGATTTCCGTCCGCGGGCGGTGGGCCGTTCCGGCCAGCGAGCTGGCGGGCCAGGTCCGGGCTGCCGTCACGCGGCTGGTCGGCGGGCGGCGGGTAGACCTTGTGGTAGCCGATCTGACGGAAGCCACTGGGCAAGTTCCGGCTCGTGTGCAGAGCGAAGAGGTGAGCTCGTGGACGACGAGCAGTCCCGGCGGCGTACCCGGCGCGAGTTCATCCGCGCCCATCACCCCGACCGTGGCGGTGATCCCGCCACCTTCGCCGCTGGCCTCGCCGAACTTGACCAGCTCCGGGCCGGTGGGCCGGCCGCACGGATAGTGGTCGTCGCGGACACGCCCCGGCTGGTGAGCCTGCTGACGGCGCTGATGCACCGGATCGGCTGGCGCCGCCAGCTACCGCGGGTCAGGTAGGCCCTCCGCTATTTGAATGTGAGATGACATGACACGCACCACCCTGGCCATCCTGGTCGGGCTCGCGCTCGGCCTGGCAGTGGCGTTCGGAAGCTTCGGGCAGATGCTCATCGTGGCGTTGTTCGCCGCGATCGGCTTCGTCGTCGCGAAGATACTGGACAACGACCTGGACCTGGGCTCCTACCTGGCGCGCTGGCGCGATAGCCGATGACAGCCATGGCAGTTCGCCCGGCCACCCCCGGCTCTCCGGCCGGGCGCACCGAGTTGGGCATGATCAGCATCAACGACCGTGTAGTGGAGAAGCTGGCCGCCGGTGCAGCGATCGAGATCCCCGATGCTGGCGCGGCTGCGCCCCGGGTCCTGGGCCGCTCCATGGCCGGCGCCGCCGCTTTGGGGGCACGCCAGACGAGCCTGACCGCGCTGCCGAAAGCCTCAGCCGACGTGGACGGCTCGATTGTGATCTTGAATCTGTCGATCAGCGTGCGCTGGCCCGCGTCAGTGCCTGAGGTGACCAGCGCGGTCCGTAAGCACGTCCGCAGCCGGGTCAGCGAGCTGACTGGCCTGACGGTGGCCGAGGTTCGCATCTCGGTCACCGACCTGGTCACCCAACTCACCGCCCCGCCGCGGGTGCACTGACAGCAGGAAGGCAGACACATGAGACTTGCGAACCGTGTTCTGGCGGCCCTGCTGAGCCTGGTGCTGATCGCCGCGGGTGTGCTGATGATCATCGAAGTCATCGCCGATCGGGTCATCCACCGCCCGGCGGTCCTGGACTGGCACCCGGCCTATGACTGGGCCAAGCGCACCACCTGGGATGCGGGCAGCATCCGGGTGGCCTGTGCGGTGCTGATACTGCTCGGGCTGGTGCTGCTGATGGCTGAGCTGAAACCAGCCCGGGTGTCACGCCTGGCCGCGGACCCCGCCCAGGCTGGCGCAGACGGCATTGACACCGCCTATACACGCCGCGGCCTGGCCGCGGCCATCCGGTCCGCCGTCACCGGAGTTGACGGTGTCCGGGGTGCTTCCGTGAAGGTTAAACGCCGGAAGGTGACGGTCGCGGCCACCGCCACAGCGCAGGACAAGGCTGCGGCCCGCAGCCTGCGCGACCCGATCCTGGCCGCCGCCCGCCAGCGCCTGACGGCCTTGGAGCTCCGCCGGTCACCCTCGGTGTCGGTTCGAGTTACTCCCAGGAGCCGCTGATGCACGCCGACCGGACCAACCGCGTAATACTGCTGGGGCTGGCCATACTGCTGATCGCGGCCGGCGCTGGCGCCGGCGCCGCCTCGATCGGCGTGCTTGGGGCCGCTACCCGGCACAGTTCGCTGATCGCCAACCCGGTCGGGCATTTCACCGGCGCTCAGGGCGGCTGGCTCTGGCCCACCGCCGCAGTGGCCGCAGCCATCGTCGCGCTGCTCGCGCTGCGCTGGCTGCTCGCCCTGCTGTTCTCCACCGACCGCGCCGGTGACCTGGCGATCACCCCAGGCGGCTCCACAGGCCGCACCACCCTGGCTGCCCGGGCCATGACCGAAGCGGTAGCAGAAGAGATCGAAAGCTACCGGGGCATCAACTCCGCGCGCGCCCGGCTCCTCGGCGACCCCGCTGACCCTGAACTCGTCGTCACCGCGGCGCTGGAAGAAACCGCGGATTTCGCCGCGCTGCGTCAGCGCATCGAAACCGGAGCACTCAGCCACGCCCGCACCGCGGTCGGCAACCCGGCAATGCCCGCCCAGTTGGACATGACCGTCACCACCAAACGTTCCACCCGGGTCGCTTAACCCTCCGCTGCCCGGGCTGCCACCGTTAAACGAGACAGCACGATGAGTGCCGGGGATAAGGCCAAGAACGCCGGCCAGAACGGAACGGGCAAGGCAAGGAAGGCCGCCCTCGACCAGGTCCGATGGACGTAGGCGCCGCAGCCCCGTACTCTCAATGCATCAAGCTCTATGGGTCGAGACCCCGCCCATCTGCTCAAGCGAGAGGGCGGAGTGCGTGCATGAGGTCGGCCCGCGGCCACTCCGGCACATCGGGTCACTGCGGATGGCCACGATGGACAACTCACCAGGCCTGGCCCCCGACGGCGGGATGGACGATGACGCCTACCCCGCCCTGGCGGAGAAGCTAGGCGAGCTTCTGCACGGGTTCCCCGCACAGCTGCAGACCGACCTGGGCGTTCTCGGCTGGGACCGCTTGGCCTGATCATCGATACCGGTCCACCAGGATTCCGCCCCCCCGCCAGCCACCCCTGACCTGGAAGCCCTCCACGCCACCGCGAGCACCAGAGCGCCCCATTGTTGAACAGCCCGAACGATCGGAGGATCCGATGATTGCCCTCTTCCTGCTGCTGGTGCTCGTGGCGATTGTGCTGGGCATCGTGGGCGTCGTTGCCAAGGGCCTGCTGTACCTGCTGATCATCGGCATCGTTGTGTTCCTCGGCGCGCTTCTCCTGGGCGCCCTGCGGATGCGGCGGCGGCCCGGAAGGCGCCCGGCCCGGTAATTGACATGCCCGATACCCGTCCGAGGCGACCTGCTACGCCACATGCCGCCTGCTCAGGATACGGTTGCTCGGTTCTCTGAAAGGCCGGATGATCAACCGCTGTCCGGCCTGCTTGAGGGGATGTGTCGTCTGGTTGGTCCGCTATCCGGCTACTTGTTGACTTGCCCCAGGGCCGATGCCCGGCCAGGCTCGGTCCAGGCGTCCCCAGCCCCGCAACGCGGAGCAGCCGGACGCGCTCATCGGCTGAGCCACAGCGACATGTGGGAAGGCGCCAGGGCCTGCTTCACGGTGGTGACCAGGTCGGACTGGACTTCGTGCAGGTCGGTGGCGTCCGCGAGCCTGGCCGCGAACACGGCGATCGTGAGGTCCGCGTCGTAGCGGGACCGGTTGAAGCGGTGGTCGACCGCGTGCTGGACCCGCCGCCGGACTGGGTTGAACAGGGCCGCTACCACTAGTGTGGCCCCGGCCACCGCAACCGAGCTGTGCACGGGGAGCACGTGACTGGCCAGCAGGACGAGCCCGGCGTACACGCCGACCAGCAGGCCGGTCACGATGGCGTAGGACACGGTGCGGGAGATCAGCCGGTCGATGTCGTACAGCCGATACTTCAGCACCGCGACCACGCAGGCCACCGGGATCCCGACCACAGGCGTCAGCACCATCAGCGTCCACAACACGGTGCCGAGAGTGCCGGGGCTGCCCGGGTTGATGGCCGCCCCCGGGGCCAGCACCAGGATCCACAACACGGTGAGGACGCCGACGTAGCCGAGCCAGGCCAGCTGCTTGCGCAGCTCGGGACTGGCCCCGCGTCGGCGGGCGAAAACCGAGGCGACGACGCTGACGGCGGCGGCGATGGTGGCGGTCACGACCGCGAACACGAAGCCGCTGAACCAGCCATGCTGCGGGAAGAAACCCAGCGGATTCGGGTAGCTGGCCTTGGAGTCGTCCAGGATGTCGGTCAGCCCGCCGCTAATGTACTGGCCGGATTGCATCTGGCTCAGCACCGAGGCGGCCATGGCGGCCAGGATCCCGGTTCGCACCGGGCGCCAGCGCCGGGACGGCAGCCGCCCGTCCGGGAAGAGCAGGACCAGGAAAAGCAGCAGGTACACGGTCAGGACGGAGACAGCGACGGAGAGCCAGCCCACCAGCCGGGCCGCGGGCAGCGAGCCCGGGGCCGTGACGAGCCCGTAGAGGGGGTACTGCTCGGTCAGCAGCTCGGTGGCCAGCAGCAGACCGACCAGGGCCAGCAGCGCGCCGATGGCGTTGCCCGGCCGGCGGACCATGATCAGGTAACCAGTGCCGGCGTACAGCACGGTGGCCAGGGCCACGACGACCTCGAATCCCAGCTTGCCCGCAGTGATCCGGCTGGCGTCCAGTCCCAGCAGCGTCAGCGCCATGGCCAGGACAAGCGCGGTCAGCCCGGCCAGCGTCCAGGAAACGGCACGGTCCCTCATGCCGCCACCCTAAGCCGGGAGCGTTCCGGCAGTGTTACGAGACAACCGCGGGCCCCAAGCCGCGCAGCGGCGTCGTCCGGGCCGTGGGCTGGGCAAATCCCGGCGCAACCTACCCGGCGCGCTGGGACGCCCCCAACAGCGCGCACTGCCCCCCTCATCCTGTGTCGGGCCTGGCCCGGTTAGCTCATGTTGGCCGACTCGCGCGAGTCAGGCTCCGGTGCGGGGGGCACCGCGCGGCGGCCGGCCACGCTGCCAGCGAGACCGGCCAGGCGCAGCCGTGGTAAAGGACGCCGACAAGGGTCAGGGTGCCAATGCGGCGGCGACCTGTGCCGTGTCTTCGGAACTGCGGACGTAGTGCACCTTCCCGTCGCGGAATTTCCAGTAGTGGTGCATGTTCATCTCGACGTGCTTGCCGGTCGCGGTGACAGTGAACGCGTAGCGGATGAACACCATCACGTCTCCGTCGCCGTTGCTGGCGTAGGCCAGTGGAGTGAATTCGGTGATCGGGCCGGTCTTGCCGATGGCCCCGAAGAAGCTGACGACGCCGTCCTTGCCATGCCTGGGGCCATACCACGGCGCAGAGGGGATAGCCGCGTCGGTGGACCAGTCGACGTCGTCGGTGACGCGGTCCAAGATGGCCTGGACATCACCACGGCCGAATGCCTCGTACAGTTGCCTGGCCGTCTCGATGTTCTGGTCTGCGCTGATCATCTTGCTCCTCCGTTCCAGGGGCTGGGTCAGGCCCAGAACGCGCTCACGGCCGCCGGGTCGCCGACGAACTGCTCGATAGCACGCACGCGGCCGCCGTTCACGGTCACGAGCACGACCTGAGGGCCGTCCATCGTGCGCCCGTCGGGGCGGCTGGCGCTGAGCCGCACCAGCACGGCCACATGACCGTCGCCGTCGGCCATGACCGACTGCGGCTCGGCGTACAGTGTGCCGCCGGTGAGCAGCGCCGACTCGGTCAGGTAGGCGATGATCGCCTCGGTGCCGCGGTGGATGCCGCCGAGGCGGTCGTCGTTGTGGTGGTGCCAGGTCGCGTCAGCGTGCAGCAGATCGCTGAGCGTGGCGAGGTCGCCGGTGGCGAATGCTCCGAAGACGGCGCGGACGACATCAACGTCGGTGCTGGTGGCTGTGCTGGCGGTCATGGACTGCTCCTTTGCTGACTCGCTGGTGACGGCCTGCCAGGAACGGTAAGCAGCGGGCACCGCCCGGAGCTATCGACTGTTCAGTCGATTTTCGCGGCGGCACGGCGCGCCGGACGGCGTCCGGCAGCCCCAGCCGAGCGGTCAGATCCGCGCCGACCTCGCAATCCGCCCGCGCCCCCTCAGCTTTCAGCCGTCCGACGCCTTCCGGCCCGCCCAGCGCCTGCAGCCGCCTGGCGTCAACGCCGAGACCTGCCAGGAACGCCAGCGCCTCACCCGGCTCGGCTGGATCGATGAGGTCACCACGGGCGCGGACCACAATGTCATCACCGCCGAATACGGCAGCGATCTCGTGCGACGTCGCGGCGCAGCCAGCGAACCGCAGCAACGTCCCGTAGTAGACCTCGCCCTGACGATCCTCATCGAGCGTCGCCCGCCTGGCCAGTTCCGTCGCCAGCAGGCACGCCCGCATCGCCTCGCCCGGCGGGTGTCCCCGAGCTAGATCGCTCACCACCGACAGTGCCGCGACCACCCCCGCGACGCCAACCGTCTCCCCCACACCCCCAAGTCTAAAGATCAGCAGACGGCCAGCCCTCTGAACAGGCGAGGGACGCGCGGGAACCGCCCGACCATGCCAGCAGCCCTAGGGGGAAGGGGCCCCTGGCGTAGCGCTCCGTGCGGGGTTGTACGCCGCTGAAATCAGGCGTGCGTGATCGGGGGAGCGGATCGGGAACGCTCGCCGAACGCTTCATCAGCCACAGTGGTGCTCAGCATGATCGATGGGAGGGGGAGCGATGAGCACTACCGATTTCGCGGGTGTGCTGCGCAAGGAGATTTCCGGCCAGGTGCTGGAATCAGGGCAACCCGGCTACGACGAGTCGCGCCGGCTTTACAACCCGATGTTCGACCGCCGCCCGGCGGTGGTCGCTCGCTGCGCGGCCACTGCGGACGTCGTGGCGGCCGTGAACACAGCCCGTGAGTACCAGCTCTTGGTGGCGGTCCGCTGCGGCGGTCACAGCTTTTCCGGGCTCAGTACCTGTGACGGAGGGATACAGATCGACCTGCGCGGACTGAAGTCGATCACCGTGGACCCGCAGGCCCGGACGGCGCGGGCCGGTGGCGGCGTGCGATGGGGGGAGTTCGACGCCGCCACGCAGGCGCACGGGCTGCACACCCCAGGCGGCCGGGTCACCACCACCGGGCTGGGTGGCTTCACCCTTGGCGGCGGTTACGGCTGGACCTCGTCCAAATATGGCCTGGCCTGCGACAACCTCATCTCCGCCGAGGTCGTACTGGCCGATGGCAGCGTCGTGCGGGCCAGCGATCAGGAGCACGCTGACCTGTTCTGGGGCATCCGCGGGGGCGGCGGGAACTTCGGCGTCGTCACCGAGTTCGAGTTCCGCCTACAGCCGCTCGGCCCTACCGTCCTGGCCGGGCTGACGATGTTCCCGATCGACGGGGCACCGGACGTCCTGCCGCGCTGGCGCGACTGGGCCGACACTGCGCCCAACGAGATCGCCACCGCCTGCGCCGTGGTCACTGCGCCACCGGAACCGTTCGTCCCGCCGGAGCTGCACGGCAAGCCAGTGTTCGGAATCATCGTGCTCTACGTCGGAGATCCGGAGGACGGGGCGAAGGCGGTGCAGCCGATCAGGGACCTCGGCCCGGCCGTCGACCTCATCGGCCCGATGCCTTACACCGCGTTCCAGGCGTCGCTCGACGGATTCGCACCTTACGGTGGTGCCCGGTTCTACGCTCGCGGAGAATACCTGCCCACGCTGAGCGACGGCGCCATCGCGGCATATCTGGCCCACGCCCCCGAGCTAGCCGTCCAGAGCCATCCACTGAGCCAGATGATCATTTTCCGGATCGGGCAGGGCGTCGCGGCGGTGCCCGACGAGGCCACCGCGTTCTCCCACCGCGACGCCAGCTACCTCTTCCACCCGATCACGGCTTGGGCCGACCCGGCCGACGACGAGCGGATGACCACGGCCACCCGTAACTTCGCGGCTGCTATGCGGCCGTTCAGCACCGGCGCCTCCTACCTCAACTTCACCCATGAGCCGGACCGGGTACGTGACGCCTACGGCGATGGCAAGTTCGCCCGCCTGGTAGCAGTCAAGGACACTTACGACCCAGCCAACCTGTTCCGGCTCAATCAGAACATCAGGCCGAGCACGTAGCAGGCTGGCGCGCACGACGCGGCCGCTGACACCGTTCGGCAAGGGCTTTTCGAGGACGGGCGCGACAGCGTGCAAGGCGTCATGGGCGGCGTGCCGTCGCCGGTGTTCCGTCGCCGTCGATCCGCCGTTGAGGTCCGAAAACCGCGAGACAACCCGCGCCGCCCTGCGCCATCCTGTGCGCATGGACATGGACGACGACGCCTGTTACCGCGCCATCGAAACCCGCGACCGCCGCTTCGACGGGCGGCTGTTCGTTGGCGTGACCTCCACCGGCATCTACTGCCGGCCGTTCTGTCCAGCACC
>Ga0335075_10011218_pt1 | contig 13557 bp, 11 predicted proteins | sample Lox_Sample_24_FD_206723 | JGI IMG/M metagenome (GOLD analysis project Ga0335075, IMG submission 206723) | Soil microbial communities from Loxahatchee National Wildlife Refuge, Florida, United States - Lox_Sample_2.4 | ecosystem: Environmental > Terrestrial > Soil > Wetlands | place: USA...
ATCTCGAACGTGATCGTGGACAGTTTTATGCAGGCATACGTCCCGCCGGACATATTCGGCCGGGTCATCTCGGCGACCTGGGCTGCCGGGTTCGCGATGATGCCCGTCGGCGCGCTGCTCGCCGGAGTCCTCGCGACCGCGCTGGGGGTCAGGGTTGCGCTGTGGATACTCACTGTCCTGATCGCCGTGTCCGGTCTCACGTTCCTGCTGACTCCCATGCGGCACCTGCGTGACCTGCCACGGCGCCCGGCCGACGCTGCTAGCCCCGGCCAGACCACCACCGACTTTGCTTCCCCATCTCCCTCATAGGCGCCGAATCCTGGTGAGTGGGTGCCGGGTCTAGGGGCGGCGAAGCCGATGGCGTGCGACGGCCCGCAGGGCCGCTCTAGACGTGGTGGCTGCGAGCTGGACAATTTCGAGCGAGGAAGATGGACGTCTACATCCGGGCCGCGACAACAGCCGACCTGATCCAGCTCGCGACACCAGTGTGGCCCGGTGTGCGGCGGGCGGGCCTCCCAAGGCTGAGCCGCGCCGCCTTGATCATAGGAAGGCGCAATTCGGCAGTGCGGGCGCAGGAGCGCAAGGTCGCAGGCGCGGATGCTGTCGAGGGTTGCCGTGTTGTCGGCGGCGTCAGCTGAGCAGAGCGGCCTGCCAGCGTGACAGGTGTTGGTCCCGGATCGACGGCGAGACGCTGACACTGGTGTCGACCGACCGGTACCGCCTTGCGGTCCGCGAACTGCGCTGGAACCCGGCCCGGCTGCGGGATACCTGGCTACGTTCGGCAGCCACCGGGTGGCAACTTCGAAGCCGATCATGCCGTCGCGCTGACCTGTGTCGCTGCCTGGCAGCGCGAGCGCGATCGAAACCAAGCTCCGACAGCGCCTGTGACGAGTGGCCCAGCGCCTGGCGCGCGCACAGGGCGCTGGCCTGGCGTGCGCATCCAGGAGACACCGGCCTGGGCCTGCCGTCCACACGTCGCGCACCGCGCCCGAGGCCCGACGACAGGTCGACACTCAGGTCGCCAATGCGCCCATGCCTTCGAAGCGCCGCGATCGGCATCTTGGGCACGCAGCTCAGGTGCTGGTATGCACCGAGTCGACCGGATCGGCCGACGAGCGGAGTTGTATCTGCATCGCTGAGCCAAGCTCGGGCGCAGTGAGTCGCGCTATTACCAACCAACCGTGCAGCGGCGGAGTCAGGGCTTTGCGACGCGTCCGAGTCCGCGGCCGGTGGGGTCTGCGAAGTCGCTGGCGGTCACGGCCGGGCCCCGCCCGGCTTGATGGAGCTTTTCGCCGAGTGCAGCGGCTGCTTCTGCCGTCATGCGGCTGCTCTGGACGCGTTCGTGGAGGACTGAGTGGATGCTGACGCCGCGCGTGTGCGGGACGGTGCAAGCGACTCGGCGAGCGTCGTAGTCCTCGCTGAGGAGAATCTTGGAGGTAAGGCCCGTGGTTGCTGATCTTCGGGCGAGGGCGATGATCGTTGATTCTGCCCAGTGTTGCCAGTCGTCGGTGAGGATGCGGCCATCAGCGACGTCCTCTTGGGCTAGCTGGACGTCCTCGAGGGTTACGTAGCGCGTGGTATCCATGACCGACCAATGAGGTTCGATGCTGGAGAGGGCGACCTTCGCTAATCCGGCCGTTTCTGGGATACCGGCGCGGCGGGTTAGCTCGTCCTGGACGATATCGATGATCACGACGTGGTTTTTGCCGATTTCGTCCAGGACCTCAGCTTCGATGTCCTTATCGACTGCCATCGACAGCAGTGAGGATGTGTCGAGGAACCAAACCCTCGCGCCGTGGGCGCTCACTAGCTTCCGGTTCCGGACTCGGGATACATCACCTCGTCAAATAGCGCATCGTCGTCAGCTCGGCTGAGCAGGACGGCTACCGTGTTCATGCCGGCGTCTCCGGCTCGTGCGGCTTCCAGGGCAGCGGTTAGGAGCCTGGCCGGAGGCCTCTGCTCGCGAGTCGTCTCCTCCGGGCCAGGACACTCGCTGAGAAGGTGCCGGGCCGCACCGACGAGTGCGCCAGCGCGGAGCTTGTCAGCGAGATCCGTTTTGGCGGTAACAGTCAGGAAGCCTGCTTCGACAATTTGCGACAGCGCGCACGGCAGCGAGACGCCGTAGCGGAGCATCAGGTAGCCGAGCGCAACGCGACCGCGAGCGCTGGCGGAACAGAGGTCATCGCGGTCGCAACCAAGCCAGGCGAGGGTCGTGGTGACGGCCTTGACCGGTAGCAGCAGATGCCCCGCGAACGAATTGACGCGCCGCTCGATGTAGGAAGTGGCGAACATGTCACCGATCTGCTCCTCGATGACATCGCGAGGGTCGCGCAACAGATGATGGCCGAGTTCGTGCGCCAGAGTGAACCGGGTCCGGCCAACCGGGTAATCGGTATTAATGACCAGCAGCGCCGCCTGACCGTCGTGCGCGCACAGCCCGTCGCTTCCCTCACCGAGGGGACTGAGCGCGACGTCGGCTGCGAAGTGCATCTCAACCAGCGCCGGAAGATCTCCTATCTCCGCGACGCCAAACTCAAGGATGCGACGCACCTCTTCAGCAAGGAAACGCCCCTGACGTTGCGCTTCCGGGGCAGTCCGCGGCGAAGTCGCGAGACTGGTGGCGACCAGCCTTTCTATCGCGGCTCCGCCAGGTGAGAGCTGACGCGGCGGCAGTTCGCTGTGCTTGCCCAGCCGGTTCTCGGCCTGAAGAATCTCGATAGCGCGTGCCCTTGCACCGGAGGTAGCCGATTCGGGAGCAGTCGCGGCGACCCGGTACGCGAGTGCCAGCGCCGGGCGCGTGGTATCAGCACTACTCAGCAGGGCCGACAACGGCAAATGCAGCGCGCGGGCAAGCGCCGGCAGTTCCCTCGGAGCGACCCGGCGGCGACCGTTCTCAATCTTTGACAACTTGTCCCTGGTCAGCCCAACTTGCTCGGCTAGCGCAGCAGCGTCCAGTCCGGACCGGCGACGTGCCTCACGAACTCGCCTTCCGACCAGAGCATCGAGCTGTGGAACCTGTGCGCTGCCACTGGAGATGGACTGCTCGAGCGGCTCAAGCCCGAGCAGCGCGGCAACATCGGCGTCATCAGCGGCCGCGACCTTGTTGCCTGTCATGTCTCCTCCTCCCTCGGAGCGCGGTGCCGAAGAAGCGCCTGTCGAGGCGCTTCCAGCTACCACCCTCACACTATCACTCATCGCAACTATGCCAACACGAGAGTGCGATTACATATTCCGTGGACTCCGTCACCACTGGATCCACCCATCCACCAGCCCGTCACCGCACGCCTGCCAGCGCGAACGCACCATCAACGGACATTGGTGTCATGTATTCGCTCCATCCTGGCCAAAGAAGCCCTCGTCATTCGGCTGGGGCCTCCTGGTCCACGAGCTCACGCCACGCTGGACTGCCGGATGCGAGCGAGCGACGTTGGTATCCAGTGATCGCCGTAGCGGGCTTGCATTGCAGCTCGGGGCGGCGCCAGTCCTCGCCGGTGATGACTCCCCGGCACAGTGACGGTCCGCAGGCACAGTCCATCGCGAAGCTGGCGATCCCGGTGCTGGTTGCATGGTCATTAGTGACTTCTTCCCCGGCCGCGATGGGCCGCCGGGCTACCAGGGTGTACGCGTCACCCCACCACAGGTTCGGGTCGCAGCTGTGGTTGCCGTAGTGGTTTGGCCGACCGAGAACCGCGTACTCATCCCGCGCTGTTATCAGGTCACCCGCCATCGCCGTCCAATGGCAAGATGAGCGCGAACAGTTAAGGTCACGCGACCATCGCGGCCGGACGCCCTATCGGCCCGTGGTACCGCGACCTGCAGCACATTCCTAGCCCGAAGTGCATTGCCTGATTCACCAAGCTGTCTTGCGTACTGGACCATCCAAGCGATCCTCAAGGACTTCACTCTTGCCGTGATCGACATAGCAGGGAATCGTGCCCTAGCGGGCGGACGGATCAGAGCGGACCGCCGCAAGCCGAGCTGCCAGATGGCGATAATCCTCCATCAGTGGCCCCGGTCAGGGCTGGATTGGTCTCGAACCGGTCGCGCAGCCCCTTAGCTAGGTCCTCCACTTGTTCGGCATGGGCTGCCTGGCCGGGATGGACTGATCGGCGGGCAAACGAGCGCCACCGCCGCATCGCGAGGGAGGCCATCTCCTGCCGCGTCGCGTCGTCGCGGCCTGCCACAGGACAACCGGAAAGCTGCTCGGCCTCGACCACAGCCTGGAGCCGGCCGGCGAACCGGGCTCCTGCCGACTCATCCATCCCGAATACCTCGTGGCCGGACATAACTGAAGTCTCGCAGACACTGCATGCCGAACACCCTGTCGTTGCTCGCCGTTGCAGACATGGTCACCCGACCCACCGATCTGTAGGCTTTGCTGAAGAGTCCTTGTCGATGTGTCATCCGCGTATAACTGCAGGTTGTGCGTCACCCAGTCAGACGGGCGGAACAACCACGCGAGCCGAACTAGCGACGGTCAGAATTCGAGGTATTTGGAAAGTTTGCCCTGAACAGGTTCAAGCTGCTCGGCGTCCAGCTTCTCTTGCAGCATTGGCAGGCGCTCCGCAATCTCATCAGCGGTGAGCGGCGCGCTGACGTTCAGCGCGATCGCGAGCGACGAACTGTCCCCCGTTGTCTCCTCATCAACGCCGTGCACCTCGCGGATGCGGCTGACCATGCCATTGGCAACGAAGATGATCGCTCTCAGCCTGTCTCGCCGCCAGGAGGCGACGCGCCACCACATGCGATCCGCGTCCCGCTGGATTTCCTCTCCCTGACCGGTTTCCCCGTACAGGCGCCCATCCTCATCACGCTGGGAGCGCCCTGCTTTCTGCCAGACCATCAGAGCGTAGTTCGGGCCTGCTGTTTCGCCGGCAACCGCCGCATCACGGGAATCCTGGTGCTCCGGCGATTCCGCCGGCAACGCTTGCAAGACGCTCTGCTCGCCAGACAGGCTCTTCAGCTCTTCCCCAAGAAACAACTCCGCTGTCTGATGCAGCGTGATCGCCTGACGATTGGCGAGCTGAGAGGCGCGAGCATTCCACCAGTTCGGCCGCCAGACCTGCCACCAGAGAGGCTGGTACCCCAAGTCGGCTCGACAAGCCGCAGTAAAGGTCTCCAGCGCGCGCCAACACCGGTCTACTTCCTCTTTCGTCAGTTCTTCCCTGTGAGCGGCTGCGGCGTCGAATAGATCGCCCATGGCATCACGGAGCGATTCTGCTGCTGCCTTCGGCCCCTCGTTTCCCACGCCCTGGACGTCAATCAGGGCTTGGAGAAACTCTGTGATGGCTTTCATACGAGCGTCGACATACGGCTTCTGTTGTTCTGCGGGAAGCCGCGAGATATGGCTGTCGCGGAACTGGACGACGTACGCGACGACCGCTTCCTGGAACCGCTTGTAAACCTGGCGGCGTTCGCCCCGGCTGCGGGCGCGGCTCGCTACGACAGCCGACCCGATCTTCCCTGCCGCGCTCGCCCCAAGGCTGAGAGGGTCCGTCATGTGTCAAGTACACCAGCAGCCGTGCCCCGTAGGAACGGAATCGGCGAGTTCGCGGGCGTGCGCAGAGCGGGCCGTGGTCTTGGACCAGCTGCCCGGCGCTGGCGGAGGTGGTAGCCGGGCCGATAGGTTCCGCCGCTTGTCGCCCTTCGTCGGCTGCGTGCCTCCATGCGGACGCCATTGTCGTCACCACTGCTTACGCTCGTCTTGGTATGGACTTGGCGAGGATGAGCTCAGAGAAGGCAGTCATGGCAGCGTTGCTGGCGTACGAACGGTGCGGCAGCCCGCAAGCAAAGGGGTGGCATGATCAAGCATCAAGGCGTCGATGCGCGTAAGGACCCGAATTTGAAAATTCAGGCGTACTACGTGCGGCTGAACGCCCTGAATGAACTTCTCTCGCCGCTCAGCAGGGAGCTTCTCTATATTTCCTGGGAGACGGCTGGCTCCATGGAGATGGTCGAGTTGCGCCGCAGTACCATTGTAGGACTGCTCATTTCCGACCTTATCCGCGCGTTGGATCTACAGGAAGTTTCGCCAGGCGATGTCGCGTGCGGGCAGTGGTTTGTTCACTCCGGGACTACTCATTTCACCCGCCAGCGCGACGGCCGAAAGAAGGCGTCGATCGTCCTTGACAGCGGACGTCGTATAGAGGCAATAGCTCGAACAGAATGCGAAATCACCGGCACGGCTGGCGTCAACATGGACGGGGATGACGACATATCCTTTGTCGTCGGGCGCGTGTTGTCGGACTCGAAGTTCGACCTGATCGTCGCGGGCTATCGTTGGCCCTCGCTGCTGACGGCACCAAATTCTGCACGGTCAGTTAGCCTCGCGGATCTGCCCGGTTGCGTGCTTGACCTGATTGATCACAAGCCTCACCTGAAGGTACCAAAGATCAGTTACCAAGGTGTACCGGACGCAGACATGCTCGCGGCAGCCATTGCTGACACATTTGACCGATTCAAATATGCGGTCGAACATGAAGGCGTATGGAAGCAACTCTACGATCCTGGCCGAGAGCCAGCCCATGAGTCGCGGCATCAAGCACTCTTCCGCCTACTGGCGAGTCTGAGCTTCGAAGCACTGGGCATAAAGGCACTTCCAGCGGCAGACCACGGATCTGGCCCGACGGACCTTACCTTGGTGCTCCGAGATGCGGTCCAGGTGGTCGAATTCAAGAAGGACTACAACCTCCGGCGCCTGGTTCATGGTCTGACTGTGCAGCTTCCCGCATATATGAAGTCCGCCATGACGCAGGCTGGCGCATACATGGTGATGTGCCATGAGCGGTCCCCGGAAGAAGTATCAGAGATGCTCGAGGAAGCTAAGGCACAAATTAACACTGAAGTGAACTTGGCGCTCTTTATAGGAGTGGTTGACTGCCGCCCGCAAAAATCCGCCTCAAGGGCATCCCAGTCCAGACCTGCCAGACGTCGGGCCTCGGGCTCAGTCAACGTCATGTCCGCGCATAGCCGCGAGCCGCGCTGACACTTCTGGTGCTGCCGTGCGGTGCTCACGACCGTCGCAGGCGGTCGTGGCCCGGTGTAACCAGCGCAGCTAGGCTTGCCGTCGTGTGGCCCGACGAACTGCCTGTCATGGAGCTTGTCTTCCCAGGACCACTGCGCGATCAACTCGTCGCCGCGGTCCCTGCGGGCAGAAAGACCACGACAAGCGGGCTGGTCGCAGATTACGAACACGAAGGCTCACCGCTGCCCCGGCGCGGGCTGAGCCAAGCGGTGATCGAATCGGCGAGCAACCGGGTCGCGGTTATCGAGACGACCGCAGTACGGGTAATCCGGCTGGGCGATGTAGACCTGGCGCGCGCCATGGGCGAAGGCGAAGGCTTCACCTCGGTCGCCGAGTGGCGGGCTGATCACGAGCAGTTCTGGCGCTCGGAACAAGTGCGCCAAGCACTCGATTACCTGGCATTGACCGTCGATGACGACACTCCCGCGTAGTCGCTCAGACGTTCCGGCTCGTCGACAAACGCGACCGAGGCGTAGAGCCAAGACGCACGCTCATGGCCGCGATGACAATCGTGCTGGCGCAAGCAGAACCGGCGGATCTGCATCTGGTCGTCCACACGGGCATTGCCCTGCCTGGGGCGCACTAAGTCGGCGATCTGGTTCAACTGCCATTCTGGCCTGGAGCCTCATCGATCACCCTCGGTAACGGCTACGAACCCGGCTCTCTCGCGGACCGTGCGACGGCGTTCAGATGCGTCAGACGCGCCTGCAGAAGACCATGGGCGTGCGGCGTGACATGGCACGGTGGCGTCGTCGGCAGTCAGTGACGCTCTGCAAGTCTCCTGGCCGGCCGGGGCAGCGGTGACCGGGCTTCGACCAGCAGATATCCGCTGGTCAGCGTGCTTTCCATAGTTTCGGGTGCCCCGCTGGGGGCGCAGCTAGACTGCTACTTTTCGAATAAACCGATGGATATAGATTTGCTGTCGACTACATAGACGAAAAGTTCCTTTCACGAGCACGTTCCTCGACTGCCCGTCTGGTCGCTCCGCAATCTGCAGGCAAGATCACGATAGAAGAGCGAGAGAAACCCGGCACCGCAGCAGCGCCGCGCAGACGGTAGCGCAGTTGGCCGCGGGCGGCGCATCGCAATGAGCAACGGCCGAAAAGAACGTGTGCCCACAGCGCCGGCCAGTCTCGCTGATCCTGCGCGGGCTCCCGCTGAGTCCAGTTCGATCCCACTGTTAGGCACCGCCGGCCGGTCGCCGGGACGAAGCCCGGGCTCGGCGAAAGGCCGACTCACCCGTGCTGACCCCACGTACCCCTAGCCGGAACCACGCGGCCAAAAAGCCCGTTGGCCGTATCCCAAGTCAGGCCCCGAACGCTCGGTCATGCCTGTTCTCTGAACTAGACCCGGTGTTTTCGCAGTTCAGAGGACGTTTGGCTGCGCCGGTCGTTAGAGTCGGCGGTCATGGTCAATCGGGGGGAGCTGGCCATGGATCTTGCTTACCTGGCTGTGCCGGCGACGGGTCGTCTGGTGGCTACCGGTGAGCGGTGGGAGCCGTACCGGCTCGTCGATGCGGACGGGGTGACCGTGGGGGCCGCTCGTGCTTACTTCGGCCATTTGCAGGCGGCGGGGCGGTCGGAGGCGACGATCCGGTCCTATGGCGTGGACCTGCTGCGCTGGTTCCGGTTCTTGCGGGCTGCCGGGGTGAGCTGGCAGGAGGCGACCCGGGCCGAGGCCCGCGACTTCTGCCGGTGGCTGGTGGTGGCCGGCAAGCCGGCCCGCGCGCACCGGGAGCCGCGGCCGGGACCGGACGTGGCCGGCGCCGCGTCCGGCCAGGGGTATGCGCCGTCGGTGCGCGCGCATTGCGAGACGGTGCTGCGCGGCTTTTACGACTTCCACGTGGAGGCCGGCAGTGGCCCGCTGGTCAACCCGTTCCCGCTGGACCGATCGCGGCCGGCCGGACGGGCGCACGCTCATCACAATCCGATGGAGCCTTACCGGCCCCAGCGCAGCGGCTTATACCGGCCAGCGGTGCCGTCGCGGATCCCGCGGAGCATCCCGGACGAGGAGTTCAACGCGATCTTCGCAGCGCTGGGTTCGAACCGCGACCGGGCGCTGGTCGCGTTCTATGTGTCCACGGGGGCGCGCGCATCGGAACTGCTGTCGGCGACGCGGAGCGGAGCGGATCCGGGACGGCAGCTGATCACCGTGGTCCGCAAGGGAACCCGGGCACTGCAGCAACTGCCGGCCTCGGCGGATGCGTTCGTGTGGCTGCGGCTGTATCAGGCGGAGATGGACGGCAGGCTGCCCGCCGGCGGCGGGCAGCCGCTGTGGTGGACGCTGCGGCGGCCGTTCAGGCCGCTGACCTACCACGCCGTGCACCGCATGTTCGAGCGGGCCGCGGCGGTGGCGGGCAGTGATGCGACGCTGCACGCGCTGCGGCACACGGCGGCCTACCGGATGGCCGCCGACCCGGCGCTTCCGCTGACCGACGTCCAGTTCGTGCTCGGCCATGCGCTGCTGACTACTACGCAGCTGTATCTGACGCCGCGGCAAGAGGAGGTGATCCGCCGGATCCTGGCTCATCACGGCGAGCAGGTGCGCCAGGCCCGGCAGCGGGCACGGCCCGAACCGGCGCCCGGTTACCGGCGCGAGAGCCTGGATGTGCTGTTCGGCAGGCAGGCACCATGACCGCGGGCGTCGCCGCGCCCCGCGCGGCTGCCTCGGTCTGGCGGGAGGGATACCGGGCGGCCCGAGACCGGTTCCCGCCGCGGCCGCCGGCCGCTGCCTGGCCGGCTACCACGCAGGGCCGCGAGCAGATCCTCGATGAGCTGGCCCGCAGTGCGGCGGGCCAGCAAGGTGGTGCTGCCGGGATCGAGGCGCTGCTGGGCTGGCTGGAAGATCAGGAAGGAGGCAGCTGGCAGGAGCGCTGGCTGGCCAGCGGCGCTGAGGCCCTCAGCGCGGCGTGGCTGCAACTGCCTGCCCGGTGGCTGCGCCGCGGTGCCGGGTTCCCGGGCCGGCCGGGGAGGATGCTGCCCCGGGCGCTGATCAGCGTCATCGGCGCTGACATCGTGCGCCCGTCGCTGGCCTGGCTGGTGGCCGCACGTTATGACTCTGAGCTGGCCAGGGCCATGGCTGCATGCCGTGACCCGGAGGGCTTCGCACGGCTCGCCGAATTGTGCGACGGGGGGCCGTCGAGCCCGGTCGCTGTGACTGCCCGCACGCGCACGCTGCGCCGCGCTGCGATCATTCTTGCCGCCAAGGGCGGGACGCTCGCCAGCGTCGGCATCGGCGACGTGCTGGAATTGCTGGACGCAGAGGCTGAGGTGCTCGGCGCCGTCCGGGCCGGCGCCGCCGACTGCTACCGGCTGCTGCGCCAGCTGGGGATCTTCGGCCCGGTGGCGCCGCTGCGGCTGCGCGAACTGCGCACCGCCGGGCAGCGCACGGTTGAGGAGATGATTGACCGGCACGACCTGGCCTGCCGGCCCATCCGGGACCTGCTGGTGGAGTACCTGCGGGAACGCCAGCCCGGGATCGATTACGCCAGCCTCGACCAGCTGGCACACCGGCTCGGCATGTTCTGGGCCGACCTGGAAGCCCACCACCCCGGCATCAGCAGCCTGCACCTGAGCGCCGAGGTGGCCGAGGGGTGGAAGCAGCGGCTGCAAACCAAGCTGAAGACCGTCACCCTGCCTGACGGCAGCAAGACAGTGATCGAAACCGAGCGGATCTGCTACCGGGAGTTCCTGACCCCGGTGCGGGCCTTCTACCTCGACCTGGCCCAGTGGGCGGTGGAGGATCCCAGCCGGTGGGCCCGCTGGGTCGCGCCCTGCCCGGTCGGTCCTGCCGAGACCATCCAGGGCAAAGTTCAGCGGCACCGCAAATCGCGGATGGATGCCCGGACCCGGGAACGGCTGCCGGTCCTGCCGGTGCTGGTCCGCTGCGCTGCCCGGCAGCACGCCGACGCGGCTGCGCTGCTGCAAGCCGCCCGCGACGCCAGAGCGGACGAGACCATCACCGCCGCCGGGCAGGTCCTGGTCCGCGCTGCCACCAGCAGCGCCGCCGGAATCTGGGCCGAAGACCTGGCCACCGGCTGCCGGCGCAACCTCAGCACCGAGGAAGACCGCGCGTTCTGGGCCCGGGCGGCCATCGAGGTGCTGCGCGCCACCGGCGTCCGGATCGAGGAACTCACCGAGCTTTCCCATCACAGCCTCGTCCAGTACCGGCTGCCCGGCACCGGGGAACTGGTGCCGCTGCTGCAGATAGCCCCGTCCAAGACCGACACCGAGCGGCTGCTGGTCATCAGCCCCGAACTCGCCGACGTGCTCGCCACCGTCATCAGCCGCCTCCGCGGACCCGACGGCACCGTGCCCCTCGTCGCCGTCTACGACGACCACGAGCGCCTCTGGCTGCCACCCGCGCCGGTACTGTTCCAGCGGCGCGTCGGCTCGGAGAACCGCCCGATCCCCGCGCACACCATCCGCAAGCTGCTCGCCGCCACCCTCGCCCGCACCGGCCTGACCGGCCCCGCCGGCCAGCCCTTGCACTACACCCCGCACGACTTCCGCCGGATGTTCCTCACCGACGCGATCCTCAGCGGGCTCCCGCCGCACATCGCCCAGGTCATCGCCGGGCACCGCGACATCAACGTGACCCTCGGCTACAAGGCCGTCTACCCCGACGAAGCCATCCAGGCCCACCTGGCCTTCCTCGCCCGGCGGCGGGCGCTGCGGCCAACCGAGGAATACCGCTCACCCACCGACACCGAGTGGCAGGAATTCCTCGGCCTCCCTGTTAACTGCACCTCATCTGGATCATCGATCGGGTGCACAACCCGGTCCGTTGAGAGGGTGAGATGTGGTCGAGGACGTGCGGCATGCGCTGATGGAAGGGCTGGGATCTGTCCCGGCGGTCGGAGCGGTGCTGGCCGGGCGGGCGGCGCAGTTGCCGTTCTTCGTTGTGAACAGCGGCGGCGAGGAACTCGGTGCGGTAAGTGCCTATCTGCGGGACTTGATGCTCGGCGATGTCAGCCGGTTAACCTGCCGCAGTTATGCGTTCGACCTCCTTCGGTGGCACCGGCTGCTGTGGTGCCTTGGCATCGGGTGGGATACGGCGACCGAGGCTGAGGTCGCGGCGATGGTGGGCTGGCTGCGGGCCGCCCGGAACCCTCAGCGGGAACGCACCCAGCCCGGCTCGGCTGCGCCGGGATCGGTGAACCTGAAGACGGGGAAGCCGTCGCTGCGGGCGGGATACGCACCGACGACGATCAATCACGCTCTGACCGTCGTGCACGGCTTCTACTCTTTCCACGATCGTTTCCGGGATGGCCCGGTGGTCAACCCGGTGCCCGTCTCCGCCCAGCGGCGGCAGCTGCTGTCGCACCGGAGCCCGCTGGAGCCGGTCCCTATCGTGCGCCGGGCACGACTGCGGCAACGGGTTCCTCAGCAAGCACCGAGATCGATCCCGGACGCGCTGTGGGGTGAGCTGCTCGCGGCGATGGTCTGCGACCGTGACCGTGCTCTGCTGGAGTTCTACGTCAGCTCGGGTGCACGGGCGAGTGAGCTGCTCGGGGTGACGCTGGCGGACATCGACTGGGGCGGGCAGCTCATCTACGTCGTGTCCAAGGGCACCAGGATCCGTCAGCCGGTCCCGGCCTGCCCGGACGCGTTCCGCCACCTCGGTCGCTATCTGGCCGCCGACGGCCTTCCCGCCGCGGGGGAACCGGTCTGGAGAACCCGGCGTGGTGAGTGCCGGCCGATGACGTACTGGGCGATGCGCCGTGTCCTGCAGCGCGCTAACGAACGGCTGGGCACTAACTGGACCCTGCATGACGCCCGCCATACCGCCGCCACCAGGATGGCCGGTGATCAGCGGCTCACTCTGGCCGAAGTACAGACCATTTTGCGGCACGCGCATCTGGACACGACCGGGCGTTACCTGACAGCCCGGATCGAGGACATGCACGACAAACTGCAGGAGCATTACACCAGGCCCCGGCCGCAGCGTTCCTACCCGGCCGGCTATGACCCCGATGACATCAAGGCGGTCTTCGGTGGCTGAGCCGACGGTGACCGCGCTCCTCGCGGGTCGGAGAATCGTGCCGACGCGTTTTGCGGGCTTGCAGGCTGCACCCGCTCTGCTGCCCGTCATTTCCCCTGGACCCTACGGACACCTTGGGAACGCGAGCCCAGGGGAGATCGAGGCGGTGATGCGCAGGGTCTGGCCGGGTGTCCGTGACGCGGAGAACCGGCGGGTCCGCGGCGCACGCATCCTCTTGCAGCACCTGGATGGCTTCCCTGGCGGGTCGTGGCAGCAACGCTGGGAGGCCAGCGGGCTGAATAACACGCGCCAGCCGGTCAACGTGCTGATCCCTGCGGGGCGCAAGGAGATCTGCACCGGTGCCGCCTGCCTGTTCGGACTCCGCGTCGTCCGCCCGTCGCTGCTGACGCTACGGTCGACCCGGCTGCACGGCTACGGAGAACGATTCCTGACCGCCCAGCACGATCCGCTGCTGGAGAACTTCTGGAAGCGGGTCCAGGACCATCCGGTGCATCCGATGCACCACACTGCGGCGCTGTTCGACGTCGCGG
>Ga0335075_10011220_pt1 | contig 13554 bp, 14 predicted proteins | sample Lox_Sample_24_FD_206723 | JGI IMG/M metagenome (GOLD analysis project Ga0335075, IMG submission 206723) | Soil microbial communities from Loxahatchee National Wildlife Refuge, Florida, United States - Lox_Sample_2.4 | ecosystem: Environmental > Terrestrial > Soil > Wetlands | place: USA...
CGCTCCGGGAAACACTGAGCGGCCGCGCGGCGGGCCCGACGCGCGCGCTCCCGGAAACACTGAGCCGCGGGTGCCCGCGCTTCCCCGGCGGGACGGCGCCGGTGGCTAGCAACGACCTGGCGGAGGTGACCGCGCGGTTCGGCGCCGAGCTGCGGCGCGCCGGGCTGGCGGTCGGCCCGGGACGCAGCGAGCGGTTCGCGAGCGCGGTCACGATCGCCCGGCCAGACACCCTGGACGCGCTGTACCGCTGCGCCCTGGCCACGCTGGTGTCCGGCAAGGACGACATCGACGTCCTGCGCGCGGTGTTCAACAGGGTCTTCGGCGGCCTGGACGGCCGGGCAGACGGGCGCGGCGCGGAGCAGCCGCCCGCGCTGCCGCTGCGCCCGCCGGTCAGCCCCGAGAACCTGCTGGCCATGGCGGCGCGCGCGGCGAAGTCGCACGTCGGCGACGTACAGCCGGCCGGCACGCCGGACGCGGGCGAGGAAGGCCCGGGCGAGGCCGAGCCGGAACGCGAGATCGAGCACCGCTACCTGGGCAGCACGGTCGAGCGGCTGGCCGGGCAGGACTTCGCCGACATGTCAGCGTCGGAGCTGGCGCTGCTCGTCGGCCTGATGCGCAGCATCACCCTGGCCGTTCCCATGCGCCGGTCCCGCAGGGAACATCGCCGGCCCGGGGGGCCGCGCATCGATCTCCGGTCAACGCTGCGCCAGGCCAGGCGAACCGGTGGTCACGCGTTCAGGCTCATTTCAAGGGCGCCCTCCCGGCGCCCTCGGCGGCTGGTGGTGCTGTGCGACATCTCCGGATCGATGGAACCGTACGCGCGAGCCATGATCCAGCTGCTGTACTGCGCGGCCGGCGGGGCCGAGGCCGAGGTGTTCACGTTCGCCACGCGGCTCACCCGGCTCACGCCGGCGCTGCGGCGGACCCTGCCCAGCCTGGCGCTGCAGCGCGCGGGCGAGGCCGCGCCGGACTGGCTCGGCGGCACCAAGATCGGCGAGTCGGTCAAGGTGTTCAATGACGTCTACGGCCGGCGGGGCATGGCACGGGGTGCGATCGTCGTGATCATCTCCGACGGATGGGACACCGGCGATCCCGAGGTGCTGCGCCGCGAGATGGAACGGCTGTCCCTGGTGGCGTTCCGGATCGTATGGGTTAACCCGCGGACGAAGAGCGCGAACTACCAGCCCCTCGCCGGCGGCATGGCCGCCGCCTGGCCGCACTGCGACGCCGTGGTCAGCGCGCACACGCTCGGCGCGCTCGACCAGCTTGCCGATGCGCTCGCCGACCCGGTCCGCCGCCGCGCCACCGTGCGGGCTCCGGCCGGCCGGTCAGCGTAGCCCTGGGACAGCGTGACAAGGCCGCTGCCCGGCATGGCAAGCCGGCGGCGGATCATCCGGCCACGACCACTCAGCGGCTTTTGATCTTGCGCTGCTTGTGCTTGACGTCGATGCCGCCGAAAACGCAGGCACCCTCCAGCCTGAGCACCGGGGAGTCCGGGCGCTCGGACTCGGCGGTGCTGCCCGAGACGTCGCGGCCGCCGAATACGGCGACGCCGGAGTCGACCACGCGCATCTCCGGGGGCACCGTGATCGACATCCCGCCGAAGACGGCGACCGCCCGGATGATGATCTCAGGGCCGGGCAGGATCGCGTCCCGCAAGTCGATGTCGGCGCCCCCGAACACGGTCACCACGCTGCTGGCCGCGGGTACGCGCCAGGCTCCCTTGCGGCTCGCGCCCCCGAAAATGGCTACGATCCGGCTGCCGCGGCGGCCGGGCCGCCCGGCCGCGCCGCCCGCGGGCACCGGGGAGGTGCCGCCGGATACCGCCGGAAGGTCCTCGAGCAACGGCACCAGCTCGGCCTGCGTCTTCGCCGTGTAGATCGAGTCGAGCCGCTCGGAGTGCTCCTCCGCGGTCAGCCTGCCCTCGGCGAGGGCCGCGTTAAGCACCGATGCGGCGCGGTCCCGGTCCGCGTCCGACGCGCGCAGCCGGGAATTTGAGTTGAACGCCTGGGGGTCCATCTGGATATTGTCGGCCGCGGAACCGTGGCATGGATAGGGGAAACCGGTGGGGCACATCGAGGCCGCGCACGTGACCTGGGCTCTGCCCGACGGCCGTGTGCTCCTCGACGACGTGTCGTTCCGGGTCGGGGACGGCATGGTCGCGGCGCTGGTCGGCCCGAACGGCGCGGGCAAGACGACGCTGCTCCGGCTGGCCGCCGGGGACCTGGCGCCGCAGTCGGGGACGGTCACGTCCAGCGGCGGCATCGGCGTGATGCGCCAGTTCATCGGCGGGATCCGCGACGAGTCGAGCGTTCGGGACCTGCTGCTGTCGGTATCGGCCCCGCGCGTGCGGCAGGCCGCGGCACGGCTCGACGGCGCCGAGCTGGTCATGATGGAACGCGATGACGAGCCGGCCCAGCTACGGTACGCGGCGGCGCTGGCGGAGTGGGGTGACGCGGGCGGCTACCAGGCCGAGGTGCACTGGGACTCCTGCTGCACCGCCGCGCTCGGCATTCCCTACGAGGCGTGCCGCTGGCGCGAGGTGCGCACGCTGTCCGGAGGAGAGCAGAAGCGGCTGGTCCTGGAGTCCCTGCTCCGGGACCGGACCGAGGTGCTGCTGCTGGACGAGCCGGACAACTACCTGGACGTGCCGGGCAAGCTGTGGCTGGAGCAGCAGCTGGCCGCCACCGGCAAGACCGTGCTGCTGGTCAGCCACGACAGGGAGCTGCTGGCCAACTGCGCCGAGCGGATCATCACCGTGGAGGACCGCAACGTCTGGGTGCACGGCGGCGGGTTCGCGAGCTACGCCGAGGCCAGGCGGGAGCGAAACGAGCGCCTCGACGAGCTGCGCCGTCGCTGGGATGAGGAGCACGACAAGCTGAAGCAGCTCGTCCGGATGTACCGGCAGAAGGCGTCGTACAACTCGGACATGGCATCCCGGCTGCAGGCGGCGGTGACCCGGCTCCGCAAGTTCGAGGATGCCGGGCCGCCGGAGCTGGCGCCGCGGGACCAGAACGTGCGGATGCGGCTGCGGGGCGGCCGCACCGGCAAGCGAGCGGTGATCTGCGAGAACCTGGAGCTCACCGGGCTAATGCGCCCGTTCAGCCTGGAGGTCTGGTATGGCGAGCGGATGGCCGTGCTCGGCGCCAACGGCTCCGGCAAGTCACACTTCCTGCAGCTGCTCGCCGGCGAGCCGGTGCGGCATTCCGGCATCGCCCGGCTCGGTGCGCGGGTGGTACCGGGGATTTTCGCGCAGACCCATTCCCGGCCCGACCTGGAGGGCCGGACCGTGCGCGAGATCCTGATGACCTCGCATGCCATGCTCCCCAACGAGGCCATGGCCGCCCTTGCCCGGTATGAACTGCAGTCCAGCGCGATGCAGCCGTTCGAGACGCTGTCCGGAGGGCAGCAGGCGCGGCTGCAGATCCTGCTGCTGGAACTGGCCGGGTCCACCCTGCTGCTGCTCGATGAGCCCACCGACAACCTCGACCTGGCCAGCGCGGAGGCGCTGCAGGAAGGCCTGGAGTCGTACTCGGGCACCGTCCTGGCCGCCAGCCATGACCGCTGGTTTGCCCGGTCGTTCGACCGCTTCGTGGTTTTTGGCGCCGACGGAGCGGTGTATGAGGCGCCGGGCCCGGTGTGGGATGAGGCCCGAGTGGACCGGCCGCGTTGAACAGCTGACTTGCTAGGCTTCGAGAATCATGGAACTTGGCGATCGCTGGGCCGGTTCCGCGTAGCCAAGCGCGAAAGGGTGAGCGCCTGTGAAGAAGATTCTCCTGCTGGCCCTCATCGGAGCCGGGATCTTCGCCATCTGGAAGAAGGTCCAGTCCGATCGGGCCGAGCTAGACCTCTGGACCGAGGCGACGACAGACGACGACTAGCTTTCCCGTGGCCCCGGCCGTGTCGGAGCGCGAACACGAGCAGGCGAGAGGCGCGATACCCGTCTCGCTGGCGTGCTGCGGGCTGATCGGCACGATGGTCAGCGATGGTGGCACGGTGGACCGCGCCTATGCCGAGGCCATCGCCACCCAGGGGGTCTTTCTCGGGACCGCCGCCTACGCCAAGTGCATGGCCCAGGTCCACCAGGCCAGAGGGCAGTCAGAGACCGAAGTGCTGCGGGCCATGTTCCCGGAGAACGAGGCCCGGGCCCAGGCGGCGCAGATCGCGCTTGACCGTTCCTTCTGCGACGCTGTCGGCCGGATGGGCGCCACGCCGGCCCCGGGGGCGGTGAACGCCATGGAGAAGATGGCCCGGGCTGGCATCCGGGTCTGCGTGATCACCGCCTTCTCTCGCCGGGTGCTGAACGCGGTCCTGGACAACCTTGGCTGGTGGGACTGGATCAACCTGGCGCTGTCCGCTGACGACGCGCCCCGGGGATTCCCGGCGCCGGACCTGATCCTGACGGCGATGCTCCGGCTGGGCGTGGCGGACGTGCGCGAGACGGCGGTCGCGCACGACGCTCTGAACGGCATCATGGCCGGCACCCGGGCCGGGGCCGGCATCGTCGCCGGGGTCCTCGGCGGTGCGCACAGCGGGGACCGGCTCCAGCTCGCCGGGGCAACCCATCTGATCCCCGGCGTGGCCTACCTGCCCGAACTGCTGATCACCGTCGGCCGGGAGGCGCCGGAACAGCCGGGAACGGCACCGCAGGCCGCGCCCACCGGGCAGGCGACCGGGACCAGCGGGTAACTTACCGGGCTGCTGAGCCTGGTAGGCGCCTCCGGCCACCCGGCACCACGAGTAACCTTAGGGCGGCGCATGCAGCCGTGGGGCTATAGCTCAGCTGGTAGAGCACTTGCTTTGCAAGCAAGGGGCCGTCGGTTCGAGTCCGACTAGCTCCACCCACCTGACCAGCAGCGACAGGCTTACCGTAGCACACTTCCCCGATCATGGGGAGCCAAAGTGGGAGCCAACGTGTGTTAGCGTGGCTCCCATGAGCGCGAGACGTGGGCACGGCGAAGACTCGATCTACTTCGACCACACGGGCGACTGCAAGGACACTCGTTACCACCGTGGCTGCCCTGGCCGCTGGCGCGGAGCCATCTCCGTCAAGGGGCCAGACGGCAAGCGTGTCCGGCACAAGGTGTCAGGCCGCACTAAGCAGGAGATCAAGGCCAAGCTTGAAGAGATGCACGAGCGCATCGGCACGGGCATCACGTCAACGGCCGACTACACCGTGCGGCGCTGTGCTGAAGACTGGCTGGCCAACGGTCTTGATGGCCGCTCGGCTAAGACGGTTAACCTCGCTAAGGATGTCCTTAGCCCGTTGCTGGCCCTGATCGGTGATAAGCCTCTGCGTGACCTGACCGCGGACGATGTCCGCGGCGCACTGGTGAAGATGGGCAAGACAAGGTCAACCAGGACACTCCAAATCACCAGGAACCATCTCTCGCGCGCTATCAGGCGCGCGGAGGCGAACGACAGGGTTCGCCGCAACGTCGCAGCACTTGCGGAGGTACCTGAGGGGCAGGCTGGCCGACCCTCCAAAGCGATGACACTCGATCAGGCCAAGGCGCTGCTGGCCGCCGCGGAGGAGTCCAGCTTGCACGCCTACATCGTGCTGTCACTGACAACCGGCATCCGTCCCGAAGAGGCCAGGGCACTCCGGTGGGATCACGTCAACCTTGATGCCGATGTCCCGCACGTCATGGTCTGGCGTTCAGTACGCCGTCACGGGGATGTAAAGACGGAGCGGTCCCGCCGCACGCTCGCGCTCCCGGCGCCTGCGGTTGAAGCTCTCAGGGCTCATAGGAACGCACAAGATGCCGACAGGGACAGTGCCGGTGGCATCTGGGATGAGACGGGGCTCGTGTTCACTACGACCGTGGGCACCGAGCTTGACTCGCACAACGTGCGGCGCGAGTTCCGCAAGATCTGCAAGGCCGCTGGCCTCGAAGGTTCCTGGTCTCCGCGCGAGCTTCGGCACACGTTCGTTTCTCTCATGTCCGAGAGCGGCGTACCGATCGAAGAGATAGCCCGGCTGGCGGGCCACTCGTCCACACGGACCACCGAGGTTGTCTATCGCAAGGAACTGCGGCCGGTCATCACGACCGGCGCAGAGGTCATGGCGCGTGTGTTCGCCTGAGGCTCTCGGCATGGCTAAGAGTGTCGTTACATCCTTGAATGTGGCCTGATACCTTCTTCTGTGTCGCCACGCGGCTAGGCGACAGCAGAGCCATTAGGCAGCTAAATTAACGGCATCGGGCATCGAAAAGACGTAGCCGCAGCACTCCATTTGAACGGGAGTACTGTCATGCCCGAATCCGCAACCACGGAGAAACTGGCCTACTCCGTCGAAGAGGCGGCCGACGCGATCGGCATTAGCCGATCGCTGATCTACGACGAGATGAACGCAGGTCGTCTCGGCTATATCAAGGTAGGACGGCGGAGGCTCATTACCAGGCAGCAGCTAGAAGCATTCCTTGGTAACGCTGATGCAGCGTGAAAGGCTTTCGTCCCACCGAAGATCCAGAATGGCGCCATGCCCATCATCAAACCGGCGAAGTACGCCAGTGCGCCCGGCCCGGTTGCCGGGCACACTTTCCCGTCTGGTGCCACAAGGGCCGGGAAAAGTTCTGCGGCAACATCTGCCGTCGCGCTGCGGCACGCGACCGCGACCGTGCCGACAAAGCCCGGACGCGTCAGCAAGCGCGTAAGAACTCTGAGGCATACCAGGCCCATATCGCCGGGATGCTGGCCAGGTCGAAGGCTGGCGGCCCAATTCCCGACCTGACCGAAGAGGACGAATTCGACCTCGAGGATCGGGCAAAGGCTGAGACGATCGCAAGACTCGAAGCCGCGCGGGATTTTGCCCGGTCGAACGGTGATGCCCGTGGAGTCGCAATAGCCACCGAGCGTCTTAGCCTCGATCCACCGCGTAGTTAGGTGTCCAGTGGGGCGCGTCGACGCGAAAGGTGCCCTCTGAACTGGGACGATGGGAGTTCCTTACGCTTCCGCCGTCCAGTTGGAGAGGACACCTCGCAAGTGCGATTGTTACACGGTCTGGCGAAGATTCACGCCTCGTTTGACGACCCGAATCTCGTGTCGCGGGCGGGTCTGGTGCCGGTGATGGCGCTGGCCGAGCGCTCTGGCCTGGGCGGGCTGGTGGCAGAACACGTGCGGCCCAGACGCCGGTGCGGGGTGAACGCCCAGGTGAAAGTGCCGTGCCTGGTGGCTGGGATGATCGCCGGGGCGGACAGCATCGATGACCTGGACGTGCTGCGGCACGGCGCGTTGCCGGGCCTGTTCGGCGGGCTGCGGGCACCGTCCACGCTGGGGTCGTTCCTGCGGGCGTTCACGTGGGGCAACGTGCTGCAGCTGGGCAAGGTGCACCGCCAGTTCCTGGCGGAACTAGCCCGCCGCGCGCCGCTGCTGCCCGGCGCGGACGTGCTCGCCTTCGTGGACATCGACTCGATGCAGAAGCGGGTCTACGGGCATGCCAAGCAGGGCGCGGCGTTCGGACACACGAAGATCCAGGGCAAGGCCCTGCTGGTGCGGGGCCTGAACGTGCTGGCCGCCACGATCGCCACGCCGCTGGCCGCACCGGTGATCGCCGCCACCCGGCTGCGCGGCGGCAGTGCCTCCTCCGCCCGCGGCGCCGCCTCCCTGATCACCGAAGCGGTTTGCACTGCCCGCGCGGCTGGGTGCACCGGCACCCTGGTGGTGCGGATGGACTCGGCGTTCTACGGCGCGCCGGCAGCCCAGGCCGCCCGCAACGCGGGCGCCTTCTTCTCCATCACGGTGCGCATCGACTCCAAGATCCGCGCCGCGATCGCTGCCATCGGCGAAGATGCCTGGAAGCCGATCCGCTATCCCCGCGCCATCTTCGATGACCAGCTCGGCTGCTGGGTCTCCGACGCGCAGGTCGCGGAAGTCGAATACACCGCGTTCACCTCCCGCACGGGCAAGGCGATCACCGCCCGGCTCATCGTCCGCCGCGTCCGCGACCTGAACGCCAAGGCGCCCGCCGGGCAGGGCGAGCTGTTCACCGCCTGGCGCTACCACGCGCTGTTCACCGACTCGCCCTTCGTGATGCTGCAGGCCGAAGAACACCACCGCGACCACGCCGTCGTGGAGCAGGTGTTCGCGGACTGCAACGACGGGCCCCTGGCCCACCTGCCCTCCGGGTCCTTTCCCGCCAACGCGGCCTGGCTCGTCTGCGCCGCGATCAGCCACAACTTGCTGCGCGCCGCCGCCTGTCTTGCCAGCCTCGCCTACGGCAAAGCACGCGGTGCTACCGTGCGCCGCGACCTGATCGACGTCGCCGCCCGCACCGCCCGGCACGGCCGCGGGCACATCACCTTGCACCTGCCCGAAGGCTGGCACCGCAGCCACGAGTGGATGACCATCTTCGAGGCTGCCTGCGGGCCGCCTGCCGCTGCGGCCTGACCAGCCCGGACCGGTCACCGCACTCCAACGGCCTCACCAGCCGCCCGGCAGACCGCCACCCAGCATCCCCGGCAAGACCCCTGGACAAGCCGCACAAAAGTGAGCGGCGAAACAACCATGCCACCGCCAGGACCACCAAGATCATTTCTCTCGCCAGCTTGGACGAGACAGTCACATGAATTCACACGGTGGATCGAGGCTTAGGCGATGGGAGACCAGGACCTTGTCAGATGCCCGTGTGGCTGCGGAGGCCGCACGACGCCAGAGCACGCGGCCAGACTGGCCGCGACTTCGACTTCGAAAGGGAATGACGTGACCGACACCGTCGGGCGAGCTGTGCTCGCCCTCGACTGTGACGATTCGGAGAATCGCACAGCCCATACCGTAGCGGCGCCCGATGGCGCCGCTGAGACTGCTGGCCAGGATGAAGTACCGGTGCCTGACCACGTGCAGCTGACCCGCGAGACCTTCGAAGCTGAGCGAGCGCGGAGACGCCAGCTCGCCAAGGACGGCGGTACTGAAGGCACTGCCTCGCGCGTAGCTCATCTCCACGCGCGCCCCGATCATGCCCGGGGCCTCTGATCATGGCAGGCAACCACCCTGGTTACAAACCTGACCCGCTTGACGTGCTCCGCAAGCTTAACCAGGTCGATCTGCACGTGGACCGCTGGCGCAACGGGCTAAGTCCGTGTCCGACGTCCGAGCGGTGCCCACGATGCCGACGCCTGAACCGTAAGGCAGTGAACAGGTGATGGCAGGCCGGTTTCCTCACGGCGATACGGCACCTCTCGGGAAGCACAACACGTCTGGTGGCCTTAGCCGCCTCCGCGCCTCGCAGGGCGAAATGCGCGGGATCTACCGGCAAGCGGGGATGTGCGGTTTCTGCGCAAGGGCCGCCTCTGAAGGCGGCCGTATCGTTTGCGACGATTGTCTCGCCATCTACAAAAGGATGGGCTGAATGGCCACACTGACCGACCTGCCCGCGGAGCACCGCGACATGGTGCGCAGGCATATGGACGAGAAGACCCTCGCTAAGCTATCTCCCGCTGAACTGCGTTACCGCTGCGCTTACGCGCACGAGGTACGCCAGAGAGCCAAGGGGCAGCCCGAGGAACACTACCGCTTCCTCGGTAAGCATGCGCTAAGAGTGCTCAACTCCAAACCGATTATGGAACATCTCGCAGAAGTACACCGCCTCCATGAGCTGCGGCAAATGAGTTCTTCGGCTAAGCGCCAGGATGAAGAGGGTGTCATTCGCAGCGTTCAGGGCGCTTGGGCTCATGCCATCCGTGATGAGGAAGAGGCTAACGAGTACCCTCCGGGCCTGTACGCCGCGGTAGACATGCGCCTGGGCGGCAAGCCGGTACTTGGCGATCCAGAATTGGAGCAGGTGGCGGACGCTTGCATAGCACATGCCCGGCGGCAGCGTTGACAGAAGAGTCTGAGTTTCACGCCAAGCTGCTGCTGTCCCAGCTGGAACGGCTAGCTGCCCGGCGGGAACTCGAAGACCTGGGTATCACCCCCTCGCCTGCCGACATTGCGTCGTGGCTCCGTGCAGGCCCACGGGAACGGCAGAGTTTTATGCTCGCCTGGGCTCAAGTCCAGGCAGCCGAAGATTCGCCCTGGAAAGCGCGTGCCCTATAAGGCTACTGGGCGGCCCGCAGGCCGCCCTCCACTCTACGCCGATCGGCTGTCCATAGCCGAACTAGAGGCTGCGGCAGAGAGCTTCAGGGAGCAGGCCAGGCGCCGTCAGGCGGCAGCCGATGAACGCATCGCCGAAGAGCTGCGCTCGGGCAAAACCCAGCGCCAGGTGGCCGGAGAAACCGGTCGCACAATTAGTCATGTTAGATACGCCGCACGCCGCCATCGGCGGCGGCGTGAGGGAGTTAACGAATGAAGATGAATTTCGAGAGCGAGACTCTTGACGAGTTCATGGGTGCGTGCGCTGAAGGTCGTGGGCTGTACGAAGGGCTCGCGATCATGGGTGGTCGGGGAAAACTTGGCGCCGTAGCAAAAGAGATTGAGCGACTCGCCGAAGCGGTAACCAAGACCGGCTACGTCCCCCCCGAGAGGGAGAAGGAATACGCCTACCACGATCGCCTGGCCAAGAGCGTGGGCGACCGTGAGGTTGCTCGCTTTCACCGAGCCAAGGCGGCCGAGATCAAGAACCAGCTCGGGGAAGGCAGGAAGTAATGGCAACAGCAGGACAGGTCTCCGTGGCACTAGCGCGGAGGGGTACCGAGCTTAACCGGCTTAACGCCGCGATCGCAGGTCTTGACCGGGACCTGGCTCAGGGACCATGGGACCGCAACGGCCTGCGGACGGAGGGCCGAGCGCAGCACTATGAGTGGCTGAAGGCTGAAAAGACTCGTCTCGAAGCTGAGGTTCAGCGCCTTGGCAGCCTGGATGATGACGCTCTGGTTGCCGAGCTGGTGCCCGAGGTCGCGCGGGCTGAAGCGCTCAGGGACGTAGATATGCCGACCCTGACAGAAATCCTCCCGGCACGAGGCACAAGTATTCCGGTGCGCAAAGTCCTGCACACCGACGCTCCGCCAGTGCGGCGCACTGGGCCGGAGCCTGCGATGCCGTGGAACACGGCAGGCGGGGGCGCACCGAGGACCGGGGTCGTCTGGACGTACGACGCGAGCGGCAACCTGGTACCTGCACCCTGAGCCGCTTAACCAGTTTCCAGGGTAAGGCGACGACTCCCATGTCGTCGCCTTTGGGATCACCTGGGCTCATTCACATCCGGTCAGAGTTCAGCCGAGAGACGAGCGCAGAGAGCAGAAGACTGCTAGTCGCATTGGGCAATCTTCGATTGCCCATGGCTGTGGCGATCGAAGATCGCACAGTCACGTAAGCGCTGAAAGTGCCGGAAGGCCAATTAAGGCGCCGCCAGCCGCGGCGCCTTTTGCATGCGGAGAAGTCACATTGCAACGCCTGCATGTTCATGAGGTAGACGACCTGTTCCCTGGCACAGGTGTTATGAGCCAAGTGGTGTGCGGTCGTGCAGACGCGGCTTAGCCGCTTAGCTCACTCAAGGCCCCCGGCGGGGCCTTCCTCATGTAAGGATTCATCCCCCTTGCCAAGAATTCCCAAAGCCAACCACGGCTATCAGCGCATCCGTCAGGTACCGGTCACCGATGGCACCGAAGCCAGGGTCTGCAAGAGCTGTGACAAGTGGTTCGCTGCCCGGCCGCGGGAGCAGGTCTGCGACGGCTGTATACCCGTCCCAGAGCGCGTAAAGAAGCTGGCCCATGCCGCCGTACCAGACAGGTCACTAGAGGCTCATAGACGGCCTGGTCAGAGGGCACATAAAAACGCCTCTCATGCCATGGAATCCGCCCTGCTTGGCGTGACATTCGCCAAACCCGTCCCGGTCTGCCACGGACTGGCTCTGGAAGCTGCCGCCTGTTTCGACCGCAAGCGTCCAGCGAACGCCTGGAAAACCAGCCCGCTTGCACCGAGGGAGCAGTAATGGCCACCCTCGGCCAGCTGAAAGACGCTGACGAACGCAGTCTTGCAGCACGCTGCGTGCCTACGAGCCTGAGAAGTAACTAACTCTGACCTTCACCAGTTTCGGTCTGGTGGATGTATCAGGGCTGAAGCGGGGGAAGTGGCCGCTGCGCAGACGCAGGGATAACGCGGAAGGATGCGCGCGTCGTGCCTTGTAGTCCCTGCATGTCAACAGCGACGTGCCAGTGTCCCGAGCTTGGGATCTGGAGCCTTACCGGTGATCTCTTTGCCAGGCCGCCGATGTATCGGTGTTGGCGTCCGTTGCGGTAGGCCTCGAAGTTACCGCTGTCAAGCAGCCGGACGTTCGCGGCACTGCCCGACAGAGTGATCTCGACCGCATCACCCGCCTGGCGGAAGCCAAGATCCGAGTGGATGAACTCGGCCATCGCCACCTCCTGGACGCGAAGTCTCCGGTCAGGACCCATTCTCTATCGATCAGTGTCGGACCTGGAGCCGGGTAGGGTCGCGTGTCACGCGGACCAGTCATCGTAGGACTACGGAACCGGCAGGGCCACCAGCTTGGCCGGGTGGGATTCGCTGGCGTGGCCAGGCCACCCGTGCGATCCTGGCAATCCTCGCCTCGCCGACCGGGAGGTACCGTTGAGTCATGGCGACGACCCAGCACCGGAGACGTCCGGAGAAGCCGCCAACAGCGGGGGAACGAGTAATGAAGGGCTTCGACTACCTCACCCTGGACCCATCGCCGAGGCTCCGGAAGATGCGGAACGAGCAGCAGCAGAGAGTCGCGGACCCGGCCCAGATCCTCAGGCAAGCCTGGCTGAGCGTGGGGGCAGCGATGACAGAAGCGCTGCGGATCACCCGAGAGAAACTGAGCCCATCTCGCTGACTGCTCAAACGGAAACCGAGTCCGTCGCGCTGCTTGCTCAAACGGAAATCACCGGATTCTCCTGGAGCGCACCACTGCCGACGCCTGAGGATCTCGGAGAGTATGACCGGATCGTGCCTGGATCTGCTCTGCGCATCCTTGCGATGGCCGAGGCGGCGGTCTCAGGCCCAATCGAGAATGCTCGCAACCTCACGAATGCTGAGATCGCGGCCACCAGGCGTGGCATGTCATTCGCCATCAGACTGACCACGGCCATGGCAACCGCCGCGGTCGTGTTCTTCGCTCTTGGTATCGCCCTCAGTGTGGCCGGGGTCGGCGGCGCTGGCGTATGCATCACGGCGGCCTCGGTCTGCCTCTCGGTACCCGTAGTCATGCTGATCCGTTCGTTCATTACACGTTCCTGATCTGGCGCGTTCGCCTGCTCGTCCAGATCAGCCGATGCGGCGGGTCGTGTGGTCCGCGAGGCGGGCCGGGCAGCGCGTGAGCTACAAGCGCACTGGAAGTCCCGCCAGGCCGTCCGGGGAAGACCCCCATGCCCCGGACTCGTGAAAGCCAGGCACAGGCAGCCTCAGCGCCGTCCAGGCTGTGCGATTCTCCGAATCGTCACAGTCAAGGGCGAGCAAAGCTCGCCCAACGGCACGTGGTCCCGCTGAACCAGTGAGCTTCCGTCTGGAGGGGTAACCGCGAACGTAGGCTGGCCTCTCTGGGCGGGAACAGTAACGCCCCGGACCTTGATGGTCCGGGGCGTTTTCTGCTGCCCTGGCTAGATTTTAGAGGTGCTAGGCACACCGCCAAGATCCGGT
>Ga0335075_10011221_pt1 | contig 13553 bp, 12 predicted proteins | sample Lox_Sample_24_FD_206723 | JGI IMG/M metagenome (GOLD analysis project Ga0335075, IMG submission 206723) | Soil microbial communities from Loxahatchee National Wildlife Refuge, Florida, United States - Lox_Sample_2.4 | ecosystem: Environmental > Terrestrial > Soil > Wetlands | place: USA...
CGGTCCAAAGGGCGCTTTCGGCATCCCCGAGGCCATTTCTGCCCACGACGGTCCGGGGTCGACGGAGGCGCGGGACGTTTCGGCATCCCAGACGCCCTTTCCGCCCAACATGGCCCCGCCCGACCGGCGCGTGGGCGAAAACGGCGCCCTCGGCAGTGGTCCCCCGTCGGGGGGCACACGGAGTGGCCCTTGGCTGCAATCAGCGCGGCGGGGCGACGGCAGTCAAGCGGCGCCACCCACGCCCAAAGCCCACCACGCGCACCCGTCGCCGCTTGACGGCCGGCGACCCGGTGCGCCACATCGCGAACCTTTTGAACACCACCCCTTGACTTTGAACCGCAAACTATGTTTGACTTTGCATTACAAACAAAACTCAGCAAGGGGGAGACCAGGCCATGCAGGGCACGCACGACATCGAGCATCACGAGACCGCCGACGACGAGGAGCCGTTTGACCCGAGGGAGGCGGCGCGGGTCCTGACGGGCGCCGAGCGCGACGCGCAGCGGCAGCTGTCGATGACCCCGCCGCTGGTGACCGCTGCGCTGGGGCTGCTGATCCTGGGGGCGTACATCGCGCTGTATCTCTCGACGCACGATCAGCATCCGTACGCGGGGCCGAGTCTCGGCGTGGTGGGGCTCGTCTACGCGACGGTCGCGGTCGCGAGCGCGATCTCGGCGACGATGTACCGGCGCGCCCGCAAGGGGGTCAGCGGACCGTCGATCCGGCAGCAGCGACTCGAGGGGATCGCGATCGCGCTCTCCTACCTGGGCAGCCCCATGATCCAGGGGGCGATGAAGTACTACCACGCGGGCAATGCCGTCGTCTACGGGGTGATTCCGGCCGCCGGTCCGCTCATCATCGTGGGGACCACGATTGTCGGGCAGGCGTTGATCAAGGAAGACTGGACACAATTCTGGCCGACGCTGGTCGTGGTCATCGGCGGCTTCGTCGCCCTGTTCGTGGGACCGAGCGGGTCCTGGCTCGCGGCGGGCATCGGCCTGACCCTGGGCGTGGTCGGCTATGCGCTGATCAGCGGCCGGCATCTCCTCACGGTCTGGTCGCGGTGAGCCCACCCCGATGAGCACGGACTCTCTCGATCCGGTGATCCACGCGCCCGTGCGCCTGCGGATCGTGGCGACGCTCGCCGCTCTGCCTGCGGGAGACGCGCTCTCGTTCACGCGCCTGCAGGAGATTCTCGACCTCACCTCGGGCAACCTCATCACCCATCTGCGCAAGCTCGAGGACGCCGGGTATCTGGAGAGCGAGACGAGCGGGAACGGGCGGGCGTCCAAGACGTCGATCACGCTCACCGGCTCGGGCCGCGAGGCGCTCGACGGCTACACGCGAGCCCTCCGCGATCTTCTCGGCGGCCTCTGAGCCTCATCAAAATGCACCACTCTCAATCTCCACCTGACGTTTAATCCCAAAATCGAGAGTCCACAGCACCATGACGACGGCAGAACGTTCGCTACGAGCGAACCTCAGTCTCACCCTCGACGGGAGGTACCATGGCGCCGGTGGTCCGGCGGACCTCAGCCCGATCGTCCCCTACGCGGTCACCGACGTCGCGCGCGACCATCTCGCCCGGTTGCATCGGGGCGCCACGACCGCCCTGCTCGGGCGCGGCAGCGCCCAGGGGTTCATGGACTACTGGCCGCCGGTCGCCGACGACGAGAACGCAGACCCGCGCGACCGCGGATATGCGGCATGGCTCCGCGACACCGACAAGGTGGTTCTGTCCACGACCCTCACCGAGGCGCCGTGGCCGAACACGCGGATCATGAGTGGACCCGTCGCCCAGATCGTCGGCGAGCTGATGAGCACGGGGGAGGGGGACATCCTGGTCAACAGCAGCCCCAGCCTGATCAAGCCGCTGCTGCGCGCGGACCTGATCGACCGGCTGCACATCATGGTCAACCCCGAGATCGCCGGAGCCGGGGAGCGGCTGTTCGAGGACGGCCTGCCCGCCACGAGGTGGTCGCTCGTCTGCCACGAGGCCGGCGAGCTCGGCGAGCTCGCCCTGATGTACGACCGCGCGCGGTAACCGCGCCGCCGGTCACCTGGCGCGGTGACCGGCCGCGCGCAGGGCTTTTGAGTTCGGCCAATGGGCTGCCGAGTTCCGCTACCGGGTCGCGGACTTCCGCTGCCGGGTCGCGGAGTTCCGCTACCGGGTCGCGGACTTCCGCTACCGGGTCGCGGAGTTCCGCAGGCGGAAGCGCCCAACCAGACCGGCGAGCTGCTCGGAGGTGTGGGCGAGCTCGCTCGCGGAGCCGGCGATCTCCTGTGCGGAGGCGCTCGTCTGCTCGGTGGAGGCACTCACCTGCTCGGTCGAGGCCGACGTCTCCTCGGCGACCGCGGCGGCCTCGGCGATCTCCCGCTGGACGCGCTCCGAGCTCGCGGTCACCAGATCGATCGACTCGATGATGCTGGCCGCACGCTCGGTGACGTCCTGGACGGAGGCGCCGAGGCGCAGGAACGACTCGCGCGCGGCGGCGACCGTTTCGACGCCCGATTCGGTGGCCTGACCGCCGGACTCGACGACCTCGATCGCGTTGGCGGTGCCCTTCTGGATCTCGCCGACCAGGGCCGAGATCTTCTCGGCGGCGTTCTGGGACTCCTCGGCGAGTTTGCGGACCTCCTCGGCGACGACCGCGAAGCCCTTGCCCTGGTCGCCGGCGCGGGCGGCCTCGATTGCGGCGTTGAGCGCGAGCAGGTTGGTCTGCTCGGAGATCGCGGTGATCGTGGTGATGATCTCGTCGACCTGCTCGGACTTCGCGCCCAGCTCCCGGATCGCGGAGGTCGCAGCGGCGCTCGCCTGCCGGACGACGTCCATCGCCGCCGTCGCGTCGCCGACCGCGGCGACGCCGTCGTCGGCGACCACCCGGGCGGCCTCGGTGAGCTCCGCGGTCTGGCGCGCGGTCTCGGCGCTCGCGCCCGCGACCGACACCATCTCCGCGGTGAGTTCGCGGGCCGATTCCATCGCCCGTGCCTGGCGCTCGGCGCCCTGGGCGACATCCTCGACGGCGCGGGCGATCTCTCCGACCGCGTGGCCGGCCTCCTCGGAGGTCGCGGCCACCTGGTGGGAGGAGGTGGCGACGACTCCCGAGGTGGAGGAGATCTGCTCGATCAGCAGCTCCACGTTGTCCCGCATCGCGGCGATCGCGGTGCCGAGCCGGTCACGCTCGGAGCGCGTGCGGACCTCGACGTCGAGGTCGCCCGCGGCGATCGTGTCAGCGACGCCGGCCATCTCCGACAGGTAGTCGACCATCTCCCGGAAGCTCTCGGCCACCTGGCCGATCTCATCCTGTGATCCGCTCTGAAGCTCGACGTCCAGCTCACCTGCGGAGATCCGCTTGGCGGCCCGGCTGACCAGCACCGCGGGCCGCGCCATCCGCGTGGCGACCACCCAGATCAGGCCGGCGACCAGCAGCAGCACGATCGCGGCGACGATGATCAGCGTGTCGCGCAGGCTGTGTGCGCTCGCGAGGATCTCCGACACCGGCGCGACGCTCACGAACCCCCAGCCGCCCGCGGCGACCGGCGTGTAGAACATCTTCACCCGCTTGCCGGTGAGTGGGTCGGTGGTCTGCACCGAGCCGCTGCGCCCCGCCCGGACGGCGGCGGCGATCGTCCGGAACGCCGGAGTGTGCGTCGAGCCGGCCAGCTGCGTGAGGGTCCGGCGGCCGATCAGCTTGCGGTTGGGGTAGGTGACGAGCAGCCCGGCGTGGCTGACCACGAACGAGTAGCCGCTGCGCAGCACCTTGATGCGGTTGACCTGGGTGGTGAGCGAAGTGAGCAGCCGGTCAGTCCCGGCGACGCCGACGAAGTGGCCGTCGTGGAGGATCGGGCTCGTCGTGCTGGCGTACATCTGACCCTCGTAGAGGTAGGGCTCGATGTAGCTGTCGGCGCGCGTGTCGCGCGGCTGGGTCCACCAGGCGAGGTGCTGGTAGTCCTGCATGTCGAAGCTGAGCGCGTCCTTACCGCTGATCCGCGACCAGGCGCTGCCGAACAGGCCGCCCGGACCACTGCCCGGCTCGCCGACGTGCTGCGCGTCGTCGTCGAAGGCGTTGGGCGCGTAGTCGATGTAGGCGTCGAGGATGTTCGGGTTGCGGTCGAGCACCGCCTTCTCGGCATTCATGACCGCCTGGCGCGACCCGCCGACCATCTGGCCTCCGATCGCCGCCAGCGAGCGCGCGATGTCCATGCGGGCCTGTGCCTCGCCGCTGAACCGCGCCGCCTGATTCTCGTTCGCGTTGGCGACGCTCTGAGAGACGCTGTGCTCCTGCGCCGAGGTGACTTTCTGGACGGCGATCATCGTCATCGCCGCAACGGCGACGGCGATTGCCGGGAGCAGAACGAGCAGGAGCTTGGTGCGGATGGAGCGGATCGGACGCATGCGGGGCCTTCGGGACGGAAGTGGGGGTGAGCTCCCGAGATCGGCGAAGTCCAGCGCGCCTTGACCGGCGCAGTCACCGTGCGGACACGCCCCGGCTCATGTCACTGATCGGGCGCACAGGGACGCCCGCGACGCCGAGGCGTCGGACGGGCGTCCGTCCCTCCCGGCCGGAAAGACTCAGGCGAGGCTGAGGCCCGGGATCGCCGGGCCATCGCCGTTCGGGGCCAGCGCGATCGCAGGTCGCTTGCCCTGGGCGGGGGCGGAGCCGCCGTCGGCTTCGCCGGTGTCGACGGGGGCGGCGGAGGCCGGTGCGATCTCGGGTACGACGATCTCGGATGCGAGCGCCACGAGTGCGGCGTCGGCCTGAGTGAGTGTGCTCGCCTCGTCGACCCGCTGGCGCAGGAATGCGTCGATGCGCGGGCGCAGAGCGACCGCGGAGTCGAGCAGCGGATCGGTGCCTGACTGGTAGGCTCCGATCGAGATCAGGTCCTCCTTCTCGCGATACGCGGCCAGCGCGGCCCGCAGCTTCTGGCCGGCGGACCGGACCTCGTCGGTGCAGATCTCGCCGATCAGACGGGAGACCGACTGCAGCACGTCGATTGCGGGGTAATGACCCGCGTGCGCCAAGGAGCGCGTCAGCACGATGTGACCGTCGAGGATCGAGCGGACCGCATCAGCGATCGGCTCGTTCATGTCGTCGCCGTCGACGAGCACCGTGTAGAGCCCGGTGATCGCCCCGCGCGGCGAGGTGCCGGCGCGCTCGAGCAGGCGTGGCAGCAGCGCGAACACGGAGGGCGTGTAGCCGCGCGTCGCCGGCGGTTCGCCGATCGCGAGACCGACCTCGCGCTGAGCCATCGCGAAACGCGTGACCGAATCCATCATCAGCATCACGTTCTTGCCCCGGTCGCGGAAATGCTCGGCGATCGCGGTCGCCGTGAACGCCGCCTGGATGCGGACCAGCGCGGGCTGGTCGGAGGTTGCGACGATCACGACCGAGTGGGCGAGCGCGTCGCCGAGGTCTCGCTCGATGAACTCCCGGACCTCGCGACCACGCTCTCCGACGAGGGCGATCACGTTGACATCGGCGGTCGTCGACCGGGCGATCATGCCGAGCAGTGAGGACTTGCCGACGCCCGAGCCGGCGAAGATGCCGAGGCGCTGGCCGATGCCACAGGGCACCAGGGTGTCGAGCGCGCGCACGCCGAGCCCGATGCGCTCGGAGATGCGCGGGCGAGAGAGCGCGTCGGGAGGGGCGGCCTCGGCGCTGCGGCGGGCGGCGTCCACCAGGTCGCCGTACTCGTCGAGCGGGTTGCCCAGGCCGTCGATCACGCGGCCGAGCAGGCCCTCACCGACCGGCGCCTCGAACGGGCGACCGGTCGCCCGCACGAGCGTGCCCGGGCCGATCCCGCGCAGCTCGCCGAGCGGCATCAGCAGCGTACGACCGCCACGAAAGCCGACGACCTCGGTGGGGACCGGCGCACGCCCGTCGCGGCCCTCGCCGACGAGGCAGATCTCGCCCATCTCGACCGACAGGCCGCTGGTCTCGATGATCAGGCCGATCAGATCGCGCACGCGGCCCCCGCGGCGGGCGAGGTCTTCCTCGGCCAGCCGGCGTGAAACCTGGGCGATCGTTTCGGAGGTGAAGGTCTCGGCGAGCGCGCTCACGCGACGGTCCGTCCGAGCTCGGCGCAGACGATCTCGCGGGCGCGCTCCAGCTGAGCTTCGACGGTGGCGTCGATCTCCCCATCCTCGGTGCGCGCGATCACGCTGCCGTGGCTGACCCGACGGTCGGCCTGGACTCCGAGGTGGTCGATGCCGCCGAGCTCGGAGCGCAGCCGGGTGACGGCCGCGGAGAGCACGTCGAGCTCGCCCGGGTTGACGACCAACGTCACCTGCCGGCGGTCGGCGAGCCGGCGGAGCATCAGCTCGGCCACGTCGACCAGTCGCTCGGGAGCGACCGAGATGGCGCCGGCGACGATCTGCTCGGCCAGGCGAAGTCCGAGGGCGACCGCGTCTGAGCTGAGCGCGTGGAGATACTCGTCGCGCAACGCGTCAAGGGAGTCATGCGCCTCGGCGATCAGCAGCAGCGCATCCTCGAACTGGGCCCGGACGGCGCGCTCGGCCTGGGCGCGGCCCTCAGCCTCACCCTGGGCGCGCGCCGCCTCGCGGATCGCGTCGGCCTCCTCCATCGCGGCAGCGAGAGCGTCCTGTCCGCGCACCGTCGGCGGCTCCAGCGGCTCAAAGTTGAACGGCGAGACGACTTCAGCGGTCTTGGGCACGGCGGATCTCCGAGGGATCGAGGGGTCTGTGTGTGCCCACCCAGAGCACACATCCCGGGTTATCGGCCCGGGATGCGTGTTGCTTGAGTCTGAAGACGTCGATTTGCAGGCGCTCCGCGCGTGCGGAGCCCCGCGACGTCAGGATGAAACCTTGAAGCGGGCGACGAGGCGCGTGAGCTCCTCGGCGCTTCCGGCCAGCTGCTCGGCGGTCGCGGCGACCTCCTGGGCGGAGGCAGAGGTCTGCTCCGTGGAGGCCGAGACCTGCTCGGTGGAGGCGGAGGACTGCTCCGCGACCGAGGCAACCTCGGAGATCGAGTCCTGCATCATCTCGGCGCTGGCCGCGATCTGCTCGGAGGCGGCAGCGATCTGTTCGACGCGGGCGCTGATGTCCTCCACCGAGTCGCCGATCCGCTGGAACGCCTCGCGGGTGCGGATCACCACGGCGGTTCCCTGCTCGGTGCGGACGGCGCTGTCCTCGACCACGGTCACCGCCTTGGAGGTGTCCCCCTGGATCGCCCCGATCAGCGTCGAGATCTCCTCTGCGGCGTTCTGGGACTCCTCGGCGAGCTTGCGGACCTCCTCGGCGACGACCGCGAAGCCCTTGCCCTGCTCGCCGGCGCGGGCGGCCTCGATTGCGGCGTTGAGCGCGAGCAGGTTGGTCTGCTCGGAGATGCCGCTGATCGTGTGCACGATCGCACCGATGCGCTCGGACTTCTCGGCGAGCTCGCGGATGGCGGCGGTCACCTCGTGGGAGCTGTCGCGCACCGTGCGCATCGCCTCACTGGCCTCCTCCGCGGCGGTCACGCCGTCCTCGGCCAGCTGCCGGGCGGCGTGCGCGGCCTCGGCGGTGCCGCTGGCCTGCGCGGCGGAGTCGGCGACCGCGCGGGTCACCTCCTGCGCCGAGTGGCGGGCGGCGACCACCAGCTGGACCTGGCGCTCGGCGCCGAGGGCGACATCGCCCACGGCGGTCGCAATCTCACCGGTCGCGCGGCCGGCCTCCTGGGAGGTCGATGCCATCTGGCTCGAGGAGCTGCCGAGGTCCCCGGCGGCGCTCGTCACCTGACCCACTACCTCACGGAGAGTCTCGGCGGACTGGTTGTACGCGGCGAGCGTCTCGACCATCTTGTCGATGATCCCGTTGACAGCGGTGGCGATCTGGCCGATCTCGTCGCCCGACGGATTCTCGATGTGCGGGGTCACCGGCTCGTAGGAGCGGGTGAGGTCGCCGTCGGCGAACGCGCCGAGGCCCTCCCAGACGAACACGATGCAGTTGTCCTTGAGGGAGTTGATGCGCGAGAGCACCGCGTCGACCGCGCGCTTGATCGAGCGCGACAGGGTGAACGCGACCGCAGACCCGACGAGGATCGAGAGCACGAGCAGGATGAGTCCGAGCGTGCGCGCCGTGGAGTAGTTGGACTGGTCGGCCCGGTCGACCTTGCCGGCCTGCTCGGCCGCGAGCGCCGAGACGGCGTTGACCGTCTTCTGCAGCGCGGTGAAGGGGACGTAGATGTGGCTGAGGACGGCGGTGGAGGCCCGGGGGGTGAAGGCTGCGGCGGACGCCTCGTGGTAGGTGGCCCACTGGGCGCTCAACTTGCGCACGAGCGCGCGCTCGGCTGCGCTCGTGGACAGCGTCGAGAGCTGGCGCAGCGCGGCGTCGATCTTGCCCGTGTCGGTCGTCGCGAGGGTGACAATCTGCCGCTGGATCTTGGGGCCGAAGCTCGCGTAGACGTCGGCGGCCCCGTTGTAGCCGTTGCTCAGCATTCCGACCTGCCCGATCGTCTGCTCGACCGGAAGCTGCCGGCTGGCCAGCTGGTGGCCGTCGCGATGCAGCGTCCCGAGCTGGAGCAGCAGCACCACGCCGAGGATCGTGGTGAGCGCGAGGAGCACCCCGAACCCAGAGAACAGCTTCACCTGCAGCGATGCGTTGCGCATCCTCTTCACTTCAGTCTCCTTTCCGCCTGCGAGACCAGACGGACGAACGATTGAGGCCCGCCTGCGTCGCGCCCCCGGATGAGACTGTGCAGGTGGCTGAGATCCACTACTCAACATGCGTTATCGGCCGGCGGCCGAGCGCGCTTGAGGGCCGCCCACACGCGGCCCTCCAGCAGCGGGAACCGCCCTCCGCGACGGAGCATCGCTCCGCCGGTCCAGGGAGGGCGAGAGTGACTAGGCCAGCGCCTTGCCGACGGCTGCGAGCAGGCCCTCGGGCTGGAACGGCTTGACCACGAAGTCCTTCGCGCCGAGCTTGATCGACTCGATGACCTTGCTCTCCTGGCCCAGCGCCGAGCACATCAGGACCTTCGCGCCCGGGTCGATCGCGATGATCTCCGCCAGAGCCTCCAGGCCGTCCTTCTCGGGCATCGTGATGTCGAGCGTGGTGAGCTCGGGGCGGAGCGCGGTGTACTGCTCCACCGCCTGAGCGCCGTTCTCGGCCTGACCGATGACCTCGTGGCCGCCGGAGGTGAGCGCATCACTGACGACCTTGCGCATGAACGCAGCGTCGTCGACTACCAGTACTCGTGCCATTTTCTTGGGAACTCCTTGTGTGTGGGGGTCAGTCGGTGAGTGCCGGGGTGGCGGGCTCCCGGCTCTCCATCTCTGTCAAGCGGATCGTCCAATGACCGTTGTCGTCGACCATCAGCGTCCCTTGAGCGAAGCGCAGTCCGTTCACGTACAGGTCGACTGGGGCATCGGCGTGCTTGTCCAGTTCGACGACGGCCCCGAGCGGCAGGGTCAGCGTGTCGGAGAGCGGGAGTCTCGTGCGGCCGAGCTCTGCCCAGACGCGCATCGAGATGCCGCGGAGCGTCTCCTCGACGTCGCAGGGACCGCCGTGGTCGGGCGAGGTGCCCGCCGGAGCCGAGCCGTCGTCACTGGCGAACTCGTTCATCGCCTGGCCGACCCGCGTCACAAACGCGCTCGGCACGAGCTGGACCAGCCGGCACCGCGCTCCGCCGACCAGGAAGGTCGTCGAGGTCGCGTACGGCGCCGATCCGAACATCTCGTCGGCCTGCGCGGCGTTGTCAATCGTGCGCGTCTGCGGCGGGGAGATCTCGATCTCCTGGCCGAGCACGACACCGACCGCGCCGGCAGCGGCCGCCATCATCTGGTTGGAGGCCTCCGAGACCGCGGACAGCTCGAGATCGGTGAGCGGGGCCCCCTCCTCGACCTCGGCGCCCGCGCCCATCCGCTCGGCCAGCGTGCGCGCGCTCGCCGGCGGGGCGAGGAACACGTTGCCGCCGGTGACGCCATCGACGTATGAGACGCCGGCGGCGACGGTGCCCGGTTCGATCGAGCCGAACGGCGACTCGCCGGTCTCAAGGACACTGACCTCGCCGCGCTCGACCGCGCCCGGGGCGAAGATCTCCAGGACCTGGGCGATCGCCTCGGCGGTCGAGGCGCCGAGGCGCAGAAGCGCATCACGCTGGTTGACCGCGCCGCTCACGCTGATCGCCTCCGCTCGGCGTCCGGCCTCGCCTGAAAGTCGGCGGCGTGAGTCGTCCCGCTTCGCTCCTCCTCGAAGAAGCCGCTGAGCTGGACGGCGCGCCTCGGGCCATGACGACCGGCCCGCGCCCGGGCGAGCGGGACGGAGTCGGCGTACAGCTCGATCCCATCGGCGGCCGGAGCCTCGAAGTGAATCGTGCTGCCGGGACCGAGCGCGAGGATGTCCCGGACCGCCATCTGCACGTGCGCCACCTCGGCGCGCACAGCCACCGGCACATTGCCGAGCGGATCGTGCAGCGGCGTCCCATGGGCGGACTCCTCCTCGTCCTGCTCACGCCCGGAGAGCCTGCGCTCGATCGGCTCGATCGCCGCCCAGGGCACGAGCAGCCCCAGCGAGTAGGACTGCTGGTTGATCTTGACCTCGATCTGCGTGCTGAAGGTGGGCTCGCTCACCGACGCGATCTGGCTCGCGTCAGGCGCGTCGAGCTCGATGACCTTGAGCGTCACTCCGCCGAGCTCCTTCCAGGCCTGCGACAGCGGGGTCACGATCGAGTCGAACAGGCTGTGGGCCAGCGACCAGTCGATCTCGGTGAGCCGGCGATTGCGGCTCGGTCTCTCCGGCGCGCCGCCGAGCATGCACTCCAGGCACACGATCACGAACGACTGCTCGAGCGCGAGCACGATCCGGCTTCCCACCGGCTCGATCTCGAGCACCGCCAGCAGCGAATTGGGGGCGATCTGGCCCTGCGTGGCCGTCCACGTGAGCTGGGCGGTGCCGAGCGGTTCGAGCTCGAGCGGCCAGCGCAGCTCGGAGGAGAGCCGCGTGTTCGCGGTCTGGCAGAAGGTGTCAGTCGCGCGGTTCAGGCCGCGCTGATGATCAGCACCGAACTTGGTGGGGCGCGAGAAGTCGACGGTGCGCACCCGTCCGCTGCGGCGCGTGGTCGTCGGCTCGGATTCGGGCAACTGCCCGTCCTTGGCCGCCTCGACGAGCGCGGCGATGCGATCCTGTTCGAGCACTTCCATCAGGCTGCCCTCCCCGCTGCCACACCGGCAGCGGCCGGGAGCAGGTCGACCTCGTAACCACCGGCGATGCGAACCGTCGCCGCGCCATGACCGACGGAGATCCGCACGGTCCGGCCCTGCGTGCCACCCGTCTCGGCGGCGTCGCAGCGCACCCCCGCGGCGCCCAGCGCCGAGCGGACGGCGGCCTCGTTGCGGGCACCGATCTCCAGCTGGCCACCGCTTCCGAACATCGCCGCGCCGCCCGTGATGGCCACGCGCAGACGTCCGCGGACCGCGCCGTGCGCGGCCATCTGCGCGAGCAGCTCCGGGACCGCCGTGTCGGCGAACTTGCCCTTGGCTGCGCGCTCGCCACCCGATTCGGGCAGCATCACGTGGGCGAGACCGGCAACGTGTGCCTGTGCGTCGATCATGACCACACCGATACATGAGCCGAGCCCGAGGGCCACGAGCTCATCGTCGGGATTGCCTGAGACAACGATCTCTCCGATGCGTGCATGCGTCATCCGGCTCAGCTCACGTCGGGGCCGAGACCGAGAGGCGTGAGCAGCCCCTCGATCCCGCCAGAGGTCGGCAGCAGCATGAAGCCGATCGCGCATTGCTCGCCGGCGATCGTCAGCTCGGAGTCGAGCAGCAGGGCGACGTCGTCGTCGCCGGCCACCTCGGTCATCACCGAGGCAACGAGTGCGCCGACCATGTCGACCTGCAGCAGCGGGGGGCAGGGCATCAGATCAAGGCCGGTCATCGCAGCCAGGCCGTTGAGGTAGGAGGTGCCCAGGATGTTGCCGATCTCGCGCAGCGCGGACTCACCGACTTCGGTACCCGCCTCGACACCCAGGAGCTCGCAGATCTGGAAGGTCTGCTCCGGGGGGACCAGCAGCAGCACCTGGCCGCCGAAATCTCCCGCGACACCGATCAGCACCGCGGTGACCTCCTCCTCAGGGTCGCCACAGGAGTCGATCGCGTCGGCGATCGAGCACGCGACCGCACGCGGGACCGAGATGTCGACCTCGCGCGCGAGCATCTGGGACAGCGCGCCGGCGGCGCCCGCGGAGGCGATGTTGGCCAGTTCCCGGAGGGCGTCGAGCTGCGAGTCGTTCAGGCTGATGGTCACGGGGGAGCTCCGATCCGCTCAGGCGGCGACGGCGGCGGACGCCGTCGCGGCGAGGTCGACGTTGGCTGTGATGGGGCGCTGCGTGCCGACGGGGGAGAGCGCGTCGCAATCCACGATCAACGCGATCCGGCCATCGGGCAGGGCGGTGCCGCCCGACACGGGCTCTCCGCCGGAGACCGCCCCAGGGAGGGGGCGGGTGACGAATTCACGCTGACCGATGAGCTCGTCGACGGCGAGCGCCATCCGCTGCTCTCGGCTGCGGACGATCACCGCGAACTCGTGCGGCCTGGGCTCCCGCCCGAAGACGCGCGAGGCGTCCAGCAGCGGAAGCACGGCGTCGTCGAGGACGAGCAGCTGCTCGCCGGCGACCGACTGGACGGGATGCTCGGCGAGACGCAGTGTGCGCTCGATACGGTCGAGCGGGATCGCGTACGGACCGTCGCTGATGTCGACCAGCAGTCCGGACACGATCGCGAGGGTGAGCGGCAGCCGGATCTGGGCGGTGGTGCCCTGTCCATGGACGGACTCGACGATGACCTCGCCACCGAGCTCCCGGATCTTGGCGCGCACGGCGTCCATCCCGACCCCGCGCCCCGAGATGTCGTTTGTCGTCTCGGCGGTCGAGAAGCCTGGAGTGAACAGCAGCTCGACGGCCCCCGCCATGTCGATGTCGTCGACGGTCGAGGGGTCGATCAGCCCGGACTTGGCTGCCTTGCGGGCGATCGCGGCGGGGTCGATGCCCCGGCCGTCGTCGCGCACTTCGATCACGACGGATCCGCCGGCGTGGCGCGCGGCGATCTGCAGCGTGCCCTCGGGGGGCTTGCCCGCGGCGCGACGCTCCTCGGAAGGTTCAAGGCCGTGGTCGAGCGAGTTGCGCACGAGGTGGACGAGCGGGTCGCCGAGCGCGTCGACCACCGTCCGGTCCAGCTCGGTCTCGGAACCGATCAGCTCGAGCCGGACGTCCTTGCCGAGCTTGGTCGAGAGGTCACGCACGAGCCGGGGGAAACGCAGGAACACGACGTCGACGGGGATCATGCGGACCTGCATGACCATCGCCTGCAGGGCCTGTGAGCTGCGGGTGAGCTCCTGCATCGCCTGGTGGAGCTCGGACACGTCCAGCTGCGATGCGATCGCCTCCAGCGCGGTGCGGTGGATGACGAGCTCGCCCATCGAGTGCATCAGCGCATCCAGGCGCTCCGCGTCGACGCGCACGGTGCGCGAGTTGCCCGAGGCGGGTCGGGCGGCGGCGGCCTGGCGCGGCTTGGCGGGACCGGCGGGAGCGGGCGCCGCGCCGGGCTCGGCG
>Ga0335075_10011222_pt1 | contig 13553 bp, 12 predicted proteins | sample Lox_Sample_24_FD_206723 | JGI IMG/M metagenome (GOLD analysis project Ga0335075, IMG submission 206723) | Soil microbial communities from Loxahatchee National Wildlife Refuge, Florida, United States - Lox_Sample_2.4 | ecosystem: Environmental > Terrestrial > Soil > Wetlands | place: USA...
TGAGACCTCCAGTAAAACAATGAAAGTAGGACAAGACTCGTCTAGCACCCCTTAATGAGCCTCCGCATGGCCTCTATATCCACCGTGCGGTAGTCTGGTAGTCATTTAGGGTGCCTTCAATGATGTCTGCAAGCCGTAGGTTCCAATAACGCTATTCCCCATGCTGCCGTAAACGTTCGTGTTCCCAACTCCAGACTACCCCGCAATACACCTGGTTCTCAGCTGCTCCTTCACGCCATTGTATTTCCGACCCTGGCGGCGGCACGTATTTGTGGTCGATGGCCGGAAGCTGTTGGGCTAGCAGGAGGCAGAGGCTGATCTCCTGTCACCGGGCTGCTGGTGGTAGCGTTCAAGAGCGAGCCACCTACGGGGTACTGACTTGTGCGGGGACAGCAGGGCCAAGTGTTCCATTGATAGAGTTAAAGGCGTATAAAACCACGAGCGGTTAGTTGTCGAGTTAGCTATAGGAACCAAACACGTAAGGTTAGGGTTTGTGCCCATATCATGGTAACCAGGATACCGTTTGCAAGAGGTGACTTTGCTGAACAGTTGTGTGAGGCCCCGCATGAATTTATCTCCGGCGCTGTCTTCTTTTGAATCCGCTTATGGTAAACCAGGCACACCCGGCAGAGACCAGTGCAGAACGCTCGTAGCTGAGGACAGTCAGGATACCCAATCGAAGTCGGCCAGCAACGGGCGAGTCCATATGGAGGCGGGGTTGGCACACAATTTCGTGGAGATCTCCTAATCTTCGAACGATTTACGATGCTTGTTGCATAACTGGGCAGTTGAAAGGCCACTTTTGTGACCCTTTTTCGATGAGACAATTTGTTGAACGCCTTCCAGACGACAACTTGTTCAATGGATCAGCGGAATAGAAACGGAGAATAGAAATCGTCTACACGATGGTTGAAATAAGAAAAGAGAAAACAAGGCGTTTTCGTGACTTTGGCCAGGTTGGCAAGCGGCCGAAGACCGAAAACAAATGGGCTTACCTGTTTTGGCGAGGCGCATTGTGGCCACGTATACGGCGCTTGTGGATACCCATTGTTATAACCTCTAAAATGGTATATAAAGGCGCTCTGCCCCTCGCTTACCGGCCATCCCCTCCTTTCAAATAAATTCCCCGTCATCGCCTTTCAACTGGCACTCCGCATGCAGGCCATTGACGTAAACATGATTCCGGTAAGGCCGTCCACGCGATAGGGAGAATGCCACACTTACGCCTTTCTGTAAACAGACTCGAGAATCTCTTCAAAGAGAATGTACATTTCTAAGCCCTGTCGATGGCACTCAATTTGTACCTCAAGCAACGGAAATACTGCCACATTTGTACATCTCCGATTTGTACACCGCTACAGATGTCTCCTTCCTCACATCTCATCGCATCACGCACCGTCTATCTGCACAGATGGAGCCCGTCGAACCACCATACTCTAACTTCGCACTGAAGGTGAAACATGTCCCATTGGCCGACAAATGCGGTGCAAGGCTCTGGATGTACCTCGACAGCGCGGCCGACTGGATTCACGCTGCCCTTTCACAAGCGGAAGTCGGCCAGAGCAACGTGCTTGTTCACTGTCGGTGGGGGAAGAGTCGGAGTCCGGCTCTTGTTCTCGCGTATCTCTTAAAGTACAGAGGAATGACATTGAACGACGCTCTTGCGTATGTCCAATCCAAGAGAGAGATATCCCAACCCAATTCTGGGTTCATGCGGCAACTGAAGGCCTACGAAGAGGGAATGAAAAGCTGCAGACACGCGTCGTAAACTCTCTGGCGCCATGGAACCTGCTATGCATGTTTGCAACTGGCGAAGTGATGTCGAATTGTTTATTGCGCTATTCTATAACATTCAGGCGTTTTCTCTTCCTTATTCACTGGGGGCCTCCACTCGTTTTGTACAACCTACACTCGACAATCCCACTAACTCACTAGCTATACATCGTGTAGTAGTTAAATTTCACGTTATTACGGCCATTTTCATAAAAGTGACCCTAAAAGCGTGCCTCAAATCCAGAGGAAACAGCGATACTAACTACGCGCTGCAGACTGTCGGTGGAGTACCGCCATTGCACCCGCCCGACAAGTATCTTCAGTTCCAGCAGATGTACTCAAACTAACTGCTCAAAGCAGCAGGGCCCCGGTACAGGGTGCTCTTTGAATAAATTCTCGCCGACCACTTCGTCTCACGGACCGTGGCCGGGCCGTAGTCCAAGAGCAGCTTGGTGGCTGACGCCGTTCCCAAACCTTGTTTCTCCTCGTTGCAACGCCAAAAAATAACGAGAAGCCATGACAGCTCTACCTAAGCTAAACGTTCTCATGTGTTCGTCCAGACTTGCACCGTAACCATGATCCTGATCTGCTAATAGAACGTATTACGCCCACAGGCGGAACCGTCAGTATTGTCGCGATTTCGACCTAACTCGATACTGATATTGCTACACGCAGGGGGAGTACACGACGGGGTTCAACGACGCTGGAGCCAGCCAATCTGACAAGAAGGTACACTTACTCAACCTCCGCAGAACGAGGGGAACTAAACCGCCCAAAAATGAGCAGATCGGTGTCGTTGGTCTCACTCTTTTTGACCTTCGTCGTCTGGGAAAGGTTGACCAGCTAGGAATGGTCGGCGTAAATGGCAAAAAGTTCCCGGCAATTCGAAAGCACTTGGAGGAGAAGATCGCGGGTGTCTATAAGGATATGGATATTAGGTTCGTGTGACGGAGTGGTGCACCTCCTCATTCTGAACAATGCCCTTCCAGTTTCACTTCCTACCCGGATAACCAATCAGTCGACCCAGCTGCTTGTGGGTTTAATTTACTGCCTGATGAACATCTAAGAATAATTCATTTCTCGATTATAGACAAAGGAGCTATCGATGCGCTTAAGCCGGGGGACGCTGTGATTATCTTCACGCCCGACCCAACGCATTACCCCATAGCTATGTATGCTTTGGAGAGGAAAATCCATGTTCTCGTCACAAAACCTGCAACACAACTGCTCGAGCATCACCAAGAACTGGTCGAGGTTGCGAAGAAGAACAACGTAGTCTGCTGGGTGGAACACCACAAACGAGTGAGCGTCATTTCTCTATCACTCTTCTGGCCTCTGACAGGAGCGAAAAAAAAAAAAAAAGTACGATCCGGCTTATTCTGACGCAAAAGCGAGGGCGGCTCAGTTGGGGGAGTTCAATTTCTTCAGCGCATGGGCGAGTGACAATTTCAAATGTTTGATTTGCGACCTGACTCTCAGTGGAGATGTCTCAACCCAAGTCTCAACTCATCACGTTCAAAGGCTGGGCTGGCAAGGACTCCGACATCTCGTACTTATCCCCAGACCATGAGTCAGATCTTCCATTGACGAACAACTAGGTACTATCTCTCTTCTCATCATATTGATATTTGTGCATGGATCTTGCAAGGTCGTGCGGTTCCTACCCGAGTTGTGGCGTCCGCCGCCACCGGGATTGCGACATCGGAGCCCTACAATTGCGTATCACAAACGGAAGACACCATCACGCTCCTCGTAGATTGGCGATCTTTAACCTCTCCTGTACACAAGGGTGTCGCAGTGTACACTGCCTCCTGGACCGCGCCTCTCGGAGCAGGCGTTCATTCCAAACAACACTTTTACTATATGGCAGAAAAGGGGGAGATCAATATTGACCAGGCACATCGTGGATATGATGTCGTCGTCGATGGCCAGGGTATCAGTTGGTTCAATCCTTTTTATATGAAGTACTCCCCGAGCGAATCTGGTCACTTTGACGGGCAAAGGGGCTATGGATACATCTCCATCGAAAAGTTCGTGGACGCCTCGAGGGAGGTGAACGCGGGAAAGGTCATGGCAGAAGACTTTGACAGACAAGGGTTTCCGACGATAAAGAACACCATCGTTACCACAGCTATCTTGCATGCGGGCAGAAAGTCTTTGGATGAGAAGCGTCCGGTTATGATCAAGGAGGTGGACGGGAAATGGGTGCTCGAGTAACGGGATCCTGCAGGACGAATGCTGGACAGCACTGAAATACGTGTATGATATCTCCATGAAGTGTTCTTTGCTTCAATACGTTACATCTGCTGAATGACACAAAAGGGCCCTGCTCAGACTCCTGGTAGTGCATGGGCTGGCAGCAGTGCGGGAGCATGCGCCCGTTCTACGCGCAAAACAGCACGTTCTGTATAATAACCTTGGAACTTTGAAATATACCTATTTAAGAACAATGGGGATACTGCGGGAAATTTGGCCTGGCAAGCGGTTATTTTTGCACCCACGCCAGGAAGCCCTTCCCTCATTCTCCATACAAATCTCCATCTTCCGAAAAATAGCCCAGGAGCACTAGGGATATGGAGGTTATACTTACGGAAAAAATGTCGTTGTTTAGGAACAGCGAGAATTGCAGAATCCGGCCCTGGGGCCCTGTTGCGCCCCTCGTTTGCTCTCACAGTCGACTGTCGTTCCTTCATCTGCGGCCGTGATCCTATTTTTCTCATCTGAAAGGCTTGAAATTCGAACATCACACATAACCGGTCGTCGGCATAGGATGCGCGGCAACCTTGGCCCGATTACATGTCAGGTATATTAAGTCAGGCTCCGCCAATATTCGAGACCTGAAAGGAAGGAACGCGAGAAATACTGGCATCATTACGCACATTACCATTTTTTTGACTAGATATCTACTGTCACCCCCTCCATGGCCCTGTCGCATCATTGCTCCCGTCGAGTCTCATTGTACCACCAATAGCCCTTCTTTCCTCTAACCTCGATATATCTCATGGAATAACCTCGAGTACCGCTTGGAGCTAGGCGACATTATATGATTGACATAATGTGATTGCTCTTGTGGAACGTGATTCCGACTTTTCGGGCCGAAGTAAGACCCGTTTGCTTCTTTTATTCTTGATTTCTTACACAATAATCTGTCTAGGTTATTCATGTGATGTCGACGGCCCCTATTTCGGCAGACAAAATAGTCTCCCTGGTAAATCAGTATTTAGCCCTTGCATTCACCATTGCCCACATATAGTCCGAGTAAGCTCTTTCTGGTTAAAGTTGACTGTAGGGTAACGCCTACTCCAGCTTTTTATGCATCTGGTCTTAGTAATAACGCATGTGATTCGAAGCCAAGAGCCCACAACCGTTCTTACGAAACGAGCCAGTGGCTATTGGAACAGCTTATGAGACGATTTTTCGCGGAAACACTAGTCAGGAGTTAGTTTGGAAGGGACGCCACATTAGGTAAACAGCTTGCGCATCTCCCACTTTGGCCGTACGACCATTGGCTATAGTCATTGACCTTGGAAAGTTGTATTTACTAATACAGGCAGATGTAACACGAAAGGTATTCTCCAAACTGGTTTTTGATTTTCAGCCAAGGTGCAAGGTTGACTCAAAGAACCAAAATTCTTTGGAGCCTGACGCATCTGCGAAACCGCACCGAATCTATCTTAGGCCACACAACTCCCAATTCCTGTCAATTTCATAATCCATGAGCGGCAGAGGTGATCGAGGACGTGGTAGGGGAGGAGGGGGAGGAAGGGGCCGCGGTGAACCAGCCAGAGGCGTCAGCCCGTCGCGAGGAGGACCGGGAGGTGGACCCCCTCAAGGTGGCCGAGGTGGCCCTCCTGCGGCCAGAGGACAACCATCAGGTTTTCAAGGCGGATCAGTACCACGGGGCCGGCCCCCGTCAGCAGGCTCAGGTTTCACTCCGCCACCTCCTCCTGTCGCTCCACCGCCGCTTGGCCCAGCCATTGTCGACACGCGCATTTCGACCATCGACAAAGGCGTGGAACGCTTCAAGAAGGCCCAAAATGCGCCCGAACATCCTTTGAGGCCCGGGTTCGGAACGGCTGGGACCAAGATCATCGTTCGCGCGAATTTTTTCGCTCTCAAATTTGAGAAGGATCTCATTATTCACGAATACAAAATCGAAATCACGCCCAAAACGGAATTGAAGCGCCTCAAGGGGAGGATCATAGAATGTCTGGAACAGTCGCCAGGGTATGCAAAGTACAAACCTTATATCGCGCACGACGGCAGCGAGAAGATGGTGGCCGCTCGCGCGCTTCCGCAGCCTTTGGTTCTGGATGTCACTTTTATTGAGGAGGGTGAAACATCTGCCAGGGAGAATGCCAAGAAATTTAAAGTAGAGATCACTAAAACAGCGGAACATGATACCAATGATCTTGCAAAGTGAGCTCTGGTCTCAATCTTGACGTTAGCCACTGACTATTCTTTCATACAGCCATGTTTCTGGTGACCCAGCCAACAAAGACACTGATATCGCACCACTTGTCTCTGCCCTCAACCTCATAATTCAAATGGATAGTGCCCGTACTGGCATAAGAGTGGGAAGAAATCGACACTTCTTCGGGCCAGCCCAGGCATCTTTGGGTAACGGAATTCTAGCATGGAGAGGATACTTCGCATCCGTTCGACCGGTCTGGAAGACGTTAATGGTCAATATTAATGTTTGCATGACCGCCTTCATCGAATCAAAGAACATGGCACAGGCCATCATGAATTTCCAACGAGGATCGTACGGCGCAACCCCCAATTTACCAAAAATGTTTGGGAAGAGCATTTTACGGGTGAGAACCCGCCACCTTGGCTACAGGAAGACGGTCCTTGCTATTGGTGAGAATAACGCGAATCAAGAGAGGTTTCTTTGTGAAGAATTAGGCGGAGTGGTGACTGTTGCCGAATATTTCCGGCGTAGTGAGTCGTCTTCTATGCATCCATGTTTGAATATGCCCTGACGAGAATGACCAGAGTACCCCAATATGCCGCTCGAATATCCCGACCTCCCTCTGCTCAATCTCGGGAATAAAGACAGAGCCAATTGGGTTCCCGCCGAACTTTGTGATATTGTCCAAGGCATCCCATTCCGCGGTCGTCTTAGCGATACGCAGACTGCCGATATGCTGCGAGCCGCGCTCCGTAGCCCCCAAGATAACTCCAGCCTTATCCGGGGTGATGGGTTTGCCAAGCTTGGCATCACGCCCGGTTCTCGTCACGAGACCTTAGAGAAATTCGGCATTACCATTGACCAGCAGATGGCCGTCGTTCCTGCGCGCATTCTACCCCCACCAGGGCTCAGTTATGGAAACAACGCTCGGCCAAGGGTAGCGGACGGATCTTGGAACCTAAACGAAGTCCGGTTTCACAAGGGAGGTGCTATAGGCAGACTAACCATCTTGGTTGTACGAGAGCAAGGTCGCCCGCATCCGTGGCAAGGAGGGGAGGATCCGAGCATGTGGGGATTTGTCAAAACTTTTGCAGCGAGGTGTCAAACTGCGGGAATGACTCTAGCCTCTGAACGCCCTCTTATCGTGCCAACCTCTCCTCTTCCTCCTGGTGGTCCAGATGATCCATCCCGCAGCGCAGCTCTAAACATAATAAGAGCGAAGATGACGGAGATAGCCAACATGAACCCCCGTCCTACTTTTGTTCTTGTCATCCTGAACAGTCGGGACAACTACATTTATCCTGGTATCAAACTCATTGGAGATGTGGAACTCGGCATCCATACTGTGTGCATGCAGCTTGAAAAGGCATTTGGTCGAGGAGACCCAAAACGGCAAGACCAATACTTCTCGAACGTTGCTTTGAAGATCAACACCAAGCTTGGCGGAATCAACCACAAATTGGACCCGAGGGACATGGCTTGGCTTCAGGAGAAGAAAACCATGTTAGTTGGTGCCGATGTCACTCATCGTATGTCTCATCCGTCTAATCCTGTGTCGCGCCATCTGACATTCTCGATCCAGCCGGCCCAACAAGCGCAGATGGTACGCCATCTTTGGCAGCGGTGGTAGCTAGTGTCGGCCCGGAATTTGTGCAGTTCCCCTGTAGCATGGAGTTACAGGAGTCAAAAGTGGAGGTACGCTTACATTCGGTGGTGGTGCCTTCGCTTGCTCACCGAACTACAGATGATCCAGAACTTCGAGGGAATGATGATCGAGCGCCTAAAGTTATATGAGGGTCGTAATAAGGCCCTCCCAGAACGCGTCATGCTTTTCCGAGACGGTGTCTCCGAAGGCCAGTTCCACCTGGTGCTGGAGAAGGAACTCCCCCAGATCCGCGAGGCCTTCAGAAAGGTCTACAAAGAGAAGAAAAAGCCTCAGCTCATGATTTGCATCTGCGGAAAGCGGCATCATGCAAGGTTCTATCCAGCGGACGGAAACGAAACCAGAAACGGAAACACAAGGCCAGGCACCGTTGTCGACAAAGGAATCGGAGACGTATACCGATTCGACTTTTACTTGCAGGCGCATGCAGGTTTGCAGGGGACAGTGAAGGCGACACACTACACCGTCGTTTACGACGAAATCGGTCTTTCTGCGGATACAATCCAGCTGGGGACGCATGCTGCAAGTTACTCTTATGTCCGTGCCACGAAAGCCGTCAGCTTGGTGCCCCCGGCATACTATAGTGACATAGCGTGCGAGCGCGGGAGGCTTTACTTGAATGACTTGTTCAATCTCGGCGCAGAGAAGGCGAGCAGCGTTGGAAAGGCCAAGAGGAGTAAGGAGGAGGCGAAGAAAGAAGTGTACGATCTTTGCATCAAGAGTTGGGGAAATGGCATTCACGAGAGAGTGAAGAACTCCATGTTTTACATCTGACGGGACGATCGAAACTCAGAGCTTGATTTTGCTTTACGTTTTGTACTATAATAGGAACACGCCATAGCCTAGAATTGACAGTCCAATCAAGGCATCTATACGAGCAAACCTGACTAACTGAGTGAAGTGAAAGCCGATGACGCCTATAGCTCATCGCTCCCTATGCGGTGTTTCGCAGAACTGTTTATGGTGTCAATAGAGGCTACTGGCGGCTAAACCATTACCCACTAAGAATGACCGAGTCTCCCCTGAGGAACATTTTACTGATGAACCTGTCTTTATTGACCGGCTTTTTGTTTTTTCCGCTTGGAGTCTCTGTCCACATCTGGAATAAACGCGTCAAGGAATGTAGAAAGCACTGGTTCGTTTGAGGCAGACCTCTTTTACATTTTCCAACACCTGAAAGAAAGTCAGCGAAAAAAAAAAAGAAGAGTTGTTGTGCAAAAAGGGCGAACCATATTGCTGTGTCGATCAAAGGCCTTTACACGAGCGAGAAGCTTCCTGTTGTTTCTCAAGGAAATGAGGATCTGAGTGTGGTTGCGAACGGACTGCTGGAGAACGCTGAGGGGGCCCTGGCTGATTTCGTGTTCCTCTAGGGCTCGAATCTGGGCCTCGTCGAGCTCTGATTTGTTGACATGCTGATATTGGCTAGAAGTGGAGAATGAGCGAGAATCGTGTTCATTCAGCAGTCCCGGCCACCCTACCTCATCGTCGTCGACAGCAGAGTTGGCTCCGCCACTCGGGACAACTCTCGAACAAAAGGGGACTGGAGGCGAGTGAGGGCTCTGGGAATATCTCTCATATTCTCTATCATCCCTTTCATGCCGTCCAGCAGTTGTTCGGTCCTCGTTCCAACTCTTGTCCCTCTCCACCACACCCATCCACAGCCGCCATGAGCGACCAAAGCGCCTTGCAGGACCCTCCTCCGCCAACGGACGTAATATTCTCCAGAAATTCATCCAATATGCCTGCTCTTTCCTCCTCCTCGTCCGCGTTGCCCTCCAGCGCAGACTCGCCCGACCATGTTCAAGAAATTTCCTACTACCCCCCGGATTCGGCAAACCCGAGTCCAATGCAGACCCGAAAAAGTGGCCACTCACAGTCGAATGGGACGCCCACAAAACGCCCTTGTGGCCCCTGCTACACCAGAGAGGAACTCTTGCATCTCAAAAAGAGCCCCCTCGTCGCTCCACCACCGGGTATGCCCGCTCGTAAAGACTGGTTTGGGTACGTCTTAGCATGTTCTTTTGGTCAGGTTTCTCTAATCGTTGATTATTTAGCGAGTACAATGAACAGCCTAGCAAGCCAAAGGACCATGACGGGCTGGCTACCACTCGCATAAGGTGAGCTACCCAATAACCCGGTGCTGGTCCGGAATCAGCTCATTATCCACGGCAGACATCGTCGTGACGCTGACTCCGATGACCCTACACGCTCTTTTGGTACGTTCGTCACCCACTGTCATCTTTCTCCAACACTCCTTTCCCCAAATTTCGTGGATTCCCGGGCTCTACGAGCTCGTTTTTGCGTTGACGGGAATCCCTTGCTCCCCCGAAACCCTAGACCTTCTCAAGCCGTGAGAAGAACACAAGCCACACCGATATTCACTCTCGGCATTACTGACATTCCTTCGTATCCAACGTAGACTCTACCCGACCATCTTTTAAGTCTGGGCCAGCTCAACCTTCTCAAATGGGCTCCTTCCGACTCAACCGCAGCGACATTGACAAGGACACAGCCAATCTGAAATCGGTGCGTCTCGCGGCAACTGAGATCGATTTTTTACGAATATTAATGCGTTGATTCCAGATGGCGGAGCGGTATGATCGCGGGGAACGCTTGCCAACCACAATGGCGGGGCTGACTGGCCGAGTGAAGGACCGGGACACTACCCAGCATTTTATCAGCGTCACACCACGTATTGGGGCTGTTCCCCGCCGGACAGAGGGAAGAGAACCTCGACAACGCAAACCCGGTGACGAAGCAAATGACTGGCGGAAAAGTGAGACGTTCGACGCTAGTCCATAAGGCTTTCCTCTGATCTTGTCTGTAGACGCTGACCCTGCTCGTGAGCGTACGGACGCCCGAGGAGACTCGACGACGAAAGAACGACGGGACCGTGAAACCTCGCGCTCTAGGGGTGATGACACCGTCCTTGACCGCCGTAGACGAGATCGCTCACGTGACGACGAGGCCAGAAGATGGCGCGAGGAAGGAACTGCCGGTACAGCACGTTCAGACAAGGAACGGCGAGGCGGCGAGCTATCTTCCACCCGCGAGGACAGAGAAGCCAATGGCAGTGGACGCGGAAAGAAGCGTGGCGAAGACGAAGAGCGAGCCGAGGCGAATCGGAGACGCAAGGAAGAGCGCGACAAGGAGACCCCTGCCTGGTTTGATGACGACGTACCGACTGGAGGAGTCACGAAGGGAATTGTGGGTGCGAAGGTTGGAGACGAACTGGACGAATTGCAAAAGTGGAAACTCGAGAAGAAAGCGAAGGAAGAGCAAAAGGAGAGAGAGGAGCGCGAGGCTGCTCTGCTCAGCCAGCAGAGCGCTCCGAATGGTGATGCGAACCATCAAGAACCCTCTGGACCCTCCAACTTGGACGAGCATAAGACGCCCAAGCCGTCGAAGGTTCAACCCGATCTGCTCCCGCCCCCGTTAGTGGTCCCGCCACCCTTACCAACCCAGAATGCCGCCGAAGCACCTTCTCCTCTCGACCATCTCAAAGCACTCATGAGCATGCAAACCCCTGATGGCGTAGCACAGCCCATGACTGAAACGTTTGGCGAGGTACCTCCCAGTGCTTCCTCAAGCAACTCATCCTCTGTCCCCACACCGTTCTCAAGCACCGTCCCTCGACCTCTTCAAACATCTTCGGCGATCAATTACGAAGCTATGGCTAAGGCCTCAAGCGACGATGCCCGTCGGCCCCTTGGTACGCTCTAGATCAGGGGTATAGGTGCTGGGCTAATGCTTATTTATAGATTTCGATCCCCCTGCAGTATCACGACACGCATTTGCTCAACCCCGCAACCCCTCTCCGTCCCCAATAGACACTACCTTTGCACATAACGGCAACTATATCGACCCTTCAGCCCCACAAAATGGCTATGTACCTGTGGCTGGCCCACCAGGCCTCCGATCCCTTCAGTCAGCCGAACCATCGCGTCGCACGAGAAATCCTAGCGACATACACGCTATGGCCGCCGGTCATCTGCTGCAACAGCAACGAACATCCCAAAACACATCACCGGCGGACTCGCACGGTGGCGGCAGTGATCGTGTGGCATTCGTGAACCGACCGCCACCACCACACATGAATGGTGGATTTGACAACGCCGCGCCGTTGCTTCACTTACCGCTTTCTGCTGGTGGCGCCGGACCCCGAGACGGTGCTGCGAATGTGTTGTCGGTCGCCGCTCCACAGCCTCAGCATCCTTTTGTGAATGCAGGCGGCGTGATGGCAGGTATGGGAGGGGCACCGGGAGGAGTACCGCCTAGAGGCCAAAACGGTTCTCCACAACAAAATCTCCTTGCTAGGCTTGGGATTCTCCCGAATCAGCAAGAACGAAAGCCTTCACCGAAGAATATGGACGGGCCCATGGGCGGGTTTGATCGAGCCGGAATGCCCAATGATCTTCGCATGCCCATGCCTCAGCAACACTATGGGGCTGGGCCCCCTTCGGCATTGAACCGGGGGGCCTATGGGTCGCCTGTGGATGACCGGTTTGAGCCAGCGGTCGGTGCAACGATGAGCAATGATGGGCGGTATCCCCTCGGCCAAGGCCAGGGCGGCCCATCGGCGGCTTCTTCGAACTTTGGACCTTCCCCTGTTGGAGGGAGTAACCCTGCGCACAACTTGGCAGCCAAAGGGAGTCGCCTGGCCAAGTTCTTTGAGAAACCTCGTGGAGCTGGGGACGTCTCTCCTGCGTCGATGCATTCTAGTGGGATGGGCTCGATGGATGGGTCGATTTCCGGCCGGGGAGGAATCGTCACGCCCCCATACCAGTTCGAAAATAACAACAAGAATCAAGGGATACCCGACCTCCTGGCGTTGTTACAGAGCTCCAGCCTACAAGGCTCTCAATCTCAAGTAAGTCGAATATTCTAATTGACAATTTTGTGCTTAAATTTATTTATTTATTGTCTAGGGTGCCATAAGCAATGCTCAGCAATCCATGTATCGAGAAGAAATGGCCCTTCGACGTCAACGCGACCTAGCCTTGCAGCAGCAGCAGCAACAACAACAACAACAGCTCCGTGAACGTGAAGTCCGTCTTGAGCAACAGATGTACGGGCAGAACCTGGACCCTTTCGATAGGAGCGGATCCTTCGTGGCCAATGACCTTGTGCCGGGACTCCGTCCTCCCATTCAACGATCCGACCGGGACCTTTACAATCCTGACAGATTGGATGAGCGTCTTGTGTATGCCGCTCAAGGACGCGTTCCTGGCGTTCCTGGAGGGTATGATCAGATGATGCGAAACATGAACGCCAATGTTCCCATGCGCGGTACAAATATATATGCTGCCCCAGGAGTCGGTGGAGCTGGTGGCATGTCTGGTCATCTCGCTGCTGAACTCCTCCAGCAGCAGCAACAACAACAACAGAGGGAACGTCAGCGACAACTTCAACGCCAAGAGATGGAAAGAGCGCAATTACTGGCCATGCAGGGCGGCTCTATGGGCGTTCGGAATCCGGTCAATAGCCTTCCTGCTCAGCTGGGTCCGCGCCAGAACAATATTGATCAATTCAATCGCAGCGCACGCGTCCAGGCAAATGAAATGCAATCCCAGCAGTTTGGAGGGTATGGTGGACTTGTCGGTGGTCCGGGTGGAATGAATGTAAACGGAGCGTACAGCGGTAGTGCCACGGGAGCAAACCAGTTGAACGGCTTCGACCTCACCCTCCGCCAACAGCAGCTGA
>Ga0335075_10011224_pt1 | contig 13551 bp, 15 predicted proteins | sample Lox_Sample_24_FD_206723 | JGI IMG/M metagenome (GOLD analysis project Ga0335075, IMG submission 206723) | Soil microbial communities from Loxahatchee National Wildlife Refuge, Florida, United States - Lox_Sample_2.4 | ecosystem: Environmental > Terrestrial > Soil > Wetlands | place: USA...
GCACCTCGTCGATCTTCCGCGGCTACAGCATCTTCATGAAGGGCAAGGACCCTCGGGACGCGCACTTCATCACCAGCCGGATCTGCGGCATCTGCGGTGACAACCACGCGACCTGCTCGGTCTACGCGCAGAACATGGCCTACGGGGTCCGCCCGCCGCACCTGGGCGAGTGGATACTCAACCTCGGCGAGGCGGCCGAGTACATGTTCGACCACAACATCTTCCAGGAGAACCTGGTCGGGGTCGACTTCTGCGAGCGGATGGTCGCCGAGACCAATCCCGGAGTGCTCGAGCAGGCCAACTCGACCGAGGCGCCGCACGCGGCCGATCACGGCTACCGGACCATCGGCGACATCATGCGCTCGCTGAACCCGCTCGAGGGCGAGTTCTACCGCGAGGCGCTGCAGGTGTCCCGGTCCACCCGGGAGATGTTCTGCCTGATGGAGGGGCGCCACGTGCACCCCTCCACGCTCTACCCGGGCGGCGTTGGGACGGTCGCGACGGTGCAGCTGTTCACCGACTACCTGACCCGGCTGATGCGGTACGTCGAGTTCATGAAGCGCGTCGTGCCGATGCACGACGACCTGTTCGACTTCTTCTACGAGGCGCTGCCCGGCTACGAGGAGGTCGGCCGGCGGCGGGTGCTGCTGGGCTGCTGGGGCAGCTTCAACAACCCCGAGTACTGCGACTTCACCTACCGCAACATGGCGGACTGGGGCCGCAAGATGTTCGTGACCCCCGGCGTCGTCGTCGACGGCAAGCTCATCACCAACAGCCTGGTCGACATCAACCTGGGCATCAGGATCCTGCTCGGCCACTCCTTCTACGAGGACTGGGAAGACAAGGAAATGTTCGTCACCCGTGACGAACTCGGCAACCCGGTCGACCGCCGCCACCCGTGGAACCAGCACACGATCCCCCGTCCGGCCAAGCGCGACTTCGACGACAAGTACTCGTGGACCATGTCCCCGCGCTGGTTCGACGGCAAGGACTACCTGCCGCTCGACACCGGGGGCGGCCCGATCGCGCGGCTGTGGGCGACCGCCCTGGCCGGTCTGGTCGACATCGGCTACGTGAAGTCCACCGGGCGCAGTGTGCAGATCAACCTGCCCCGCACGGTCTCCAAGCCCGAGGTCACGTTCGAGTGGAAGATCCCGGTCGACAAGAAGGGCCAGCCGCTGTCCAACGCGATCGAGCGGGACCGGGCCAGGACCTACTTCCAGGCCTACGCGGCCGCCTGCGCGCTGCACTTCGTCGAGCAGGGGCTGGCCGAGATCCGGGCCGGCCGGACCAAGACCTGGGAGCCGTTCAACGTGCCGAAGGACGCCGACAGCTGCGGCTTCACCGAGGCCGTCCGCGGTGTCCTCTCCCATCACATGGTGATTCGGGACGGCAAGATCGCCAACTACCACCCTTACCCGCCCACCCCGTGGAACGGCAGCGTCCGCGACAGCTACGGCACGCCCGGCCCGTACGAGGACGCGGTGCAGAACACGCCGATCTTCGAGGAGAACGCCCCGGACAACTTCAAGGGCATCGACATCATGCGGGCGGTGCGCAGCTTCGACCCGTGCCTGCCGTGCGGCGTGCACATGTACCTCGGCGGCGGGAAGGTGCTGAAGACGGCGCACTCGCCCACGGGAGTACCCCTGGCCATGTGACACCGGCAGCCGTGTGAAGGGAGGGCAGATGGCCGCAGCCAGGGACGCGCGCGCCACCGGCGAGCGGGTCGAGGCGCTACTCGCCGAACTGCGAACGCGGGCCGGGCCGCCAGCCGCCGATTCCGCCGAGGAGCTGGTGGGCTGCCTGGTCGAGCTGTACGGGGCCGGGCTGACCGCGATCGTCGCGCTCCTCGGGGCCGATCCCGACGCCGGGCCGCGACTGCTTGCCGCGCTGGCGGGCGACCCGCTGGTGGAGAGCCTGCTGCTCGTCCACGACCTGCACCCGCTCGACGCCGACGCCCGGATCAGCCGCGCTCTCGAACGAGTGCGACCGCAGCTCGGCTCGCACGCGGGCGTGATCGAGTACCTCGGCATCGACGATCGGGGCGTGGCCGGCCTCCGGCTGACGGCCAGCGGCCACGGTTGCGGGTCCTCGTCCTCGACGGTCCGGCAGGCCGTCGAGGAAGCGGTCGCGGAGGCGGCCCCCGAGGTGGCGGGCGTGCACGTCGAGGAGGTGGCGGCGCCGCCCGAGGTGCCGCTGCTGCAGATCATGAGGCGCCCGGCAGGAGCACGGTGACCGGGACGGGGACGGGGGTGACCGGGCTGCGGCGCTTCGCCACCCGGTCGACTGCCGCTCCCGCCGCCCCGGCCGGCCCGGCCGGCCCGGCCGCGGCGACGGTGGCCGGCGCGGCGGAGACAGGGGACGCGGAGCGGTGCGAGATGTGCCGCGAGGTTCTCGACGGACGGCACGGGCACGTGGTCGAGATCCAGCAGCGGTCGATCGTCTGCGCCTGCCGCGCCTGCTACCTCCTGTTCCTCTCCGAGGGGGCGGCGGGCGGCAGGTACCGGTCGGTGCCCGAGCGCGTCCGCCATGACCCGGCCACGCCGCTGAGCGACGCCGACTGGAACGAGCTGCAGATCCCGGTCGCGATGGCCTTCTTCTTCGTCAACTCCGCGCTCGGCCGGGTGGTCGCGGGCTACCCGAGCCCGGGCGGCATGACCGAGTGCGAGCTCGACCTGGCGGCCTGGGACCGGCTGGTCGCCGCCTACCCGCTCTTCGCGGCGATGACGCCCGATGTCGAGGCCGTCTTCGTGAACCGGGCGGAATCGGGCGGCGAGGTCTTCCTGCTGCCGATCGACCAGTGCTACTCGCTGGTCGGCGAGCTCCGGCTGCGCTGGCAGGGGTTCGACGGCGGCGCCGAGGCGCACGCCGCGCTGGCGGCGTTCCTGGCGGGCCTGCGGAGCCGGGCGCTGGCGCTGGCACCCGAGGAGCGCGTGCATGGCTGACCTGGTCTTCGGCTGCACCGGCGCGAGCGCGGAACGGTACGCCGCCACTCCCACCCTGTCGTTTGCGCTGACAATAACCGAAAGCACCGGCGTGCCCGTGCACGCGATCGCCCTGCGCTGCCAGATCCGGATCGAGCCGCAGCGACGGCGCTACTCGGCCGCCGAGGCGAAGCGGCTGCACGACCTGTTCGGCGACACCTCCCGCTGGGCCGACACGGTCAAGCCGATCCAGCTCGCGATCGTGACCACGATGGTGCCCGCGTTCTCCGCGCTGACCGAGGTCGAGGTGCAGATGCCCTGCACCTACGACCTCGAGGTGGCGTCCGCGCGGTACCTGCAGGCGCTGGACGACGGGACGATTCCGCTGCTGCTGCTGTTCAGCGGCACCGTCTTCCTTGCCCAGGGCAACGGCTACTCGGTCGAGCTGGTGCCGTGGAGCTCCGAGGCGTCCTTCCGGATGCCGGTGAGCGTCTGGCAGGACGTGGTCGATTTGCACTTCCCCGGCAGCGCGTGGCTGCGATGCAACCGCGAGACGCTGGACGCCCTGTCCGCCTTCAAGGCGGAGCGCGCGCTGCCGACCTGGGACGCCACGCTCGGGGCGCTGCTGGCCGAGGCCGAGGCGGGCCGGACGCCGGACGCGCCGCCGAGCACGCCCATCTCCGCCGAGGTGACAGAGCCGTGAACGTCGACGACGCCCGGGCCGTGGCCGACGCGGTCATGTACGAGGGCTACATCTTGTACCCGTACCGGGCGTCGGCCGCCAAGAACCAGAGCCGTTGGCAGTTCGGGGTGGTGATGTCGCCCGGGTACGCGGCGGCGGACCCGTCCGAGCGGGCCTTCGCGCAGACCGAGTGCATGCTCGAGCACGGAGCCGAGCCGACCGTCACCGCCGTCATCCGGTTCCTGCAGGTACAACGGCGGATGCGCGCGGGCTCGTGCTGGGACGAGGCGGTGGAGCGCGAGGTTGCCGTCCGGGTAGATGGCAGCCAGTTGGGCGGCGACGGGCACCGCACCGCATTCGAGATACCCGGCGGCGAGGAACGCGAGGGCGACGTCGTCCGCGTACGGGCGCCGCTGGCCGGGACCGTGTCGCTGCTCGCCACCCCGTTGCCCGGCCCATGGGGCGCCGCCCGGCTGCGCGTGCGAGTCGATAACCGCACCGCCCCTGACACGGTGCCGCGCACCAGAGACCAGGCGCTGCCGACCGCGCTGGTCGCCGCGCACATGATCATCGGCGTGCACGGAGGGGCGTTCATCTCGATGACCGACCCGCCGGAGTGGGCCAGCGCCGGGGTGCAGGCGTGCGAGAACATCGGCTGCTGGCCCGTCCTGGCCGGGGGGGACGGCGGGCGGCAGGTCATGCTGTCCACCCCGATCATCCTGTACGACCACCCGGAGCTCGCCCCCGAGAGCCCGGGCGACCTCTACGACGGCACCGAGATAGACGAGATCCTCTCGCTGCGTACGCTCGCCCTGTCCGACGCCGAGAAGCAGGAGGCTCGGGCGACCGATCCGAGGGCGGCGGCGCTGATCGACCGGGTCGAGGCGCTGGGCGCGGATGATTTCAACCGCATGCACGGCACCATCCGCTCGCCGCGCGTCGTCTCCGGGCCCCCGGACGCCCTGTTTCCCGGCTCCGCCGAGGGCCAAGGGACGCCGGCCGGCTACGAGCCCGCCGTCCCGTGGTGGGACCCGGCCGCCGACGCCTCGGTCTCCCCCGATACCGACGCCATCACCGTGGCCGGCCGCCGGATCGCACGCGGCAGCCTGGTCACGCTCCGGCCGGGGGTGCGGCGCAGCGACGCCCAGGACATGTTCCTCGACGGGCGGGCGGCCCGGGTCGAGGCCGTGCTCCTGGACGTGGACGACACCGCCTACCTGGCCGTGTCGCTGGCCGACGACCCGGACCAGGATCTGCGCGTCGCCCACGGCCGCTTCCTCTACTTCTCGCCGGACGAGGTAGAGCCGTGCGAGACGCCATGACCGGGCCGGAGACCGTGCCCGGGCCGGAGACCATGGCCGGGGAGCGCGCCAGGACCGGGCGGACCTTGGTGGCGGGCGTGGGTAACGTGTTCCAGCGCGATGACGCCTTCGGCGTCGAGGTGGTCCGGCTGCTGGCGGAGCGGCCGGCGACGCCGGGCGTGCAGATCCGCGACTTCGGCATCAGGGGCGTGCACCTGGCCTACGACCTGCTCGACGGGTGCGACCTGTTTGTGCTGGTCGACGCGGCCGCCCGCGGGGCCGAACCGGGAACGGTCAGCGTGCTCGAGGTCGAGCAGAAGCCGGCGCCGGCCGACGGCGGCGATCCGTTTGCGGTGCCCATCATCGACGCGCACAGCCTGGCCCCTGATGACATCTTCGCGCTGCTCGCCTCGCTCGGCGGCCGGCCGGGGCGAAGCCTCGTGGTGGCGTGCGAGCCCGCCGACACCGGGGCCGGAATGGGGCTGTCAGAACCGGTGCAGGCGGCCCTGCCGCACGCGGTCCGTGCGGTCGAGGACATCCTGCGCGAACACCGACCAGAGGGAAAAGGAGGCTAACGAGATGATCGGCAAGCTGGTGAAGGCGGTCGTGGTAGCCGCGGTAATCGCGATGGTGATTGATTCGATACCGGACATCAAGCGATATCTGGAAATCCGGGCGATGTAAAAACCCCCCGGCCGGGAAGGGATGTGAAGAGCGTGGAGACGGTCATCGGATTCGCCTTCGGCTACTGGGTGGGCACGCGCCATGGGCGGGAGGGCATGCAGAAGGCCCTCGACGCGGCCCGGGAGATATGGACTTCCCCCGAGACCCGTCGGCTGGCGGCCGAGGGCCTGTCAGCGCTGGAGGCGATGGCCGGCCCGGCCAGGGACAAGCTGCGGCATGCATGAGTACGGCGTCTGCGAGGGCGTGCTCGACGCGGTCCGCGCCCGCGCCCGCGGCCGCAGGGTAGCCGCGATCCGGGTGCGCTTCGGGGTATGGCACGCCGTCGACGCGGAATCCCTTTCTGACGCGTTCGAGAGCGTCGCGGCGGGCACCGAGGCGGCCGACGCCGCCATCGAGCTCGTCACCGTGCCCGCTCAGATCAGCTGCCGCGGCTGCGGGTCGAGCACGGACAGCACCGACTTGCTCGCGGTGTGCCCGCGCTGCGCGAGCACCGACGTCGAACTCACCGGCGGTGACGAGATGACCCTGGAGTCGGTCACCTACGTGCCGGAGCCGGCCGCCGGCGACGTAACCTGAAAGGGACGACATGTGCCTGGGAATCCCGGCTCGGCTAGTGGACGGTGACGCCGGCCACCCCGATCTGGCCATCGTCGAAGTGGGCGGCGTGCCCCGCCCGGTCAACCTGGGCCTGCTCGAGAAGCGCCCGGGGCCCGGCGACTGGGTCCTCGTCCACATGGGCTTCGCGCTCCAGGCCATGACCGAGGCCGAGGCGGCGGACGCGCTCGCCGCCCTCAGCGCCGAGCGCGACGCCGAGGCGTCCGCCCCGTAGAGCGGCGCCGACCGCACTGAGGGGCCAGCCGCTAGCGGGAGCGGAGGAGGGCGGCGGTGACCAGCACGCCCCAGACCAGGAGCCACGGGTCCCAGAGGTAGGCGTGCCAGGCCAGGGCATGATGATCGGCGTTGGCCGGCGTGCCGATCAGGCCGGCCTGGACGAGCAGGCCGACCGCAGTCAAATTTAGGCCGTAAACGGTCAGGATCGCGGCTTCGAGAGGGCGAACGCCGCCCAGGCCGCCCCCGGCCCGGAAGCCCTTGCGTAGGCGCGATTGCTGGTCACGGCCTGCTCCATGCACCCACTCTGCCCTAAGCCGTGCCGAGTCTCCTAACGAACTCCAGGCAGGTTGCATCGGGACGGCGTGCAATCGTCGGACGTACGGTGGGCAGGAGAAGCGCGGCGCAGGAGAAGGTGCGTTCGGATGAGCCGTTATGTGACCAGGGACCGGGTGGCGATCGCGGCCGCGGTGGTGGTTCCGCTTGCGGGGGCGGCGATCCTGCTGCCGTGGCGGTCGAGCTGGCCCAACACGAACGTGGCGCTGCTGCTTGTGGTGACCGTGGTCGCGGTGGCGGCCGGTGGCAACCGGGTCGCGGGGGCGCTGGCGGCGGTGTCGGCCGCGGTATGGTTCGACTTCTTCTTCACGGTGCCCTACGAGCGGTTCTCGATCGCGCACTCGTCCGACGTGACGACGTTCGCGCTGCTGTTCGCGGTCGGCGTCGCCGTCTCGCAGGTGGCCGCCCGGGCGAGGCACCTCAAGCGGGTCACGGTTGAAGACGCCGGGTACCTGGCGCGGATTCTGGAAAGCGCCGCGGTGACCCAGACCGGATCGCCGGACGCGGTCATCCAGCATGTCCGGCACGAACTGACGGACCTGCTCGACCTCCGGGAGTGCCGGTTCGAGTACGGGATGCTGATCGGGCACCCGGCCCGGCTCGAGGCCGACGGCCGGGTGCTAACCCGGCACGGCTACTACCCGGTTGACGAGGCGGGCCTGCCCAAGGACGAGCTGGAGCTGAGGACGTTCAGCAACGGGCAGTACTGCGGCCGGTTCATGATGTTTCCCAACCCCGGCGCCCGCCCGTCGCAGCGGGCCCGGCTGGTGGCGGTGACCCTGGCCGACCTGGCCGGCCACTCGGTCGGCGCCGCCACGCCGACCGCGACGTGAGCCGAGCCCAACGCAAACCCTTTGCCACGCCCGCGATGACGCGTCTACGCTGGGTCGCGCTGCGGGACGGGGTCGTCGTCGCCCGCCCCGCCTGGTGGGGACGGCCGGAACAGGGCACGCCGGCCGTCTTGGACTGGTTTGACGTCACCGACCAGGAGGCGGCCGTGCAACTGCTGCGGGCGGCGCCTGGGCCGGCCGAGTACTCCCTCGCGCTGCCGCAACTACACCGATCCGGTCATCGGCTACGTCGCGGTGCTGCCCGAGCACCGCGGCCGCGGATAGGCTGAAGTTGATGACTAGCACACCGGCATCGACGAACGCAGCCCCGGCCGAGACCGGGGAACGCGGGGTTATCCACACCGAGGACCTGACCAAGGTCTACCCCGGCACCGATTTCACCGCGGTCGACAAGCTCAACCTCGACGTCCGCGCGGGCGAGATCTTCGGCCTGCTCGGGCCCAACGGCGCGGGCAAGACCACCACCGCGGGCATGCTGACCACCCGGGTCGTCCCGACGTCGGGGAAGGCGTTCCTGGCTGGCGTCGACGTCGGCGCCCAGCCCGCCCTGGCCAAGCAGCTGAGCGGCATCGTCTCGCAGCAGAACACGCTCGACCGGCAGCTCACGGTGTGGGAGAACCTCTACTTCCACGGCCGGCTGTTCGGCATCGGGGCGAAGGAGTCGAGGCAGATCGCCGACGCCCTGCTCGCCCGGTTCCAGCTCACCAAGTGGGCCAAGGCGTCGGTCTACGCCCTGTCCGGTGGCATGGCGCAGCGGCTGATGGTGGCGCGGGCGATCTTCCACCGCCCCTCGGTGCTCTTCCTCGACGAGCCGACCGCGGGCCTTGACCCGCAGAGCCGGCTGGCGCTGTGGGACCTGCTGCACGAGCTGCACAACGACGGCCAGACGATCCTGCTCACCACGCACTACATGGAAGAGGCGGACCAGCTGTGCGACCGGGTCGCGATCATGGACCACGGTCGCGTGCTCGCGCTCGACACCCCGGCCAACCTCAAGCGGTCGATCGGCGCCGACACCATCGTCTCCGTGCGGACCACCGGCGACCTCGACAAGCTGGGCGAGTTGCTGGCCAAGGACGTGGCCGGGGTCACCAGGACCCGCGCCGCCGACGGGAGGCTCGAACTGCACGTGCAGGGCATCGACCGGCTGGTGCCGCGCATCGTGCTGGCGGCCGAGCGCGGTGGCTTCGACCTGCTCGACGTGTCGGTCGCCGAGCCCACCCTGGAGACCGTCTTCATCAACCTGACCGGAAGGGAGCTCAGGGAAGAATGACGACCGCGACCTCGCAGACAACGCAGGCACCGCTCCCCCCGCCCCGGATCGGCGGCGGCCCGACCCGCTCGGTGGTCGCCGCGAGCTGGACCGCGCTCGGCGCGCTGCTGCTGCGCGACCTGGTGGTGCTGCGCAAGCACCTGCCGGAGTTCGTACTGCGGACGATCATCCAGCCGTTCCTGCTCTGCTTCGTCTTCCTCTACGTCTTCCCCAAGATCGGCCAGGGCGTCGGCGGCGGCAGCGGCCGCGGCGCGGAGTCGGACTTCGCCACCATCCTGGTCCCCGGCGTGGTCGGGATCTCGATCATGTTCCAGGGGGTGCAGTCGATCGCGCTGGCGATGGCCCAGGAGTTCGGCTTCACCAGGGAGATCGAGGACCGGGTGCAGGCGCCCTGCCCGATCTGGCTGGTCGCCATCGCCAAGGTGCTGTCGGGCGCGGTGCAGGGCATCATCTCGGCCGCGATTGTGCTGCCGATCGCCTCGGTCGTGCACGCGGCCGGGGTGACCGCCCACCTCTCGCTGCACTGGTGGATCATCATCACGCTGGTGCCGCTGGCGTGCATCGCGATGGCCGGCCTGGGCCTGACCCTCGGCACCAGCTTCGAGCCGAGGAACATCGGACTGATGTTCGGCTTCATCATCCTGCCGATCACGTTCCTCGGCGGTACCTACTACTCGTGGACGAAGCTCTCCCCGGTGACGGTGGGCGGCTGGCACTGGCTGCAGACGATCGTGCTGATCAACCCGCTGATCTACGTGAACGAGGGAATGCGGGCGGCGTTCACGAACGCGCCGCACATGCAGCTCTACGTGGTCTACCCGGTCGTGATCGGCTTCGCCGTCCTGTTCCTGTCGATCGGGCTGCGCAACTTCCGGCGGCGCGTGCTCTCCTGACCCCGGCACAAGCCCGGGTTGTACCCGGCCAGGGCCCTGCCCGCTTCCGCAGACGGCCGCGCCCGGCGAGCCTGGAGGCATGACCACCGACCTACCGCCCCGCACCGGGCAAGAGACGCAAACTGCTGGCGGCGTGGCTGACCGTCGCGGTCCTGACGGTGCGCGACGGTGCCCGCGGGCGGCCGTTCCTGCCGCCGGCGCGCGCGCTTCCCGATGAGGTAAAAGCCACGGTCCGTTCGATATAAAGTCTTTGAATTCAAAATCCCTTTTGTCCGAACGGACCGTGGCGACTCTCCCCCCGTCCACGCTACTGCCCCCGCGCAGACGCCATCTGCGATAAGGTCACGAGACTATCTTTCTTCGACGCGCCATCGCGACAGGCATTAACGCGAGCTAATAGCAGAATTCTGGGGGGAAAGGAATGAATCGCCGTGGCTTTTCAGCATGAACAGGCCCGGATCGAGCCCGGTCAGGCGGCGCCCCGCCGCCGGCACCTGCTCACCAGCGCGGCGACCGGTCTGATGATCGGCGCCGGTGTCGTGGTTGCTGGCGCTGTCGTCGCCCCCAAGCCCGCCGAAGCCGCCATGGACGGTTCCACCGTCACTGTCTGCCCGTCCGGAGACAACACCGGCGCGACCGACGCGGCGGCGCTCAATGCGGCGTTTTCGGCCGGAAAGGCGGTGCAGCTGGTCCCTGGCACCTACTACGTCAACGCGACGATCGAGGTCCCCGCGCATGGCGTTCTGCGGGGCGCGGGGCGCGATGCCCTCGGCAGTCCCTATGTCAGCACCATCCAGGCGGTCGGCTCGCTCGACGCCGTCATCGCGTCCGCGGGCTGGCTCGAGAACACCAATGCCAACGGCCTGAACGGCACTGATCTGTCCCACTTCACCGTCGACGGGAACAATACCGCGGTCAACGGAATCGTGCTCCAGACGTTCGACGGGCGAGTCGATAACGTTGGCGTGATGAACATGACTTACAGCGGAATCGCCTGGAGCACTCTCTCTAGTAGCCAGCAAGAGCCGGTCAGTGGAAACCTATCGAACAACCGCGTCACCAATTGCGTGATTGACAACTGCGCGGGACCGGGAATAGCCGCCTTCGAGTCTTCTTCAAGCGATACTTACACCGACGGCTACTGCCTGTTCAACATCGTGGCGGGCTGCGGAACGGGCATCTTCATACAGCAGTCAGCCGACTGGCTGGTCATGGGGAACCACGTCTACACCGTCCAGACGCACGGCGTCGTGCTTGGCGACATGTGGAACACCAAGGTCGTCGGCAACCAGATCGACCAGTGGGGCCAGAGCAGCAGCCGGAGCGTCTACCGGGCAATTGACGGGTTCCAGTACCCCTCCTGGGGCGGGATGAACGTCGTCATCGGGAACGTGATCGACGTGCAGGCGGCCCCCGGCAATAGGTCAAGCGGACTCGAGGGGATGAACCTGGCCTGTCACGCCGGTAGCACCGCGACGTGGACCGTCACCGGAAATAACCTGCTGTGCGAGCCGGCCAGGAGCGAATTCGACTACGCCGACCCGCTGGTGGTGACGAACGCGGCCGCAACCTGCGTCACCGACCTGGCCAGCACCGTGAACCAGGTGAGCGGGAACTGGTCAACGAGGTCGTGGGTGACGGTGCCCGCGGGCGGGACGATCAACCACACAACGGGCATCTAGACAGCGTCATCGGCACTCTGCGTCTGCCGGGTGGCGTGCAGGGCGAGCAGGGCCTCGTAGCGGACGGTGATGTCGGCCTGGTCGGCTTGCTCGGCAACGGTGCGCTCGCTCAGCCGCTGGAGCAGCACCGCCTGATCGAGCAGCACCTGGGTCCGGTCGGCGGGCGCCACCGCCATGACCGTGAACAGCGCGTCAATCTGCCGGATGAGGACGGCGGGCATGCCGCCGGACGCCTGGCGGATCTTCTCGAACGACCGCGCCACCAGCCGCTCGTAGCTGACGGGGGCGGCGATGAGGCGGATCTGGCCGTCGCGGTCGCGGTGGTAGACCTGCGGGTACCACTCCACGGCGATGCGGCAGAGGCTGTCGCCGAGCCAGTCGATGCAGGTCATGGCCGTGAACGTGTCGTTCACGGCCGGCGACAGGGCCCGGATCGCGATCTCGACCAGCTGGTCGATGCCGAACGCGATGTCCTGGGTCAGCGTTCGCAGCGGGCCGGTGATGTGCACCCGCTCCAGCCGGTGCCTGATCGTGTCCGCGACCTCGGGCGGCGACACCGTCGCCATCGGGTGACCCCGGGTGAGGAAGTGCCCCGGCCGGTAGTGCAGCCGGATCACGGCGTCGTACTCGGCCGCGATCGCGACCAGCGTCGCGTGCCGCACGAACCGCAGGTAACCGCTGGTCGGGGCGGCCACCACCGCGCCGCCGCGGTCGAGCCTGGCCTGCAGGACCGGAGGCGACGGTCCGTTGGCGAGCTCGGCCGGCTGCGCGGCGCCGACGCACTCGTCGTCGATCGCCCTGGTCAGGTCGCGGGCGATCGACGCGATGACCTCCGGCAGCTGGATCGCGGTGGCCGTGTGGTGGATGAAGTAGATCAGCACGCCGAGATCGACGGCGGTCAGCGCGAGCGCGACGGTGACCGACAGGTGCGGCACGAACGTGCTGCCGATCGAGATCAGCACCAGCATGGCGTAGAAGAACGTCGCCACGAACGTGCCCAGCGTGAGCTGGGCGCCCCGGTCCCTGATGAACGTGCGCAGCATCCGCGGCCCGAACTGCTGCGAGGCGAGCGTCAGCGTCACGATCATGACCGAGAAGACGACGCCGACGACGGTGATGAGAGCGCCCGCCAGCGCCGCCAGAATCTCCCTGGCCGCGTCGGGCGAGCCGCTGATCACCCAGGAGGGCAGGCTCAGCTGGCGGTGGAAGGCGGCGTGGTCGACGCTCAGCGTCAGCACGAACAGGAGCACCGCGGCGACGCTCTCGACCGCTGGAATCAGCCACAGATTTGTGCGCAGGGTCTCGTTGCGCCAATCCGATTCGATGGCGATCCGCTTACGACTGATACCCAATTGCCCCGCCTAGCGCTGGTCGTAACGTTGCCGACCAGGCTTCCCGGCGCACCTGGGCCAAGCGTACCGGTCTCAGCCCACTATTCGTTCCCCGATCGGGCCGAGGATCAGCATCGGGAGGTAGATGAGGCCGCCGACGATCACGATGACGCCGACCAAGAAGGCGGCGATCGTGGCGCCGGACGTGTCCAGCGCGCGTGCGTCCTCGCGCCCGCCAGATAGCCGAAGGCGGCCGCCGAGACCCGCGAGATGCGTTGCTATCTGACGGTAGGTACCCCCGAAGACGGCCGGGTTGGCAGAGCGAGGGCGCGCGGGATGCTAGTCGGCCTCGGCCTTGGCGGAGACCGGCGGTGTCGGCAGCCACGCCTCGCCCGGCTCGACGACGAAGGTGTAGTCGAGGCTGTACCAGGGCTCGTCCACGTCCGGGTCCGGGGCCGGCTCGCCCTCGTGGCGCACGTAGCTCGCGATCAGCGGGCCGGTGACGCCGAACTGGGCGTCGGTGTCCAGCATGGGATCGTCGTGGCTGTAGATCTGCGACGTGATCGTCTTGTAGCCCGGCTTGTAGACCATCGCGTGGACGTGCGCGGGCCGGAACGGGTGCCGGTCGAGCGCGCTCAGCAGGTCGCCGACCGGCCCGGTCACCGGTATCGGATAGCCCGACGGCCGGACGCTGCGGAACGCGAACACCCCGTTGTCGTCGGTGAAGAACTTGCCGCGCAGGTTCCACTCGGCCTGATCGGGG
>Ga0335075_10011225_pt1 | contig 13551 bp, 13 predicted proteins | sample Lox_Sample_24_FD_206723 | JGI IMG/M metagenome (GOLD analysis project Ga0335075, IMG submission 206723) | Soil microbial communities from Loxahatchee National Wildlife Refuge, Florida, United States - Lox_Sample_2.4 | ecosystem: Environmental > Terrestrial > Soil > Wetlands | place: USA...
GCCGGGCCGCGCAGCGGGTCGTCCTCGAGGTGCGCATGCAGTTCCGCAACCACCCGGGGATCATGACCTTCCAGGAGAAGCCGGACTACTCGCGGGTCGTGGACATCGTCACCGCGGACTCGCTCCGCGAACTGGTCACCCCTGGCCTGCTCGCGGTGCTGGCGCCGATCGCGGTCGGGTTCACCTTGGGCTACGCGCCGCTCGGCTCGTACCTGGCCGGGGCGATCGCGGCCGGCGTGCTGATGGCCATCTTCCTGGCCAACTCCGGCGGCGCCTGGGACAACGCCAAGAAGCTCGTCGAAGACGGCAACCACGGCGGGAAGGGCTCGGAGGCGCACGCGGCGACCGTCATCGGCGACACGGTGGGCGACCCGTTCAAGGACACCGCGGGCCCCGCGATCAACCCGCTGATCAAGGTCATGAACCTGGTCTCGCTGCTGATCGCGACCTCGGTGGTGAAGTACAGCGGCAACACCGGCCTGCGGGTCGGGGTGGCGCTCGGCGCGGTGATCATCATCGTCGCGGCGGTGGTCCTGTCCAAGCGCCGGGCGCAGAGCATGGGCCCGGAGGAGCCGGCGAGCACGGACAGCGCCGCCGCGGCCGTGCAGGCAGCCATGCCGGCACCGGAGCCGCCGACGGCGCAGGAAGACGGAGCCGTGGTCGCTGCGCACGGGGCGGACGGCCACTCAGCGAACGGGCACCAGCCGTCGGGTAAGCCGGCCGGCACCCAGAAGTCCGACACCGATCCCGGTGACTGAGCCCCGTTAAGACCGGACGCGACACGTCCCCGGGCCTGCTACAGGCCCGGGGACGTGTCGTTTTCCGCGGCCGCCACGGCGTCCCGCGAGATGCCGAGCAAGTACAGCACCGTGTCCAGGTACGGCACGCTGAGCGCCGTGTCGGCGGCGTCGCGCACCATCGGCTTGGCGTTGAAAGCGACGCCGAGCCCTGCGGCGGCGATCATGCCCAGGTCGTTGGCGCCGTCGCCGACCGCGACCGTCTGCGACAGCGGCACGCCCGCCGCGCGGGCGAACGTGCGCAGCGCCTCGGTCTTGCCCTCGCGGTCGATGATCGGATCGAGGACGCGCCCGGTGAGCTTGCCGTCCGCCACCTCGAGCGTGTTCGCCGCCACGTAGTCGATGCCCAGGTCGGCGGCGAGCGGCTGAATGACCGCGGTGAACCCGCCGCTCACGATCCCGCACTTGTAGCCGAGGCGCTGCAGCGTCCTGATCAGGGTTCGCGCCCCCGGGGTCAGCCGCAGGCCCTCGCGCACCGCGTCGAGGACCGCCGCGTCGAGCCCGGCGAGCAGCGCGGCGCGCTCGCGCAGCGAGCCGGCGAAATCGAGCTCACCCCGCATCGCGGACTCTGTGATCTTCGCCACCTCGTCGGCGCACCCGGCGCGCGCCGCCAGCAGGTCGATGACCTCTTCCTGGATCAGCGTCGAGTCCACGTCCATCACGATCAGCCGCATCGCCCGCCGGTGCAGGCCGCCGCGCTGCACCGCGACGTCGACGGTGCTGTCCGCGGCCACCTGTGCCAGCGCGGTCCGGAGCGGGCCGGGCTCGGCCCCGGAGACGTCCAGCTCTATGCAGGTCACCGGGTCGCTGGCCAGCCGGGTGATGCGGTCGATGTTCGCGCCGCTCGCGGCGATCCGCCCGGCGACGGCGGCGACCGCATCGGGCCGCAGCGGGTTGCCGAGCACGGTGACGTGCAGCTGCTCCGCGGCCGCGCCGTAACCGGCGCCGCCCGGTCCTGCCTCGGCTGACCCGGCGGTGATCTCCGCGTCGAGCCCGAGCCCGGCCGCCATGCTGGTGACCGCACGGTGGATGGCGGTCAGGTCGGGCAGCTCCGCGCAGGAGGTGAGGACGCCGAGTACCAGCCTGCCCCTGATGACAACCTGCTCGATGTCGACCACGCTGAGTGGAAACCGCGCGAGGACGCCGAACAGCCGCGACGTCACGCCGGGCCGGTCCCGGCCAGTCAGGGTAATAAGCAGCGTGGTCCGTGATTCATTCATGGCGAGCCCACGCTACTCTCTGAGGAGCGGAGGAGGGGCAAAGGGCTGTGTCTGATGAGGTGCTCAAGCTGCGTGGCGTGTCGGTACGGCGCGAGACGTCGCTGCTATTGCGGAATATCAACTGGACCGCGCACGACAGCGAGCGCTGGATAGTCATCGGCCCGAACGGCGCGGGGAAGACCACCCTGCTCCAGGTCGCGGCGACCTTGCTTTTCCCCACCGAGGGCACCGTGGACGTGCTCGGCGAGCGGCTCGGCGAAGTGGACGTGTTCGACCTGCGGCCGCGGATCGGCATGACCAGCGCGTCGCTGGCCGAACGGGTGCCCGCCGCGGAGAAGGTCATTGACCTCGTGCTGACCTCGACCTACGCGATCCTGGGCCGCTGGAAGGAGGAGTACGAGTCCTCCGACGTGACCAGGGCGGTGGAACTGCTCGACGCGCTCGGCTGCGCGCACCTGATCAGGCGCCGGTTCTCCACGCTGTCCGAGGGGGAGCGCAAGCGGGTGCAGATCGCCCGCGCGCTGATGCCCGACCCGGAGATGCTGCTGCTTGACGAGCCCGCGGCGGGCTTGGACCTGGGCGGCCGGGAGGACCTGCTGCGCCGGCTGTCTCAGCTGGCCCGCGACCCGAAGGCGCCGATGATGGTCCTCGTCACGCACCACGTGGAGGAAGTGCCCGACGGCTTCACCCACGCCATGCTGCTGCGCCGCGGCTCCGTCCTCGCGGCCGGGCCCATCAGCGAGGTCTTCACGGCGCGGAACTTGTCCCGCTGTTTCGGCGTCCCGCTGGAGATCGAATACCGGCGTTCGCGCTGGTCAGCGTGGGCTGCCCGGTGAGCTGACCACGCACTGCGACCAACCTGGCACATACCGGGGTGCGGCGGTACCGTGAGGTTATAACTCCCACGAGCGGAGCTGACCGTTATGGGCACCATCGTCGCCGTAGTCCTCCTCATCCTGGTCGTAGCCCTCGCGATATTCACCGTGGTGCGCGCGGTGCGGATCGTCCCGCAGGCGCAGGCCGGCATCGTCGAGCGCTTCGGCCGCTATCACCGGACGCTGTTCGCGGGACTGAACCTCGTCGTGCCGTTCATCGACCGGCTGCGACCGCTCATCGACCTGCGGGAGCAGGTGGTCAGCTTCCCGCCGCAGCCGGTCATCACGAAGGACAACCTGGTCGTCGCCATCGACACCGTCATCTACTTCCAGGTGACCGACCCCAAGGCGGCCACCTATGAGATCGCCCACTACGTGGCGGCGGTGGAGCAGCTCACGGTCACCACGCTGCGAAACGTCGTCGGCGGGATGGACCTGGACACCACGCTGACCTCCCGCGACAAGATCAACAGCGAGCTGCGCAAGGAGCTCGACGACGCGACGGGCAAGTGGGGCCTGCGAGTCAGCCGGGTGGAGCTGAAGGCGATCGAGCCGCCGACATCCATCCAGGACTCCATGGAGAAGCAGATGCGCGCCGACCGGGACAAGCGGGCGGCGATCCTGTCGGCCGAGGGCGCCAAGCAGTCGGCGATCCTCACCGCGGAGGGTGAGAAGCAGGCCGCGGTGCTGCGGGCGGCCGGCGAGGCCGAGGCGACCGTGGTGCGCGCGGAGGCGGACGCGACCGCGCAGGCGGCCAGGGCGCGCGGCCAGGCGCAGGCCATCACCACGGTGTTCCGGGCCATCCACGAGGGAAACCCGGACCAGCGGCTGCTCGCCTACCAGTACCTGCAGATGCTCCCGCAGATCGCGCAGGGCGACGCGAACAAGCTGTGGATCGTGCCCAGCGAGCTGGGCAAGGCCCTTGAGGGGATGGGCAGCTTCTTCGGCACCGCACGGGACGACGAACGGCCGCAGCGGGGGAGCGACCCGGAACCGCCATTGCTGCCTGGCCCCGACGGCTCGGGGAGCGTCACGCGGCTGCCTCGCGTCTAGCCTTCGGCCGCGGCCTGACCTGCACCCAGCCGGACTCGGTGACCTGTGTCTCGAACGCGGGCTGGCGGGCGGTCGCCGGGCCGTGCATGACTCCGCCGTCGCTGACCCGGAACGTCGAGCCGTGCCACGGACAGGTAACGCACGTCTCGTCCCGCACGGTCACGACCCGGCCCTGGTGCAGCGGGCCGCCCAGGTGCGCGCAGTGGTCCGACAGCACGGACACGGTGTCACCGGAGCGCAGTGTCAGCAGGCTCAGGTAGCCGAGCTGGCGCCGTGCGAGCCGCCCGTCGGGCAGTTCGCTCAGCGGGCAGAGGTCATGCCAGCCCAGGCCGGCGAGGTGGTCGATCGGCTCGGCGTGGCTGGCGCCCGCGCCGAGGCGCAGCGCCAGGTGCCCGCCGAGGTAGGAGCCGACGGTGGCGAGCGCGAGCCCGCCCGCCGATAGCACCTTGCCGTTGCCGGACCGTCCGGTCGCTCTGGCCAGCAGCGACGCGCAGAACAGCGTGGTGGCGCCGACCTGCGTGATCGCGTGCACGAGCCCGACCCGCTGCTGATGGCGATGCAACGCCGACCAGTCGGCCAGACCAGTGGCCGCGGACGGCAGCGCGGTGGCCAGGCCGACGGCGACGAGCGTGCCCGAGGCCCGTTCCGAGCCGCGGAACAGGTCGAGCAGCACGGCCGACGTCCAGCACCCGAGCGGCATCCGGACCAGCGCCGGATGCGCCGGCTGGCCGAATGGCACGCCGTGCAGGGCGTCGGTCCTGGTGCCTGGGGGCAGCGCGCGCACCACGGCATCGGACAGCATCCGTACCGGACGGTCAAGGGCAGGCGCGCGTTCGATGCGTTCCGCGAGGGCCACCGGTCTGGAGGCCGCTATCGCTGGCCGCTTGTTTCTGACGCCGAGGGATAGCCTCACATACTGAGGCCTACCCAGGCCAGGGGGCGGTTACCCCGACCGGTCCTGGCCGCCACGGAGTTCGACGAGGCGCTCGCGCATGATCCGTTCCAGTTGTTCCTGGAAGCCGAGGAGGAGCCTGAGCTCGTCGTCGGTGTACTGCGCCGCGGCGGCCCGCCAGGCGGCGATGACCGGCGCGAACACCGGTGCCACGTCGCGCATGCCGCGGCCGGCCTCGAGGCGGACGATCACGCGCCGCCGGTCGCCGGGATCCCGCTCCCGGCGCACGAATCCGGCCGCTTCCAGGCGGTCGAGCACCCCGGTGATCGACGCCGTGGTCAGTCCCGTCTGCTTAGCCAGGTCGCCCGCGGTCAGGTGCCCGCCGAGGGCCAGGAGGTTCAGGCAGTTCAAGTCGGTGACGTTGATACCGATCCGCTCGGCGGACGTCGCGCCGAGCAACTGCAGCACCGACCCGGCGCGCCGGACAGCGAGCAGGAACTCGCTTTCCAGCCGCCACCGGGCCCGCTCCTGTGAGCTGTCCTGCCCCTCGTCCCAGTCACGCGCGTCCCCGCCTTCCTCCATAATCGTTCGACTCCTTATTATCTAGTAATTCTAGACATTAGGTTACCTAGAGGGTAGCGTTCCAAGTGTTCGGTCATCCAGGTCTAGCACATGCGAAGGAAAGAGACGATGACAGAAACACGAACCGAGGACGGTCCCGTCATCCCGGTCGGCATGGCGATCGGCCAGGTGGTCGGCCAGGCGGAGGCGGTGCTCACGAAGCTGCTGGCGGGCGTGCTGGCCGAGACAGGCGCCTCGCGCGAGACCTACCTCGCCATGCAGCGACTGCTGGTGCATAACGACGAAGCAGACCGCGACGCGTACGTCCGCGACCTCAGCGACTGGCTCGACCTCGACCTCTGGTCGGCGGGGGAGCTGGCCGACGGCTTGGTCGCCCAGGGGCTGCTCACACTCGACCACGACACGATCAGGCTCGCCCCGGCCGGGGCGGAGCTGCGCGAGCGCATCCGCCGCGGCATCGGGGACCGGATGGAACCGGTGTGGGCGCAGCTCGACCCGGCCGACGTCGAGACCACGGTCCGCACGCTGCGACAGGTCACTCTCCTGGCCAGGGGCCAAAGCCGGGCCACGGAAGGAGCAGGCTGATGGCCACCAGCAACCTGCCGGGCACCGACGCGGCAAGGCACGGCACCGGCGACGCGGACCTGACGATCATGCTGGCGGCCCACGCCGCCTTCCGCCGGGACCTGACTCGGCTAGCCCGCGCCACGGCGAGCCACCCGTCCGATCCGGTCCGCCAGGCCGCGAACCAAGCGGGCTGGCAAACCTTCAAGCGCCAGCTCCACCTGCACCACACGGCGGAAGACACAGTCATCTGGCCGGCCCTCCGCACCCGTCTCTCCCGCAGCGCCAATGCCCAGTCGGTCCTGGACGCGATGGAGGAAGAGCACACTCAGATCGACCCGTTGCTGGCAGCGGTCGACGCGCAATTCGCCGAGCCGTACGGGAGCAGTCTCGGCGACGCGACAGACGCCCTCACCACGTCCCTCACGGCCCACCTAACCCACGAGGAACGAGACGGCCTCCCCTTGATCGGGGTGGCCCTGACCGCCGCGGAATGGCGCGCCGCGGGCTTCAAAATCGCCCGCAGCAACGGCCTCTCGGACGCAGGCGAAATGTTCGCCTGGCTAGCCGACGGCGCCGATAAGGACGAGGCCAGGGCAACAATCGCCACCCTGCCCCCACCGGTAAGAGTGCTGTACCGCGCAATCTGGAAACCCCGCTACGACCGCACCCCCCGCTGGTGATCATCCGGTGCGGATAACGCCTGTGACCCCACCGTTGATGCTGGTGGCTAATTTCTCCCGCGGGGTTCGCGCTCGCGAGAGGATGGTCACCACCCTCACCTCCAGTCCCAGGGGCACCACGTCGGCAACCGTTCCGGAAGATATGGGATAGAAAAAGCCCCCATAGGGGCAGCGGCTATCCCATATCTTCGCCAGACCGGGGCCGGACGCAAGTGCGGGCCCCCGGAGCCAGCCGCATTGACCACCAGCATCACCGTTAGGACGGAAGCTCGCGGAGCTCCCGCTTGAGGATCTTGCCCGCGGCGTTCTTGGGCAGCTCGGGCAGGAAGATCACTTCGCGTGGCTTCTTGAACGAGGCGAGCCGGCCGCGGCAGTACTGGATCAGCTCGCCGGAACTCGGATCTCCGGCGGCGACGACGAACGCCCGCACCGACTCGCCCCATTCGGCATCGGGGACGCCGACGACCGCGGCCTCGCGGACGGCCGGGTGGGTGAGCAGGACTTCCTCCACCTCACGGGGGTAGACATTCGACCCGCCGGTGATGATGACGTCCTTGGCCCGGTCGGTGAGGTACAGGTATCCGGCTTCGAGGTGGCCGATGTCGCCGGTGTGCAGCCAGCCGCCGGCCAGCGTGGCCGCCGTGGCGCCGGGGTTGTCCCAGTAGCCGCGCATCACCACGTCGCCGCGGACGAGGACCTCGCCGTCTTTGCCGTCCGGCACCGGCTCGCCGCCGCTGTCCGCGACGCGTATGTCGACGCCGTGGAATGCTCGTCCGCACGAGAAGGGATGGTCGAGCGCCTCGGACGCGGGCATGACGGTGATCGTCATCGGAGCCTCGCCCTGCCCGTACATCTGGGTCACGATGGGCCCGAGCACGCCGACCGCGGCGCGCAGGTCCTCCTGGTACAGCGGCGCCCCGCCGACGACGACGCTGCGCAGGCTCGGCAGCGTCCGGCCGCGCGCCTCGTCGACCACGCGCCGGAGCATCGTCGGGGCGAGGAAGGCGGCGTGCGTGACCTGGTGTTCCTCGAGCAGCGCGACGAAGCCGGCCGCCGAGAAGTTGGTCCCTGGCGCGATGATCTGCGTCGCGCCCCGCGCGGTGGATGGCAGCAGGTAGAGCCCGCTGCCGTGGGTCAGCGGGGCGGCGTGCAGGTAGCTGCTGCCCTCGGCCACCAGGTCGAGGTCGCGGTGGTAAGCCGCGGTCATCGCGGCGAGGTTGCGGTGGGTGAGCGTCGCGCCCTTCGGTCTGCCGGTCGTCCCCGAGGTATAGAAGAGCCAGGCCGGGTCGTCAGGAGCGGTGTCGACCGCGGGCGACGGCTCCGGGGCCAGCACGTCCTCATAGTCGAGTCCGCTGTCCGATCCGTCAGCGCGGGCCACGCGCACTATCCGGACCTCGTCCGGGAGGCCGCGGGTCGCGGCGGCCGTCTCGTCGCTGACCACGATGGCGGCGGCGCCGCAGTGCCGGACGATATAGCCGACCTCGTCGGGATGGAGGTGCCAGTTGGCCGGCACGGCGACGAACCCGCCGTGGAAGGCGGCCCACAGCGACTCGACGAGCTCGGGGCGGTTGGGCATGAGCAGCACGATGCGGTCAGCGCGCCGCAGCCCGAGCCTGCTGAGCCCCGCGGCGAGCCTGGTGACCCGGTCGCCGAGTTCCGGATAGGTGAGCGCCCGGGAGCCCTGGACGAGCGCGAGCCGGTTCCCGGCTCGCGCTATCCCGTCGTCGAGAAGGCCAGCGATGTTCACAATCGGCGCCTGCCCGCGGTGGTGCGCCCTAGGCGGCCTCGACCTTCGGCATGATCTCTTCCTTGATGCGCTTGAGGTCGTCGATCGTCTTCGCGACCGGTACGTCGGCGAACGGCGGCCAGATCATCGGCATCGTGAGTCCAGCCTCCTTGTACGCCTTGAGCCGGTCGGTGAGCTGCCCGGCGGTTCCCACCAGGAGGTTGGTGACCTTGCCGTTATCCGACTGGTCGACCTCCTGGTCGGTGATGACTGTCCAGATCATGCTGCTGATCTCGAGGTCGTCCACCGAGTGATCGCTCCCGAGCTCCTCCAGCTCCCGCTGAATGGCGGCGCGCCACTGCCTGATTTCTTCTGGCGAGTCCTGAATCCCGATCCAGCCCGCCAGGTTGTACTTCGCGATGCGCAGCGCCGAGCGCTTCGGGTCCTTGAGCCCGCTGAAGAAGATCGGCAGCGGGTCCTGCAGTGGCTTGACCCCGAACCCGCAGCGCTCGAAGTCGGCGAACTCGCCGTGGTACTCGAAGAGGTCGTTCCCCCAGACACCCTGCATCACCTCGATCGTCTCGCGAACGTGCTTGTGCCGCCTGGGGAAGATGTGCGAGGCGCTCGCGGCCGCGAACTCCTCGGGCATCCAGCCGGAGCCGACGCCGACGTTGAGCCGGCCGCCGGAGAGGTGGTCAATCGTGGCCATCTCGGCCGCGAGAACGCCGGGGGCACGGAAGGGCGTGTCGGTAATGCTCATCCCGATCCGCACCTTCGACGTCTTCGCGGCGAGCCAGGGAATCAGCGGCATGCCCTGGAACCACTCCCCGCGCGAGGTCACCGGGAGGGCCTTGGGCAGCCCGGCCATCATGCCGAACGAGTACTGGAGTTCCTGGCGGTCGGAGGCTTCGGGGACGACGATCCGGTCAAGCGTCCAGACGGAGTCGAAATCGAGGTCCTCGGCGAGGCTAGTGAGATCTTCGAGCTCCTTGAGCGTCACCTTGGTGCGGAAGTTCGGCAGGTACAGAGCAAGCTTCATGACGGACGGCCTCCTTGCCAGGCAGAGCGATCGCGGGTTCCAGCCTGACGGGCGGTCCTCACACCCGGGCCAACAGAATCTCAACGCTTCCTCAACTCGCCTGCGCTGGGCGTGCCTTGCCGTGTTCTCGGCGCGGCGGCACTATGAGTACGGGCGACACGGCAGTCGTCCCTTGCCGAGGAGACCAAGCGTGTATGACGTCGCCTGTTCCCGGATCCTGGTCGTCGACGACGACCAGCGGGTACGGACGGTGGTGTCCTGGCAGCTCGAGGCCGACGGGTTCACGGTCACCGAGGCCGTCGACGGCGCGGCCGCCCTCGCCCAGATCGAGCAGAACCGGCCCGACCTCGTGGTCCTGGACCTTTCCCTGCCGGGCATCGGCGGGCTCGACGTCCTGCGCCGGGTACGCGAAGCGGAGGGAACGGCTGCCCCGCTCCCGGTGATCGTGCTGTCCGGCCGCAGCGGGGAGACCGACCGGATCATCGGACTCGACCTCGGCGCGGACGACTACCTGGTCAAGCCGTTCTCACCGGGAGAACTCGCCGCGCGCGTCCGGTCCCTGCTGCGGCGCTCACGCCCCGGCACCGCGGTGGCCAGGCCGGCCGCGGGCCTCTGGGTCGATGAGACCCGCCGCGAGGTCACGCTCGATGGCTGCCCGGTTGAGCTTACGGCCAAGGAATTCGACCTGCTGGCCTTCCTCATCCGGCATCCCCGGCAGGTGTTCACCCGGGCTCAGCTCCTGCAGCACGTGTGGGGCAGCGCGAAGGGCTGGCAGGGCGAGGCCACGGTTACCGAGCATGTGCACCGGCTGCGGCAGAAGCTCGGCTCGTCCGGTGAGGGCCGTCCTATCGTGCAGACCGTCCGCGGCGTCGGATACCGCGTGGAGCCACCCGATGCGCGCGAATGAGGTGGCCGCCGGCGCAGTCGCCGCCGACGCGGGGGCGAGCTTCGACCTCGGCCACGCCGACAGTCTCGACCTGCTCCGTCGGCAGACCTCGGTCTTGGAGCTGATCGCGGCCGGCACGCCGCTGGCCGAGGTCCTGACCTGCGTGGTCGTCGCGCTGGAGGAGCTGATTGAGGGCAGCCGGTGCTCGATCCTGCTGCTCGACCCGGCGACGGCGACGCTGCGGCACGGCGCGGCACCGTCGCTGCCAGCCGTCTACTCGGCCGGCATCGACGGGCTGTCCGTCGGCCCCGAGGAGGGGTCGTGCGGCGCGGCGGCCTACCTCGGTACGCCGATCATCGCCGCCGATATCCGGACCGACGCGCGATGGCAGCGGTTCCGCGATGTCGCGACGCCGCACGGGATGCGCTCCTGCTGGTCGAGCCCGATTCAGGGCCGCACAGGGATCGTCGGCACGTTCGCGGTCTACCACGACCACCCGCACTTCCCGCCGCTGCGTGAGCGCAGGCTCGTCGACCGTTTCACGCACCTGGCGTCGGTCGCGATCGACCACGCCGGGCTGTTCGGCGCGCTCGCGGAGAGCGAAGACCGCTTCCGCCGGGCGTTCGAGGACAACGCCGTGGGAATGGTGCTGGCCGGAGTCGACGGCCGGGTCGTGCGGGTCAACCGCGCGCTGCGGGACATGCTCGGCCGCACGGAATCCCAGCTGCTCGGCTGCGCCCTCGACGACATCGTAAGTCCGACGGCCGGCACGGCGGGGCAGCTCGAGCGGCTCGCCAGGGACCGGGCGGGCAGCGTGCACTACGAGGCGACGGCCCGGCACGCCGGCGGTCGCGCGATCGACCTCGCCGTGGCAGCGTCGGTCGTGAGCGGTGCGGACGGGGTCCCGGTGAACCTGAGCGTGAGCCTGCTCGACATCACCCAGCGCCGGGCGGCCGAACGGGAGCGGCGCGCGCGGCGTGAGGCCGAGGTCGCCCGCGCGGCGGCGGAGGCCGCCAGCCAGGCGAAGTCCGAGTTCGTCGCGGCACTCAACCACGAGCTGCGCACCCCGCTGCAGGCGATTACCGGGTTCACCGAGCTGCTGCGCACCCTGGACCTGCCGCCGGACCGCAGGCAGGCGGCGCTCCAGCACATTGGCGCGGCGACCGAGCACGTGCTCTCGATGGTTGACGACCTGCTCGACATCGCGAAGATCGAGGCCGACGCGCTGCCCATCCAGGTCGAGCCGGTCGAGCTACGCGGCTTGCTCGACGAGGTGCTCGCCCTGCTGGCCCCGCTGGCCGAAGAGCACGACGTCACCCTGCGGCCGGCGGTCCCGGCCGGGCGCGACGCGGTCCGTGCCGACCGGCGCCGACTCCGCCAGGTGCTGATCAACCTGGTCACCAACGGCGTCCGCTATAACCGCGCGGGCGGCTGGGTCGAGGTCGGGGCGCAGGACTCCGGCGCGTCCACCGTGACGGTGTCGGTCCGGGACTCGGGCCGGGGGATACCGGCGGAGATGATGAGCCGACTGTTCACCCCCTTCGACCGGCTCGGCGCCGAACGCTCGGAAGAGCCGGGCGCGGGCCTCGGCCTGGTGGTCGCCCGTGACCTCACGCAGGCGATGGGCGGCACCCTGGAGATCCGTACCGCGGCGGACGTGGGCACCACGGCCGAGGTAACCCTCCCCGCGGCGCCATGCGGCTGAGGCGCCAACGGCCGAGAGTCAGGATCCGGCGCCGGAGGCGATCGCCACGTCGACCTCCGCCTTGCGCGCGGCGAAGTCGGCCGCGTGCTCGCGTTCCATTCGGTCGGCGATCTCCTCGTCGTCCCGCATCAGCGCATCGAGGTCGGAGTCCGCGGCGTCGATCACGCCCAGGTCCACGTAGGCGTGCTGCACCTTCGGCCCCCAGAGCCCGATGTCCTTCACGCAGGGCACGATCCGGCTGAACAGGAACTGGCGGAACGCCTGCTGCACGGGGGACCGCTCGGTGAACTCGACGCACTCGCCGACGTCGAAGCCCAGCCGCTCCCATACCTCCCGCGCGATGAAGCGGTTCCGCATCAGGTAGCAGCCCTCGACCACGAACTCCTCGCGATCGGCGAGCTCGGCCGAGCTCAGCTGCGAGTAGTAGTCACGCAACGCCAGCCGGCCGAACGCCACGTGCCGCGCCTCGTCCTGCATCACGTACGCGAGCAGCTGCTTGACCAGCGGGTTGTTGGCGATGTCGCGGTGCACGCCGAACGCGGCCAGCGCGAGTCCCTCGATCAGCACCTGCATGCCGAGGTAGGGCATGTCCCAGCGGGAGTCGCTCAGCGCGTCGGCGAGCAGCGTGGCGAGGTCGGGGTTGACCGGGTAGAACAGCCCGATCTTCTCCGTCAGGAACCGGGAGAACAGCTCCACGTGCCTGGCCTCGTCCATCGCCTGGGTGGCGGCGTAGAACTTCGAGTCCATGTCGGGCACGGACTCGATGATCCGCGCCGCCACCGTCAAGGCGCCCTGCTCACCGTGCAGGAACTGGCTGAACAGCCAGGACGACAGGTGGTGGCTCACCTCGTCGCGTTCCGCCTGGTTCAGCTTCTCCCACTGCCGTGACCCGTAGATCGGGCTGATCTCGTCCCCGGCCTCCATGACGTTGGCCTCGGCGACGGGCTGGTCCCAGTCGATCCGCTTCGCGGCGTCCCACTGCTTGTCCTTGCCCCGCTGGTACAGGTCGAGTAGCCGCTGCCGCCCGTCGTCGTACTCCCAGGAGAACCGCGCCGCCCCGGCCGCGGGCACGTCCCAGGTGTCCCTGGGTACGGGTGACGTGTACAGGTCATAGGTGCTCACACGTGCCTCCACTCGGCCTGACCGGCGTCCCCCGCCCTCTTATTACTAGCGAGTAATCAGGCGGCACGCAATAGCCGGCTATTCGCCGCGGGTCTCGTGGATGGCAGCGTCTTCCGCGCCCTGGTCGTCCGGTACTTCTGGCTTCGTGGCGGCGTTGGGATGCCGGGCGGCCCAGTCCTCGGATCGCTCCGCGTCGGTGTCGTCGTCTTCGCTGATCACCAGGTCATCCGGCGGGTCCTCGATGTACTGCTCGTACTCGGAGACCTCGAATTCCTGCTCGTCGTCGCCCATGTCGTCAGGCCCGTGCCCGAGCCTCGCATCATCGTCCACGGCTGCGGGCCTTCCCTGTGTGCCGGAGGTTCATGCCTGGAAACGGTAGCCCATGCCCGGTTCGGTCAGGAGGTAGC
>Ga0335075_10011226_pt1 | contig 13551 bp, 18 predicted proteins | sample Lox_Sample_24_FD_206723 | JGI IMG/M metagenome (GOLD analysis project Ga0335075, IMG submission 206723) | Soil microbial communities from Loxahatchee National Wildlife Refuge, Florida, United States - Lox_Sample_2.4 | ecosystem: Environmental > Terrestrial > Soil > Wetlands | place: USA...
CTGCTCAAGCTCGGCGTTTTCCGGCAGGGTCCGCCGCCGGTGACTGAGCCTGGCAAGCTCGGTGTCCAGGTCGGCTAGTTCGAGCAGTCGCAGCTGCGCCTCGGGAGATGCCTTCACGAAGGGCAACTCTAGTCCTTGTTGACAAGGCCAGGCCGCTCCCAACTGGTTGACTTGGGAGTTGGTACCCCTGATAACGTCCCTTCCTGCACGAAACGGGACGTTGACAAGGGAGGCTCCGTTGACAGACTTACAGGACTTAGAGGTGCCGGGAAGGCACCAGATGTACAGGCTCACCGTGACCTACACGTCGGGATACTCCGACGTCGGCACGTGCGACACCTTCGCGGAGCTGTCCGCCGCGATCGACATGGCAATGGCCCAGCCCGGGTTCGCCCGGTACGAGGTCGGCCCGGCAGGTGACCACTGATGGCATCTGCACGGCAGCGGGGCAACACGTGGACGGGTTACTGGCGGGAAGGCGGCCAGCAGAAGACGCAGGGGGGCTTCCTCACAGAGAAGTCCGCCCTGGATCACGCACTCCTGGCTGAGGCGCTGGCGAGGCCGCGCAGGGCCGTCGAGCACCCCTCGCAGAAGCGCGGCAGGGAGACAGTCGCCGGGTACGCCCCGAAGTGGCTGGAAAGCCAGATCCTTGAGGACACCAGCCGGGAGACGTACCGGCGCACGGCCGACCGGATCATTCGGCACCTCGGCGGGATGGCCCGCGAGGACGTCACCCCGGATGACGTCCGGAAGATGCTCAAGGCGCTCAAGAAGAGCGGCCTGCGCGACGCCACGATTTCCGCGACGCTCGACCTCGCCCGGGGCCTCCTCGGCAAGGAGGCGTGCGCCGACGTCCGTTTCCGGATCAAGGACCGGCGGGAAATGATGGCGGTCACGCCGCAGCAGGCGAAGGCCGTCGAAGACGCGATCCACCCGAGGTACCGGCTCCTGGTCCGGACGGCGTTCGCGACGGGCTGCCGGTGGGGCGAGCTGATCGCGGTGCGTGGGACCGACGTCGAGGAGCGCGGGACGGGCTACGTACTGAAGGTCCGGCGGACGATCATCGAGGTGGACGGCGAGCGTTCCGAGCGGGCCTACGGCAAGTCCACACTGGCCGCGAGGGACATTACGATTCCGGAGTCACTGGCACTCGACCTAGTGGCGTTCGGCGGGGAGCTGTGCTTCGTGAACGCCCGTGGGGGCTACCTGCGGCGGAACTGCTTCCGGTCGGAGTACTGGCTCCGGGCGGTCAGGAAGGCTGGTATCCCGGGCCTACGGGTCCACGACATGCGACATTCCGCGATCTCCTGGTGGGCGAACTCCGGTATCCCTCTAGCTGCCGTCAGGGACCGCGCAGGGCACTCCAACATCTCGGTCACGTCGAGGTACATCCACACCATGCCTGGCGACGCCGACCCGTTCGCCGCGTTCACCGGGAGGGCAGCGTGAACGCCATTTCCTGGCAGCAGACGTCCGACCGGCGCACGTGGCGCGCGGCCAGTGGCACTGTCGTCCTGACGGTCACCAAGACGGCCAGCAACACCTACCGGGCCGACGTCGAAGGACTGGTCGAGCGGTCGCCTGAGTTCGCCAAGCGGACGAACGCGCAGCGCTGGGCTGAGCAGCACGCAGGAGGTGCCCAGTGAACGGGGAGAAGTTCGCTCGGGTGCTTGCCGGGCTAGCCGTGCTCGCGGTGGCTGTCGTCGCGGGGATCGTGTCGTTCACGCACATCGAAGTGTTGGCTTTGACGCACGGGTACAGCATCGGCACCGCGCGCCTCCTGCCGGTCTCGGTTGACGGATTGATACTGGCGTCATCGATGGCGCTGCTGACCGGGGCCAGCCCCGGGCTTGCCCGCGTCGGCTTGATCCTCGGCATCGTGGCGACCCTCGCCGCGAACATCGCGGCCGGTGCGCACTTCGGCATCGTCGGCGCTGTGGTCAGCGCGTGGCCAGCGGTGGCGTTCATCGTGGCGAGCGAAATCCTGCTGCGGATGATCCGCGCTACCCGGGACCTACCCAGCGCCGGTGAGGCCGCCGGGACAGTGGCAACGGTGATACCTACCGCGCCCGCGACCGTGCCTGAGACAGTGACGGACGCCGTGCCTGGGGAGACAGCCGAGAACGCCCCCAGCGTGCCCGACAGCGGCCCCGTGGACGTGCCCGCACACGATCCTGTCGCCGTGCCCCAAGTGGGTCCCGTGGCCCCTACGAGGGCACGCGGTCACGCACGCCCGCGCAGCCCGAGGCAGCCGGTTCCCGAGCGCGTGTTCGCCGCCGAGATCGAGCGGGGCGATCTGCCGAGCCTGCGCACCATCAAGGCGCGGATGCACGTTGGCACGGACCGCGCCCGCATGGTCCGTGACCAGCTTGCAGAGATCTTGCGGGGAGTTCCTGAAGCAGCGTAACCAGGCGGATCAAATGGCCCCGGCTGGAGAGACGGCCGGGGCCATTTCCTTGCCGTCAGAAGCACGGCGGACTCTGTTTGTGGGGCACCCGGTGGGACGTCTGGCACCTCGCGGTTGCTAGCGCCACGTTCAGCACATATTGGCCACCGTTTGCCAGCATTTCGCAGTATCGTCACTGTTTGTGGAGTCGCGGGGACCGTCGCCCGATCATGATGATTACCTTCCGCCTGAGGCGAGAGCACGGGTCGAGATCGACAGGCAGCTTGTCGCTGCGGGGTGGAAAGTCCAGAGCCAGCAGGGAGCACTGAATCTCAGTGCCGGTCGCGGGGTGGCGGTGCGTGAGTTCACCCTGCAAAGGCCGCACGGGCGGGTGGACTACCTCCTGTTCGTCAACGGACAGCCCGCCGGGGTGATCGAGGCCAAGCCAGAGGGGACCACGCTCGCCGAAGTTGAGCACCAGTCCGGCAAGTACGTCGAGGGGCTGCCCGCCTGGATGCAGCCGCCCGCGTACCCGCTGCCATTCATTTACGAGTCCACCGGCACCGAGACCAGGTTCACCAACGGGTATGACCCGGAGGCGCGCAGCCGCCGAGTGTTCACCTTCCATCAGCCGGAGACGCTGGCCGAGTGGTCGCAACAGATCACCGAGGACCCGGGGCTGCCGACGTTCCGCGCCCGGCTCAAGGCGATGCCGCCGCTGGACGAGAGCGGCCTGTGGGGTAAGCAGCCCACGGCGATCCGCAACCTGGAAGAGTCCCTGGCCGAGGACCGTCCCCGGTCGCTGATCCAGATGGCGACCGGATCGGGCAAGACGTTCACCGCCGCGAACGCCTGCTACCGGCTGATCAGGTACGCCGGGGCCAAGCGGATCTTGTTCCTGGTGGACCGGGCGAACCTGGGCAAGCAGGCCAAGCTGGAGTTCGACAAGTTCACCATCCCAGAGACGCAGCGGAAATTTCCCGCCGAGTACAACGTCCAGCACCTGACGCACAACATGCTCGACCCGACGTCGCGGGTGTGCATCTCCACGGTCCAGCGAATCTTCTCGATCCTCAAGGGCGAGGCGGACCTGGACCAGGAGATCGACGAGCATTCGGTTTACGAGCTGCCGGTCACCGAGCCGGTCGAGGTCAGCTACAACCGGGACCTGCCCCCGGACACGTTCGACGTGATCATCATCGACGAGTGCCACCGCTCCATCTACGGGCAGTGGCGGCAGGTGCTGGAGTACTTCGACGCGCACCTGATCGGGCTGACGGCCACCCCGACCAAGCAGACGTTTGGGTTCTTCCGGCAGAACCTGGTGATGGAGTACACCCACGACGAGGCGGTCGCTGACGGTGTCAACGTGGACTTCACCGTGTACAAGATCCAGACCGCCATCACCCAGGGCGGGTCCACGATCGAGACGGGGGAGTTCGCCGGGTACCGCGACCGCCAGACCCGGAGGGTCCGCTGGGAGGAACTCGATGAGCCGATCGCATACACCGCCGGACAGCTAGACCGCGCCGTCGTCGCGGAGGATCAGATCCGCACCGTCATCCAGACGTTCAAGGACAAGCTGTTCACCGACCTGTTCCCCGGCCGCAAGACCGTCCCCAAGACGCTTATCTTCGCCAAGGACGACTCCCACGCCGACGACGTGGTCCAGATCGTCCGCGAGGTGTTCGGCAAGGGCAACCAGTTCGCCACCAAGATCACCTACCGCACCAAAGACGGCAAAGCCGAGGACCTGCTGCAGGCGTTCCGCAACTCCATGTACCCCCGGATCGTCGTCACGGTCGATATGATCGCCACCGGAACTGACGTCAGGCCACTGGAATGCCTGCTGTTCATGCGCAGCGTGAAGAGCAGGACCTACTTCGAGCAGATGCTCGGCCGGGGCGTGCGCGTCATCGACGACACCCAGTTCCAGTCGGTCACCGACGACGCCAAAAGCAAAGACGGGTTCATCGTGGTGGACGCGGTCGGGGTCATGGACACCCCGCTTGCGGAGACCGTGCAGCCCCTGGAACGCAAGCCCCGCCTGAGCCTGGAAAAGCTGCTCACCCAAGTCGCCCTCGGCAACAGTGACCCGGAGGTTGCGTCCTCCGTCGCCGGGCGGCTGGCCCGCCTGGACAAGCACCTCACCAAGGACGACCGGGAGATGCTCACCGGCCTGGCGGGCGGCACCGAGTTGGTCACCATCGCCAGCCAACTGGTGGACGCGCTCGACCCGGACCGGCAGGCCGTCGCCACCGTGGCGGCGGGCAAGTCTGCAGACGACCCGCTGGCCGTTGCCGAGACTGCGGCTGCGATGCTTGCCGCCGCGTTGGAGCCACTGGCTACCAATCCCGACCTGCGCAACGCCATCCTGGACGTGCGCAAGTCCTACGAGCAGACCATCGATGAGGTCTCGCAGGACCAAGTACTTTTCGCCGGGCACTCTGCAGAGGCCCGCGAGAAGGCTTCAGTCCTGGTCGCGTCGTTCCGCGAGTACATCGAGCAGCACAAGGACGAGATCCGCGCTCTGCAGGTGCTGTACAGCCGCCCGCACAAGGAGCGGCTGACCTTTGGCGAGATCAAGGAACTCGCCAAGGCGATCGAACGGCCACCCCGCCAGTGGACACCCGACATTCTCTGGCACGCGTACGAGTTGCTCGACCAGTCCAAGGTGCGCGGCTCCGGCAGCAAAATGCTCACCGACATCGTGTCGCTGGTACGGTACACCCTGCACCAGGACGCCGAACTCGTCCCGTTCCGCGACCAGGTGGAGGAACGATTCGCAGCCTGGCTGGCCGCCCAGGAACAGAAGGGGGTCTCGTTCACGGTGGAGCAGCTGCAGTGGCTGACCTGGATGAAGGAAAATATCGCCGCCGAACTCGGGATCGAGCCCGACTCGTTCGAGTACACCCCGTTCGTGGAGCACGGCGGCATCGGGAAGGCGGTTCAGGTGTTCGGTGATCGGCTGTCCCCGCTCATGGAGGAACTTTCCGAGGTGCTCGCCGCATGAACGAGCTGCCGCCAGGGTGGGAATGGGCGACAACCTGTGACCTATTCACGTTTGTCACGAGCGGATCGCGAGGCTGGGCGCGCTATTACTCCGAAGAAGGTGCTCCGTTCATCAGGGTAGGGAACCTCCCACGAGGCTCGATCCGCCCAGACTTCACTGAGCTTCAGCGTGTCAGCCCCCCTGTCGGCAGCGAGGGATCACGCACGAGGATCCAAACCAACGACATCCTCATATCGATTACGGCCGATCTCGGCAGGGTCGCCTTGATGTCGGAGGTAAGAGAGGATTCTTACATAAACCAGCATGTTGCCTTGGGGCGACCCGTCAAAGAAATTAATGCCAGCTACTTGGCTTGGTATTTGTCGAGTGACGCAGTACAGCGACAATGGGTTAAGCAGCAGCGCGGGGCTACGAAGCTCGGGCTAGGCCTCGATGATGTCCGGTCAATCACTGTTCCACTGCCACCCAGACCTGAGCAAGACGCCATTGTCGCAACCATCGAGGAGCAGTTCTCTCGCCTTGACGCCGGAACAGCAAGCCTGCAAAGCGCGAAACGCAGGATTCCTTCCATTCGCGCTTCCATCATCCAATCGGCAGTTTCAGGAGCGCTAACAGGAGATAGCGGGTCACTGCGAGAGACAGGTCTGCCCGTAGGTTGGAAGCTTTGTTCAATCGATGAGATTTCAGCAAGCTCCCGGAACTCCCTGGCTATCGGACCATTCGGAAGCAATTTGAAAGTTTCTGACTACACCACGCAAGGAGTTCCACTTATCTTCGTGAGACAGGTCCGCAGTGCAGTATTCGGTGGTGCCGGAAGTCGGTTCGTCTCCAAGGAGAAAGCTGATGAGTTGCGAGCCCACAGCGCACGGGCCGGAGATGTGCTCATTACGAAGATGGGAGAACCACCCGGAGATGCCACTGTCTACCCGTCTGGATATCCGGATGCAATCATCACGGCGGATGTGATCAAGCTTTCGGTTAGAGATGGAGTCGCTCCTGAATATGTCGCTCTGGCCGTCAACAGCAAGTACGTGCGCGACCAGTTCATTTCAATCACGAGGGGCGTAGCTCAACAGAAGGTCAGCCTCGCTCGACTGCGACAGTCAGTCCGGATCCCCATGCCGCCTAACGAAGAGCAATTGCAGATAGTCAGAGAGGTTTCCTGGCGAATGCAAGAGGTTGATCGTATGGAGTCGGCCATCGAGGTGCAGTTGCTCAGGTCGTCTTCACTTCGGAGCTCTATTCTCAAGGACGCGTTTGCTGGAAAGCTGGCCTCAGTATGAGCGACAGCGCCACGATCGTCCAGAAGTTGTGGAATTACTGCAACGTTCTGCGAGATGATGGTCTTTCTTACCAGGACTATCTGGAGCAGCTGACGTTTCTGCTGTTTCTCAAGATGGCGGATGAACAGAGCAAGCCGCCGTTCAACCGGTCCGCAATCGTGCCGCAGGGGCTTGACTGGGAGTCGGTGGTGCGGCTTGACGGGGACAGCCTTGAGGTGCAGTACCGCCATGTGCTGACCGAGCTTGGCAAGTACCCGGGGACGCTCGGCGTCATCTTCCGCAAGGCGCAGAACAAGATCCAGGACCCCGCCAAGCTCCGTCGCCTTGTCATCGACTTGATCGACCGCGAGCAGTGGATGACCCTAGACGCGGACGTCAAGGGGGACGCATACGAGGGCCTGCTCGCCAAAAACGCTGAGGACGTGAAATCAGGCGCGGGCCAGTACTTCACGCCGCGCCCACTCATCCAGGCGATCGTGGACGTCATGCGGCCGGACGCCGACATGAGGCTATGCGACCCGGCGGCGGGCACCGGTGGCTTTCTGCTCGCGGCCTATCAGCGGATGAAGCAAGGCCCGCTCGACCCGGACCAGAAACGGTTCCTCCGCAACGAGGCGTTCCGGGGCTGGGAGATCGTGGATGCGACCGCCCGTCTGTGCGCCATGAACCTGCTCCTCCACGGGATCAGCGCCCCAGAGAGCCCCAGCCTGGTTACCGTGGACGATGCCCTGCGGTCCACGCCGTCCGAGCACTTCGACATGGTGCTGACCAACCCGCCGTTCGGCCGTAAGTCCTCCTACAAGGTAATCAATGCTCTGGGCGACGCCGAGCGCGAGGAGATGAGCTACCTGCGCGAGGACTTCTGGGCCACCACGTCCAACAAGCAGCTCAACTTCCTGCAGCACGTCCGGTCTTTGCTCACCATCAACGGCCGCGCAGCCGTCGTCGTCCCCGACAACGTCCTGTTTGAGGGCGGGGCGGGCGAGACCATCCGGCGACGGCTGCTGGAGCAGTGCGACGTGCACACCCTGCTGCGGCTGCCGACCGGGATCTTCTACGCGGGCGGCGTGAAGGCGAACGTGCTGTTCTTCGACCGCAAGCCCCCGTCGGAGAAGCCGTGGACGGACAAGCTGTGGATCTACGACTTCCGCACCAACCAGAACTTCACGCTGAAGACCCGCGCCCTGGCGCGCACCGACCTGAATGACTTCGTCGCCTGCTACAACGCGGATAACCGGCACGAGCGCACCGAGACGGAGCGGTTCAGGGCGTTCTCCTACGATGAGCTGGTGGCCAGGGACAAGGCGTCCTTGGACATCTTCTGGCTGCGGGATGAGTCGCTGGAGGACTCGGAAAACCTGCCTGCCCCCGAGGTGATCGCCGCCGAGATCGTCGAGGATCTGCAGGCCGCCCTGGACCAGTTCGCCGAGATCGCAGCATCTCTCAGTACGTCCGGTGCCGAGCCAGGCCCGCTAGCTATACCTGACTGATCGCGCAACTACCTCGCCACAAGCGCGCTGCGCATCTGCTCGCCGGGCAAGCCCGTATGTGGTGCTGCACCCGTGCTCGCAGCATGCTGGAATAACCCCACATAATCGCAGATCCCCTTGTTTGGGTCATCAAGTTGACGGACACTTCGGTCATGGCGAGGTCGAGATGTGGTTATCCGACAGAAGACGGAACACCATGCAAAAACAAGCCAAGGCCAGGGCAAACGCGCTGTTGGATACCTTCGCACCGTGGCCCCCTCCCGCCGACGCGCGGGCAGCGGAGAACGACTGGAACTTCGACAAAGTTTTCCATGCCACCCGTGTCTGTGGTTCCGCCTCCGCCTTACAGCCAGACCTCGCGGGTCAATCCAGCGCGCTCGGCGCACACACGACAGCCGCCAAAGCCGTCACCCCAATCCGCGAGAGAGCGCAAGCGCGAGCGCGTTGAGAAGGCTGTCGAATTCTGTGCTGACTCGATCTCTAGCAGCTGGCAGGAGACGGTCGCTGACCAAATAACCGAATACGCCCAGACGACGTGGGTTCGCCTGTCGAGGTCCAGACGCAGACGAAACTGTAAGGCACTGGCAAGAATAGCCTGTTCTGTCTTGGCGGCCAAGACGCAGATCCACAAAGCCGTCGGGAAGCTATTCGGATGGGCGATCGGTAGGCTCGGGGCTGGCGGCGCTGCCCGCGCCTTCGCAGAAGAACTAGTATCTAACATCCCGCTTCCAACCGACGCCAAGATGATTGCAGTAGCGCGCGGCGTTCAGGTGGCCGGGATCCTGTTGTGCGTTATGGAGGGTAGGGAATTGGCGAAATGCGAGTGCTTCGTCGACCTAGCCCTCACCGAGACTAAGGAACGAGTCAAGCAAATATTGGTCGGCGCAATGTCCGACTGGACTAACCTGGCACGGTTCAAACCCAACGATCAATAGGATGCTCACAGATTATGGGTGCCAAATCTCATGCAGAGCTGGTCTGCACGCTCCCAGGACGCTGTTGGCAACATGCCTTTCGAGGGCCACGGGAAGGTAAGGTAAAAATTAAGCATGTACATGCGGAGGCTGGCCGATGGACTGCGACAGGTACGGGGGTTTGCGGTTTCCCTAATCACGACGGGACTCCGTGCCGCAATGTATGCATGATCATTACAGAGCATCTTCCAATTGAGTTTGAGGACCTACCTTGTCCTAACTGTAGCCGAATCGTTAGATACAAATACAAGCTACAATGCGTAGAAATGACCGACATAGAGTTTGTGTTCACTGCATCTATTACATGCCCACGTTGCGAGAAGCGGTCGGTTTTCCGCAGCATTGCCCAAAGCTTTCGTCGCGTTAAGCGGCTAAAGGTTGGTCCAACAGGCTTGGAGTTGGAAACCCATGATTGACCATGGCAGACAGAAGGAGCCATGCCCCGACCACAATTTTGACTTGTCAAGTTTCAGAGAAGCTGTTGATCTTGCTAACGACGTGCTAACAGCGGCTACGGAAACGAGGGGATGAGCGTGGACGCCAGTCGCGGCCAGCCGAGCGGGAGGCGCGCTCAGATGGCTACTACGGACGTCCACGGGCCCAAGGTCGGGCCGTTGAGCCAGCGTGCCCGCCGTCGCTGAGTCCCTTGACATGGCGTCATTCACCGGCCGACGGGGATAGTGCTGGAGCACGGCGTCAGGCAGCTTGCCACGTGGGTGTCGAGCCGAGGTTGAAGCCCGCAAGTGTCGCAACCGAGATTCCGTCCGTGTCCCTAGACCGGGCGGCCGGTGTACGTTCTGCGGGTCGCCTGGACACGCCGGGCAGGATTGGAGGACTACGTGCAACTCGGTGTAGTACAGGACGCCCACGACATGGTGGTTATCACCGCGCTCGTGGACGGCCAGCTTGCCTGCCTCATGGACGACGACGGCGCGGCGGAGATCTTCCATCCCCGCGACCCGGAAGTCGTGGACCTGGTGAAGGCGGCCCGGCAGAAGTTCGGGCCGAGTGCCCGCGCGATGACCGCTGAGGAGTTCCGGCTGGCGGGCAAGTCGTGACCGGCGTCGTCTCGCCGCGCGTCGATTTACGGACAATGCGCGGATGCTGCGTCCGCACGGTGCAGCACTTACCGGACGTCTCCCGCCCGGGTGACAGTGGCACCTGCGCCTGCGGAACGCTGCTCCAGGTCGGGCCAGACGGGCGCTGGCAAGCCAATAGCTAACGTGAGAACGACAAGACCCCGGTCGCTAGGTGGAGCGGCCGGGGTCTTGTGCTGAACGTAGTAGTCAACGCGCGAGTTCCGCCAGCGCTTCGATTAGCCGCTCCTGGACCGCGCGCTCACCTGTCCAGTGGGGCGGCAGCGCATCGAGTTTCCGCCGGGCCTCAGCGACGTGTGCGTCGATGTCCGCCATGTACAGGCTGATCTGCTTCTCTAGCTCCTCCCGGTCAGGCGCGAATACGACGGCAGACGCGGCCCCGATTGGCCTAGCTGACCATGAGGCAGGCCCGACGACGGGCTTAGGCGTCTTCCAGATCTGCCAGCGTTCAAGCACAGGTGAGCGGTGTGGTCCCATGGCGCAACTGTACCTAGCTGATACTAGGTAATGCTAGGACCACATAGGGTGAGCAGGCACTACAGAGGGTATCTACAGTGCCGATATGCCCGACTCCGGACCGCCGCGAGAGCTGCTGCCCCCGTACCTGAAGATCGCTGCCGACCTGGAAGCCGACATCGGGTCAGGCCGCCTTGCCCCCGGCGATCCCCTGCCATCGCTCAACCGGCTGGCCCAGGAGTACGAGGTTGCCAGGAACACGGTGGTGCGGGCGCTCAACGTGCTCAAAGAGAAAGGACTGATCGAGTCGCGGCAGGGCTGGGGGAACTTCGTTGCCGACCGGCGCTAGTCCGCGCAGGCAACCTTGGTCGGCACGACCGCGCTGTACATCTGCTCGCCTGGCCGCGTGTCGCGCATGTGCTGCCTTGGCTGACCGCTCGGGTCCGAGTAGATCCCGGTTTGCCCACAGCGCGGGCAAGTGACCTTGGGTATCTCGATGCGCTGCACCGGCTGGCCCTGGCGGGCCTGCTTTATTAACGTCTGGGGCTTTGGTCGGGTCATGCCTACTCCTAGAACCATCGATTCGAATTTCTGATCTAGACTAGCAGCATGACAAATCCGAGCGAGCCCGAGTACATCCGGGCACGTGTAGCCGCCGAGCGGTTAGGGGTACACCCGGTCACCCTGCGGCGGTGGAGCGACAACGGGGACTTCCCTCAGCCCGTCAGGCTTGGCCCGCGTGGTGACAGGTTCTACCGGGTCGCGGACATCATCGACCACTTAGAGCACAACGGGAGCATGTATGACTAACCCAATCGAGATGACCGCCTACCGGATCATGGCTGAGACAGGCTTATCAGCCCGGGAGCTGGCGGAGATGGACATGGACTCGTACGCACGCGCTACCGGCCGACCCACCCCCGTCCAGGCGGCCCTGCGGGCGCTCGACGCCCAGGTGCCCGGCACTCCGCGCCAGGAGCATGCACCCGTTCAAGTGCAGGCTCAGCTACCGACTCCCGAGCCCCCGGGCATCGACCTCGCGAACATGGACATGCCGACGTACGCCCAGTTCCGGCAGCAGGCGGGCATCGGCGTGGGCCAGAAGGAGGGGATCGGCATTTTCAACGCCGCCAGCCGTCAGGCGCAGCTCGATGCCACCCGCCGCCAGACCGGGCGCACCGCGCTCAGCCAGAGCAACATCACCCCCCCGCCGTCGCTCACAGGTCGGCAGGAGCGGCAGGGGGACATGCGCGACCACCGCACTGCGGCCGAGCGGTTCTCGACGCCCGGCAACTCGTTCAGCCTTTAACCACCGATAGGAGACTCAATGCCGAACACAGCTTTAGCAGGCGACCGCAACCGCCGTGCCCGGAACCCCCGTGATCTCACTGGCAGAAAATATGTCCGTCTGGCCGCCGAGCAGCAGGAGAAGCAGGAAGCCGCCGACCTGGACGTCGCGGAGATCCGCAGGCAGGCCCTCGCGCAGGGCATCGACGCGGGCTACGACGCAGGTTTCACGGCGGGATGGGAGGCAGCACTCCAGCAGCTCCGCGAAGTTGGCCTGGACGTTGATGCCGTCATGGCCTTGGATGACGACGAGCCCGGCGAGGACGCGTAATGGCCTACAACCCAGGAGCGAACAGCGCCTTTTCCGAGGGGCTATTTCATACGGTCAATTCCGGGCGATCCAACGAGAACTCCATCGTGCTCGACGGCGGATTGCAGAGCGACAGTGACCATTTCAGTCCGCATGGCGTGTTAAACACAGCCCTGGGTGCCAGTTCTCAAGACGATAATTCGTGGGAACGGTACCAGCGAGCGCAGGGCGGTTACCAGCCCGGATCGATGCTCAACATGCAGGACCAGATTGACCAGGGAAGCGATTCCGAGGAGTAAAGAATGGCGAACTCGAATTACCACGAGGAAAACCGGCCCGTCCGCGACTTAGGTGTACCTCCCGTACCTCGGTCAAGGCCGAAGGCAGGCGCAGGGAACCAGGGCGACGCGCGAACCAGGAAGAATGACCTGCTCAACACAGGTACGGTCGGCCACGTACCGGGGAACAGCGGTACGGGACGCCGCAGCTCAGCCAGGGCCGGTTACGTGGAGGAGACTGCCCCGAAGTCCACAGGGCCGATCCGATTCGGCGTGGTGCAGGACGCCGCACGCAGGCCGATGCCGCGCGAAATACCGATGTACAGCGAGCCGACCCACACGGGCACCCGCGTCAGGTTTTTGGACGGTCACACGGAGATCCACTTTGACCGCCCGCGCCTGGTGGAGGATCTGAACGACCCGGACATGGCGGACTACCACGACGACATCAGGAATGAGGTCACGGCGCGCGACGCCTTCCACGGTCATCGTTTTTGGTAAGGACGGAAATGGCAAATTACAATGTGCCGTCTGGCACTTTTAGTTTCGGGCAAACGCTCACAGCGGACACGGCAGACACGATTCAATTCGCTGACCGCGCGGGCTATCTCACGATCGCCAACACGGGCACCAGCGTGATCTGGGTACGCGCGGATGGCCAGGCTGCCACGATCCAAGGCGAAGACTGCTACGCGGTGCTGCCCGGGGAGTCCGCGATCCTGGCCAACGGATTACCGCTCTGGTACCAGTCGAGCCGCGTCATCCCGCAGGGCGTCAACCAGTTCGGCGGCCGCAACACCTCCGACAGCCCGACGAACCCCGGGAGCGTCACCCCCATGGAATCCCTGGCAGGCCAGATGACCAACCCGGGCACGCAGATCTCGCTGGTTTCCAGCGAGCCAGTTGCCTACAGCATCGCCTTCGCGGGTTAGGAGACACCATGACTACCAACGGAACCGATCCCCAGCAGATCCCCG
>Ga0335075_10011227_pt1 | contig 13550 bp, 14 predicted proteins | sample Lox_Sample_24_FD_206723 | JGI IMG/M metagenome (GOLD analysis project Ga0335075, IMG submission 206723) | Soil microbial communities from Loxahatchee National Wildlife Refuge, Florida, United States - Lox_Sample_2.4 | ecosystem: Environmental > Terrestrial > Soil > Wetlands | place: USA...
GGAAATCCTGCGCCAGCATCGGCAGCATCGGATCGGTGATGCGCAGGCAAGAGGAGACGCAGAACGCCGCAGCACACAGCAACGCGATCGGGCGGAAGCTGGGCGGGTCGGCGTTCGCGCCGGGCGAAGGATCGTCGCGAGGCAAGCCTCGCCGCCTACCCCGGCTGCTTGTCCTGATCTCCCGGCAGCGGCAGCGGCACCCATTGCAGCCCATCCTGCCGCTGGATCAGCAGCAGCACGGACTTGCGGTTCTCCTTCTTCACCGCGTCGATCCGCTTCTGCACGTCGGCCACCGAGCCGACCTCGCCCTGCTGCACTTCCACCACCACGTCGCCCGGCTTCAGCCCCTGGCCCGCGGCGGGACCGTTGGGCGCCACGTCGGTGATCACCACGCCCTTCTGGTCGGCATTGAGCTGGTACTTGCCCCTCAGGTCCGGCGTGATCGGCGCCAGTTTGATGCCCAGACCGGCGATATCCACCGGCTGCGGCGGCTTGTTCGCGGGCACTTGCTGCGTGGCCTCGGCCTGCTGGGTGTCGTCCGGCTTTTCCGCCAGCTTGGCCTGTACCGTCAGTTCCTTGCCGTTGCGCCACAGCTCCACCGGCACCGTTTCGCCCACTTCGGAATCCGCGACGATGCGCGGCAGCTCGTGCATGTCGGGCACGTCCTGATTGTTGAATTTCAGGATCACGTCGCCGTTGTGGATTTGCGCCTTGTCGGCCGGCCCGCCGTCGTTCACGCCGGCCACCATCGCGCCCATCGGCTTCTTCATGCCCAGGCTTTCCGCGATGTCAGGCGTCACCTCCTGAATGCGCACGCCCAGCCAGCCGCGCCGGGGATGGCCGTATTCCTTCAATTGCTCGACGATGGGCTTCACCATGTTGGACGGGATCGAGAACCCGATACCGATCGATCCGCCGGACGGCGAGTAGATCGCGGTGTTCATCCCGATCACCTGCCCGTCCATGTCAAACAATGGCCCGCCCGAGTTGCCGCGATTGATCGGCGCATCGGTCTGGATGAAATCGTCGTACGGCCCCTGGTGGATGTTGCGTCCCCGCGCCGACACGATGCCGGCGGTCACGGTGCCGCCGAGGCCGAACGGGTTGCCGATCGCCAACACCCAGTCGCCCACCCGCGCCTTGGACGAGTCGCCGAACTGCACGTACGGCAGCGGCTTGTCCGACTTCACCTTCAGCAGGGCGATGTCGCCGGTTTCGTCGCGCCCGACCACCTTCGCCTTCAGCGTGGTGTTGTCCTGCAAGGTCACGGTGATCTCGTCGGCACCATCGATGACGTGGTTGTTGGTGACGATCAGCCCGGAGGGATCGATGATGAAACCGGAACCAAGGCTCTGCATCCGGCGCTCGGGTTCAGGCTGGCCGTTCTGGCCCTGATGGTTGTGGTTCAGGAAGTCCTTGAAAAATTGCTCGAACGGCGAACCGGGCGGGAACATCGGCAGATCCGGCCCGACATTCGGGTTGTTCTCCGCCGTGACCAGTTGGGTCGAGGACACGTTGACCACCGCCGGCAGCAGCCGCTCGGCAAGATCGGCGAAGCTGGCGGGCGCGTCGCGGGCGATGGCGGGCGTGACCACCGGCAGGCCGGCGGCCAATGGCGTTGCCAGCACGGTGGAAACACCCAGCAGGGCGGCGCGAAACGTGACGGAGCGAGGGAGGCGCATGGTCAAGGTTCCTGGCGGATAAACCGCATATGCCGCGTCCGCTGCCATAAAGGCAACAAGCGTGCGGCGAAGCGAGGCAGTCTAATAGGCAGCCGGCGACGGGTCACGGCTGCGGTGGCGCGGGCGGCGCCTGCAGATAGCGCAAATAGGCGTTGTCGGGGGTGATCACCAGCCGCGCCGTGCCGCTGGCCAGCGCATCGCGATAGCCTTGCAGCGTGCGCCAGATGCCGAAGAACCAGGGGTCCTGGCTGAAGGCCTTGGCGTAGATGGCGGTGGCCCCGGCCTCGCCCTCGCCGCGCAGGCGGTCGGCAGTGGCATTGGCCTCGGCGAGCAAGACGGTGCGATCGCGGTCGGCGTCGGCGCGGATCTTGGCCGACGCCTCGGCGCCTTCCGCGCGAGCCAGGGCGGCGACGCGCTGCCGTTCGGACTGCATGCGTTGCAGGATGGCTTGCGTGTTCTCCGGCGGCAGGTCGGCACGGCGGATGCGCACGTCCCGGATCGAGACGCCGAAGGCTGGCATCGCCGCGTTCACGTCGGTGCGGATCTGGGCCATGATACGGTCGCGGTCCGACGACAGCACCTGGGACAGGGTGTTGTCTCCCAGGACCCGGAACAGGCTGCCGCTGACGATGGCGTCCAGCCTGCTCTGGATGGCGTCATCGCCGACGCCCACCGATTGGTAATAGAGCAGCGGGTTGGTGATGCGGTAGACCACGAAGCTGTCGACGATCAGCCGCCGCTGGTCGCCCAGGGTTACCTGGGCGGCCGGAATCTCGGCGGTCAGCAGGCGCTTGTCGAACGGGATCACGTCCTGGATGAACGGCTTCTTCACGTGCAGGCCAGGCTGGGTGATCACCTTCACCGGGTCGCCGAACTGGGTGATCAGCACCTGCTGCGTCTGATCGACGGTGAACAGGCTGGCATCGGCCACCACCAGCAGCACGATGACCAGAGCGATCAGCGCGATCACGCCCCTGCTCATTGGCCTGTCCCCTGGTCGGAGCCTGTCCCCTGATCGGACGCCACCCCGACGGATGGGGATGTCAGCGCCAGGGGCGGCGGCGGGGGCGAAGCGGTGGGCGCGGACGGCGGTGCCGGCAGTTTGGCGGGCGCCGGCAGGCTCAGCGGCAGGAACGGCAGCAGGCCCTTCAGCCTGTCGTCGACCACCAATGGCTGCGCGTGCATCAGGATGTCGCGCATCGTATCGAGGTACATGCGCTGCAGCGTCACGTCCTTTGCCGCCTGGTACGCTTTCAGCACCGCGTCGAACTGCTGCGCCTGGCCGGTCGCCATGGCGATGCGGGCCTGCTTGTTACCCTGCCCCGCGGCCACAATGCGGGCGGCATCGCCACGGGCGCGCGGCACGATGTCGTTGCGATAGGCCTCGGCCTCGTTGCGCATGCGCTCGGCATCGGTGTTGGCGCGCTGCACGTCGAGGAAGCTCTCCACCACAGCCGGGGGCGGGTTGACGCGTTGCAGTTTTACGTCGGTGATCTCCACGCCGGCGTTGTAGCCGTTGAGGATGGCCTGGGTCTGGGTGAGCACGTCCTGCTGGATCTTGGCCCGCAATTCGGTGAGCGCGGGCTGGATCGGGGTGCGGCCGATCACCTCGCGGATCGAGCTTTCCGCCACCGCCTTCACCAGGCTGTCGGGGTCGCGGACGTTGAAGAGGTATTGCTCGGCGTTGGAGATCTTCCAGAAGACGGCAAGGTTGATGTCGATGATGTTCTCATCGCCGGTCAGCATCTCGCTTTCCGAGGGCACGTCGCGCATGTTGGAGCCGTTGTCGCTGTCCTGCGGATCGACCGAGCGGTAGCCGATCTGGGTGCGGTTGATGCGGGTGACGGCGGGCAGCAGCACTTTCTCAATCGGCCAGGGGACGTGCCAATGCAGGCCGGGGTCGGTGCGGTAGCTGTAGGCGCCGAAGCGCAGCACCACGCCCAGCTCGTCCGGCTGCACGCGGTAGAAGCCGCTGGCGAGCCATAGCAGCACCACGCCAATCCCGATCAGAAGCAGCGGGCGGCCTCGGGTGAAGCGCAGGCGAGGTCCACCGCCGCCGCCGCCGATGATGCGGCGCACGGCGGCCTGCATGCGGCGGATCAACGCGTCGAGGTCGGCAGCCGGGCCGGACCCGCCGGGCCGCGGACCGCCGGGCCGAGGGCCTCCCGGCCCGCCGCCGCCGCCCCACGGACCGCCGCCGCCTGGCGGGGGACGACCGGAGCCGTTGCCGGAACCGCCGGGTGGAAATCCCCAGGGACCCTGGCCGCTATGGACCACGGTGGGGCCGCCGCTTGTCATCGAGGCTGTATGGCTCCTGTGTTGATGCTCCGCCGGCATGGGCCGTTGGCGGAACCTGCGTCCTGCGCCATATCGGATGGCGCTGGCGTCGCGGTGGGCTGCTTATCAACCTCCCGCGACCCGTTTGCAACTGATCTCGGACCGGCGGTGATCGCCCGGCCCGCAGCGGAGGGATTTGCGCCATGGCCGCTACACCGGACGCTTTGCGCGAGGCATTGCGCGCAATCAAGGATCCCGCGTCCGGCCGCGACATCGTCAGCGCCGGGCTGGTGGAGGGTGTCGAGATCCGCGGCGGGCTGGTGCAGGTGTCGCTGCTGACGGACCGCGCACACGCGGAGGCGATGGAACCGGTACGGGAGGCGGCGCAGGCACTGCTGGCGAAGCAGCCGGGGGTGACGAATGCGACGGCGGTGCTGACCGGGAAGCGGCAGGCAGGCACCGGAGGGCCGGCGGCGCGGCCGGGTTCGCAGGGCGGCGCGGCGCCGGGGGGGCATGGGGCGCAGGGGGGTCATGCGCAGGGGGGTCATGCGCAGGGGGCTCATGCGCAGGGGGGCGGGCAGCGGCCGTCGCTGCTGCTGCCTGACGTGAAGGCCATCGTCGCGGTGGCGTCCGGCAAGGGCGGCGTGGGAAAATCGACCGTGGCGGTGAACCTGGCCGTGGCTTTGGCGCAGCAAGGGCACCGCGTGGGGCTGCTGGACGCTGACATCTATGGCCCGAGCCTGCCGCGCATGCTGGGCCTGTCGCGGAAGCCGGAGGTGCGCGGTGATCGCATGATCCCGCTGCAGGCCTGGGGCCTGTCCTGCATGTCGATCGGGTTCCTGGTGGAGGAGGAGACGCCGATGATCTGGCGCGGCCCCATGGTGATGGGGGCGCTGGAGCAGATGATGGGGCAGGTGGAATGGGGTCCGCTGGACGTGATGGTGGTGGACATGCCTCCCGGCACCGGCGACGCCCAGTTGACCATGGCGCAACGGGTGGCTCTGACCGGGGCGGTGATCGTCTCCACGCCGCAGGACATCGCGCTGATCGATGCGCGCCGAGGCGTGCGGATGTTCGAGCGGGTGCAGGTGCCAGTGCTCGGGCTGGTGGAGAACATGAGCTACTACTGCTGCCCTGCGTGCGGACATCGAGCTGAGCTGTTCGGGCACGGCGGCGCGCGGCTGGAGGCGCAGCGGCTGGGCACGGCGTTCCTGGGCGAGGTGCCGCTGCTGCTGGATATCCGCACGGCGTCGGATGCGGGCACGCCGATCGTCGCGGCGGCGCCGGAAAGCGAGGCGGGGAAGGCATTCGCGGCGGTGGCGACGGCGGTGTGGGAGAGGCTGGCGGGGCGGGAGACGGGGCAGCGGAGCGGGCCGCGGATTGTGGTGGAGTGACGGCCAGCCGACCCCGTGATTCCCGACGGCTGAAACGAAACCACGTGTTGCAACGGCTTTGCCGATTGGCACCGGGGGCAGCATTTCCGTCTCATTGAGAAGGCCCGATGAAACGCATATGTTCAATGCCGCCAGGCAGAGGGGCCGCGGTCATGGACACGAAAACCGGCACGGTGCCGCGCTATATCGGGGAACTAACCGAGGAGGGGGCGCTCAGCGGCACCGATATTGCCAATATCGCCAACGTCTCGAAGGCCACTGTTTCCCAATGGAAATCGGGAGCAGTCAAACCGCAGCCCAGCACCCAGCTTGTGTTGTCGGACCTCCATTACGTGGTTGGCCGTCTGCGCGAGTACTATAGCGCGGACGAAATTCGAGCCTGGCTCTACGCCCGCCACCCGCAACTTGGCGGCGCGCGCGCCATCGATCTCATAAACCAGAATCGGTCGGAGGACGTGCTTCGCGTTCTCGATCGTCTTGACGCCGACGTCTACCTTTAGCGCATGGCCCGGAACGCGAGAGACAACCATCTGCTCGATGCGATTGAAAAGCGTACTCCGGAGTCCGTGGCGTTAACGGTTTGGCGCGTTGTGCGCGACGGACGTGATCCCCTGCAATGCAGTGCCATGGGCGGCCGATGGGACGATCGTACCTTCGACGTGCTTTACACATCGATCATGGCCGACGGAGCGATCGGCGAGATGCATTTTCATCTCGCGCGAGGGCTGCCGGTTTTCCCTTCTCAGGTGCGGTATCGTTTGTTCGAGCTGCATGTTATGCTTGCCGCCTGCCTGCGATTGGATACGCTGGAGATATTGTCGTCGCTCGGCGCTGATCTCGCGTGGTGAGCGGTTCACCGCCGATCATGCGCGGCGACGTGTGGCTGGCAGTGCTCGATCCGACCATCGGCAGTGAAATCCAGAAGGCTCGCCCCTGCGCCGTCATCTTGCCAGCGGAGACGCATGACTATTTGCGCACCGTCACCGCTGCCCACATGACGACGGGAAGCCGTCTCCCACCCTTTCGAATCTCCGTCCGATTTCAGAACAAGCGCGGTCTGATCCTGCTCGATCGGCTCCCGACGCTGGACAAGCAGCGGCTGGTGCGGCGGCTTGGACGGATCGGCACCAGGACGTTGAGCCTCACGCTGGCGGGCTTGCGCGAGATGTTCGAAGAATAACCGCCTCGAAGCCCCGACCCCGGCACACACGCGCGCGATGACAGGATTTCACCCCATGCCCTCCCCTCTCTTCCACACCCCCGGAACCTTCATGGACCTGCCCGCCGGGCCGCCTGGACCGGGCTGCCGTGCCGCCGTCATCGGCGTGCCGTTCGACTGCGGCACGCATCCGTTCCGCGTCGGCGCCCGCCAGGGCCCTTCCAGCGTGCGCCAGCAATCGGGACTGGTGCGGCGCTACCACCCCAGCCTCGCCGACGTGGACGTGCTCGCCTTGCTCCACGCCGTGGACTGCGGCGACGTGGTGCTGACGCCGGGCCGCATCGACGACGCCATGCCGCGGATCGAAGCTGCCGCTGCATCCATCCTGGATGCGGGTGCCGTGCCGGTGGGCATCGGCGGCGACGGCTCGGTGTCCCTGCCGCTGATGCGTGCGGCGGGGCGCCGCCATCCGGGACTGGTGGCGCTGCACATCGACAGCCACACCGACGCCTATGAATACACGGCAGAGCAACGCTACACCTCGGCCACCCAGTTCACCCACGCCGCAGAAGAGCGTTTGATCGACACAGCGTCGTCGTGGCATGTCGGCGTGCGCGGCTTCACCTATGTGCAGGGCGTGCTGCCGCGCGCTCAGGCGCTCGGCTATCGCGTGATCACCGCCGAGGACCTGCTGCGCCGCGGCTTCGCCCAGGCGATGGCAGAGTTCCGGGACAGTGTCGCCGACCGGCCGGTGTATCTGTGCTGGGACATGGACGTGTTCGATCCGGCGGTGGCTCCAGGCGTTTGCACGCCCACCTGGGGCGGCCTTTCTGCCCGCGAGGGCATCGAACTGATCCGCACGCTCGCGGGGCTGAACATTGTCGCGATGGATTTCAACACCGTCAGCCCGCCGCAGGACGTGAACGGCATGGCGCCGCATCTCTGCGCGCACATGATGATGGAGGGAATGCTGTTGCTCGCACGGCGGTTCGAACTGATCGGGTAACGGCTTCGCGTGTGCGCCCGATGCGGTGCGCGCCGGTTGCCGCGGACGAAGCGGTGGCGGACAATACCGGGCAGGAAATGCCACTGAGAAAGACCTGGTTCCATCGATGACTCCCAACGAGCTTGCCCAAGCGCTGCCGATCGGCGGGTCCGCCAGCATTCCCTATGCCGATCCGTTCAACCCCGAACGCAGGCTGGTGCTGGAATGCCACCGGCCAGCCGCGCACACACCGGAAAAACCGGTGGTCATTGTGCAGCACGGCATGAATCGCAACGGCAGCGAATATCGTGATGCGTGGGTGCCAACCGCGGACCGGCACGGGCTGCTGATCGTTGCGATTACATTTCCGGCCGGGGAGTGGCCAGGCCCGGGTCCGTACAACAACGGCCTCGTGCTCGCCGACGACGGCAGCGTGCGCCCACGCGAAACATGGTCCTACGCCATCCCCGGCCGCGTCTTCGCATTGCTGCGCGCGGCCGGCATCACTACGCGCGGCAAGGCTTATTTATGGGGCCATTCCGCCGGCAGCCAGTTCGTGCACCGTTTGCTCGCGACACAGCCGCATGGATTGTTCGAAGCGGTGGGCGCAGCCAACGCCGGCTGGTACAGCCTGCCGACTCTCGACCGTGCGTTTCCTGACGGTCTCGGGGGCATCGGCATTACCGACGATGACATTGTGCAATTTTTCGCGTATCCGCTGACGATCTTCGCCGGCGACCGGGATATCGACACCACCGCCGACAATCTGCCGAAGCATGACGCCGCCATGGCACAGGGCCCGCATCGCTTCGCTCGCGCCCATCATTTCCTGGAACGAGGCCGCGCGGAGGCGGCGGCGCGTGGCGTCCCGTGCAACTGGCGGCTGGTCGTTGTGCCGGGGGTCGGGCACGAGGGGATGCGCATGTCCGCCTTCTCTGCCGCGTACTGGTTCGACAACGAGGCACAGGCCCAGGCGGGACGCTGACGCGCGGCGATGGATTGGAAAGCCCGACGCGGGCGCCATGCGCGCGCGGCCGTCCCCTTGCTGGCAAGCGCGGTATTGCTCGGCTGCACGCCGCCGGTGGGGAATGCGGGTCCACCGGGTCCGGCCATCGTTTATGTCGTCGATCGCGGCTGGCACACCGATGTCGGCCTGCCGGCCGACGAAATCCATGGGCCGCTTGCGTCTCTGGAATCCCGGTTTCCGGGCGTGCAATTCTTTACGTTCGGATTCGGAGAGCGCCAGTTCTTCATATCGCGCCAGCCGAATCTCGGCGAGTCACTGAGCGCTTTATTGCCGAGCGCGAGCGCGCTGCTGGTGACGGGGTTGATTGCCACGCCACAGGCGGCGTTCGGCGCGGCGCATGTCGTCGTGCTGCACGTATCAGGCGACGGCCTTGCGCGCATCGAAGCCGCGATCTGGCAAGAGCTTGAGACACCGCCCGGCAGCACCGCACGTCCGCTGGCGAACGGCCCCTACGAAGGCAGTCTGTTCTATGCTGCCCGCGGCACCTACGATGCGTTCAATACCTGCAACACATGGACAGCCGACATACTGCACGCCGGCGGCTTGCCGATTTCCGCCGCCGGCGTGTTGTTCTCGGGTCAGGTCATGGGCATGGCGCGCGCCATCGCCGCGCGCCAGGCGTCACTGCGTCTCGGTCGTTGAACCGGGTGGCACCACCACAGTGGTATTATGCGCGGGCGGTGACGGATCGCTGCTACTGAAGGAGAGGCAGCCGGCCAGGGCCAGCGGCAGCAGCAGGATGAGCAGAGCCAGTCGCATCGCAATGCGTCCTTGTGAATGGGATTCTGCGAATATCGTTTGCCGCGCTGGGGTCTGCCGTCACAAAGATGTGCGGCGGCGGCGGAACGACCTTCAACTTTCGCGGCGATGGCGCGCCGCGGTTTGCTCAATTGCCAGCACCATCAGCAGGAGCAATACCAGGCAGCATCCTGCCTCCACGCCGGAATCGATCCACAGCGTGCCGACGGCCGAGAACCCGGCCTGCCACGGCAGCACGATGAACAACGCCACGGCGGCCAGACGGCCGATCTGCCAGATCACCGCGGTCCATTGGTATTCCAGCATCTGCAGCGTGGTGGAGACGGGATGGAGCACGGCATCAAACAGCCCGGCCACGCTGAGCGCCCGCAGGTACGGAACCGCATGGGCCCAGGCATTGCCGAAGAAGAAGGGAAACGCCCATATCGCCACCAGGTTCCCGGCGATGACCCAGGCCGAGGCCAGTGCAAACAAGCGCGGCACCACCTGGTAGAAGCGGCGGCGCAGCAGGGCGGGATTTTCCGAAATCGAGCGTCCTGCCTCGCCGGTGAAGACCTGGAGCAGCGATGTGCTGACGATGGTGAGGGGCCTCATCAGGACCCGCTGCGACAGGAACATGAACCCGACGACATTCGGCGCATAGAAGCTGGCGAAGAGGGCAAAGACGACGGTGCCGTTGGCCATATCCAGCAGGCGCGCCCAGCTTGCCACCAGCGGAAATCCGGCATAGCGGCGCGCGACCGCGGCGATGCCGCGCCAGGTGATGCCTCGCAGCAGCTCGCGTTGGCGTCGCAGCAAATGCAGCACCAGCAGCATTGTGCCGCTGGTCTGGCCGATGACGTAGCCGCCGATCAAACCTGGCGTGCCGGCGCCGAGCATGCCGAGCAGGAGCTGCGACACCGGTCCGCTGATGCCCTGGGAAATGCGGGTGCTGGCGATCTCGCGGAAGCTGCCCATGCGCGTCGCCGCAGCGACCATGATGTAGTAGCCGCCCAGAAAGACGAGGCCGACCGGCAGCAGCCAGCGATCGGCCGCAAGTGAGCCGAGCGATACTGCCGCCAGCATGTGCGCCGGCATCAGCCACGACGCCAGCCCGACCAGCGACGTGACGATCGCCAGTACGATGCCGCACAGTGCGAGAAGGTCGGCGTATTCGATGTCCGCCATGCAGATCGGGATGGCGAGTTCAAGGCCGAGACACGCGACAGTGCCGAGCGTCAGCAGCGTCGTGTTGTAAACGCCGAGCGAGCCGAACTGGGCGGGGGAAAACATGCGGGTGATCAGCGGCGTCATCAGCAGGCTGATTGCCTGGCCGGCGACGGTGCCGATAAGCATCACCGACACGTTCCGCGTGAACGCGCTGTCCGTGGCATTGCGGCGCAGCATCGGGAACCTGCGGTGCAGCAACGCGAAGACGCGATCCATCAATGCGGCATAGGCCGTCATCGGTGGGACATGTGCAGTAGCGATGGGGCGCGGCGTGCGGATCGCGGCGGTTGCGGCGGGAGGGGGCGGGTTCGGGTCCATGCCGGGTCTCGGGGTGCCGCACAACATGGTGCTGCACTGCGAAAAAACCGAAGCCGGATGACGGGGAAGTGAGCGAGACGGCGAAGATCGTCGCAGAGCACTGGAATGTCCGCCCTGTACGGCAATACACCGACCCTGACATCCCGGATCAGGAACGTTATCGTGCAGGCATGGCAATCCCCGACCGAGCGCCGAGCGACAAAGCACAGAGCTATGACGAGGCGCATTGCTGGCAATGCGGCGCGATCGCCGCGACGGCGACGGGATGCGACCTGTTGCTGGTGGCCGACCCCCGCTTTGGTCTGAGCGGTTACGGCTACCTGGTGAAGCGCGGCGCCCGGCAGGATGAGGTGCGGGTGCGCGTGCCGCGTTGCGGGCGGTGCCGCCAGCGCAGCGGGGTCTCGATTGCGTTCGTCTTTACCTGTGCGGGGCTTGGCGCCGTTGCGGGACGGGCGCTTCCGTTGCCGGCGGACTGGCATGCAAGCCCGCCAGGGGGCAGTGCGGGTCTGGCGATCGGGTTGGTGGCGGGGTTCGTCGCGGCCATGCTCGCGCTGGCTCTGTATCGGCACCTGGCCGGCATTCGTGCGGTGACGACGTATCCGCCTGTCGTGCGGCTGCGGCGGGAGGGTTGGCATTTCCCTTATCGCCCCGGGGACTAACGCCGCCCGGCCGGCGGCAATCCGTTCGAATCGCACACGCCGTGGCGAGACGCGAGCGAGCGCGTTGCGCTGACCAGCCCTTGGTCGCCACCCGAACGCAGAGTGCGCGATCCGACGTTTCAAGATAGCACGCCCTGCCGGGCGACAATCACGAGCGGACGGATACTATCGTGATTATCGCGTGACAACGAACCGCGTTGCGGCATACCGAGAAGCGAAAGTTCGATTCGCCGACTTCCGAGGCATCGGCTTTCAGAGCGAAGCGTGCCTTCAGCAGTGAGCGGGCGGTGCCTTTGTCCTTTTGGATCAGTGCCGGCGTGGTACGGGGCCGCTCGTGCAGGATGACTGAGAGAGCCGCATCCGGCGAACAATCGGATGTTTGTGGTGGCGCTTAGGTTCGTCCATAAAGCAATGAGCGTCGGTTTCCGGCGAACGTGTCAAAGGGGGCAACCGTGACGAACGTGGCGGCGCCGGTGAACGCGAGACGGGATGCTCATCGGGAATGGGGAGACTGGCGCAAGCAGATGGCGCACCGAATCAAGACTGTCGCCGAGCTTCGCGAATGGATCAACGTTACTCCGGCAGAAGAGGAGGCGATTCGCCGGATTGAGGGCAGGTATCGGTGGAGCATCACCCATTACTATGCCTCGCTGATGGACCCGGACGATGAATGCTGTCCGGTCCGGCTTCAGGCGGTTCCCAATCTCTGTGAAATCGAGGCTTCTCACAACGCAGGAATCGATCCGGTCGGCGACATGGAGTATCGCAAGACCAATCGCGTCATTCACAAGTACCCCGATCGCGTGGTCCTGCTGGTGACGGAAGTCTGCCCGGTGTATTGCCGCCACTGTACGCGGAAGTACCACACGACCGACGTGCACGGAAGCTATTTCGGCGAAGCGGAGGCCAAGCCCTTTGACGAGGATTTTGCCTATATCGCCGCGCATCCGGAAATTCGCGACGTGCTTCTGACCGGGGGCGATCCGCTGGCCTATCCTGATGACAAGCTGAGGCCGATTCTGCGCAGCCTGCGCGCCATGGAGCATGTTCAGATCATCCGCATCGGCAGCCGCTTTCCCGTCCTGCTGCCGTCACGCATCACGCCGGAATTCTGCCAAATGCTGGAGGAATTTCATCCGGTCTGGTTGAACACCCATTTCAACCATCCCAAGGAGATCACCCCAGACTCCGCCGCCGCATGCGATCGATTGCTGCACCATGGGGTGCCGGTCCAGAACCAGTCGGTTCTGCTGAGGGGCATCAACGATACCCTTGAGACAATGCGAGCGCTGGTCCATGGTCTGCTGAAGATCAGGGTCCGGCCATATTACCTGTATCACTGCGACAATGTGGTAGGGGTGTCGCACTTCATGACCGACCTGGACACCGGCCTGCAAATCATCGAAGGGCTCACCGGTTTCACGACGGGGTTTGGCGTACCGCAATACGTCGTCACGACCGATCTCGGCAAGATTTCCGCTGCCCGCCAGGTGCTGCACCAGACGGGGAATGGCGAGGTCTGGGTGGAGAATTACAAGAAGGAAAGAAAGAACGTGGGTCCGTTGTTGCGTTGATCCCGCCAGGCCAGGAACGATACCCGGTCATCGCGGGGCCGGAGGATTGCCGGTGGCGGCGACTTCGAAACAGTAGCTCTGCCGTGCGGGCGATTTCCGTTCGTGCAGGATGAAGTCCCCGACCACCGCGAGCCGGTTGAACGCGGCATAGTTCGGTGTGCCCGAATGCCAGAGGTAGCCCGGCATGATCACCATGAGCCCCGGGCGCGGGAAGATCTTGACGGAATCCTTCTTGGTCAGGTCCATCAGCAACGCGTTGAATCGGGGATCGTGAAGCTGCAGGATCCCGCCGTCTGACCGGAAATACTCGGCGGTGCCGCCGTACTCCACCATATCGCGGTCCGAAAAATCGTCGGTCCGCACGTAATAGACGGCCGAAACGTGCGCCAGATGATTGTGCGCGGGCACGAACTGGTTTGGTAGCGAATACACCGGGAACATCAGCATCTCCGCGGTATAGTCGCCAACGATGCCCTCGGCGGACAGCCAGTGGTTCAGGCCGAATAA
>Ga0335075_10011228_pt1 | contig 13547 bp, 10 predicted proteins | sample Lox_Sample_24_FD_206723 | JGI IMG/M metagenome (GOLD analysis project Ga0335075, IMG submission 206723) | Soil microbial communities from Loxahatchee National Wildlife Refuge, Florida, United States - Lox_Sample_2.4 | ecosystem: Environmental > Terrestrial > Soil > Wetlands | place: USA...
TCGAGAACGGCCAGGGTTCCCGGGTCATCGGGGCCGCGATCCGGCTCGCTGCGCCTGGCGGCCTCACGCAGCACGGTGAGGGCTTCCTTGCTCTTGCCGGAAGCCGCCAGCGCCCGGCCGAGGCTGACCCTGGCGGCGATGGCAGCCGGGTGACCGGGACCGAGCACACGGTCCCGGCCGTCCAGGACCCATTGCGAGCAGTGCACCGCGTCAGCTGCCTTCCCGGCCGCCAGCAGCGCGTCGGCGAGCTGCCCGCCCGCGACCAGCGTGTCGGGATGCCCCTCGCCGAGCAGCCGTTCACAGCGCCCGGTGATCTCCTGCCACCAGGTGACCGCCGGGCCGGCCAGCCGGGCGCCGGTCATGCTCTGCCCGGCCGCCAGCAGCACCCGGTGGCAGCTGCCGCCGGCCCACAGCACATCTGCGGCATGGTCCAGCAGGCTCGCCGCGCACGCCCGCATCCGGTCGGCCGCCCAGGACCGGGGCTGATCCCTGGGCCACGCATCGAGTACCGCATCCGCCGCCGCACGCACCGCCCGGCCAAGCAGATCCGGGGAAGCCGCAGCGCGAACCGCAGCCTGCAACGAAGCATTCATCCACAGAGCCGGGTCGCCGTCTGGCCCGATGCAGACAAGCCCGGCGCGTTCGAGGGCCAGCGCCGCCTTCCACGTGTACTCAGGGTCCGGCGGGGACCCACTGCCGTCGGCGAGGTACCTGACGGCGGCGGGCGCGGTGAGCACGGCGCGGGGAATCCCGTGACCGTCCAGCAGCGCGGCGAGCACGAGCAAAAGCCAGGGGCCGCCGCCAGGCAGCAGTGCTGCGGCATACTCCGCCGACAGCACCCAGGTGACCGCCGCAGTCGGCGGCTCGCGCCCGGCAGCCGCCACCAGCCGCGCCCGCTGCTGGCGGAAGTAGCGCTGGTAGTCACGGCAGCCGGTACCCGAGTGGGTCATCACCGCGGCGGCCTGGCCGAGCGCGGTCGGCTCGCAGCCCAGGCCCTCGGCCAGGTCGTAGGCCCCGCTGCGCTGGTCCGGGTCGGTGGTCAGCCGACCGTGCAGGTACGTTATCGCCTCGCGCAGGCTGAAGACGTGCACCGGCACCGTGACCGCCTGCTGCCCGCCCGCAACGGCCCCGGCGTCTGCGGCAGTAATCAGCAGCCGGCCAGCCGGACCGCCTGGCCACAGGCCGTCCAGGTCCGCCGCATCACGCAGGTCATCCAGGACCACCAGCCACCGCCGGGCCGTGCCGCCCAGCCACCCCAGGAACCGGGCGGCCACGGGCTCGGCGTCGTCTCCGTCATCCAGCCCCAGCCGCGCGGCGGCCGCGGCATACCCGGACAGGACCGAGCCCCGGTCCGCCGCGTTCACCCAGGCCAGGAACTCAACTCCATGCGACCGCCACAACAACCCGGCCAGATGAGACGCGAGCTGGGTCTTCCCGCACGACTCCGGCCAGCCGTCCGCATGCCCCGCGTTTTCCCAGCTGGGGACGAGCGCCACTGCGGCGCCGGGTATCAGCAGGGACTCGATCTCCGGCACGCTGTCCCGCCGGGCCGTGAAGGCGTCAGCGAGCGGCGGGATCACCCCGGTGCGGGCCGGCCAGGCAAGGCTGCGCACCCGGTTTCCCGCAGGCGGGGCCGCCCGGGCTCCGGCCGGGTCCATGCGTGCTGCCATCAGCGGGTGCGGGCCGTCGTGCCTGCTGTCGGCCATGCTAGTGGTACGGGCCATGAAGGGGGCATGATCATTCACGTCCTCGCCGGGCTGTTCGCTGGGTCAGGGATCTGGCAGGGACAACAGTGGCGAATAGGTGGCATGCAGGTCACTCCCCGTAGCCGGGACTGCGTGGTTCCCGGGCTGAGGCTGGCATTGGGCTGCGGAACCGGGTAGCGCCAGGGCGGCGGCCTCCCGCTGATCGTCGGCACAGATCCTGGAGGCCGGCGAATCCGTTGCCTGCTGCGCGGTCCGCGAGGCGGCCGAGGAAGTCGGCGTTGGCATCGATCCCGCCGACCTCGCCTTCACCCACGTCGTCCACCACAGCAATCCCGAAGGCCAGGGGCGGATAGGGTTCTTCTTCACCGCCGCGCGATGGACCGGTGAACCCTTCAACCGGGAACCGCACAAATGCGCGGGACTCCGCTGGGTTCTCCGTGGCTCACATGATGTTGTTCCATGTTGCGCTGCTTAGAGATCTGGTGGTGTTCTCGGCGCGCCTCCTGGGCTGAGGTTCTCGTTGTGGCATGTTGCGCATCGAGAGAACAGGGGGACGTAGTGCGAGTGTTTCCGGTGGTGCTGCCGTCCGGGGAGAGGTACTGGACGGTGCTGGATGAGCAGTTGGCGGTCGTTGAGGCGGCGGATGCGTTCTTGCGGCATGCGCGGTTCGGGCGGGATCAGGCCGAGCTGACGACCAAGGCGTACGCGAGCGCCGTGGCACTGTTCCTGCGGTGGTGCGCGCGGACGGCACGGGACTGGCGGGCCTCGGCCGGGGACCTGTCGCTGTTCATCACGTGGCTGCGGTTCGCGCCACGGGAACTGACTGGCGCGGAGGCCCCGGCTCCGGGCACGGCGCTGGTGCTGGCCGGGCCGGGTGCCGAGCCGGTGCGCACCCCGGCCAGGATCGCCAGCATCCTGGTGGGCGTCCGGGCGTTCCTGTGCCATGCCGTGAAAACCGGGGCGGCACCGCCGGACCTGCTGCCGCTGCTGTATGAGATCGGCGACATCCGTGACCTGCCGCTGGAGGCCCGCGGGCCTGGCCGGCCGGTGGCTTGCCGGCTGAAGGCGCAGCATCGTGTCAGCGTGCCCCGGACGCGGCGTGACCGGGCCGCGGACGAGGAAGTGCTCGCGCTGCTGCGCGCGTGCCGGTGCGCGCGTGACCGGTTCATCGTGGTGCTGCTGGCCCGTGCCGGGCTGCGGCGCGGCGAGGCAGCCGGGCTGCGCCGTTCGGACATGCACTTCATGCCCGACTCGGCCGCGCTGGGATGCGCGGTGCAAGGCGCCCACGTGCATGTCGTGCGGCGGCTGAACGCCAACGGGGCGTGGGCGAAGTCGGTGCGCCAGCGCTGGGTCCCCGCCGATCGCCTGGTCGTGCAGGCCTACGACCAGTACGTCATGGAGCGCCTGGCGCTGCCGCACGGCGACCTCAGCGATTTCGTGCTAGTCAACTTGTTCCGCGGCCGGCTCGGCGAGCCGGTGTCGGTGGACGCGGTGACGGAGCTGTTCGGGCGGCTCGGTGACCGGGCCGGCCTGCCGCGCTCGGTGACGGCGCACATGCTCCGGCACGTTCTCTCTGCTTAATGACCGTGTAGCGATTAGTTCCGGAGCCCTGCTGGAGCTGTGATTTCCGGCTGCGGCGGGCCGTGTCGTGTTTCTATCGTTGCGGTTCGTGATCTTGAGCTTCTTTTCGTCCCGGGGCTGGGAGTCCTGGGACATCGCGAGCCGGCCGCTGATTCCCGAGCGGATGCCGGTGCTGGTCGATGACGATCTCCTGTTCGAGGACGGCCCTGCGGCACCACGGCCGACGACGGCGGTGAACCAGTGGCTGCGTGAGCTGCCGGCGAGCGGCTGCCCGGCCCCTGGCTCGTGGGAGAGCTATGCGAGGGTGCTGAAGGAATGGGCCGGTTTCCTGGCCGTGCACGGAGTCGGCTTGTTCGACTCGCGGGAGCGGCTGAAGCTCGCGCTCGGCAAGTACGCCGAGTACCGGGCGGCCGGGCCGGCGGAGCGGCGGTTCGCGGCGACGACGTGGGGCCGGCACATGAGCGTCCTGTCGCTGTTCTACCGGTGGGCGTTGGACGAGGGGCACGCTCAGGCCGAGCCGTTCACCTACCGGACAGCGCGGGCCCTGTTCGCAGGGACGGGCCGCGAGGTAAAGGTGAACCTGGCGGTCCGCCGCACCCCGAAGCCGCACGTGACGGTCAGGTACCTCGAGCCGGACTTCACCCGTTTGTTTCTGGACGGGTTGCGGGGCCTGGCACCGGACGGCGGCCCGGACCCGTATTACCGGGGCCGGGAGCTGGCTCGTAACGCCGCGGTCGGGGAGCTGGCGCTGGCGACCGGGCTGCGGGCGCAGGAGTTCAGCTCCCTGCTGGCCTGGGAGATCCCCCCGATGCCGTCCCGTCCGGTGAAAGGGCCGATCCCGTTCCCGGTCCCGGCCGCCGTCGCCAAGGGCCGGAAGTTCCGCACCACCTGGATCTCTTACGACGCCCTGGCGGCCGTGCACCATTACCTGGACGTCGACCGGCCCGCCGTCGTCGACGGCGCGGACTGGCGGCCTCCGGCCCGGGCGGGCGAGCCGCTGCTGGTGACCGACCCGGACGAGCGGGGCGGACGGGTCAACGGGGTCCGGCGCCGGTGGGAAACCCTTACCCCCGGCGAGCGCCGCCGGCTGGTGGCACCGGGCGGCGGAACGTGCATCCTGGCGGCGAAGGCCGGAGGCGGGCCGTTCACCGCCTGGGCATCGCTGTTCGAGCGGACCTCAGACCGGATCCGGGTCCGCTACGAGCCGAGGTTCCCGCACGTTTTCCCGCACCGGCTGCGTCACAGTTTCGCGATGCGCACCTTGGAGTACCTGGTCAGCGGTCACTACCGTCAGGCCGCCGAGGTGGCCCGGGCCACCGATCGCGGGAGCGGCCCGGACGCGGCGCTGATGCTCTACCTGACTAAGGCCGACCCGCTGCTCGTGCTGCGGGACCTCCTAGGCCATTCCACTGTGCTGACCACGGAAAAGTACCTCAGAAAACTGGACACGACACGCATCTACCGGGAGGCCTACGAACGCTCCGGCCCTGGCGGCGGGCAGGCCGCTGACGCCGAGGCCGGGCGTGAGGCCGGCGCCGAGTTCGCCGGCGACCTGGACGGGGGTGAAGGCTGATGCCCGCGACCGTGCAGGATGACCCCCTGGGCATCCGGTGCGTCTTCAGCGATGGCAGCACCGCCCAGTTCGGCATGGGCGGGCTGCCCTGCCCTGGGCTGGCCGCTGACCTGCTGGCAGGCCTCGCCGAGCTCATTCACCCGCACGGCAGCGTCGACACCGCGGGATCGGCCAACCACTACATCCTCGCGTTCCGCGAGATGACGCGCAGGCTCTCGGCGGGCGGGTTCACCGGGCGGGCCGCGGACCTGCGCAGGGCGCACCTGATCGAGTACTGGATGGGCACGACCGCGGGCCGGGAGTCCTGCACCCGGCGGGCGCTGGAGGCATTCGCCCGCGCCGGGGGCGCCATCGATCCCAAAGCGGCCGAGCTGGTGGCGGGCCGGAACTTCAACCCGGTGTCCTTCCGCAGGCCGCTGCCGCCCTACCGCGAGGCCGAGTGGGAACGGCTGGCCTCCGCCTGCGCCGAGGCGGCCGGCACTGCGTTCGCCGCCCACAAGGAGGCCCTGGCCGCCGCCGCCCGGGGCACGCACCCGGGCGAAGGCGGATGGTCGCGGGAGAACCTCGCCTGGCTGCTGGCCAAGACAGGCCCCGTCACGGCTGCCAGGCTCGGGCAACTGGCCGGCTGTTCCCACCATGTGGTCCTCAAGCGGGGCGGTTTCCCCGAGGTGAGCGCAGCCCTGTTCCCGCCGCTGGACACCGTGGTCTCCTACCGGCTGCTGTTCGGGATCTGCTCGGGCATCGTCCCCGACGGTATCGACGACCTGGTCACCAGCGACATCGACTGGGCCGGGGACGCATCGGTCCTGCTGTCCTACGTCAAGCGCCGCACCTCCGCGGAGAGCCTGCACCTGCCCCGCCGGGCGGTCCGGCTGCTGGAGCAGTGGCTGGCGCACTCGGCGCTGCTGCGCAGCCTCGTCGGCCCGGACGACCGCGAGCGGCTATGGCTGGGCACCTTCCGGCCCGGCCGCAGCTCGCTGATCAGGGAGATCGACCGGGGCGCCATCCAGCGCTGGGCGCAGCGCCACAACGTGACCAGCGACGACGGCGGGCCGCTGAAGATCCACCGGGCCCGGATCCGGACCACCCACCTGTCCATGCGGGACAAGGCTTCCTGGGCCGGCCGGGGACGGGCGACGATCGACCCCAACCACAGTCCCGAGGTCGAGGGCGACCACTACCTGACCGCGGCCACCCCCGCCCAGCGGCAGGCCGTCGAGGCCATCGTCGCCGACGCCCAGCACGACCTGATCAGGAGGGCGCACCCGCCGGCCGTCCTTACCGAGGACGAAACCGCAGACCTGGCCCGTGACTACCCCCAGTTGGTCTCCGCTCTCGCGCTGGACGACACGGTGATCGCCGAACTCGTCGGCGGGGAGCGCGACGTGTTCACCGCGGCCTGCGCTGACCAGCTGTCGGGCCTGCACGGGCCGAAGGGCCAGCCCTGCCCGGCACGGCCCTGGGTCTGCCTGCTCTGCCCGCTGGCGGTCTTCGCCCCCCGCCACGCGGTGAGCCTGCTGCGGCTGAAGGCGTTCTTCTCCCGGCAGTGGCAGCAGATGCCCGCCACCCACTTCATGGCCGTCTTCGGCCCCTACTCCCAGCGCGTCAGCCAGGTCCTGGACCGCTACGACCCCGCCGTCCTGGAACAGGCCGCCCGTCACGTCACCGGCGACGACGCCGGCATCCCGCTACGACCCGAGGAGCGCACCCGATGACTACCGCCCTTCCGGACGGCCCGCTGCCGGGAAGGTCCCCGTTCGCTGGCGCCGACGTCTGCCAGCATGCGAGGCTCCCGCTCCCGGCCGGGGCCCGCAGGCCGGTGTTCGACGATGACGGCTGGGACTTCACCGACGTGGCTGGCCTGGCTGTCTCGGTCCCCCTGTCAGTCCGCCGCTTCAGCTTCGCGCAGATCGCCAGCCCGCGATGGCGGCTGGTCGCCAAGGAGCTAATCTTCGCGATGCTCGCCCCGCGGCACGAGGCAGTCACGGTGCTGCCTCGGGCATACCGGACACCGGCGCACATCCGGACCGCCAGCGCCCGCCTCGGCGAGACGGCACGGTTCCTGAACTGGCTCGCCGGCCAGGGCATAGCCAGGCTCGACGAGGTCGGCAACCATCACTGCGAGGCATACCTTTCCCACCGCCGCCACGTGCTCGACGAGCACGGTGCCGTGGTCGGCGAGAACGGACCCGGCGTCCGCCGCTCCGCCGCCCAGGTCATCATCGACCTGCTCAACTACGGCGAACTGTTCACATCTGACCGGCCGCACCCCGGCCTGCGGCCCTGGGGCGGCGCCACCGCCACCGCGGTCGCGGAGATGCCCAGCGGCCGAGGGATGAACAAGACCCCGCCCCTCACCGATGAAATCCTGCAGCCCTTCCTGGCCGCGGCCCTCTACCTCACTACCGCCATCGGCCCGCACGCCGTCACCTTGAACCAGCAGGTCAGGGAAGCCGACCGGCAGTGGGGCCGCCACGCCGCGGGCGAGTTCACCAGCCCGTCCCGCGCGCCCGTCGCCGAGATCGCCCGGCTACTGGAGCGCTACCAGCACGACGGCGCCCCGCTGCCCATGCTCCCCGGCTACCTGGCCGACGAGCGGCTCGCCGCCGGGTGGCGGCCCGACGATCCACTGCTCACAGTCGGCCTGGGCACGCTGGCCCGCCAGGCAGGCATCAGCCAGTTCAGGCCCGGCTGGCTCAGCGAGCTGAGGGCTCCCATCGAAGCCGCCGCCGAGGCAGTCGGCATCCAGGAGATGTTCGCCCGCGACGGGACGCTCGTCGACCGCGCCGACGGCCAGGGCCAGGCGCCCTGGGCCCAGCCCCTGCACCGGTCCCAGGCCGTCGCGCTAGTCGGCGTCGTCCGCACATCGGCCGCCGCCGTGATCGCAGCAGTGTCGGGAATGCGCACCAGCGAGCTGATGGAACTCCAGGTCGGCTGCCAGCTCCCGCCCGAGGAGCCCCTGCCCGGCCTGGTCCGCTACCGGCTGGCCGGCAAGCTCGTCAAGGGCCAGCCGCTCGGCGGCACCCGCGACGAGTGGGTCGTCATCGAGCCGGCCTACCAGGCAGCGGGACTCGCCGAGCAGCTCCACGACGACCCCGCCGACGGCGCCCCCCTCTTCGGCCGCATCGCCTTCCCCGTCCGCTACCAGTGGTTCCGGAACTGGGTGAACGGGCCCTCCGGCCAGCGGCTCGGGCTGGCCCCCATCCCTGACTCCCCGGTAAGCCTGCGGGCCCTGAGAAGAACGCTCGCGGTCGAGCTGGCCTACCGGCCCGGCGGCGTCCTGGCCACGAAATTCCAGCTCAAACACATCGTGACCGCAACAACAGAAGGGTACGCATCCCGCCCGGGCGGGGCACAGGCCGAACTGCTCGCCGAGGTCAACAAGCACGAGAGCGAGCGCAACCTCACCCTGCTCTGGGACGAGTTCCGCAACTACCAGCAGGGCATCATGCCCGCCGGCCCCGGTGCCCGCGAACTGACGGACTTCTTCGCCAGCATCGACGCAGGGGTCGACCCGGCACAGGCCCCCGCCGCGAAAGTGCAGCGCAGCGACCGGGAGATCCGCAGCCTCCTGACCAAGCGCGCCAGCGTGCTGCACCTCGGTATCTCTAACTACTGCTGGTTCGCAGATCCGTCCAGGGCGCTCTGCCTCAAGCTCGCCGGAACCCCGGACGGAGACAAGCCCCTCATCGGAATGTGCGACTCGGCCCGCTGCCCGCAGGCCACCCATCACCCCTGTCACCGGCCCGTCTGGGCCGAGCACGCCGAGAACACCAAGACGTTCCTCGGCCAGCTCGGCCGGGCGCAGAAGGCCGAAAAAGCACGTCTGCAGGCCGAGCACGACCGCGCGGCCCGCGTCCTGGCCCGCATCGATGAAGCCTCAAGGGGAGAAGCGGAATGAGGCTCAGCAGGCAGCAACTCGCGGACAACGAGGCGAAGATCAGGGCCGCCATGAACCGGCTCCTGGACGGCGACATCCCGCCCGGCGGGAAATGCGACATCAAGACCCTCGCCGGCGCTGCCGGCGTCGACCGCACCGCCTTCTACGGCACCCGTCCCTACGCCCGCCTGCGCACCGAGTTCGAGCAACGGCTCGGGCAGCTTCTCGATGCCGGCGAACGGCCCGACCCCCGCGACGCCCAGGCCGCCCGGCTCAAGGACGAGATCACCCGGCTGAAAGAACGCCTCGCCCAGTCAGGCGCCACGATCACCGAACTCGCCGGCTTCCGGGACCAGGCGCTGGCCCGGCTCGCCGCCCAGCATCACGAGATCACCCGGCTGCGCCAGGAAGTACAGCTGGCCGCCCGCATCCGTCGGCTGCCAGCCCCCGCACCGTCCTTCAAGGAACAGCAGCGATGACCACCATCCAGCCCCGCGAACCCGGCCTGGCCGGCGCTGTCCGGGCCGGCGCCGACGGGCTCTACTCCCTCGAAGCCGCCTGCGACCTGGTCATCGGCTCCGGATGGCTGCACCGCGACGACTTCAGCTCCTTCGTCAGCACCGTCACCGACGGCGTCACCGAACTCGCCCACATCGACTGGCAGTCCGTCATCAGCAACCGCGATGCCGGGCTCCTTCCCTGCGGCAGCGGGGAGAACCGGCTCCTGAGACTGGCAGCCAGCATCGCCGCCGGCATCCCCGTCGACCTCAACGACACCCTCTGCGGACTCGACCCGGACAGCATCAGCCTCGTCGTCCGCGCTGTCCGTCACGCGAACGGGCAGCGTCCCGCCGATCAATCCGGCTTCTGACGATATGACGTGCGTCACACGCAAGGCCGGAAATCGCCACACGGCCCGTCACCATCAGCGCGAAAGTCCCGCACTCGGATCGGCCAGGCAGAATCGCTACACGGATCCCCTGCACACGGCGAGTGCGGAAAGAAGGCACTGGTTCGCCAGCAACCTCGCCGACAGCGGGGCGACGGTGGACGAGATCGCGGAACTGCTGGGGCACTACCGCCTGTCCAGCAGCGACCGGTATCTCCACCCGGCTGGCCAGCGTCTGCGCAAGGCCGTCGACCGGGTTGCGGCGCCGGCCGGCCTGCTGGCAGGCGGCCGGTGAGCGCGCGGGGGCAGGCGATCGCGGCGCCGCCGCCCCGCCGGGCGACGGGGACGACGCGTCGTGGTTCTGGACCATGGTCGACGCGGGGTTCCTGGCGGAGATCGGCTTCGACGCGCAGCGGAAGGTGCTGTTCCCGCCGGCCGGCCACCCGCTGCTGGGCTGGTCTCAGTGCCAGGTCACCGACTGCGTGGTCGTGATCTTCGCGACCCAGACGTTCTGCTCAGGGTGCAAGAGGCGGTTCGCCGTGTCGGGCCTGCCCGTGGAGGAGTTCTCGGCGATCCCGCGGCCTGCGGACCAGCCGCGACGGCGGATGGTGCGATCGTGCCGGGTGCCTGGTTGCCGGCGCCCGTGGATCGATGCCCCGCGGGCGCTGTGCTCCGCGCATCACTGGCAGAAGAGCAGGGTGCACCGCTGTTCGCTGGAGGAGTTCCTGGCGCGCACCGACCTGGAGCCGCTGCCCAGCCTGGGAGCTTGCGCGGTCGCGGCCTGTTACCGCAACGCCTCGGTGGCCAGGTCCATGCTCTGCCACGCGCACAACTGCCGGATGCTCGACGCCCGCCGGGCCGATCCGGGCCTGGACACCGATCACTGGCTGGCGACCCAGACCGCGATCCCCGAGGGAGCCGAGGTGAGCTTCCGCGGCCTGCCGGACCTGATCGTCGCGCAGGTGCTGTTCGGACTTCAGCAGCGCTGCCGGGACGGCGCCCTGACCCAGCACACGCGCCTACGCGCCCTGACCTCGTGGCTGCGTGCCGCGCGCGTCCCCTCGCTCGACGCCCTGTCCGCCGAGCAGGCTTCCGGAGCCGGGGTGGACCGGCTGACCTGCGGGCCGCTGACCACCATGATCGCCGCCGTCAGGCAGGCCCGGATGACGCCTGAGTCGGAGTACGCCAAGGACCGCTGGGACATGGCGGCGCTCGGGATGACCGGCTTCGTCGACTTCGGCGGGATCTCGCAGCCGTGGCTGAGGGAGACCGCCAAGCGCTGGGTCCGGCACGCCGCGCCGCAGCGCCGGGGCGAGAGGGCCGGGAACAACCTGCGGTCCCAGGTCCTCTACCTGGACCTGCTCTCCCAGAGCCTGCGGGCGCGCGCCGACCGGGGGAACGACCCGGCTGGCCTGGGCCGTGCTGACATCGAGTTCTTCCTCGCCCGCGCCGCCCGCAAGGAGCACCTGGGCGAGATCAGCGCGCACAAGCGCCGCCAGGTCATCATCACCGCCGGCAGCGTCCTCAAGCGCGGCCGTCTCCTCGGGCTGACCCGGCCGGGCGAGCCGATGCACGGCCTGGCCGATGACTTCGCGCTGATCAGGGGCGACCTGCCGTCCAGACCGGAACGCAGCGAGGCCGGCAGTGACCTTCCCCCTGAGGTGATGCGGCAGCTCTGCGCCCATCTGGACTGGCTCGACGGGCGCTTCGAGCGGGAGATGCGGGTGGCGATCGAGTTGCTCATCGACACCGGCCGGCGGCCAGACGAGGCCTGCGAGCTGGCCTACGACTGCCTGGCCTGCGACAACGACGGCAAGCCCGTGCTCGTCTACGGCAACAGCAAGGAAAACCGCCCGCAGCGCCAGCTGCCGCTCCACCAGGCCACCGCGGACCTGATCCGCGGCCAGCAGGCCCGTGTCCGGTCCCGCTACCCCGGCACTCCCGCCGCGGAGCTCAAGCTCCTGCCCTCGGTAATCCGCAACCCGCGCGGGCGCAAGGCCATCAGCGCCGACTCGCTCAGCGTCAACAACCGGGTCTGGGTCGATGCCATGCCCGAGATCAGGCTGGACGACGGGACAGCCTTCGACAAGTCGAAGATCTTCCTCTACGCCTACCGCCATACCTACGCCCAGCGCCACGCCGACGCGGGGGTCGCGGTCGATGTCCTGGCCATGCTCCTCGACCACGACACGCTGGAAGCCACGCGAGGCTATTACCGGGTCAAGCAGAAGAGACTGCGCAAGGCAGTCGACACAGTATCCCGGCTCCAGTTCGACCGCCACGGCAACCGGGCCTGGAAGCAGGCCGGGCAGCTCCTCGACGCCCAGCGCACCCGCCAGGCCGTCGGCGAGGTCGCGGTGGCGTTCGGCCGCTGCTCCGAGCCGTCCAACGTCTCCGCGGGCGGCGGCCAGTGCCCGCTGCGGTTCCGCTGCCTGGGCTGCGAGCACTTCAGCACGGACGTGTCCTACCTGCCCGAGCTGCGCAGCCTACCTCGACGACCTGCTGCGGACCCGGGAACGCCTGCAGGCGATGACCACCGCCGACGACTGGGCCAAACGCGAGGCGATGCCCTCCGAAGAGGAGATCACCCGCCTGCGGCGGCTCATCCGGCGAGTCTCGGAGAACCTCGAATCACTCACGCCCGGTGAGCAGGCCGAGATCCGCGACGCCGTCACCGCGGTCCGCAAGACCCGTCAGGCGTTCCTCGGCATCCCCCGGGTCCGCCAGCCCCTTCCCGACGTCCGGCCGGAGCGGCCGGCATGACCGGCAGCGCAACCGCCGCAGGGCGGATGACCAAAGGACGCCAGGCCGACTCCGGCCGTCGGCGGCAGCGCGTGCTCAACACCCTTGCCGAGATGACCCGCAACGGCGAGGCCGTCACCGTCTCCGCGCTCGCCAAGCGGGCCGCAGTCGACCGCTCTTTCCTTTACCGGCACCCGGACCTGCTGGCGCAGGCCCACGCCTCGGCGGTGCAGCCCCCGCCCGGGGGCGCCACGGCGCCCAGCAGGGCCTCGCTGCAAGCAGACCTCCTCGCCGCGAACGACCGCTGCCGGCGGCTGGCAGACCAGGTCCGGGTGCTGGAGCACCGCCTCAGCGCCGACCTGGGCCAGCAGGTCTGGCAGCGAACGGGAGTCGGCTCGCCGGCCGACATCGACGGCCTCCAGGCCCGCGTCCTCGACCTTGAACAGCAGAACCTCGACCTGAAAATCCAGCTCGGCGAACGCGCAGACGAGCTGGAAGCCGCCCGGTCCGCCAACCGTGAACTGACCAAGACCCTCAACCAGCCCGGGAGAACCCCGTGAAACGTCCATGCCGCTCACCCTGGGCGGCAGCCGGCCGTCCCCAGGTAACGGACCGGCTCCGCGCGTCAGAGCCCGGCCCGCTCGGTAACCGCGGCCAGGCGCCGCTCCAGGTGACTGCGGGCCTCGTCCACGTCCCCGGTGACGCCGCTCATCGCCACGGCCGCGGTGATGATCACGTCGGCAAGCTCGGCAAGCAGGTCATCACGAGTACGGCAGACTCCTTTCCTGCGGTTCAGCCCGTGCATGCCGATGAACGCCTCGGCCACCTCTCCGACCTCCTCCGTCAGCTTCAGCAGCCGCACCTCCGCGGGGACATCCCCGTGATAGGCATACAGCTGGCCAACTTGATCCCACATTGCTTCCTCCGGGGGCTGGACGCTCACCCGGCAGATTCTCCTCTGAATGGTGGCGCCGAAGCTGCGTGGTGCCCGGGAAACGCCGGCGCGGAACGGACCTGGTGCCGGCCGGCGGGAGCGGCCGGATCAGCGGCCGATTAGCCGCATGTCGGCTTCTTCGTGGGTGCTGCCGAGGGCCGGGGTGAGGTTGTCGAGGTTGCTGATCTGCCCGGCGGTCAGTTCGATGCTGTCGGCGGCGGTGTTCTCCTCGACGCGGGAGA
>Ga0335075_10011229_pt1 | contig 13547 bp, 13 predicted proteins | sample Lox_Sample_24_FD_206723 | JGI IMG/M metagenome (GOLD analysis project Ga0335075, IMG submission 206723) | Soil microbial communities from Loxahatchee National Wildlife Refuge, Florida, United States - Lox_Sample_2.4 | ecosystem: Environmental > Terrestrial > Soil > Wetlands | place: USA...
AGGACACGAGGATGATCGATCCCCCGCGACCCATCATCGGCAGCAGCTTCTGCACGAGGAACAAGGGCGCCCTGGCGTTCAGGGCAAATGTGCGGTCGTAGTGGTCCGGCGTGATCTCGGGCAGCGGTACCTGCTCGACCAGGCCCGCGCTGGACACGACGACGTCCACCTTGCCCTTCGCGTCCCGCACGGTGTCGGCGACGCGGTCCAGGTCCTCAAGCCTGGACGCGTCTGCGTCGATCGCGGTGACATTGGCGCCGATGAGTTGCACCGCCTCGTCGAGCGTTTCCCGGTGCCGGCCGAAGATGAACACGTATGCACCCTCCGCCTTGAACCGGCGGGCAATGGCGAGTCCGATGCCGCTTGTACCGCCGCTGAGGACCGCGACCTTGCCCTCGAGCCTCGACATAACCCGCCGTTCAGTTGCTTCGAGACGTGGGCGCCCAGGTCGTGATGGATATTTGCCCAGTACTCGATCACCTTCGGCTGCACGTCCGGGTGCACGCCCGCGTTGACGTGATTGACGATGTTGGTGATCAGATGCTCCCGCTCGGTGTCGGTCATGACGTCGCGGTACAGCATCCGCGGCTGCGCGAAATCGTCGTCGTCGGCGTGCTTCTCGTAGGCGTACCGGCCGATTTCCGCCGCCTCAACGCCCCAGCCGAACTCGCTCGCCAGCTCCGGGTTAGCCACCGGGCCACCGTAGGAGTTCGGCGCGTACACCGGCTGTGATCCGGCGTGGTGGTAGGTCATCGGGCCGTCCTTGTTGTACGAGTGGACGGCCGACTTAGGCGCGTTGACCGGCAACTGCTGGTAGTTAGCGCCGATCCGGTGCAGGTGCGTGTCGTGGTAGGAGAAGATCCGCCCCATCAGCATCTTGTCCGGGCTGAGGCCGGTGCCGGGCACGAGGTTGGATGGGTCGAAGGCGGACTGCTCGACTTCGGCGAAGTGATTAGCGGGGTTGCGGTCCAGGACCATCCGCCCGATCGTGATCGGCGGGTAGTCGGCATGCGGCCAGACCTTGGTCAGGTCGAAGGGGTTGAACCGGTAGTCCGCTGCGTCGGCCCACGGCATTATCTGCATCTCCAGGCGCCACTCCGGGGCGTTGCCGGCTGCGATCGCGTCCCACAGGTCACGCCGGTGGACATCGGGATCCTCGCCGGCCAGCGCCTTGGCTTCGGCGTCGGTGAGATTCTGGATGCCCTGCACGGTCTTGAAGTGGTATTTCACCCAGAATCGCTCGCCCGCCGCGTTCATCCATGAATACGTGTGGCTGGAATAGCCATTCATGTGCCGGTAGGTGCGCGGTGTCCCTCGATCTGACATCAGGATCGTGACCTGGTGCGCGGACTCGGGCGACAGCGTCCAGAAGTCCCATTGCATGTTGTTGTCCCGCAGGCCGGTGTGGGGCATGCGCTTCTGGGAGTGGATGAAGTCCTGGAACTTGCTGGCGTCCCGGACGAAGAAGACCGGAGTGTTGTTGCACACCAGGTCGAAGTTGCCGTCTTCGGTGTACATCTTGATCGCGAAGCCGCGAGGGTCGCGGTTGGTGTCCGGGCTGCCTAGTTCGCCGGCGACGGTAGAAAAGCGCACGAAAACGGGCGTGCGCTTACCCACTTGGGACAGGAAGGCCGCCTTCGTCCATCCGCTGACATCCTCGGTCACCTCGAAGAAGCCATGGGCCCCGCTACCCTTGGCGTGCACCACGCGCTCGGGTACCCGCTCGCGGTTGAAATGCTGAATTTTCTGCACCACGTAGTGGTCATGCAGCACGGTTGGCCCGCCAGGGCCAACGGTGAGCGAAAACTCATCGCTCGCTGCCGGGATCCCCGCGTCCGTTGTCGTCGCTGGTCGCTGGTCAGTCATCACTGCCCGCCCCCGTGTAAATCGTGCCTCAACCCGCTGGGCACGGCCCCTATTGACAGCTAAGCACAGCGGGGATAACTGGCCTCAACGAGGGGCATCGGGGAGGTCCGTGATGGGCAAATCTGAACCAAGTGTCGCCGTCATTACCGGTGCATCTCAGGGCATCGGCGCTGGCCTGGTCGGCGGGTACCGGGATCACGGCTGGTCGGTCGTGGCAAACTCCCGCGAGATGAAGCCGTCATCAGATCCGCAGGTCCTGGTCGTCGACGGCGACATCGCCGAGCCTGCGACCGCCGACCGGATCGTCGACCACGCGATGGAGCGGTTCGGCCACATCGACACGCTCGTCAACAACGCTGGCCTGTTCATCTCCAAGCCGTTCACCGAGTACACCCCGCAGGACTATGACCGTGTCGTCGGCGTGAATCTCACCGGATTCTTCTGCCTGACCCAGCGGGTTATCGCCGAGATGGTGAAGGCGGAACACGGACATGTGGTCAACATCAGCGCGTCGGTGGTCGACTACGCGCACTCCAGCGAGCCGTCGGTGCTGGCTTCGCTCACTAAGGGCGGGATCGCCGCGGCCACTAAGTCGCTGGCTGTGGAATACGCCACGCGCGGCATCCGGGTCAACGCCGTCGCGCCCGGCGTCATCAAGACCCCCATGCACTCAGAGCGGGAGTATGCGGCGGGCGCGAAACTCGCCCCGATGGAGCGGGTGGGCGACGTCACCGACATCGTGGACGGCATTTTGTTCCTGGAGTCAGCGCCGTTCGTTACCGGGGAGGTCCTGCACATCGACGGAGGACAGATCGCCGGGCGCTGACTCAAGACCGCGGCCGGCGAACTGGCCGGGCTCACGGCCAGGGCCGGGCGGGCCGGCGAATGCCTGCGCGATGGCCAGCCACTGGCCTGCGGCCGGGCCGGTCGCCTCGACAGCGGTGTCGGCGCGGTGCCTTCGCTGGGTGACCAGCAGGCAGAAGTCGATGGCCGGACCCGTGATGCGGTCTGCTGCACTGGCCGGACCCCAGGTCCACAATTCGCCCGAGGGCGCGACGAGCTCGACCCGAACCGGCTTGGCTGACATCGGGAGCCGGCTAGCCGCGTAGCTGTATGCCCGCGCGCCGACGCCGATGTGCGCGACATGCCGCAGGCGGTGTGTCGGCGCGCGCTGAACGCCGACGGTGGCGGCGACGTCCTGGCCGTGCGCCCAGGTCTCCATGAGCCGGGCAGTGAGCGCGGACGCCACGCTCATCGGCGGGCCGAACCACGGCACTCGCCGGGCCGGGTCGAGGCCTGCGAAGGCCGACAGCAGTTCTGCGCGTGACCGGCCGAACCAGTCCGCCAGGTCCGCCGCCGTCATCTGGTGGTACCGCGCCGCGATCGCGTCCGGGTCGGCGGCACCCGCTCCGGCCGCCTCGGCGGCGAACCGGTCGGGGTCGGTCGCCGAGGCGACCGCGACCTGGTCGAAGTGGGCGAGATGACTGACTTGATCGCTGATCGTCCAGCCTGGCGCGGGAGTCGCCCGCTGCCAGTCCGCGGCCGTCAGCGGAGCGAGCATCTGCCGGAGCACGGCAGTCTCAGCTGTCAGGTCGTCGATGAGCACGCCAAGGTCGGCTGGCATCACCGGGCTCCGGTCAGATGAGGCGCTACCAGTAGTGTCGTCGTCCGCCGACGCCCCGGCCAATCGCTCCCAATAGCGCGAGGATCAGGCCGACGACCAGCACAATGACCCCGATCGTCCAGAGGATCCCGATGCCGGCGACAATACCGATAATCAGCAGGATGAGTCCAAGTATGATCATGTGAACTCCCAGCTTAGTAGTGTGTAGTCCGCATCCACTACCACGGAATCCTGGCGCCAAACATGACGCTTACGCCTCGGCCCCGGAGGTCAGCTGGCGCCGCCCTTCGCCAGGCGCAGGAGCTCGTCGAACGCCTCCACATTCCCCATCGCGTCGTTGACGGGATTGTGGTCATGGGCTGTCCTCCTGAACCGCTTCCAGCGCTGCGTGTCGCTCCAGTCGCGGTTCAGGCCGGCCCAGAAGTCGCCGATCCGGCGGGCAGAGTGCCCGAACGGATTGTCCATGCCAGCTCGATCGAACATGCCAGCTATCCACTGCCAGTCGTAGGCAGGGTTATCGCTGACGAAGACAGGCCGTCTGCTACCCAGGTGCTCCGTCAGCCAGGCTGCAAAGCTCTCGGCGACTTCATGGTCGGACGCGAGGCGCTCCCCGACGATGCTGATCGCCGGGTTATCCGGATCCGGAGTGGCATCGAACAGGCGTCCGTGAAACGTGTCGCGGGTGTCGTAATGAACGGCGCCGAACTCGGTCAGCACTCCGCGCACCGCGCTGGTGCCGCGTGCCTCACAGTCGACGAAGATCCATGGCGTGTTGCTCATACTCCCCCATAGCGTACGGAACTAGTACGACCGCGGCAGGCCGAGTACGTGCTCGGCCAGGTAACTGAGCACCATCTCCTGGGTAACTGGGGCGATGCGCATGAGCCGGGCCTCACGCCAGTAGCGCTCGACGTGATATTCAGTCGCATAGCCAAACCCGCCATGCGTTTGCACCGCGGCGTCGGCGGCCGCGAAAGCCGCGTCGGCGGCCAGGAACTTGGCGACGTTGGCCTGCTCCCCGCACGGCTCGTCGTTGTCGATCCGCCATGCCGCTTGCCTGATCGCCAGTTCCGCGGCGGCCAGCCGGGCGTGCGCTTCGGCGAGCGGGAACGAGATGGCCTGGTTAGCGCCGATCGGTCGGCCGAAGACCACGCGGTTCCCGGCGTAGCTGACGGCGCGGCGCAGTGCTGCTTTCCCGACGCCGAGTGCCTCGGCAGCAATCAGCACGCGTTCGGCGTTGAGCCCGTCCAGCAGATAGCGAAATCCGCTGCCCTCGTCACCGACCCGGTCGGCGGCATCGACGTACAGACCGTCGTAGCTGACCTCGCACGAGGCGACGGCGTTCCGGCCAAGTTTCGGGATAGGCCGGATACCGACCGCCGGGTCCCTGAGATTTGCGACGAACAGGGTCAGGCCGTCCGTCCGCCGCGCGCATTGCCCGGCCGGCGTGGTGCGGGTCAGCAGCAGTACCCGGTCAGACTCCAGTGCTTTCGACGTCCAGACCTTTCGCCCGGTGATGCGGTAGCCGTCACCGTCGCGAACCGCCAGCGTGCTGATTGCCGTCGTGTCGGTGCCCGCGTCCGGCTCGGTGACGCCGAAGGCGACGTGCAGCTTGCCGCTGGCAACCGGCGGCAGGTACCTGCGCTTCAGGTCCTCGCTGCCGTGCCTGACGACCGGGTGCATGCCGAAGATGGACAGGTGAATGGCACTCGCGCCGTTCATGCAAGCGCCTGAAGCTGCCACTTCCTCCAGGACAATCGAGGCTTCGGTGATGCCCGCGCCGCCGCCACCGTAGTCGGCCGGGATGGCAACGCCGATCCAGCCCGCCTCAGCGAGAGCGTCATAGAACGCCCACGGAAAGGTGTGCGTCGCGTCCGCTTCGGCCCAGTACTCATCTCCGAAGCGCGCGCAGATTTCCCTGATGGCCGCCCGGATCGGCGCGTGCCCCGTATCGTCGCTGAACTCCACCCGCCGTTCCCGGGATTACCAGTACTGGGTCGTGGCGCCCGAGCTGTTGACGATTCCGCCAGCCATCTCCGGCGGCTCGAATACCGACTGGATGGCCACCCGGCCGGGACCCTGCAGCACTAGCCAGACCGACTTGGCCTGCCACCGGGCGGAGCTGAACCAGTAGTTACCGCGCGGGTACTCGAAATGCAGGTGCATCCGGACACTGCGGTCCTTCCAGATCAGCCCGCTGGGCTGGACCAGGATCCGCTCGCCCTCGCGTAGATCACGAATGAACGTGTTGCCAGGCGCGTGCAGCAGCAGCAGTCCGGGGCCGCCCTGGGCGCCGAACCGGTCCATGGTCTGGCCGAGTGGGTAGTGGTACTCCTGGTCGTCTCCGTTCCGGGTAGCAAACCAGATGCCAGAGCTCTCCCAGTGGTAGCCCACGTTGGCGGTGGCGACCAGGAACCTGTGCTCGACCACGTCGATGGCGTGATTGGCGGGCAACGGCACAGCCAGGGTCTCGCCGGGGTGATCGGCGGAGATCGCGAGGTGGCCAGGTCCTGATGCGGTCATCATCAGCAGCGGCATACCGGCCAGCATCCGGTTCCAGCCGCCGGCCATCTTCATCATGTCCAGGCGCACGCTGGGCTCGGCGTGCAGCAGTACGTGGTGGGAGAAGTAGACAGAGTCCTGCGGATCCAGCTTCATCTCCGCCACCGGCACGTACTTGCCGCTGATCTGGCAGCTGGACCTGTTGAAACGGATCCGGGCCATGTCCTTGATCGGCGGCTGTTCAGCCCACCCGGACTTGGTGACGCGGGCCCGGACATCGGTCGGCGCGCCGCAATGCGGGCAGGTAGTGCCACTGCCGTCGCTGGCGATGCGGCAGTACGGGCAGGTGTAGGTCGGCGTTGACATGTCAGCCGCCTTACTCAGAGCCGTGATGGACGTACATGGACTGGACGCCGACCCGGCCGGGGCCGGTCATCTCGGCGAGGTACATGTTGTGCGAGCCGAGCATCCCGGTTTTGAACCTCTGCTGGACAGTGTTCATCTGCACGGACGAGTCCTTATACAAGAACCCGCCCGGCTCGACCAGGATCTTCTCGCCTTGCTGCAGCGTCTTCTGGAAGACATTGCCGTACCCGTGCAGCAGGAGCAGGCCCTGCTCGCCGCCGGTAACGAACCTGTCCATGTACATGCCGCTGCCGCCGTGCAGCACGTTGGCCAGTCCCTTGATCCGCACGAACGAATAGCTGAGCGAGTGCGTGCCAGCCAGGAAGGCGTGCTCGCGAACGTCGATCTCGTGTGACGGGTGAATCGGCAGGACGACGACCTCGCCGGTGGCGTCCTTCGACAGCGCGATCCGGCCCGGCCCGTGCGCGATGCTGAGGATATGCGGCATGCCGCCGACCATGCGGCGGGCGCCGCCGCCAGTGTTCATGGCGGACAGCGGGACGCCGGGCTCTTTCCACAGCATGACGTGGTGCTCGAAGAACACCGAGTCGCCTTGAGCCAGGGCCAGCTCGGCGACCGGGACGATCTCGCCTTCGATCTGGCAGGTGGAGTTGGAGAAGCGGAACTCCGTCATGTCCCGAAGCCGAGGCGCCTCAGTCCAGCCGGAGTCGGAGACGAGGTTCTGCTTGTCGAGCGGGGCGCCGCACGTACTGCAACTGGTCCGCTCCGGTGGATTCTGAGCCTTGCACCACTGACATTCGATCCTGTCCATCCGGGCAGGCCTTTCTGCTCGAGGCGGGGGGTGTTTTCCGGGCGCGGTGTGCGCGCATTACCCGGATGTTCGGACACAGCAGCTGATACTGGCTGTGATCGTAGCGGAATGCTGAGATCGGACTGCTGATTATGTGAGCCGGGGCTTATGACCTGCGCAGCTTAGGACTGGCGCGGCGCGGCGGGAGTGCCGCACTCGGCGCAGAACTTTGCCGCCGGCGCCAGGCTGGCGTTGCAGTTGGTGCAGTGCTTCTGCGTCGGGGTCCCGCATTCCGGGCAGAACTTCGACCCCACCGGAACCGCAATCTGGCAATTGCCGCAGGCCATCGTGGCAGGAGCGGCAGCCGGCTCGTGCGGCGCCGGTGCGGCGGGCTGTGCCGGCGGGGGCGCGGCCTGCTGCGCGCCCGCGGCAGCCTGTGCAGCGTAGCCCTGGCCACCGCCGGCGAAGCCGGGGCCGGCCGGGGGCGGGCTGTACGGGGCCTGGGCAGGCGCTTGCATCATCTGTCCGGCCATGCCCATGCCGGCGCCGAAGAACATTGGCGTGACGGCCGCGCCGCCCTGTGCCATTCCCTCACCAGCGCCTTGCAACGCCTCGGCTTGCGCCGCCTGCAGGAAACCGCCCGCCAGCCGGCTGTACGCGGTGTCGCCGGCCAGCTTCTTCAGCCGCGCGTTGTCGTCGTCGTCGAGGTTCACGTCGACATTGCCGAGCCGGGTCAGTGAGATGCCATAGTCGGCCAGCTCGCGGTTGGCGGCCTCGAGCGACTGCGCCTCGATCTCGGGGCTGTGCATCGACAGTCCGAGGATCGGCCAGGTGCCGGACATCAGCTGAGTAGTAACAGTCGTACGGGTAACTTTCAGCAACTGCTGGGTCACCCATGCGGTCACGGCCTGGTTGTTGGTCACGTCGACTGTGCCGACCAGGTTCAGGATCAGCTTCGTCGGGTCGTTGACGCGCAGCGCGTACTCGCCGAACGTGCGCAGCGTCACGATCAGCCCGGTCTGCGGGTCCTGCACCTCGTCTAGCCGGCCGCCGAACCTGTTGTTGGGGAACTCGCGAGTGCCGACGAAGTAGATCTCCGCCTTGAACGCGTTGCCGCCGGTCGCCCAGTCCACGAACATGCCGAGGAACGGGAGCTCCTTGGCGTCCAGGGTGTGCTGGCCCGGCGTGAGAACGCCCATGATCTGGCCCTGGCTGGTAAAGACGGCGACCGCATCAGGCTCGACGATTGCCCTTGCGAACTTGCGGATGTTCTGATCAGGCCACTTGAAGACAATCTGGCCCTTGGAGCCATCTGGCGCTGCGATGAACTCGCGGCGAGCCTCGTTCAGAAGTCCCATGGGTGTTACCCCCTCCTACCCGGATTGTGACGCTCGCTGCCGCCCTCGTCACGCCTAACGGGATGATACTTCGGGTAGTTGCAAATACCCCCAGAGTTGACAACAGCCAGCCTGGCCCAGGCTGGCGGATGCACGACCGCTCCGCCGACACACGGGCTCCGCGTAATTAACACAGATCGTCCGGCTATACCACGCTTAACCGACGGCATACTGGCGATAACAGGACTTCAAGCGACGAGCTGCGGAGGTGACAAGTGGGGATCGGCGGGGCGCTAGCGCAGGCGCGCAATGCGGCCGGACTGACCACAGCTCAAGTAAGCGAGCGCACCCGCATCAGGGAAACGATCATCCGCGATATCGAGCGCGATGACTACTCAGCGTGCGGAGGCGACTACTACGCGCGCGGGCATATCCGCGCGATCGCGCGGGTGGTCGGCGCGGATCCGGTACCCCTGATAAAGGAGTACGACGCCGTTCATATGCCGCCGCCCGAGCCGGCGGAGCCGGAAGATCAAGGCGACGGTCCAGCCTGGCGGTTCCCTGGCTGGCAGCGCATCGCCGGCAGCGCTGCTGGCGCGAGCGACGTTGATCCGCGTACCCAAGGCGGGAACGCGCACCGCGCGCACGCTGCTGCCGGAGACGACTCGGACACCAACCCGGAACCTTACGATCCGGGCATCCTCGGCTTCCGCACGACACGGCCGACGAGCCCTGGCGTGCCCGGCGGTATCACCGCAGCGGAGGCATTCCGGCCGCGGATGCCGCTGGAGCCGCCCCGAGTGGTGCCGCGGCGAGTAGTAGCGCTGGCTGTGGCCCTGCTCGCGGCCATCGGCGTGCTGATTTACCTGCTGGTGTCTGGGGGCCCGGCGCCTTCGCCTGCGCTGACCGGCCACCACACCCGGGCGCACCACCCGACCGGATCGGGCGTCACCGCGCACCGCACCGGCAACAGCGCGACTCCGTCGACGTCGGCGACGCCATTGGCGTCTGCCGTGCCGCTGGCTCCCGCGAGCGCGGCCGCGTTCGGCCCGAGCGGTCCCGGCGCTGGCGATGACCCGCAGCAGGCCTCTCTGGCCATCGACGGGAACGACAGCACGGCCTGGCGGACCGACTGGTACGCGACGGCCAATTTCGGCGGTCTGCAGTCCGGCACCGGCCTGCTGCTGAACATGGGCAAGCGGGTCAGCGTGAGCAGCGTCCGCATTCAGCTGGACGCGGCCGCAGGCGGCAGGCTGGAACTGCGGGCCGGCAACACGTCTGTGCTCGCTGACCTGCCCGTCGTCGCGCGGGCACACGTGCCCGGCGGACCGATCACGGTGCCAATTGGCTCGCCGGTAAGGGCGCGTTACCTCCTGATCTGGTTTACCCGGCTGCCACTCGACAGTTCCGGCACGTATCGGGCCAGCATCTCGAACGTCACACTGTCCGGCACAGCCTAGCGACCTGAGCAGCTAGCGGCTCCGCCGTGCCGAGCCGGTTATCGATCACCACGTGTGGCGCAGCCGGCCTCTCATGCAGCCGCATGCTGGCCGCGAATGTGGCGAAGCCGGCCAGCTTTCCCGAGTCCCGCTCAAGCCCGCGTGCACCCAGCCGGTGCCAGAGCGTTGCCGGGTCCGACCTGACCCAGACCAGGAGGACTGGCTGGCCGCCGAGTCCGCTGACCCATGATTCCCACCGCTGCGCGTCGTGGATCTGCCGGGTAAATGGCCCGGACAGGATTACCGGGCAGCCAGCTGACCGGATTTCCCGCGCGGTGTCGGTCATACCGGCGTACTCATGCGTTTTAACATGCTCGTCGTACCAGCGGCCCTCGCGCTCGCCGGGCGGCCGGCCGGCCTCGGCAAGGATGGCCGCGACGAACGGGCCGTACATCGTGTCCTTGTCCAGCAGCGCTGGCACCGGCGTGAGTGCAGATAGCAGCAATCGCGCGACTGTGGACTTGCCTGCCCCCGGCGCGCCGGCCACGACCCACGCTCGGGCTGGCTGGATCGTCACGGCCAGAGACTACCGCCGGCCACGATCACCTAACCTGGCAGCAAATGCCGACGCTTGGAACCGCGAGCTCTGCTACCGGCGTGATCAGCCTGGTACTGCTCAGCGCTGTGGTCGTTCTCGGGCTCTTGCTCGACCGGCGCGTCCGGCTGCCCGGCTTGCCGCGGTTCGCGGGCCTGAGCCTGCACCGGTACGCGTCACTGATTACTGTCGGCTTTCTTGCGCTGCACATCATCACGGCTGTTGCCGGTCCGTATGCCCGAATCGGCCTGGCGGCAATCGTCGTGCCGTTCGCTTCGGCTTACGCGCGCAGCTGGCTGGCCCTGGGGGCGGTCGCTACTGACGTGATCATCGCGATCGTCGCTACCAGCCTGCTGCGGCGCCATCTGAGCTTCCGTGCCTGGCGCGCAGTGCACTGGCTTGCCTACGCGTGCTGGCCGTTCGCTTTCGCGCACAGCATCGGGACAGGCGGCGGCATGCGCGGCGGGCGGCTGCTCGACCTGGCGGTGGTTTGCGCCGTCGCGGTGACGGCGGCAGCAGGCTGGCGGGTGGCGGCGGCGGTTCTAGACTCGCCGGCTGCGGCGCGTCAGCCTGGCAAGCCCAGCGGAATGGTGCGGCCGCCGCTGGCCAGGCCGGGACGACCCGGGCTGACGACGACCCGGCTGAGCGTCGATCCCGTCGCGTGCACAGGACACGGCTTGTGCGCCGAGTTGCTCCCCGAACTCGTCGCCCTCGACCGGTGGGGCTACCCGCTGCTAGCCGATCAGCAGGTGCCAGCCAGCCTGGTGCGCAGGACCAGGCGCGCAGTCACTGACTGCCCGGCGCTCGCGCTGAAGTTGACCGGGGAGGCTCGCGTCAGCCAGTCGGACTAGCATTGCGACCTATGCGATTCGCGATCTCGATACCTCAGTTCTACGGCAACGGCGAGTTCGACCCGGTCGCGTTCCGTACCTACTGTCAGAGGGTCGAGGAGCTCGGCTTTGACAGTGGCTGGACGCAGGAGTCGACGCTGGGCATCTCGCCGCAGCTCGGGCCGATCGAGACGATGACGTACGCGGGGGCGTGCACGCAGCGGCTGCGGCTGGGCTGCGTCGTCTTCGTGTCGACCTTGCATAGCCCCGCGCACCTGGCGAAGAGCGTCGCGACCCTGGACCAGCTCAGCGGGGGGCGGGTTGAGGTGGGCGTCGGGACGGGCGGGAAGCACCGGCCCTTTGGCGCGTTCGGCATCACCGGTGATCGCTACGTCGCACGGTTCACCGAGGGCCTGGCGGTGATGAAGGCGCTGTGGACGCAGCAGAGAGTCAGCTTCGACGGCGAGTTCTGGCAGCTCACCGACGCAGCCATGGAGCCCAAGCCGTTCCAGAAGCCGTACCCGCCGCTCTGGTTCGGCGCGAACGGCGAGTCGGCGCTGCGGCGGGCGGTGCGCCTGGGCGACGGCTTCTTCGGGGCGGGTTCGACTCCAACAGACCGGTTCGCCGGACAGGTCGAGGTAGTGCGTGCAGCGCTGGCCGAGTCCGGCCGCGATCCCGGCGAGTTTCCGATCGCGAAGCGGCTCTACATCGCAGTGGACGACGACGCCAGCCGTGCGCGCTCGCGGATCAACGACGCGATGGAACGGCTTTACGGCCGGCGCGTCCCCGACATCGAGGCCGCGTGCGTCGCGGGCACGCCGGCCGAATGCGCTGCCGAGGTTGCCAGGGTGGCCGAGGCTGGCGCGGAACTGATCTTGTTCACGACGATGTTCGACCAGGCAGTTCAGGCCGAGCGGCTCGCCGCGGAGGTAATTCCGCGGGTGGCTTGAGTATCCGGAACGCGCGGCGGGCGTAGCGTCAAACTGACCGGGGGGGGGTGAGTTCGAGCCCGGACATCGAGTCGATGACAGCCGGACCGAAGCTACGGTCGGACGCGTGGAAGTCTGCAGTTACCGTTTTGCAGGCGGTTGAGCCTCCGTTCGTACCTCGGTGGTTTCTCAGGCTGCATAGGGGTCGCCGGCCGTCTGGTAGGTGCGCCCGTTGGGCAGCTGCCAGGTCATGTGTCCTGGCAGGAGCTGGTGCAGCTGCCAGCCGGGTGTTTGCTTGGCGCGATGGTGCCGGCGGCAGCACGGTGCCAGGTTGCAGGTACAGGTCCGTCCGCCTTTGTCGTAGGCGACAGTAGCGGGCCGGCGCGCTGCAGTGGACCGGGCTGGCACCAGAACTGGCCGGCTCGCGGACGCGATCTGCCAGCTGGTCTCCGGCACCTTGCTCGTGCGCGGGCTGATCGTCGCCGGCTGGCTGGGCGCCGGCAGCGCTAGCTGGATTGCGGCGGTCGGCTGCTAAGCCGGGCAGCAGCGATTCGACTGGGCGGTCAGCAAGCAGCGCCAGGTAGGCCGCGGCGCGCAGCTGGCCGATAGTGCCCGCTGCGCCGTTGTCGTGCAGCCAGCGGGCCAGCGCGGTCAGCCGGGCCAGCGCGGCGATGACCTGGGCGGGCGGCAGTTCGCGGCCGGCCAGCGCGGCGTTGCCCGACGACTCATCCCAGGACTCAACGTCGGCGTCCGCGCGAGCGTCCCGGCGGCGGCGGACCGCGGCGCCGGGATCGGCGGCTAGCACCGCCTGGCGCAGCCGCGCCCGCAACTGGCCGGTCATCCACCCGCCCGCTCCGGCTCGGCCCAGCAGCCGGCCAGCGATCTCCCGGGCGGCCTGATCACTGGCCAGCACGCCGAGCTCGTCGACGTACACGCCCGCCTTCGCCCAGTCGATCTCGCCCCGGTGCAACGCGGCATGCACGTCGTTAAGCCGCTCCAGCCCGCGTGCCAGTGACAGCAGCCGGTCAGCGGAGCGGCCAGTCAGCGTCAGCGCCGCAGCCAGTTCATCGCCGACATGCTCGCTCAAGTCAGGCCTGCCGGTGTCGTGTGACTGGACGGCACGCCGGCGATCTAGCGCCATAACTGCGGCGGCCTCCCCGGCTGCCGCCCACGACGACATCCGCCGCCACGCGCACAGCACGCCGATCAGCTCTGACTCGCCCAGCTGATCGTGGCCGTCAGCGGCCGCCGTGGCGACCGCCTCACTGA
>Ga0335075_10011230_pt1 | contig 13545 bp, 15 predicted proteins | sample Lox_Sample_24_FD_206723 | JGI IMG/M metagenome (GOLD analysis project Ga0335075, IMG submission 206723) | Soil microbial communities from Loxahatchee National Wildlife Refuge, Florida, United States - Lox_Sample_2.4 | ecosystem: Environmental > Terrestrial > Soil > Wetlands | place: USA...
CGATTCCGACCCAGTCTGCGACACCGCGTTGGCCATCGACCGCGCAACTAGCGATGCGGTGGAAATCATAGTCGCGACCCAGGGCTACGTCTACATGATCAAGGCCGGTCCCAACCAGTACAAAATTGGCCGCACGAACTCGCCGACACGTCGGCATCGCGAAGTAGCCGTCAACGTGCCCTACGCTACCAAGCTCGTACATTCGATTGCGACGGACGACCCGAACGGAATCGAAGCATATTGGCACCGACGCTTTGACGAGAAGCGCCTGGCAGGAACCGAGTTCTTCAAACTCAACGCCGCGGACGTTGCTGCGTTCAAGCGCCGGAAGTCCATGTAACGGCGGCAGCGTCGCGCATCAAACGACACGTCGGCAACCTGACAGCGATCCCGATCTTACCGCCTTGCGTCGCCAGCGTGCTCGATACGCTTCTCTCACGAGGACGCGGCGGGGAGCGTCCTTCGACAGGCTCAGGATGACAGGGTGGCTCAGGATGACGCGGTGGCTCAAGATGACAGCGTGACAAATCGCGCTTAGCGACAGCGCCAGCGGCGGAAAGCCTTGTAAAATTAGGACGACTACTTTTTGGGATGACCGGGAGTCGAACCCGGACGCCGATTTCTCGGCTGCAGATTTTAAGTCTGCTGTGTCTGCCAGTTCCACCACCATCCCGGGCGGCGTCTACTGCTGGTAGCGTTCGACCGTGTCGGCCGAGCGCATGCGCACGGCGTCGGGATCTTGGCCGGCGTCCCGGCGCGCGCGACGCTGACGTAAGAGATCGTAGTAGCGATCGAGTTGGACTTGCACGTCTTCGAGCCGCAAGCGATCTTGCGGCGTAAGTTTTCCGCTGTCGCCGCGCTCGAGCAGGCGATGCTCTTCGTTTACGAGGTCCTCGATGTGCCCGAGGATTTGCGTGTCATCCATCCCCCCGGCAATCCGGGGCCGCTCGGGCTTCGTCCTGCCCGATCGACCTGCTGGAGGAGATACCCCAGCAGCAGATCGGCCGTGGTGGCGGTAGCCCGGTCATGGCCGACGAGATCGAGGACGGTCTCGAGGATGACGATGCCGGCGGGAAGGATGTCGGCGCGCTGGGGCTTCATCCCGTCGAGTTTCTTACGCTCGTCGAGCGGCAATCCGCACAAACGCACGAGCGCGCGTTGCAAGTCGCTGCGGGAAAGCTCGTAGCTCTCGAACAGCGTCTTCTTCTTCCCGCGAATCAACGAGGCGGTCGTCGTCGCGGATCCGCCGACCAGCGCGAGGTGTCCGACCTTCGGAAAATCGCCGAGCGGCGCAAGCGCGTCGCGCGCGATCGTGCGCGCCGCTTCGATCGTATCGAGGTCGACGACGCCGTCGCGTCCCCCGAGCAGCGGGAGCGTCTCGGTCAGGCGCACCGCGCCGATTTCGAGCGAGATCGTACGCGACGGTTCGGGTCCGTCCCCGACGGCATATTCGCTGCTGCCGCCACCGACGTCGACGACGCCGAGTTTCTCGTCGTGCAAAGGACCAAAGGCCGTGATCGCGCCGCGATACGACGCCTCAGCCTCTTCTTCACCGCTGAGTATCTGTACCGGAACGCCGAGCATCGCTTCAACGCGCGCCGTAAAGCGATCGCCGTTCTCCGCACGACGCACGGCGCTCGTCGCGATCGCGAAGAGCCGCAGATAGTGGCCGCGCACGGCGCGCAGATGCGAAGCGACCGCGTCGAGCGTGCGCTGCATCGGCTCTTCGCCGAGCGAACCGCGTTCTTTGAGCCCCTCGCCCACGCGCGTTCCGATCGAACGCGCGAGATCGACCTGCGGCGTGTCGGCCACCATATCGGCCAAAACGACACGCGTCGAGTTCGTTCCGATCGAGATGACGGCGTAGCGTCTACTCAAAGCGAGCGGCGCGCTTCTTTTTACGTAAGAAGTGTCGCTCGTGCGCCGGCACGCCGTCGGCGTCGTTTTCCCAATCCTGCGTGCTCTCGAGATAGCGCGCGATCTTGGCGTCGAGCTCGGGCTCGTCGATGGGCGGGACGATCGTGACCATCGGCCGCCGCGTGCCGGGATGGCGCACGAAGGCGATGGCCTTGCGCGATGAAGCGCCGCGGTCGTAGTCGACGCGATGCGCTTCGACGTCGCCGGCCGGGGCGCTCGCGAGCTCGCCGCTTTCCAGCCGCACGGTCGCGCCGAAGGCGTTTACGTTGATCACGAAACCGTAAACGCGTTCGTTCACGGAGTCGACAAGGGAACCGGCGACGGAAGCGGACTCACGAAGACGATCTCTTCGTGCGGTGCGACCAGCCGCAGCCGGTCGTGAATCTCGGGAACCGCACCCTGCGGGTCCTGCAAGCGCCGAAGCTGCCGCTGCTGCCACTCGCGATGCGCTTGGAGTTGTACGATGTCGGTCTGCGTTACCGCCAGCTCGTGTGCCAGCGTGAGATTCTCGTGGACCACGCGAGCGAACTGGATCGCCGCCAGGGTAAAGATCAACAGTGCAAGAGCCGCGCCGCCAACGCGGCTGAGGAAGCGCGCAACGAGCGAAGCGCGCATGCGCTTCACCGGGCGGGTAACCCGACCTCGCCTTGACGCTCCGTTTGCCATGCGCCTATCCGGCGATACTTCCGATAGCGAGCCTCTTGCAGTTCCTGCGGCGACAGCCGCGCCAGCCGTTCCACCGCCGTCGACGCCGCGCCCAGCACGGACGCGATGACGCTTGCGGGATCGCGATGCGCGCCGCCCAGCGGCTCGTTCACGATCTCATCGATAATACCAAACCGCAGCAAATCTGCCGAGGTCAGCCGCAGTCGCGATGCAGCCTCCTCCGCCTTGCTCGCATCGCCCCAGAGAATCGCGGCGCAGCCCTCGGGCGATGCGACCGAGTAGACCGCATGTTCGAGCATGATCACGTGATCGGCGATACCGAGCGCCAGAGCGCCGCCCGACCCGCCCTCGCCGATCACCGATGCAACGATGGGCACGCGCGCCTCCGTGAAGGTGTATAGGCAGCGCGCAATCGCTTCCGACTGTGCATGCTCTTCGGACGAGATGCCGGGATCGGCACCCTTCGTATCGATGAACGTGACGATCGGCAGACCCAAACGCGAGGCCGTGTGTGCTAGGCGCTGGACTTTCCGGTATCCCTCCGGCGTCACCATCCCAAAGTTCCGGCGCAGGTTCTCCTTGGTATCGCGACCGCGTTGCTGCCCGATGGCCATGACGGGGCGGCCGCGCAGCAATGCAAAGCCGGCCACGATGGCCGGATCGTCGCGGAACTCGCGATCGCCGTGAAGTTCGTCGAAACGATCGAATTGCGAGAGGTAGTCGAGCGACGTCGGGCGGCTGGGATGCCGCGCCATGTTGACCTTCTCCCATGGCGTGAGCGATCCGAAGAGCTCGCGCTGCAGCGACTCGTATTTTTGTTCGAGCGCAGCGATCTCAGGCGAGAAGTCGACCGGCCGGTTGACGTTGGCGTCGCGCAGATCGGCGATGCGACGCTCGACTTCGAGCAAGCCGCGCTCTCGCTCGACGATGACGTTGCCGCCGTTCATCCTCTTCGAGCCTGTCCCGCGTTCGCCGAAGGCCCGCACACGTATTGCAGCAGTCGCACCAAGGTCGACTTGAGATCGGCGCGGCTGACGACCATGTCGATCTGCCCCTTCTCGAGCAAAAATTCGGCCGTCTGAAATTGGTCCGGCAGCTTCTGACGGATCGTCTGCTCGATCACGCGCCGGCCGGCAAAGCCGATCATCGCTTTCGGTTCAGCGAGAATGACGTCGGCTTCGAACGCGAAAGACGCCGACACGCCGCCGGTCGTGGGGTCGGTAAGCACGGTCACGAAAAACTCGCCGTCGTCTTTGAGACGCGTCACCGCTGCCGTCGTCTTGGCCATCTGCATCAGCGCAAACATGCCCTCTTCCATGCGCGCACCGCCGGAAGCCGTGAAGACGATGCAGGGTAAGCGCCGCTTGCGCGCTTCTTCCAGCAGCAGTGTGATGCGTTCGCCGACGACCGTGCCCATCGTCCCGCCGCGAAAATGAAAGTCCATGACGCCGAGCGCGATCTCGAAGCCGTCGATCGAACCGATGCCGCAGACGACCCCCTCCGAGATGCCGCTCTTCTCGCGATCGCCCGCCAGCTTCACCGGATAGGTCTTTTTGTCGACCCAGCCGAGCGGATCGCCCGGGAGCACGTCGCTACCGATCTCCGTAAAGTCGCCGTCGATCAACATGTTGATGCGGTCGTACGCGTTCATGCGGAAGTGATAGCCGCACTTCGGGCAGACGTCGAAGTTGGACGCAAGGTCGCGGCGATAGAGCACCTCGCCGCACGAGGGGCACTTCGTCCACAGCGCCGCGTCTCGCGTACCGGCATCTTTGCCGCGCCGTCGCAGCAACCAGTCCGGAATCGCCACTCAGGTGCGCTCCGGGAAGAACCGCGCCGCGTAGAGCTTGCGCAGCTGCTTGAGGTAATTGAAGATCTCGCGTTGATTCAACTTCGACTCGCCCACGACTCGATCGGTAAAGACGTACGGAATCTCGATGGCACGACCGTAATGCGCCTTCGCAATCACCTCGAGACCGATCTTGAATCCGATTGGATCGAGATGTACGCCCCGGAGTGCTTCGCGCTTGACCAGGAAATAGCCGCTCGTGAGGTCTTTGACGTTCGTCAGCGGGCGAGCGAGCGCGCACGCGACACGCGAGGTGATGATACGGCGCTTCGGCCAGTTCGCGATGCCCCCGCCCTTCACGTAACGGCTTCCGATAGCGAGGCCGTACTCACCCGTTTCCAGCGCCGCAACCATCAACGGCAAGATGTTGATGTCGTGGCTGAAGTCGGCGTCCATCGCGCCAAGCGCCTCGGACTGCGGCCGGGCGAACGCCCAACCCTCGATCACGCCGCTCGAAAGGCCGAGTTTCCCGGGCCGATGCAGGCACCGAACGGGCAACTCGCCGGCGAGACGGTCGACGATCGCACCGGTACCGTCGGGCGAATTATCGTCGACCACGATGATTTCGCCGTCGAGGTTGCTTTTTTCGAATACGCCTGCAATCGCACGGAGCAACCGCTCGATGCCGCCGGCCTCATTATATGTCGGGATGACGAGGGAGAAAGGAAGTTTGGCCATACTCGCCCGAGCCTATACGACGGGACGAGCGGGGTTTCCGTTTACGTCACGCGGGTCGCGACACCCTTACCGGCGCGTTTTGACGCATACATTGCCTGATCGGCCCGGTCGAGCAAATCTTCCGCGGTATCGGCATCTTTCGGGTACGCGGCAATGCCGATGCTCGCACCGACCCTCAGCGATTGGCGGTCGTCGAGCGGTACGCGCTCGGAGGCCGCCTCGATCAGACGCTCGCCCAAGCGCATCGCGTTCGCGTCGTCAAGCGACGTAATTTGCATGACGAGAAACTCGTCGCCGCCGACACGAGCCACGACGTCGCCTTCGCGCAACACGGCGCGCAATCGCGTTGCCGTAATCGCCAAGAACTCGTCGCCGACCGCGTGACCGTACTCGTCGTTGATCGCTTTGAAGCCGTCGAGGTCGACGAAATAAACGACCACTTGTTCTCCGCTGCGCTCGGCGCGCGCGATCGCCAAGCGGAGCTGATCCATCGCGTACCGGCGGTTGGGGAGTCTCGTCACCGCATCGACGTATGCGATCTCCTCGAGTTCGTCTTCGCGGTTCTCACGGGCAAGCGAGGCGCCGATCATCGTGGCAGCGATGCGCGCGAAGTCCAGATCGGCTTCCTCGAACGCTCGCGAGCGCGTTCGCCGCGACATCAGTGCAAGTCCACCGACGGCAACGCCATCGGCGAACGCCGTGACCGCGATCAATGAACCCCAACCCCAACGCGCGTGCGCAGCGTCGCCCCTGAATTCATTATCGTGATCCCAAAACGCGACGATCTTATTCGTGCCGAAGACGTGACGCGTGTACGACTCGCCAAACGGGAACGCCGTCCCTACCGGAATGCTGTCGCCGACGGAGTGGGTGATCCGAACTTGATCGCCCTGAATGCGCGATACCGTCGCGCCCTGCAATTCGAGCGTCCGCATCGCGTATTCGAGTGTCTCGGTGATCTGCCGGTCCACCGAACCCGCGTGCAGCGCCGCGATGCGAGCGAGTGAACGCAGCCGCTCGCGCTGCACGGACTCGCGAAACTCAAGCTCGCGCTCGTGCGTGACGTCGCGCGCGATCACGTACACTCCCTCGAGCCGGCCGCGCACCCGCATCGGCACGGTGTCGACGTGCATCATGACCGATGATCCCGTCTTCGTGCGCATGGCCGCGTCAAAGGTGAGCGAGACTTCCGAGAAGAGCGGCTGCCCAAAGCCCACGTGCTCGATCGCGTCCTGCGCCGAAGCCAGCATCTCGAGCCGCGCGCCTTCGAGCTCCTCGGCGCGATACTGTGAGACGCGCTCCAACATCCCGTTGGTTCGCACGATCCGTCCGCTCTCGCTGATGACGGCAACCGCATCGGGATGAAAGTCGAACATCGAGCTGAATCGCTCGCGGCTTTCTTCCAGCCGGAGAATCATCTCGCCCCAGCGCCTCTCCGCCGGCCGCGCGACGCGCAGATACAAGAACAACACGATTGCAATCGCAACCAGGCCGATGCTCATTGCCAACAGGCGAATGAACGGACGCCAGGAGTCCCCGACCACGAGAGAGAGCATGACAATCGCGGCGACCTGTACGAGAAGCACGCCGACGATTGCTGTGGCGCCCATTGCGCCGGCGCTTCGCATCCGGCGGACGCTTTGGCGCTCGACCATCTACCTACATTAGTCGCCCGTAGGGAGCGAGCCCTATCTCTCTAGGAGATAGCTCAGGATCGCGACGCAGGCGAGGGCGGCCGTCTCGGTGCGCAGGATCCGCGGGCCGAGGGAGACCAGGTGTCCGCCCGCGGCGTGCGCCGCCTCCGCCTCGCCGTGTGAGAAGCCGCCCTCGGGTCCGACGACGACGAGGATCCGCGACGCCCCGGCGACGATCGCCGGCAATGCGTCCCGCAACGGCCGCGGCGCCGCGACCTCCCAGGGCACGAGCACCGCGTCATAATCGGGGAAGACGTCCCGCAGCGCCGTCAACGAGAGCGGCTCCTGCACCGCAAGCACGCCGGTACGGCCGCTTTGCTGCGCCGCGCCGCGCGCCAGCCGGCGCCAGCGTTCGAGCTTCGCGGGCGCGATGCGATGGACGATCGTGCGTTCGCTCTCGACCGGAATCAACCGGCGCACGCCCAGTTCGCTCAGCTTCTCGACCACGAAGTCCATCTTCTGCCCTTTGGGAATGCCCTGCGCAACGTCGATCGCGTACGAACTAGCCGGCGCCTGACGTGGCTCGCGAAGCTGCGCGTACAAACCGTCGCGCACGTCGAGCACGGCGTCGAATACCGTTCCGGCCGAGTCGACGATCTCGATCGCGTCGCCGCTACGCAAGCGCAGCACGTTGCGGATCTTGTGCGCGTCGCTCCCTTCGATCGCTACGTCCTCGCCGGCGTGATGCACGTCGAGCACGAAGAAGCGGCGAGCGGGCATCGCGCCTTCCCTATTCGGGACGGAACGCGTCTTTGACGCGGTCGAAGAAGCTCTTCTCTTCGATGACGTCGCCGCCGGCTCGGGCATATTCTTCGAGCAGTTCGCGCTGGCGTTTGCTCATTTTCGTCGGCACGACGACGTGCACCGTGACGTGATGATCGCCGCGCTGTGACCCGCGCACGGAGGGCATGCCGTGCCCTCGCAAACGCAGGGTCGTACCGCTTTGGGTTCCGGCCGGAATCGTGAGTTGGAGCTGGCCCTCGAGCGAGGGCACGTCGATCGTCGCGCCAAGTGCCGCGAGTGGAAAGCTGACCGGTATGTCGATCAATGTCTCCAAGCCGTCGCGTTTGAAAATCGGATGCGGAGCGACGCCGAGGTAGACGTAGAGATCGCCGGCCGGCCCGCCGCGAATCCCGGCCTCGCCTTTGCCGGCGATGCGAATGCGCGAACCGTCGTCGACGCCGGCCGGCACTTTCACGGTGAGTTTGCGCTCGACTTCGTGGCGGCCGCGACCACCACAGGTCTCACACGGGTGCACGATCACGTGGCCTTCGCCTCCGCATGCCGTACAGGTGGTCTGCGTAACGAACTGCCCGAGCGGCGTCTGCCGCACGGTCCGCATGATGCCGCTTCCATGACAACGCTCGCATCCGGCGACAAGCGATCCCGGCTGCGCGCCGGAGCCCTTGCACGTCTCGCACTGCGCCAAGTGCGAAAACTGGATCTCTTTGGTCGTACCGCTGAATGCTTCGTCGAGCGTGATCACGAGATCGTAGCGCAGATCCGACCCGCGCTGCGGGCCGCTCCGGCGCGGCTGCGCCTGCGCGCGCGCATCCCCGAAGAACATGTCGAAGATGTCGCCGAAGCCGTTGGGGCCGAAGCCCGAAAAGCCGAAATCCGCACCGCTCGGTCCGTTACCGTTCGCCGTTCCAAAACGGTCGTAGTGAGCGCGCTTCTGCGGATCCGAAAGCACCTCGTAGGCTTCGTTGATCTCTTTGAAGCGATGCTCCGCGCCGGCCTTGTCTTCTGCGACGTCGGGATGATGGCGGCGGGCCAGCGTGCGGTACGCGCGTTTGATCTCGTCGGGCGACGCATTGCGCGCAACACCGAGTAGCTCGTAGTAGTCCTTGGTGGGCATCGGTTCGGGGCGAGTTTCCTTACTTTATTTCAACGTCGGAGAGGCGCTCGGATAAGGTATCGGCGGTTCCCGACGCCAGCGCGACCAGGCGTCCGTACGGCATACGCCGAGGTCCGAGGATCGAGAGCATTCCGATTGCATTTTTCCCAAAACGGTACGGAACCGTGATGACCGAGAGATCGGCTAGCTCATCGAGGCCGAGCTCGCTACCGATCTTCACGCTCGGCGCTTCGCTGCCGATCGCATCGGCGACCATGTCGTAAAGGGTCTTTTGCTCCTCGACGATGCGCAGGATCGAGCGGAGCTTGCGCAAGTCTTGAAACTCGGGCTGATCGAGCAAGTTCTGGGCGCCCGCCGCCGCGATCGAGGGCGCTTGTGCGCTGCGCGCGCTGCGCATCGCGTTGAGCACGGCGCCGCGAAGATCCTCGGAGAGCCCGAGCTCGTCGACGCAGACTTGAACGTCGCGATCGGTGATCTCGCGCATCAACCGGTTGCCCAGGCGCGCGTTGAGCGCGTTCGAGAGCCGCGTGAGCGCGTCGGCTTCGAGCTCTGCCGAAACCTCGAAGACGGACTGCGCGGCCACGCCGAGCGACGTCACGACGATCGCGACGCCGGTGTGCGGCGAGAGCCAGATGAGCTGAATGTGTTTGAAGCTCTGCGTCTCGGGCTGCGGCTTGGTAACGAACGCCAAGTTGTTCGAGAGGCGCCCTAACAACCGCGAGGCACTATCGATCAAGTCGTCCAGCTCGCGACTGGCTTCGCGCAGGTCGTCGCGGATGCGGCGACGATCCTCCGGCGCGAGCGTCTCGGGCTGCATGAGATCGTCGACGTAGGTGCGGTAGCCGGTATCCGAGGGCACGCGGCCCGCCGAGGTGTGGGGTTGCACGAGGTAGCCGCCGGCCTCGAGTTCCGCCATCTCGTTGCGAACGGTCGCGGAGCTCACGCCGAGATTGTACTTCTGCGTAAGCGTGTTCGAGCCGACCGGCTCGGCGGTCGCAATATATTCGTAGACGACCGTTGCCAGGATGTACGCCTTGCGCTTGTCGAGCCCGCCCTCGCTCTTCACCGCTCCACGCTCGCGTTCTTCATTGCCCGCTATCTTAGCACTCCAGGGGCCGGAGTGCCAACTGCCGGTACCGCCAGCGCCCGGTCGATCGCGGTCTCGAGGTCCGGCCAACTGAGCTCGCCGCGCGAAACATAGGTGACGATGCCCTCGGCATCGACCACGACGGTGAGCGGAATGGGCGGAGCCGCGTACTCGTGCGATATCGGGCCGCCCACATCCTCGAGCACCGGCAGCTTGATCTCCCACAGGTGCAGGTAGCTCTTGGCAACGTCTTGCGGTTCGCTCGAAATCGTCATCACCTCGATTTTCGAACCATAGGCTAGCTCGGCGCGGACGAAATACTTCAACTCGTCGGTGCACGGCTTGCACCAGGTGGCCCAAAAGTTCAGCACGACGACCTTGCCGCGTAAATCCGAGAGGCGCTTCGTCCCCTTAGCGGTCGCGAAGCTAAAATCGGGTGGTGGTTGGTGCTCGTACACACCGAGAAACGGCGTTGCGGCGGCCAGCACGAACGCGGCTAGCATGTGCGCGACGTTTTCGGCAGGCATTGTTGATGACCCCCGGTGAACTCGGTGCCATGAGCACGCAAGCAATCGAGGCTCTCTTTCAGGAGAGCCGCCGCTTCCCACCGGCGCCGGAATTCACGGCGCAAGCCAACGCGCAACCCGGTATCTACGAAGAAGCCGAGAAAGATTACCTCGCGTTCTGGGCGGGATGGGCCCGCAAGCTCGAATGGATGAAGCCGTTCACCCAAGTTCTCGAGTGGAAAGAGCCGTTCGCCAAATGGTTTTATGACGGCGAACTCAACGTCTCGGTGAACTGCCTCGACCGTCACGTGCGCGCCGGCAAGGGCGACAAAATCGCCTACTACTACGAAGGTGAACCCGGCGACCGTTGGACGGTCACCTACGCACAACTGCTCGAGCACGTCTGTAAGTTTGCCAACGGGCTGCGGCAGCTCGGCATCAAGAAGGGCGACCGCGTCGCCATCTACATGCCGATGATTCCGGAATTGCCGGTCGCGATGCTCGCTTGCGCGCGCATCGGCGCTGCGCACTCGGTCATCTTCGGCGGTTTCTCGCCCGACTCGATCATCGATCGCGTCAACGACTCGGAGTGCGTCGCGCTCATCACCGCCGACTACGGCTGGCGGCGCGGCACCAAGGTTCCGCTCAAACGCAACTGCGATATCGCGATGGAAAAGACGCCCTCCATTAAGCACTGTATCGTTGCGCAACGCGTCGGCGATGAAGTCTTCATGCACGAAGGTCGCGACCACTGGTGGAACGAGGTCGTCGCCAACCAGCCGTCGACCTGCGAGCCCGAGCGCATGAATGCCGAAGACTTGCTCTACCTGCTCTACACGAGCGGAACGACGGCCAAGCCCAAAGGCATCGAGCACACCACGGCCGGATATCTCACCCATGCGACCGCGACGCACAAGCTGATCTTCGATCTGAAAGAAGACTCTGACGTCTATTGGTGCGGCGCCGACATCGGCTGGGTCACCGGCCACACCTACATCGTGTACGGCCCGCTCGCGAATTGCGCCACCAGCGTGATCTACGAAGGCACGCCCGACTTCCCCGACAAGGATCGGCTCTGGGAGATCATCGAGCGTTACAAGGTCACGATCTTCTACACCGCGCCGACCGCGATTCGTACCTTCATGAAATGGGGAACCGAATATCCGGCCAAGCACGATCTCTCGTCGCTGCGTCTGTTGGGCTCGGTCGGCGAGCCGATCAATCCCGAAGCGTGGATCTGGTATCGCGAATGGATCGGCGGCAACCGCGTTCCGGTCTGCGACACCTGGTGGATGACGGAAACCGGCGGGATCATGATCACGCCGTTGCCGGGCGTCACGACGCTCTTACCCGGTTCGGCTACGCGGCCGTTCCCCGGCGTCGCTGCCGACGTCGTCGACGACAAAGGCAACTCGGTGCCGTTAGGCGGGGGCGGTTATGCCGTCATAACGCGCCCGTGGCCCGGCATGCTGCGCGGTATCTGGGGTGACGACGAACGCTACAAGCAGACGTACTGGTCGAAGTTCCCAGGCAAATTCCTCGCCGGCGACGGCTGCAAGCGCGATCAAGACGGCAACTTCTGGTTCATGGGCCGCATCGACGACGTGATGAACGTCAGCGGCCATCGCATCTCGACGACCGAGATCGAGAGCGCGCTCGTCGATCATCCGAAGGTAGCCGAATCCGCCGTGTGCGGCAAGGCGGACGAGATGACCGGACAGGCGATCTACGCGTTCGTTTCGCTGAAACCGGGTAACACCGGAACGCGCGAATTTGCCGACGAGCTGCGCGATCACGTTGCCAATAAGCTCGGAAAGTTCACGCGGCCGAAGTACATCACGTTCACGCAGGAACTGCCCAAGACGCGCAGCGGCAAGATCATGCGCCGCCTGCTGCGCGATATCGCCGAAGGTCGAACCCTGGGCGATACCACGACGCTTGCCGACTCCGGCATCGTGCACGAACTGCAAGAACGCGCGAAGACCGAAGTCAGGGAAGACTAGCCTCGCTCGTAAAAGGGACCGGCGTCATACCGGTCCCTCATTTTTTACGGCGTCGCCTTAGGTTTGGGCGAGCCCATCATATGGCCGCTCATCGAGTGCATTGCCTTGGGGTTGGGCTTGGGTGAGCCCATCATCATGTGATGGCTTTTCATAGAAGACGAGCTCTTCATCGAGTGCATCAAGTGCATGGCCGACGGGCTCGCCGAGGGTGAGGCCGCGACCATGCTCGCGGCAAGAATGAAACTCAACATGGCCCTAGTACGCCGCCCGGCGCTAGTCGGATGAGGGAACGACCTTACCGGCGAGCACGTCTTTGACCGGCACGCCCGGATAGCCGACGCTCTGCTCGAGGCTATTCTCCCACGCCAGCACGATGAGATCGCGCAGCATCACCGCGCCGCGCGCGAGCTGCTCGTCGGTGAATCGGACGGCTTTCGGCGTCCCGCGCTCGAAGTCGCCGGAGCCGTAGAGCTGGTAGAGCTCCGGCACCGCCTTCGCCGTTCCCGCGAGATACTCGCCGACGATCGCCGCCAGTTCTTCCTGCGAGAGGAGATGATCCGGGGGCGCCATCGTGTCGGCCGAAACGAGCGCGCGGACGTCGTCGATCTTCGCGTATTGGTTGACGAACTGCGACTCGAAGTACGAGTGGATATGCTTGGTCGTGTAGTTGTTCGGATTGGGGTAGTCGCCCCAGCCGTTGTAGTGAATCGAGATGTGCAGCGGCTGACTGCCGTCACCGACGAAGTGGCTCCAATCGCCGATGTCGCGCACGGTCAGTGTTTGACGCAGATCGCGGTCGTAGGCGAATTGCGCGCGCTTCTCCGGCGTCTGCGCGTGCGTCGCGAGGTAGTCGTAAACGCGCCAGTACGCAAGATCCATACGCACCCGCTCGAAGCCGTCGAGAATCGTGTAGGGAATGAATCCGACTCTGTACGGCGTGGTGCCGGCTTTAGCGAGCGCATCGGCGTAAGCGCCCATGCTCTTGGGCAGCGCGTCGAGATGCACGACGCCGGCAACCGTCCCGTCGTCGCCGACGTCCAGGAAATGCCCCGGGGCCCAATCAGCGTCGTAGGACGTGCCCGAACCGCGCAAGCGGTCTTCTTCCGGACCGAGATACGAAATTTCATCGGCCGCACTCGGCGAGCGCAGCCATGCCGGGACGGAATCCGGCAAGGTTTCGACGGCGAGGCGGCTGATCATCATGTGGCCGCGCTCGCCCCAAGCAAAAGCGCTCGCCGGAACGAGCGCAGCAAGCGCCAGTACGAGAAAAAATCGCTTCAACTGAAA